>Ga0222658_1000029_pt1 | contig 115461 bp, 133 predicted proteins | sample AntAcemetagen476_FD_179830 | JGI IMG/M metagenome (GOLD analysis project Ga0222658, IMG submission 179830) | Saline water microbial communities from Ace Lake, Antarctica - #476 | ecosystem: Environmental > Aquatic > Non-marine Saline and Alkaline > Saline | place: Antarctica: Ace Lake... | reverse complement strand
TTGCCAATCCTCGCACCTTCTCTCCTCTTGAACTTTCCTCTCAAGCCTACAATCTAGTTTTTGACTCCAACGCTTATCAAACCTGCCTCTCACAAGGGATATCTCCAGATAAACTTATCATCTCCGGCTGGTTTGTCCGAGATCAATTTGAAAAAAAATACAATCAAAAACAAGTTCGTCAACAACTAAAACTCGACCCCAACGTCCTCACTCTCCTGATCGTTGCCGGCAGCGAAGGTACCAATACTATCCTTAAAAATTTTCCTGCTTTCATTAATACCAAAAGACCAGTCCAGGTCATCTTTGCCTGTGGTAAAAACAAGGGTCTTTACTCCACCATCAACACCCTCTCCAAAGCCATCAAAACCGCCCACCCCAAAACCAAAGCCAAAATCACCCCTCTAGCTTTCACTAAAGAAATCCACCTTTACCTCCAAGCCGCCGATCTCATCATCGGTAAAGCCGGACCAAATCTCCTCTTTGAAGCCGTTGCTACTCGCACCCCTTTCTTAGCCACCACCCATGTTTCTGGACAAGAAGACGGGAATCTTGACATCATCAAAGAATACAACCTGGGCTATGTCGAAGAAAACCTTGCTCGTTCAGTTAAATTAATTAAACACCTCATCAATAATCCTCAAACCTTAAAACAATTCCAGCCATCACTTAAAAAAATGGCCACCCATAATCATAAATCCAAAAAAAATCTTCTAAAAACCGTTGAAAATCTTCTAAAAACCTCCTCTTAAATTGTTCAACCAAAACTCCAACCCCACAAACATAAAATAGAACCCTAATAAAATCAACCCTTCCCATCGAGTCAACTTCCTTTTACTGTTAGTAAACACCCAAAAAAGTCCAAAGATCAAGACAAACATAAAACTGGCCAAGTCATAACGTGACGTTCCAACCACATTCACCGGAGAAATCATTACCGTCACTCCAATAATCAAGGTTGCATTGGCCACCACACTTCCCAGCAAATCTCCAAAGACCAAAGCAATCTCTCTTTTCCTTATCGCTCCAATTTCCAATACTAACTCCGGCAAACTCGTCCCCACCGACACAATCAATAATCCTATCAAAAAGGATGGTAATCCTAAGTTACTCGCCAATCCAGAAGCCATCCTTACCAACAAATCCGCCGCCAACACCAAACCCAATACTCCTCCAAACAGCTTAAGCAACCACACATCAGTATGATTCTCGTGCAACTTCTTTATTTTTTTTAAAATTCCGTAATGCTTTCTACTACCTTTTTCCGCTAAACTTTTATGCTTACCCGCAATCACCACCTCACTTACATACACTCCATAAGCTCCCAAAAGCAATAAACCATCAAGTCGTGTCAAGTTTCCATCCATCACCAATAAAATAGGTAAACACCCAGCCAAAAACGCTGCCACAAACTCCTTCTTCATGTAATCACCTATTACCGGCACAGATCCCGACACCAATGCCGCCCCACCTATCACCAAAGAAAGGTTAGCAATATTGCTTCCCAACACATTACCCAAAGACAACTCAGGCTGCCCTTCTAGGGCAGATAAAACACCCACAAACAGCTCTGGTAAGCTCGTCGATAGTGCCACCAACATCGCCGCCACCACCATCTTTCTCATCCTCATCTTAACCACCAATACTTGAAAAGCACTCAGAGTAAACTCTGTTGCTTTCATTAACACAAAACTTGCTAGTAAAATCCCTCCCAACTGTAACCACATAGACATAAAGCTATTTAATCACACTTCACCTTTTTCTTCGCTTCAGATAAATCCACTTCACCACCTCAATCATTCCCACCAACACCAATCCCAATCCAAACACCATCAACCACTCCCACAAATCAAGCCCTACCGTCTTAAACACTTTCTGTAAAAAGGGTACATAAACCACCAACACCTGCATTATCAAACCACCCACCACACCCCCAACCAACCAAGGATTCTTAAACAAATTGTCTTCATATATCATCTTTCCCAAACTTCTCAAAGAAAACACATACAATAATGAATCTACACCAATCATTGTAAATACCAAAGTTCTCGCTTCTTCTATTGATCTTCCCAACACAAAATAATAATAATAAAAAGCCACTCCAACCATTAAAGCTGCCAACGTCGACACAATCCCTATCAACACCATCATCTCCTCATCTAAAATTTTCGTCTTCTTATTAATTGGTTTTCTACTCAACAATCCTTTCTCTTTAGGTTCTACCGTCAAAGCCAAATAAGGTAAACCATCACTCATTAAATTCACCCATAAAATCTGTACCGCCAAGATAGGTAACGGCCACCCTAAAACAATTGACCCAAGTACCAACATTACTTCCGCAAACGCATCAGACAATAAATATAACAACACCTTCTTCAGGTTATCAAACACACCCCTACCCTCTTCTACAGCCGCCAGTACCGTTCCAAAATTATTATCCAGCAATACCATGTCTGCTGTCTCTCTAGCTACATCACTCGCATCATTTACCACAATTCCAATATCTGCTTGTTTTAAAGCTGGAGCATCATTTACTCCATCTCCCGTCATTGCTACCGTATGCCCTCTCTTCTGTAAAACATCCACAATCAATAACTTCTGTTCTGGTGTCGTCCTGGCAAACAACTTCACCCCTTCTATCTTATTGAGTACTTCCTCACTCATCTCTTTTCCTTCCCACTCGGCTAACTCATCCCCCATCATTATTTCATCTTCATTCAGTTTAGCTCCCACCAAACCAACCTGTTTTAACACCGACCAAGCAGTCTCTTTATAATCACCAGTAATCACCTTCATATCGATTCCCGCCTTCTTAGCTCTTTTAAGTAAATCATCCACTCCTTCTCTCACCGGATCCTCAAATATCACTACTCCACACCACTCATATCCACCCACACTATCCCTTTTTATCTTCCCCCCTTTTACTCCCTTCTTGTAGCCAAAACCAACCAACCTATACCCCAAAACTCCCAACTTACTAAACTCTTTTAACCAATCTTCCTTTTCTTTTTTTGTCAGATTACAATTATCCAACACCACCTCTGGAGCTCCACTTAAAAACTCCAATCTCTTCCCCTGACTATTTTTATGTCTCGTCACAATATATTTATATTTATGATCAAAAGGTAGCTCATCTTCCCTCTTCCATTCTTTCCACTCTTTTATCTGTTTTTGTTTTTCTGCCCAATCATGCATTGCCGTTTCCAGCGGATCTCTTAAATCGTTACACAACCAAGCCCCTCCCAATAAATAATCACCCTTACTACCATCAACCCACTTACTTTTTTTAATATGCTCCTTAAAACCAATCTTCAAATCGCTTACTCCACCCATCGCCTCCATCTTCCCCACTGTTATAGTCCCTGTTTTATCTAAACAAATCACATTTACCCCACCCAAAGTCTCTACCGCCAAAAGTTTCCTCACTAAAGACTTCCTCTTCAACATTCTCCCCATTCCAATTGTCAAAATCACCGTCAAACTAACCGCCAAGCCTTCAGGAATTGCCGCCACCGCCAAAGCCACCGCCGTTAAAAACATCTCTGTAAAATCCCTTCCTGTTAATAACCCCACCACCATCACTACCACAATTACCAAACCCACCAACAAAGCCAACTGCTTACTCAAAACACCCAACTTCTTCTGCAAAGGTGTCTCCTCCTTATTTTTACCCTTAACCTTTTTAGCGATCTTCCCCATCTCTGTTTCATCACCCGTTCTTATCACCAACATCTCACCTATTCCCTTCTCTATCACCGAACCCATAAACACTCTCTTCATCTTGTCAGCCCCATCAAACCACTCAGTCTTCAACCACTCCTTTAATCTCCCCTTGTCTGTCCATGTTTTTTTCTCCACCGCCACACTTTCCCCTGTCAAAATGGCTTCTGACACAAACATACCATCCTCAATTACCAACACTCCATCAGCTGGTACCTTCATTCCAATTTCCAAACGCACCACATCTCCTGGCACCAACTCTCTCGCTTCCACCTCATCCCATTTTCCATCTCTTTTTACTTTTACCTTACCAGCCACCATCGAAGCCAAAGCCTCCAAAGATTTTTCTGCCTTAAATTCTTGAAAAAAACCTAAAATAATGTTCACTACTACCGCCACAGAAATTACCGCTGCATCTACTCTCTCATTCATCAACCACGTCACCATCACCGCTATCACCAACACATATATTAAAGGGGATTTAAACTGATCCAATAGTACTCTCCACCATCTTACCTTTGATTTTTTAGCAATTTCATTAAAACCCCTCTTCTCCGTTCTCTCTTTGACTTCAGACAAATTTAGACCATCTCTTATCCCCATACACTTCATCATACAAAATTATCTTCCTTACTTCTTTATCTTTCCTTTAACCGCTTCCACAATCATTGGCACCACTGAAACACCAATAATAGCAAAAATTACCAAAGTAAAATTGTGTTTTACCGCTGGTATATTACCAAAGAAATAACCCATCAAAGAAAAGGTGGTTATCCAAGCTACTCCACCAATTATGTTATAAGCAATAAAATGGCTATAACTCATCTTCCCTACTCCTGCCACAAAAGGAGCAAACGTTCTTACAATCGGCACAAATCTAGCCAAAATAATTGTTTTTGCACCATGCTTTTCATAAAACACCTCTGTTTTTTTAATATGCTCTTCCTTAATAGGTATCCTTTTACTCTTAATCATTTTCTCTCCCAAAAAATGTCCAATCCAATAATTAGCCGTGTCTCCTAAAAAGGCCGCCATAATCAATAAACCTATCAACAACCAAATGTTTATTAAACCCAAAGCAGCAAAAGCTCCGGCCGCAAACAATAAAGAATCTCCTGGTAAAAAGGGTGTCACCACCAAACCTGTTTCTATAAAAATAATCACAAACAAAATTGCGTAAGTTAAACCACCATAGTTGCTAATTATCTCCCCCAAGTGAACATCTATGTTCAAAATAAAATCAATTACTGTTTTTATTATTTCAATCATAAACAATTATTCTATCAACCTCTCCTAATCCTGTCTATCTCTTTCATTGTTGTCGCCCCATTTACATTCTTGTCATCTCTAAACCGAACTAGTCGAGGAAATCTTAAAGCCCAACCTGCACTGTGTGCTGGTGATTTAGTAATTTCATCAGCCGCAATCTCAACCACCAAACTTGGCTCAACCCAAACATCAGCCTTCAACCCTTTGTCCACCTCATACTCTTTTGGTTTCTCCACCACTATTAATTTCTTCAAACGATTTATCATCTCTTTAAACTGATCATCTGTTAATCCCGTTCCTACTTTTGCCAAAGTCACAAACCTTCCATTTTTTCTCAACCCCACCAAAAAAGCACCCATACCAAAACTAACCCTCTTGCCTCGTCCTCTGTAATATCCCATCACCACCAAATCCAAAGTGTCTGTTAACTTTCCTTTTGTTCCCTCACTCTCTTTTATCTTCACCCAATTCCATCCCTGTCTTCCTGGTAAATATCCACCCTGCCATTGTTTCACCACTGCCCCCTCATATCCTTCTTTCAAAAATTTTTCGTGTAAACCGTGTACTTCTTTTGTTTCCTTTTTCTCAAATACTTCATTTACTACCAAAATCCTATTCTTTTTAACACTCTTTTTTAAAATCTTTCTTCTCTCCTCATAACTTTCATTCAATAAACTTTTCCCATCCTTGTACAACAGATCAAAAACATAAAACCTTAATGGCACCTTGCTTGCGGCTTCCCCTATCCCATGCTTTCTCTTCCTAGTTATCGTCATCTGAAAAGGCAATATCTTACCAGTCTTCGCATCTATTCCCACCGCTTCACTGTCAAAAATCAAACTCTTTCCTTTGAGAAACTTCCCCACCTCTTTCAACTCAGGGAACATATGGGTCGTCTCTTCTAAGTTGCGTGTAAAAGTATTACATGTCCATTTACCCTTCTTATTCTTCTTAAAATGAATCTGCACCCTAGTTCCATCAAATTTTCTCTCCACTGCCACCCTACCCATTTTGGCAACAATTTCTTCTGCCGTATTTAATCGCTGACACAAGGCCGGCACCACTGGCACCCCCACCTCAACCCCTATATTTTTTTCTGCACCCTCAACCCCTTCTCTTTTTATCCAACTAGTTATTTCTCCCAAATCAGGATGAACCTGAAACAAGTGATCCAGTCTCTTTCTCAATGATTTATCATTCCCTTCTAAAACACTTAAGGCATCTAATAAGGTCTTCTCTGAAAATCCCAGTCTCAACTTGCCCAAAACAATTCTCATCACAAACTTAGCCGACACACTATCCAAATCTAACATTAACTCCGCCAAAGCCATCACTTTTCTTTCTTGGCTCCCACTACCAGAATCTTCAGCCAAACTTTTTAACCTTTCATAAACCTCAACAACACTCAAACTTTTTCTCTCCTCACCTACTTCCAAATCCAACACCAATCCTCCCAAATCACCCTTCTCTTTATACATCTGCATCACCTCTTCTTGTTCTTTACCTATTACTCTTGCTATCGCCCTTACCCCCATCTTGTCCCCCATAGCAAAATCCACTTTCCTATACTTTGGTGCCAAATTACCCAACATTAAATATATTCCCTCCTCCACCTCATCTTCTTTTATCTTCTTCAACACCTCTACCAATAAATCAGTTATTACCAATCGACTACTTACCTTCTCAATCTCATTTAAATATTTACTTAATTCCTTAAACGTCATCTTCAATTATTTCCTTCTATTCATTTTAATAAGTATCTGACCCCTTTAGTCTTCCCCTTCTTTTTCACCAAACTCTTTTTCATCAAGCCACTCAGGTCACGTAATATCGTATCATCTGACACCATCGGTAGTACATCTCTCGCCTCTTTCATTGTTAATTCATCTCTCAACTGAAACACTTCCATCAAAGCAATCTGCCTTTCCGACAAAGCAATCTGTTTTCCTTGCTTGTCTTTAAACTTAGTATCCATTGATAACCTTTTGACCTTCTCTTTTGTCTTGTCCATCTCTGACGCTAATGCTTTAGAAAAATACTCCAACCACTCACTCATGTTTCCTTTATTTTTTTTCACACTTGCCAAAGCTTCATAGTATCCTTCCACATCCCTGTCAAAATATTCCTCTACACTAAAAAATCTTTTAATATCATAACCCTCATTCACCAGCAATAATGTTGAAAAAGCTCTTGCCGTTCTACCATTTCCTTCCACAAACGGATGTATCCTTACCAACTCATAATGCACTATTCCCGCTAAAAGTACTGGATGAATCTCGTTCTTCCCCACCCTCTTCAACCACAACCAAAAATCTTCCATTTGATAAGGCACTTCCACTGGTCGTGGCGGCTTATCCACCACCTCTCCTTTATTATTCTTTATGCTCACCACTACCCGTCTATAAACTCCCAACTCATTAGAAAGCAAAATCTTTTCTGTCGTCAATGAATGAATCTGTAAAAACTCTCTTTCCCCATACTCAAATTTTTTTCTCTTATCTCCCAACCTTGCCAACTGATCAACAAACTTAACCACATTTCGATAATTAATTACCTCCTGCACGTCTCTTTTCTTCCCCGCCACCCCAATTCTTTTAGCCACTTCGTCAGCCGGCTCATCCCTAGTCGGATCGTCCTTCACAATTTTCTCTGTCTGCTCTCTTGAAAGATTATTTCCTTCTACTTTAGTTCCAAAATGAACTACTTTTACCAACGCTTCTTCCCTAAACTTCATCTCCCATTCTGGCACCAAAGCTGCACTATCAATTATTTCTCTAGCTGCCTCAATCTGCCCCACCCATCTCAAAACATCATTGGTTATTTCATATTTAGGTTTAAACATTCTTACCTTATTCTCGCAAAAACTGCGTTAATTATCAATCAACTCTTTCCATAAAATAGCCACCTCTAAAATCAAATCTTCTGCGTTATACATTAAACCTCGCTCCTCTTCCAATCTTTCACTGGCTTTTTTAACCAAAAAATTACCAGCCGCCCCTGCCAACACTTTTTCATTATTAACCAACAAACCACTTATCAAGCCTGCTAAAACATCCCCCGTCCCTCCTTTAGTCAACCCCTCACTCCCTCCTTCAATCATCATTGTGCTTTTTCCATCACTCACCACACTCACTTCACCTTTCATCACTATCGTTACTCCATATTTCAATGCCATCTTTTTTACTTGCACCCCCACCTCCTTCTGACTCTCCACTAACTTCTCTCCAAAAACCATTTCCCACTCCCTTTTATTGGGAGTTATTACTGCATTTTTTGGCAACTCTTCTGCTTTTAATACCTGTAAACTTCCACCATCAATTACCCACTTCTTTTGGGGAAATTTTTCAAACAAAGATAAACTTAAACTCCGTGTTTTCTTTCCTTCACTATCACAGGCAACTCCATCTCTAGCCCTGCCATTTCTCATCATCCCTGGACCTATCAACACCACATCAGATTTATTAACATACTCTTCCAAATCTTCCCTCGGTATCCAAATAAAAGCTCCTAAACTTGCCTTAATCCTCTCCACCACTCCCTTATCATCCTTGGGACAAGCAAAATAAACCATATCCACCATTCTCGACAAAACCTTTAAAGCCATTATTGGAGCCCCATGAAACAAACCACTTCCTCCCACCAATGTTACCTGCCCGCCCTGAAACTTCTCTCCTCCCTCATTTACTAAATTTAACCCTTTCATGTTAGACTCTTTAAAATATTCTATTTTCATACCTCTTGAATATACCACCACAATAATAAATTTTTATAACTCCAGTTTTTTTCCTTTTCCAAACAACTCCACATCCCCTTCATCCGCCGTTGTGGCAATTACCTGTCTATTCTTCATTACTCTCAACACTTCCTCTTTATGTTTTTCATCCAACTCAGAAAAAATGTCATCTAAAAGCAACAACGGTTTATCTTTCAGTTTTTCTTCCATGAAATAAATCTCTCCCATCTTTAAAGCCAATACCGCCATTCTCTGCTCTCCTCTAGAACCATAAATCGACAAATCCCTCTTTCTCTTCTCTCCATTTAAACTCAAAATTTGTAAATCATCTTTGTGTGGACCCACCAAAGTATATCCAGTCGCCAACTCTTCCTTCTTATACTGCTCCAGTCTTTTCTCACTCACGATACTCTTGTCATAAACCAAACTTAACTTATTAAACAACTCGCTCCTTTGCCATAAAGAATCAATATGATTCACCAACTCTTCCCTCTTTTTACTCAACACTTCTCCATGTTTAATCAACAAACCATTCCAGAAAGTTAAAGCATGTCTTGTACTCACCCCTTCTCTAATTGCATCCAGCAACTTATTTCTTCTTCTTAAGGTCTGGCTATAAACCATCAAACTCCTAGAATAATCCTGTTCTGTCTGTATCAATACCTGATCTAAAAATGATCTTTTTTTATCAGGTGAACCAATTAAAATCTCCATGTCTTCAGGCCAAAATAAAACCACCGGCAACTCTCCTAAAAAATCTCCTTTTCTCTTACCAACCCCCTCAATCAAGTACCTTCTCTTAGACACTTTCTTTCCTCCCACTTCTCCTCGATTAACCATTACCTCAATTTCTTTTACTTCATCATTTTCCCTTAAAATCTTTCCTTTTACTCTCCCAAGCTCTTCATCAAAATTAACCATTTCATCTATTTTCTTTGCCCTAAAACTCTCCCCTAAACTCAATAAATAAATCGCTTCTAATAAATTAGTTTTCCCGGAAGCATTTTTACCCCACACCACATTTAACCTCTCACCAAAATCAAAATCTTTCTTTTTATAATTTCTAAATCCCGTCAAACTTAACTGCTTCAAAAACATACCTTATTTTACTCTATTTAGCCACAATTGCCTAAATCTGACACTTGGGACAAAAATAAGTTCCCCTTCCTCCCAACTTAACCTTCTTAATTTTTTTTCCACACTTCTGACATTTCTTCCCTTGCTGATCATAAACCCTAAACTTTTCCTGATACTTTCCCCCCAAACCATACACACTCACAAACTTCTCATCACTGGCTGTTGCTCCTCCCATTCTTATCCCCTCCTTTATTACCCTAATCAAATTTTTATGCAACTTTAAAACCTCTTTATTACTCAAACTCTTTGCTTCTCTATCTGGTTTTATTCCCGCCAAATACAAACCATCATTGGCATAGATATTCCCCACCCCTCCCATTTTTTTCTGATCCATAATTACCAACTTTACTGCTCTTTTTGAATTTCCCAAAACTTCTTTTAAATACTTCTGTGTAAATCCCTTGTCTACCACATCCACTGGCATTTTCTTTTTTAAATCTTCCCACTCTTCTCCTTTCACCAATTTCATCCATCCAAAAACTCTCATATCATTAAAATACAACTTTCCCCCTTTTACAAAACTAATTACTACCCTTGTATGTTTACTTGGTAAATCATTTACCCAATCAACCGTTGGATGTCCTCCAACCACTCGTTTTCCCCCTTTCTTAATCAAAATCAACTGTCCCGTCATTTTTAGATGCACCAACAACCTCTCTCCTCCTTCAACCACTATCACCAACAACTTTGCCTTTCTCATCACTCTCTTAATCTTTTTCCCTACCAAACTCTTCTTTCTCCCTTGAAAACTCTTCTTTCTCAACACCTCCACCTTTTCTATTTCTTCTCCTCTTAAAACCCTATCTAACTGTTTTCTAATTGTTTCTACTTCTGGTAACTCTGGCATCTACTTCTTCATTACATCATTAACCACCTTTTGCATTCCTTTTTTAAAATTATCTCTTGAAAACTTCCTCGCTTGTTTTTGAATCTTATTTTTATCCCATCTTATTTTATTAAAACGCAATATTGCTTTCTCTAAAGTTTTTTCATCAGTCCCTTCTATCAAAACACCTGTCACTCCATCCACCACCGTCTCCTTAAAACCACCCCCATTAAAAGCAATCACCGGTGTTCCTGCCGCCATCGCTTCCACCGGAGTTATTCCAAAATCTTCTTCTTTGGCCAAAGCAATAAAACCTTTAGCTTCTGCAAACAACTTTCCTACTTCATCATCTGCCACCCACCCTAAAAACTTCACCCTCTTCCCTCCCACCCTTTTTATTTTCTCTACCATTTTTTCTGCCCCCACTTTTGACCCTACAATTTTCAAATCAACATCAACCCTCTTAGCCACTCTAGCCGCTTCCTCTAATCCTTTTGCTCCTACCAACCTAGACACTATTAAAAAATAATCTTTCTTTTTTGTTTTTTCTGCCCACTCCTCAAATCTTTCTAAATCCACTGGAGGATAAACCACCACCGATTTCTCTCGATAATACTTAGCAATCCTCTTTGCCACATTTTTTGAATTCGCCACCCAAGTATCAACCGTCTTAACCGACTTAAAATCATACAAACGCAAATAATGATTTATTATCGTTCCATAAACCTTCACTATCCAATACTTACGCCAGTTCATACTCGTTTCATATCCATACAAATATCTTGGTGGAGTATGACAATAACAAACCACCTTAGTATTCTTTCCCACCTTAAAACCTCTCGTAATATACCAACTGGCACTAGTAATCACCAAGTCATACTCAGACAAGTCCATTGTTTTCCACACCAGAGGAGCCAAAAATCTCAACGGACTATACAACTTACCAATTTTTAATAGTGGCGCCAACCAACTCTCCCTAATATCCTTATTTTTAAAATACTTGTCCGCCAAACTTCCTTTTACCCTAAAGGCAGTATAAATCGGGGCCTTGGGATACATTTCTGCCAACAAACCCACCACTCTTTCTGCTCCTCCCAATTCTTTTATATAATCATGAACCAAAGCTACCTTCATAAAAACACCTCTTCTGCTTCTCTCTCCCAATCATCATTGGGTAACTTAGCAACTAAACTCTTAAACTCCAACTTCTCTAACAACTCCATAACTTCTTTTTTATCATAATCACTCAAACGACACTCTTTCCACTTCAATTCTATTGGCACCTTTCTGTCTATCGTTACTAACATCCTACTCTTTCTAGCATCTTCCTCTCCTTCTTTTAACAATGTCTTTATTCTTTCACTCACTGGCAAATCGTCCAACTCTTCATAAACCTTATCTATTGTTCCTTTTGCTTGAATCAATTTAGTTGCTGTCACCTGACCCACCCCTCTCACCCCTTTAATATTGTCAGAAGCATCTCCCATCAAACCTTTTAAATCAATCATCTGTTCCGGTTTCATCCCATACTTTAACTCTACCGATTTTTCATCAAAAACCTCTTGCCCTCCATTATTATTTCTACCCCTACTTGGCATACACACCTTCACCCTATCCCCTTCAATTAATTGAAGAGCATCTCTATCCCCAGTCACAATAATCACCTCCGTTTTCTGCTCCCCTTTTTCTATCGCTTGCTTGCTCAAAGTCCCAATTAAATCATCTGCTTCATAACCGGCTTTCTCAAACTGAGGTATATTCATCCTCTTTACCATCTCCTTGGTTAATCCAATCTGGTCCACCAACTCTTGATCCATTGGTGGTCTACCCGCTTTATATTCTGGATATTCCTTATGTCTAAAAGTCTTCTCTCTCACATCCCATGTCACTATTACATGACTTGGTTTTAAATAAAACAAATTATTTAACAATATAGAAGTAAAACCATACACAGCATTTACCAACTCACCCGTACTCGTCCTCAATCCTGGATAAGCATGATATGCTCGATGCAATAAAGAATTACCGTCAATTAAGACTAGCCTTTTTTTCATCTTTTTTAATTCCCATAATTTTTTCAAACTCCACTGATTCTACTGTTTCCACTTTGATCAATCTTTTAACTAAGTCATCCATTTTTTTCTTATTTTTCTTTAACAAAACTTCCGCTTTTTTGTAAGCATTATCTACTAAATACTTAATCTCAGTATCTATCTTAGTCTTCATATCATCCGAAATCTGCACTGGCTGGTTATACATCATCCCTCTTAAATCCTTCTCCCACATTGGACCCAAAGCCACCGGCCCCAACCTGCTCATTCCCAGATTAACTACCATACTCCTGGCCAAACGAGTTGCCCTCTCAATATCGCTAGCCGCACCTGCTGTCAACTCATTAAATACTATTTTCTCTGCAGCTCTACCCCCCAACATCATTACTATCTGTTCCTCCAACTCCGTCTTTGTCTGCTGATACTTATCACTTGTAGGTCTACTCATCGTGTAACCCAAAGCCATACCTCTAGACACAATACTCACTTCTTGAACAGGATCTGTTGTTGGTAATAAATAAGATACCACCGCATGCCCTGCTTCATGATAGGCTGTCATCTTTCTCTCTTCTTTATTTTGCAACCGTTTTCTTTCTGGTCCTAACTTAACTTTTGTTGCCGCTTCTCTAATATCCTCCATCACAATCTTCTTTTTATCTTTTCTTGCCGTTAAAATAGCCGCCTCATTTAACATGTTCTCCAAATCAGCCCCAGAAAAACCTGCTGTCATCTCTGAAACCTTATCCCAGTCCACCTTACTATCGAACGGTTTACCTTGAGCATGAATTGCCACTATCTCTTTTCTGTCTGCAATGTCGGGTAAATCTAGACTCACTCTTCTATCAAATCTTCCTGGCCTAACCAAAGCTGTATCTAAAACATCCGGCCTATTAGTTGCCGCTATCACAATTACATTATCATTCGGATTAAAACCATCCATCTCCACCAAAATCTGATTCAAAGTCTGCTCTCTCTCATCGTGTCCCCCAATTGCTCCTCCTCCTCGAGTTCTCCCAATCGCATCAATTTCATCAATAAAAATAATCGATGGTGACATTTTTTTAGCCGTATCAAATAAATCCCTCACTCTACTTGCTCCCACCCCAACCAACATTTCCATAAACTCAGATCCAGCCATTGATAAAAAGGGTACTCCAGCCTCTCCCGCTACTGCCTTAGCCAAAAGTGTTTTACCTACTCCTGAAGGACCTATTAACAACACCCCCTTAGGTGTTCTTGCTCCCAAAGCCTTATATTTTTTAGGGCGCTTTAAAAAATCAACTACTTCTTCCAGCTCTTTCTTTGCTTCTTCTACCCCAGCCACTTTCTTAAAATCAATCGACTGTTTTCCTTTAACAAATAATTTTGCCTTACTCTTACCAAAACCAAACATGTTCTGCCCTGCCCCCATCTGTCTTTTGGTTATGAAGTACATCAAACCTCCAAATAATAATATTGGCAACACCAACGACAACACATTCCAAATAGCCTTAGAAAGATCTTGTGATTTTACCTCCACATTAACCGCCCCATTTTCTATTTCTGCTCCCTGTAAAATCTCTATAAAACTACTACCTTCCTCTTTTCTTGTTGTCTTAACATTTTCCAAATCTTCTTCACCTTCATAATAAAACATTAAATCATCTCCTCGAATTTCTACTTTCTCTACTTTCCCATTCTTAATATCCTCCAAACCATCAGACAAAGACATTTCTTCTAACAACCCTTCACCCCCACCCAAAAAGGAAATTATTCCCGGTAGAAATAAAAATAAAAACAACATCCACGTCAAAAACTTCCTCAAATTAAACTTCATCTTCACTTCAATCTTTTTTACTTTTTGTTTTTTATTTTCCATTTATTTTCCTTATTTCTTCTTCAAGTAAATTACTCCTCATCATACCACGCCACACCTATCTAATCACCGATCCCTCTCTCACTTTCTCTCCTACTTCTATTAACTCAGGCTTCTCTTCTTCGTCAACCATCAACATCATCCCCTGACTTTCTTCCTCTCCCATTTTCTTAGGTTCCATATTTACCAAAAACATAAACTTTTTTTCTTTTAAATCTTCTGCCCCATACCACTCTTTAATACCAGAAAAAATCACTCTCTCCCCGATCTCCTTTCCTAAATCCACTTTCATTTTTATCAACTTCTTACTCCACTCTGGAATTTCTACCTCAACCACTTTTCCTACCCTAATCTCTAATTTATCAAAGTCAGAATATTCAATTAAATTTTTCATATCTCTACCGCCATTTACTTTCCACCAAACTGATAATCTATCTTCATTGCTTTCTTTACTTTTTTCAAAATTTCTTTAGTTACCACTCTTCCTTTTTCTACTCCATCTTTTAAAATTTCTTCCACTTTGTCAGGATTTTTTTCCAACTCTTCCCGTCTTTCTCTCATTGGATCCAGCACCTCATTTATTACCCTTATTAATTTTTGTTTTACTTCTACATCCCCCACCTTACCCTCTCTATATCTTTTCTTTAAATCCTCAACTTCTTTTTTATCCTTATTAAAAACATCGTGATAAATAAACACCGGATTCCCCTCAACCTTACCCGGATCACTAGCCTTCAACCTATCGGGGTCTGTGTACATTCCCATTACTTTCTTTTCCACCTCTTCTTTAGTGTCAGACAAATAAATACCATTATTTAAACTTTTACCCATCTTAGTCTTACCATCCAAACCAACTAAACGAGGACACTCTCCCACCAAAGCCTCTGGTACCGTTAACACTTCTCCATAAACATTATTAAAACGCTTAACTATCTCTCTCGTTAACTCAACCATAGGTAACTGATCATCACCCACCGGCACTAAATCTGCCCCAAAAGCGGTAATGTCTGCAGCCTGACTTACTGGATACATTGCAAAACCAACTGATAAATTCTCTTTCATTCCTTTTTGTTTCACTTCTTCTTTCACTGTTGGGTTACGTAAAACCCTGTTCAAACTTACTAAATTCATATAAAAAACAGTCAACTCTGCTATTTCTGGAATCATTGATTGCACCACAATCGTTGTTTTTTTAGGATCAATACCAGCACCAACATAATCCAATACTAAGTTTCTCACCTCACCAGACACCTTCTCCGGTTCAAGAAAATTATCCGTTAACGCTTGCACATCAGCAATTAACACAAACTGATCATACTCATCCTGTAGGCTAACTCTATTCTTCAAAGAGCCAACATAGTGACCTAAATGTAATCTTCCAGTTGGACGGTCTCCCGTCAAAATTCTTTTTTTCATTATTTACTTATTTAATAATTAATTTTCTAGTAGCAGGAGCGGGGCTCGAACCCGCGACCTATCGGTTATGATCCGATCGCTCTAACCAACTGAGCTACCCTGCCAGACCATCATATTTTACCACTCTTTTACTCTTAAACCTCTTTCGCCACGGCTATTCCTTCCAACCACCCCCTCATCTTCCTTAACATGTCTAAACTTCTCCTAACTCTAATTCTTATTACACCATAATATTCGTTTTTATTTTTATAATTTTTTTTCCACTTTGTTTTTTGATAAAAGGGTTTCCTAAAGTTACTTTTAGAAACTTTTAATTCTTTAGACCAAAAACTCTCAATTCGATCAATTCTATACTGATGTGACTCATTTGCTGTCACTTTTAAAATTAATTGGTCCTTCCCTATTCCCAAACATTTTTCTAACCATTTCAAATAAAATTTAGCCATCCTAGGATCTGAGGTCGCCAATCCCAAACCACTTTCGTCTTTATGTTTAAATCCTTCTGCCCAGTACAACATTACTCCACACAAAAACAGCTCTCTTTTGTTTAATTTTTTAATTTCACCAAATCCTTCTTTAAATAGCTTCTTTTCCCATCTCACCCTTTCTTTTGTTCTTTTAGTTTGATATCTTTTTCTACCTGCCTGTAACTTTTTAAACAACTCCTTATCCATAAAATCATTTACCCATAAATTACCCGAATTGTCAATTTCCCCCTTGCGTGGTAAAATCAACAAGTTCTTAAACATGCGGGCGGGAGGTAAGTATCTCGTGAGGCTCAAATGGGCCCTCTGACAAGTAATTGTCACTGAGAACCTGGCTATATCGGTGAAACCCTTTCTAAAAGGGCAACGCCGAGGGAAGTTGTTAGTAACCCCGTAGAGACTACACGCCGGGCCCCAATAATTAATTGGGTGATGACATAGTCCGACACTTCAGGTAACTGGAGATTACAGTTGCATAATCTCACTTAACTGGGGAGCGTAACCCCGGGTCCGCAACCAATTTAATTAATTAAATTCCACCACTTTAACCATTTTTTTTCACTTTCATCCTCTTGTATTTTAATATCCTCTAACTCAGGCGCTTCTTTATCCGGCAAAACCACTACGGTTTCATAAGTTTTTTGCATATTTAAATCATCCCTCACCATCCTCTCGATATACTCATTATCCTGAACCGCTTCATATTCTAACTCCAAAACACTCTTTTTTTTCTTCTCCTGAAACAAAAGACTCTCAGCCTCATCCACTCTTTTATACCCCTCTCTTATCCCCCACAAACCTTTACTCAAGGACCAAACCAGAAGCAAGCCTAAAAAAAGCACAAACCATCCCCAAAATTTAGTATTTTTTTTGTTTCTTGACATCTGAGTAATTACTTTGTAATATATACCCTGTAATATTAAACCTTTTTAGGCACATATCTTTCTATTATGGACATACAAATCGAGCTTAAACAAGCTATTAACCAGTTTAAAGAACACCTTACCTCTTTAGGTAGGGCTAATGCTACCATTTTAGCCTACACCAAAGACATTGAACAACTTGTTGTTTTTACAGCCTCAAAAGATAAGAATACTCCCAAACAAATCACCACTGAAGACATCAACGCCTTCAAACAACACCTTAATCAAGAAAACTACACCGCCAAGTCAATTTCAAGAAAAATCAACTCTATTAAGTCATTTTTTAACTTTCTTGTCTCCAAAAAAATGATTGATAACAATCCTGCTCAAGAAATTACCCATCCTAAATACGAAATCAAACCTCCACGTATCCTATCAAAAATAGAATACAGAGCTTTAAGAGACTCTTGCCGTCACGATTCTCGCATTTTTGCCATCGTCGAGACCTTGCTTCAAACAGGTATGCGTATTTCCGAACTCGCTAATCTGAAAATTAAAGATATTGACCTTGATCAAAATAAAATTACCATTTGTGCTCACGAATCCCATCCTGAAAGAAGTATCCCTTTAAGTCAACCTGTTAAAGAAGCCGTGGAAGCTTACCTTAAAGATCGACCTAAATCCAAAGCCGATCAAGTATTCATTACTAAAACAGGCAATCCTTTCCTTATTCGAAATATTCGCTCCAGCCTTGATCGTTACTTCAGAATAGCTGGTATTGAAAACGTTAAGGTCAACGATCTACGTCACACCTTCATTGCCCATCAACTCACTGCTGGTAGTCCTCTTGTTTACATTAGTAAACTTGTTGGCCACAAACGCCTTTCTACTACTGAAAAATACCTTGAATTCATTCCTTCAAAACCAGCCAAAAACAAACCTCGCATAATCAACCTCTAATCCTATTTTCCGACCATATCTTTCAAGTTCTTCAGCGTTGCTTTTGCCAAAAATCCCAACACTTTTCCTAAAGTCTTTACCTCCCCTATTGCTATTGCCAACCAACCTGAGGTACTTTTTCTTTTGTCCTCAATCACTAAAAAGGCAGACTCCACATGATTAACCTCTAAAACCTCTCCACTTACCTCATCCTCAATCGTCACCGTTACTGGATGACCTCTTCTTCCAATCTCCAAATCACCTTCCACACTCACACCCAAATTAATCTCATCTTCAAAAACATCTTTTATCTCCCACTTCTTTGCTAAAGGTGAACTCAAATTACTTACTAGTTTATCTTCTTTTTTTAAACTCATATGCCTGTGGGCCGGGGAGGACTTGAACCTCCGACCACCAAGGTATAAGCTTGGCGCTCTAAACCAACTGAGCTACCGGCCCTCTCGTGCCTATTATACTCTAAGCTAAAGATTGGAACGTTTTTCTATCTCCATTTCTATTTCTTCTTTGTCTTTCCCATACTTTAATCTAGACAGCTCTTTTACCATTCTCGCCACCTCAGCACTTCCTTCAGCCTTAATCTTCTTCATGTCCTTCCACACATTCATACTAAAAGGCATCACCGGCGAACCTTTAACCACCGTTTTTACATATAAATTCTGAGCTCCAATGTTAGTCAAATCACCCTCATCAAATACTGGATCAAACTCTCTCTGTAAAACCCCAGCATCCTGTACTCCGACTCGATAACTCATCAACGTTCCTACATTTCCAAAAATAGCATCTCTAACTTCTTCGTCTACCTGACTTACAAACTGATTAGCCAACACCAAACCCAGGTTATATTTCCTTGCCTCTGATAACATCTGAGCAAAATCTGGTGTAGCAAAATTTTGAAACTCATCTACATAAAAATAGAAAGGTCTTCTTTCTTCTTTGGGCATATCTTGGCGCGACAAAGCTGCTTGCAATATTTTTGGTGCCAACACTAAACCTAAGAAATTAGCATCCTCTTCTCCTAACAATCCTTTAGCCAACTTCAAAAATACAATCTTCCCCTCATCCATTGCCTTCCTAAAATCCAAACTACTCTCACTCTGGCCAATAATATTTCGAATTGCTTTATTTGTCACAAATCTACCAAACTTAGACACAATATAATCTAAGGTCTCAGATTTATGAAAATCACTCGTCTGAGCAATCTGATCTGTCCAGTATCTTTTTACAATTGGATCTTTAATTTTAGGTAACAGCTCTTGCACATACTTACTATCCGTCAATATCCTTACCACCTCTACAAAAGTCGCTCCTGGTTCTACTGCCACCGTCAACATTGCATTCCTAATCGCATGTTCAAATCGAGGACCAATGATTCCCGTTCTATGAGGGTCATACAACTTATACATCAAGTTAATGATCGAACTTGCCACAAAATGCATCTCATCTTCGTTTCTCACTTCCAATAAATTAAAACCCAAAGGTCTTTCTGTATCTGTCGGATCAAATAAAATTACATCTTCAGCTCTTTCGGGCGGCACCAATTGCAACAACTCTTCTATGCCATCACCATGAGGCTCCAAAAAACACAAACCTCTCCCTTCTCTCATATCTTGCAAAATCATCGATTTTAAAAACTCAGTTTTTCCTGTTCCCGTCCTTCCAATAATATACGTGTGTTTCATTCTATCTTCTTCAGACATATAAATATTTCTTTCCTTTCCTCTATACAAAGACTTACCCAACCACAAACCTTTATCAGGAAACTCTCCAGAAGCAGGTGCACTTTTAGCATCCAACCAACGAATATGAGGAGTCTCTATCATATTATTAGGCAAATGCCAGATTGTTGCCAATTCATCAGTCGACAAAACTGAATTATTTCCCAATACAGATTGATATCGATAAACAAAATCCACCATAAACCCTCTTTTCCACCAAACCTTTCTACTCGACAAGCGATTTAAATCATTATTAAACTGAGCAAAAGCTCCCTTTAGATTTGACAGATTTTCTTTAGATTTAGCCTCATTTCCACTCACACACACCAACCTTATACTTGTTAAGAATCCTGGTTTACCCACCTTATTATCCACTGCCTCTAAATCAGCCGGTGTCACTTTAAAGTTAGCCTTTTCTGGATCAGCCTCGTCCCTCTTTACTCCCGACATGTAACTTTCTCCCGACTTACCCCAAGAAGAATCTGCTGGAGAAATAATAATCTGAATCGCCGCCGCCTCACCATCTCCAAATTTAGCCAAAGAAGAAGTTATTGAAGCCAAAGAATCGGTTGGTAAATCTTTATAAACCTTCATTGGTTTAAAAGACTCATTCTTCAATGCCATTTCCGCAAAAGCTACTTTTCCTGTCTTATTAAAAATACTGTACTCTTCTACTTCTTTCACCTCTACTCCCGGGTAAGCCCCAGCCAATTGTTTTTCTACCAGTTCCATATTGTCCCTATGGCAACTTACATAAAATCTAATTTCTTCCTTTTTTCCCACAATCTCAAAAGAAAGATGTTGTTGTGCCTTAAATTTCTGTTTCCATCCTCCTCTTCTAATTGAATAAAGAGCTCCAAACATCTGCTCTGCCACATCAATTTTTACTTCATTCCCTCTGGGTACCAAAATCTCCAGCAACACAAAGTTCATGCTCACCTCTTCCCTGTTCTTAAATCTAAAAAGCTGTAGTATTAATATTCCCAATCCCACCACCCCAGTCGTCACCAAACTTAAAATCAACACCCAATCAAACAGACGCTCAGACACAAGAATTAAATTATTCATTTTTCTTTCACATTGCTACTTTTATAAAACACTCTTCCAGGATACTTTTTAATCAAATAAAGACACTTCTCTGCCAACCACCTCACCGCCTCGCTTACACCATAACGAGACTTCTTTTTAATTTCTTCTTCATCCAAGGGTAACACTATATTTCCCTTATCACTTACTTGACCCTGTAAAGTTACTCCTCCTTGATCATCTTTCGTTTTAATTTTTTCTACACTTTCCTTTTTCTTCCTTTCAACCATCCCTTCTTCTTCTTTTTTCTTTTCCTCCCCTTGCTTCATTCTCTCCACATATTCATCCACTTCTCCTAAAGCCACTTTCTCCATCCCTTTAACTCTTGTTTCTTTTTCTTTCATTGCTGGCATAACTCTACTATACCAATAAAACCTGCCTGAGTTAACATTCAAGCTTACAGTCACACTGTCAATTTATTTTTTCACTTTCCCTACCAAAAAACACACTAAAAAACCACATTTAGACCCACACATCAACTAAAAATATATAAACCCCCCAGATTAGCAATGACAACAAAAGACTGATAGTAACTCTATTACCTAACTTAATTAAATACCCTGTAACACTAACTGTCAAGAAACTGCTTTTATTTACTATTTCCCCTATCTCTTTTTTCTCTTTCCCAAATATATTAACGCCCATCTTGCATAAATTTCCGTCATTTTCTTTAGGCTATCTAAATTTACCCACTCATCTCCCTCTTCACCTTCACCATTTGCTTGACCATCTGGTCCAAAACCAGCCAAACATGGTGTATCTGATTGTGTCAACATCCAAGCATCATTCCAGGGACCACAACCTTCCAACTTGGGCTTCTTCCCTAACACTTCTATCGCCTGTTCATACAAAGACTTTACCCATCTGTCTGTCTTGTCCACTTCCATCGCTGGCACAAACAATAAATCTTCTATTTCCCAATCAACTCCCTCCAACTGATCCAATCGACTCTCCAACCACCACCTAATCTGCTTATTAGTATTACCTGGCAATAAACGTACGTCTCCCCATGCTTCACACTTATCTGGGACCACACCTAATGTGTTTCCACCAGATATCTTTGTTGGAAAAGTAAACACCGGCAATCTCTCTGGAAAAGCCCTTGCCTGTTTAAAAGGTAAATCAAACCCACCCAAAGCATTAGCTACTTCCACCATGCCACTAATCGCATTTAATCCTCTTTCTCCTCTTTCCCAAGCCCTTCTCCCTGTATCTACCGATTCTCCCCTCACAGTAATTTTAAAACGATATCCTCCCCGATGACCTATGGCAATTTTTTTACTTCCAGGTTTTGCCAACAAAGCTACTTTTGCATTAAACCCCTTCCCTACCAAATACTTCAAACCCCATCTTGATACATACTCACTCTTGCCATCAGACGTAAATGCCAACTTTAATTTCCCTTCTGTTTCCAAACCAGAATCAATCAAAGCCTTTAAAGCAAACACATAAGCTGACAAACTTGCTTTCATGTCTAAAACCCCAGCTCCATATAATTTATTTCCTTCTATCTCTCCAGAAAACCACTTCTTTGCATCTTCCCCCACTGGTTTCTCAGTATCCATATGTCCCACCCACGCTAAAGATTTTCTTGATCTAGTAGGTCCCCAAACAGCCAAAAGATTAGGTCTCCCTTTTTTACAACGTAAATAACGAGAATTAACCTCCATCTCTTTTAACTTCTTCCTTATCAACCTCGCCACACCATCTTCTCCCCCTTTATTAAAACCATCTCTAGCTGGATTAACACTTTTTTCTTTCACCAACTCACTTAAAAATTCTTTTTGCTCAGTAAAATTCTTCCTTACTGCTACACCAACTGCTTTTAATTCACTTACTTTAATTTCATCACTCACACTCACATCCTACACTAAAAAACAGATTCAAGCAAATTTTGAGGCTAATTTTACACCAAAACCGCCAACATTAATCCCAGTCTGGCCAAAATTGGACTAATTACATTATTACTCTTTTGTCTTAACCAACCATTAATTCCAGCCACTCCACCAATCAGAAAAATCTGCCCCCATAAATCTAATCCTTCCGACCGATAAACAAACAAACTCATCGGTAAATGTACCAGTATCACCAACAATAACACTCCCCAAACATGACTCATCTTTTTCCCCCATTTTTCATCCCACAAACCCAAAAACAAACCACTCATTGTCGTTTCCTCTACCACAGCTATCACCACGCTCAAACCCAAAACATCCCAACTCCACCCCAGTCTTAAATCTCGCCTTAACCAAAAAATCGTTAAAAAATATATTGCTCCTACTAATAAGCCTAAAAATACCGCCCTCTTCTTGTCTCCATCAAACAATCTTGGTCTTCTCCCCTTTGCTATATACCACCAAAACCAAGGCATTAACCATATCACCGGTTTAAACCACAACTCTTCTATTACCTCAGGCAACCTCACCCACCAACGAAAACTTCCCCACACCAACAATAAATACACGACATAACCCAAAAGCCAAATCTTACTTTCTTTTTTTTGATTCTTCTTCTGCCTCACAAAATTATCCTATCATATTTACTCCACCCAACCTTTCCTTACAGTATTTCTACCTTTATATATAATAAGGGACATGTCTTCTTCCAAACACAAACGCCAACTCAAAAAAATATACCAACAATTCAAAAAATCCACATCTTCATTCATAAGAAAACCCGAGATTGTCAAACCAACCATCATTATTGTTATTTTTCTTTTTATTGGACTCATCTTCTCTCTTTTTAAAGACATTCCTAGCCCACAAAAACTTACCAAATCTCCCGCTCCCATCAGTACTCAAATTCTAGATCGCAATGGAAAAATCCTTTACGAAATATACACCGACCAAAAACGCACACCTATTGATATTGAAATTCTTCCAGAATACGTAAAACAAGCCACTATCTCCATCGAAGACCAAAACTTCTACCAACATCACGGTTTAGACATTAAGGGTATTCTCCGCGCTCTCTTCAAAACTATTACTGGTCAACGTCTCGAGGGCGGTTCTACCATTACCCAACAGCTCGTCAAAAATGCTCTTCTTGAAGACAATAGTCGAACTCTTTCCAGAAAAATCAAAGAGGCTTTTCTCGCCATCTTCACCGAAATTATCTACAGTAAAGATGAAATTCTTGGACTCTACCTCAACCACATTCCTTATGGTGGTACTTCCTATGGTATTCAATCCGCCTCTAAAACATATTTTGATAAAAACGCTCAAGACCTCACCCTATCAGAAGCCACTCTTCTAGCCGGACTACCCCAAGCCCCAACCTATCTATCCCCTTTCGGTGCCCATCCCGAATTAGCTAAACAAAGACAAGAACAAGTTCTCAATCGTATGCAACAAGATGGCTACCTTGATACTGAAAAGATTCAACCAACACTAGATGAAGAAATTATTTACGCTTCACCCAGTGCTGGCATCCTGGCTCCTCACTTCTCTCTCATGATCAAAGAAATTATGGTTGAAAGGTATGGAGAAGACACAGTTAATCTTGGCGGTCTCAGAGTTACCACTACTCTTGACCTAGACACACAAACCTATGCCCAAGAAATCCTTACCGAACAAATCAACGACCTTTCCTATCTCAAAGTTGGTAATGGTGCCGCTTTAGTAACTCAACCCAAAACCGGTGAAATTCTTGCCATGATCGGCTCCAAAGATTACTTTGACCAAGACAGTGATGGTCAAGTAAATATAACCACTGCTCTCCGCCAACCAGGATCCTCTATTAAACCAATCAACTACGCCACCGGTCTTCTTAATGGCTGGACTGCTTCCACCATGTATCTAGACATCCCCACATGTTTTAGTGTCACCGGTCAAAAAGAATACTGCCCTAAAAACTATGACAATAACTTTCGTGGACCAGTTCTCATGCGCGACGCTCTAGCCAACTCATACAACATTCCTGCAGTTAAACAACTCGCTCTTAATGGTGTTGAGTCCATGATTGCCACTGCCAGTGCCATGGGCATCCAAGGTTGGACAGACCCTGCCAATTATGGTCTTTCTCTTACTCTTGGTGGAGGAGAAGTCACCATGTTAGAAATGGCCACCGCTTTTGGAACATTCGCCAACTCTGGTATCACCGTTCCTCTCACTTCCATTCTTAAAGTAGAAACCTACTCTGGAGAAATTCTTGAAGAGTATAAACCCGAAAAAATTGCTGATCTTGTTGACACCTCAACCCAAGACTGGGAAACATTTAATCAAACCACAGACCGTCTTCTTAACTGTCCCCAAAACACCGACAGTAATCAAAAAAATGACTCAGAAGAAATGTCATCCAATCCATATCTTTGCACCCGTGTCTCTCTTCCTCAAGAAGTTGCTTACATCATCTCTGATATCATCTCCGACAACCAAGCACGCACTCCTGCCTTTGGCGCCGGTAGTTATTTAGTTGTTCCCAACCATACTGTTTCTGTTAAAACTGGTACCACCAATGACATGCGTGATAACTGGACCATTGGCTATACTCCTGACTACTTAGTAACTACCTGGGTAGGTAACAATGACAATTCCCCCATGAGCTATGTTGCTTCTGGAATTACTGGCGCTTCCCCTATCTGGAACAAGATAATGCGCTACGTTCTTGCTGGAAAAAAAAACCATCCCCTAACCCGCCCTCAAAATATCCAACAATACACTGTCTGTCTTTCCACCGGCCTTATCGCCACTCAAGAAAATCAATGTGCTTCTCGTTCCGAACTATTTATCAAATCAGTTCTCCCTCCAGCTCAAATAAACACCCGTCAACAAATCTGGGTTAGACGAGAAGACAAACAACCTCTTCTTCCGGGAGACACAACCATTGATCTCGACCTCGAAGAGCACACGGTTATTTCCGACCCTTTCACCTCCAATTTTTGTCTTGACTGTGCTTATCCAGTCAGTGAAGAAGGAAAAATTAGCTGGCCTACTTCCAAAGTAAACTACGACACTTTCCAAATAAACAAACCCTCCTCTCAATCATCTTTTTCTTTTCCTACTCCTAATTTATAGCCATCATGAAAAAAAACAAATTTCTTCTTTCTACCTTCATCTTTCTCGCTCTGGCCTTTTTCTCCACTATTATTTACCAAATTTGGACCACCAATCTTCCCCTAATCTCTCCTCTTGATCTCATTACCCCCCTCCCTTCTCTTTCTTCTTCTAAGTCTACTCCCAAAAAAATGGTGCTCGGTTTTCTCCCCTACTGGAATCTTAAATATGCCAACGAACTAAACATTAAATCCCTCACCCATCTCGCCTATTTCGGTGTCGAGTTGGATGAGTTTGGAGAAATACAAAAATTTTCCCAACCAGGAGAACTTGAACCGGGTTGGAACAAACTCCAATCAGACTCTCTTGAACTAATTCTTCGTCAAGTCCGTCTCTCTCATAAAAAACCCGTTCTCGTCATCAAAGTCTTTAACAAAGAAAACATTCGCTCTTTGCTTAACAACCCCACCTACCGCCACCAAGCAACCACCACCATTACCCAACTCCTTAAAGAAAAACAAATTACTTCTGTTAATATCGATTTTGAAACTTCCAGCATCTCTGACTCACAAACAAAAAACAACTTCACTCTTTTTATAAAAGAACTCAAACAACAAAGCACAGACCCATTAGAAGTATCCATTGACGTGTTTGCCAACGCCGCCCAACAATCATTCATCTGGGATCTGGCTGCCCTAGAACCACACACCGACTACTTCATCGTCATGGCTTACGACTTCTATCGCGCCTCTTCTTCTCAAGCCGGCCCCGTCTCTCCACTCAGAGGGAAATGTCCTCCAACCGATCTCCTTGAAACTCCTGAAGAAACCTGTCTTGAAGAAGACATTACTTCTTCAATTTCTGACATCACCAAAATCATTCCTCCTCACAAGGTAATTCTAGGAGTTCCTTTTTATGGTTACCAATGGCAAACTTCCTCTGATAATTTTCTTGCCAATACATACTCTAAAACCGGTTCAACAGCTACTTACCGTTACATCCAGGAACTCTTTAACTCTGACGACGTTTCTTCTTTTTCTGCTTCATGGTCCTCTCTCTCACAAACTCCTTACCTTAACTTCTATGAACAAGGAGATCTTTATCAACTTCACTACGACAACCCCTACTCTCTTTCTCTTAAGCTAGACCTTGTTAATCAAGCCGGCCTTGGAGGTATCGCTATCTGGGCCTTAGGTTACGAAGTTCCATACTCTGATCTTTGGCAAACAATTTCTCAACAACTTTAACCTACCCTCTCACCATACCCAACTGATAAAATAGAGATAGTTTAACTGACCCTTCATAAACTAAATCATTTTAATGTTACAAATAAATGTTTCAGTTTAAAATAATAAATCGAAAAAAAAACAGCCATTTCAATCCACTCAATTTTATTGGCCTACCCTTATATCGTCTATTTTATTTCCTAATTTCCTCCCTCTTTAGTTTTGTAATTAAAACTTTTCACCGTCTCAAAAAAACCTCCACCTTTTTCAAATCCATAAAATTCCAGTTGCCTGTTTTTAAACTTTCTTTACCAAAACTCCAACTCCCTTCTCTAAAAACTAGTCACATCTTTTCTCTTTTTATTTTCTCTTCCATCTCTGTATTTATCTACTTCCAAATTTTCCACCAACTTCCTCATCCTCAAAATCTCATCGAAAACCCACCCCAACTTACCACCCAAATTCTTGATCGCCACGAAAACCTACTTTATAAAATCTACCTTGAAGAAAACCGTACTCTCACTAACATAGACACCCTTCCTTCTCACGTCAAACAAGCTTTTCTAGCCGCCGAAGACAAGAACTTTTATAACCACTACGGATTCTCTGTCTCCGGCATTACTCGTTCTTTTTTAAAAAACATTCAATTTTTTCTTTCCAACTCTCCATCTTCACCTGTCGAACAACTTTATGGCGGCTCCACCATTACCCAACAATTAGTTAAAAACGCTCTTCTGTCTCCAGAAAAAACTTTAACCAGAAAAATCAAGGAACTTATTCTCGCTATTCATACAGAAATTATTTTTGAAAAAGACACCATTTTTGAAATGTATCTCAACCAAATTGCTTTTGGCGGTCCAGTCTACGGTATCCAAGCAGCTTCTCAACAATATTTTGGCATCGACGCTCAAAATCTTTCAATTCCTCAATCCGCTTTTCTTGCTGGACTTACCAAAGCCCCCAGTAAATACTCACCTTATGGTAGTGACCCTCAACTAGCCGAACAAAGACAACTTCTTGTTCTTAATCAAATGAAAAAACTTTCATTTATTAGTGAAGACCAACACCAACAGGCCTTACAAGAAAAACTTAGTATTCATCCTAACTCTATCCCCATTCAAGCTCCCCATTTTGTTATGTATGTTAAAAACATTCTCGAACAAGAGTTTGGTCAAAACTTGGTCAATCAAGGAGGTCTTATCGTCACCACCACTTTAGATCTCACTCTTCAACAAAAAGCTGAAGAAACTTTAAACCAACAACTTTCTCAACTATCTTCTCTTCATATCACCAATGGAGCTATACTCATCACCCAACCCCAAACAGGACAAATCCTCACCATGATTGGTTCTCGTAATTATTTTGATAGTTCTATCGACGGCAACGTCAACTTAACCACTTCTCTCCGCCAACCAGGATCAGCCATCAAACCATTAAACTATGCTCTTGGTTTAGAAAATGGACTTACACCCGCTTCACTTATTAAAGACCAACCCCTCACAATTAATCTTCCCGGTTCAGAACCCTGGTCTCCCAAAAATTATGACAACCGCTTCCACGGCACCCTTACTTTACGTAAAGCCCTTGCCAATTCTTATAACATCCCAGCAGTTGTTGTCCTTTCAAAAAATGGAACCTCTAATTTTGCCCAATTCGCCCAAGAACTAGGAATTACCACCTGGGATGACCCTTCTCGCTACGGCCTCTCCATGACTCTTGGTAGTCTTGAAGTAAAAATGACCGAACTGGCCCAAGCCTATTCTTCTTTTGCCAACTCTGGTCAATCCATTCCTTTAAACACCATTCTTTCCATCACTGACTCTCAAGGAAACCCTTTACCTCCACCCTCTCTACCTTCTCCTCAACAAGTAATTACCCCCCAAACCGCCTTTCTCATTTCCGATATCCTCGCCGACAATCAAGCCCGTTCAGCCGCTTTTGGTTACAACTCCATCCTCAACCTTTTTCCTTACAAAGTCGCCGTCAAAACTGGCACCAGCAATGACATGCGCGACAACTGGACCATTGGCTATACTCCTGATTACTTAGTAGCTACCTGGGTAGGTAACAACGACAACTCCCCTATGAGCTATGTTGCTTCTGGAATTACTGGCGCTTCCCCTATCTGGAACAAGATAATTACCTACCTTCTAGACGAACACGTTGACACCCTTGCTTCTTTCACCACCCCTCCCGATCTAATCAAAATTCCCATCTGCTCCATCACCGGCACCCTCCCTTGTTCTGGTTGTCCCACCCGTTATGAATACTTCACTCAAGGTACTCAACCAATAAAGGCTTGTGATCCTTCACTTATGAATCAAGACAAGCCAACTCCCACTACTTCCCCCACTTCAGACATTCTTCAAGGACACCAAACCGCTACCAACTAAAATTCATAAACCGCCGGCTTCCCCCAACCTCCCATAAAATCATCATCTTTTTCTTTCTCTACTTTCATCTCAACACCCTCTTCTTCTTCTTTTTTAACCACTTTCATTCCATCATCATTCCACCAAGCACTTAAATAAAAAATTAAACTCACAACCACCGTTATCATCAATACCCAAAACACCACTTTCCTATTTCTTTTTCTATCCTGTTTACTCCCCTTCTTCACTTTTTTTCTACCACTTTTTTTCTGCTCTCCTTTCTTCAGCTCATCCTCCTTACCCTTATCTTTACTTTTGTTTTTTTCTATCATTTTTTATCTTTTATTTTTTTGTTTACCACATTCTTTGGTGTCTTCCCAGCCAAAACACTCTTTATTCCTTTTACTAATAAATCAGTCATCTGCAATCTTGCTTCTATAGTTGCTGAACCAGTATGTGGTGTCAAAACAACATTAGACAAGTCCTTCAACTTCTTTGGAATATTAAGTTCATCTATATAAACATCGATTCCTGCTCCGCCAATCTCTCTTTTCTCCAATTTCTCAATCAAGGCTTTCTCATCCACCACTTCTCCTCTACATGTATTAATCAATATCGCCGTTTTTTTCATCAACCCCAACTCCTTACTCCCCAACATATTTTTCGTTTCTTCACACAAAGACACATTCAAACTTATTACATCAGACTCCTTTAACAACTCTCTGAAAGACCTATACTCCACCTCATTAGCCAACTCAAACTCTTCATTCCTTGTTCTAGAATAATAAACAACCTCCATCCCTAAACCCAAAGCCAACCTCGCCACCCATCTACCAATCCTCCCCAAACCAACTACCCCCATCGTCTTGTTCATTACTCCCGTCCCTATCAACAAATCCGGTTCCCAACCTTTAAACTTACCTTCTCTCACGAAATTATCCCCCTCCACCAATCTTTTACTCACCGCCATCATCAAAGCAATCACATGCTCAGCCACTGATTCTGTCAACACTCCTGGTGTATTAGTCACCACTATATTTCTCTTACTAGCTTCCTCTACATCAACATTGTCAAACCCTACCGCATAATTAGCAATTACTTTTAAACCATCACCAGCTGCATCCATTACTTCCTTGTCTATTTTCTCAGTCAACAAAGACACTATTCCCACCACTCCTTTTACCTTCTTTAGCAAGTCTTCACGACCAATATCTCTCTCTGGCCACACCTCCACCTCATACTTCCCTTTCAACTCTTCGAGTCCCTTACCTGGTAAAACATGGGTTACAAATATCTTTTCTTTCATCTTCTTAATTTAATCACACCCAGTCCTCCTCCACCAATTTAATATTCTTCTTCAACCACTTCTCCATACCTTTTTCATCCAACAAGCCTTCTTTTGTTCCCAAAAAACACACCACACTACCACCATTTGCCAACCCCATCTTTAATATCTCTTCATCACCTTTCTTCAATAAAATTCCCGCCACTATCCCTGCCGCAAAAGCATCTCCAGCTCCTGTATCATCAACCGATTTGGTTTTAAAAGACCCTGCCTTAATCCACCTCTCTTTTGTTCCCAAACCAGCCCCCTTCTTTCCGTCAGTAATTGCCACCGTCTTCACTCCTTGATCTATAAATTTCTTTGCCATCTCTTTATCTTCTCCATACTTACCACCCCAAAACTCCACTGCCTCCATATGATTTAGACTTAAAAAACTTATCTTAGATAATAAACTCTTCATTCTTTCCTTACTCTGCAACTCTTTTTTTCCTGGATTCAACCCCACATCAATCTTCTTCTTATTTCCAAATATCACCAAATCTTCCAGTAAATCCATTTTTCCACCCAAACTAGAAGATTGTATCCAATCAGCCTTAGCCACCACATCCCAATCCACATCTTTTGACTCTATTTTCTGACTTGCACCTCTATGGGTAATTATTGACCTACCACCATCACTAGCTACTAAAATTACCGAAGCCCCTGTCTTTTCCTCTCTTTCTACTAACCACTGAGGATCTAATCCATACCTTTCCATCTCTTCTTTAATTATTCTCCCCAATCTATCTTTACCCACAGCCGAAATAACTCTAACCGTCTGCCCCAAACGCGACAATCCCAAACCAACATTCGTCCCTCCACCTCCTACCAACAAATCCACCGCCTCCGCTTCTAACTTACCTCCATAAACTTCACACAAAGCCACTCCTCCTTCTACTTGATAACTTTTTATTACCTTAAAATTAGAAGAACTCACCACCATATCTGCTATCGCTGAACCAAACACTACTACTTTCTTCATTGCCATATTTTTATTATATCTATCCTTACTATTACTTAGTTTTTCCAAAAACCAACTCAGCCACTTTCTTACTCGCCTCTTCCGGATCCTTAGACTGCCATATATTTCTTCCAATCGCCATCCCTTTAGCTCCTGCTTTCATAATCTCCCCAATCTCTTTCTCCAACTCTTTTCCTTCCTTTTTCTTCCCTCCCTGAGCCAACACTCCCGTCTTTCCTGCCGACCTAATCACCCAAGAAAAACTTTCTTCATCTCCAGTAAAAGGCACCTTCACCAAATCAGCATTTAATTCCAAACCTAACCTGGCCGCATAGGCCACCACTTCTTTATCTTCCTCTTTCCCTTTCACCTTTTTACCCCGAGGATACATCCAAGCAATCACTACTAAACCAGCCTTATGTGCTTCATCTTCAATTCGAGAAAACTCTACCATCATCTCCTCCTCATGTTCACTTCCCACATAAATCGTATAGCCTATTCCTACTGCACCCAACTCCACCGCCCTCTCTACAGTACACAACTGCAAACTCACCGGATCTCTACCTTTCTGAAAAGCCGTTTTTCCATTCAACTTCACAATCAACGGTGTTTTTCTATACTCTTTACTGTAATATTTCTCCGCTACTCCTTCTTGCAAAATCACTCCAGTAAACAAACCGTTTTTAGTTAAATCTAAAATGAACTTCGGATCCACACTTCTATCATCAAAATCAGTTGGTCCATGCTCAAAACCTTGATCATAAGCCAATAACATTATTTTTCCGTCTCTGCTAATTTTATTTAAATTATTCTTCATCATTAAACTATTATTTTTTAATCTCCATTAATTCCTTAACTGCACCCATTATATCTCCCCTTGTCATTCCATACTTCTCCAACAACTCTCCTGCTTCACCACTCTCCCCAAAACAATCATTCATTCCTATTCTTCTCATCAACACCGGCTCAACCTCCATCAACGTTTCTGCCACTGCTCCTGCCAAACCACCAATTACCTGATGCTCCTCTACCACCACCACCCTCCCTGTTTTCTTTATACTCCTCACCAACGTCTCCTTATCCAAAGGTTTAATCATGTGCATATTAATCACCTCAACTTTACCTTTCAACTCTTCCGCCACCATCAAAGCCTCATACACCATTGCCCCACAAGCCACTATCGTTACTTCACTTCCTTCCCTTAACACCTGCGCCTTACCCAAAACTAAAGGAGTCGCTTCTGTCGTAAACACTCCCGTCTTATTTCTATTTACCCTCATATACACCGGACCATCAACTCTCACCAGTTCTCCTACCATCTTCTTTGCTTGCTCAAAATCTGCTGGAGCCACCACTTTTAATCCAGGCAATACCCGTGTAATAGCTATGTCTTCCAATGCTTGATGACTAGCACCATCTACTCCAACACTCACTCCCACATGAGACCCAACAATCTTCACATTGGCATTTGTATAAGCCACCGACACCCTTAACTGATCCCAGTTTCTCCCCGGAGAAAAAACCGCAAAACTACTCACAAAAGGTATCTTTCCTTCTAAAGCCATCCCTGCCGCCACTCCCATTAAATTTTGTTCTGCCACCCCTACTTGAATCAATCTCTCTGGCCACTTCTTTCCAAACTCACTCACTCTCGTACTTTCCCCCAGATCACCCGTCAACACCACTACATCACCACTCTTCTCTCCCACATCCACCAACCCTTCACCCCAACCATCCCTCATACTCTTCATCTTTACTTCATTTAAATTATTCACCAAATTCATCTCTCTCATTTCCTACCCCCTTCTTGTATTTCTTTTACTGCCTTTTTACTTTCTTCCTTACTCATCGTCTTACCATGCCAACGATAATCTCCCTCAATCCAACTAACACCTTTACCCGGCACTGTTCTCAGTATTAACATCCCCGGTTTATCAGTTACCATCTTCAGTCTTCTTAATCCTTCCAATATCCCCTCAATATTATGTCCATCTACTTCTATTACCTCCAAACCAAAACTCTCTAACTTTAGCTTCAACGGTTCCAACGGCATTATCTCTCTTGTCTCTCCATCAATCTGTATTCCATTTCTATCCATCACAAAAGTAAGATTACTCAAACCATATTTACTCGCTAACATATACCCTTCCCATGTCTGCCCCTCCTCCTGCTCTCCATCACTACTAAAGCAATACACTCTCCAACTTTTCCTCTCCATCTTCCCCACCAAAGCCATTCCCACTGCCTGACTTATTCCCTGACCTAAAGGACCAGAACTTGTCTCTATTCCCGGCAAGTTATCTTTACCTCCCACCTCAAAATGAGGATGTCCCTGCAATCTACTTCCCAATTTTCTTAAACTTAACAACTCTTTTTTTTCAAAAAAACCTACTTTGGACAAAGTCGCATACACCGCCGGTGCATAATGTCCTGCACTCACCACCACCCTATCTCTTTCTTCCCATCTTGGTTTATCTGCCTGATAATTAATCTCTCCTCCCAAATACAAAGCCGTCCAAAAATCAACCGACCCTAAAGATCCTGCCGTATGACCAGACCCAGCTTCTGCCAACATCCTCACCACCATCTCTCTGATCTCCCTCGCTGATTGACTTAGGTCTTTCATCTTCTCTTAATTTATAAACGCATCTTCACCTGTCTTTTTTCCTTCTCCATTCTTCTTCATCCCTTTCCTTAGATCTACCTCATACTCCCACAAAGCCTTTACTGCTTCCTCTGGGGTATTAACTATTTTATACGCCTTCAACGCCAAAGATCTTATCTTCATATTCTCCACCAAAGAATCCATTATTTTCTTCCAAAAATTACCATACAAAATTAACGGTTTATGATGTCCCAAATACAACTTCGCCAATCCCCACGCCATTCCAAACTCCGACACCGTTCCTGTCCCTCCATTAAAAATCACATAAGCATTTCCCATTTCCATCAACTTCAATGTTCTTTCTAAATAATTCTTAGTTACTATTTCTTTGTCTGCTTTATTTCCTTTATCTTTACCTTCAAAATTCTCTATATGTTCTGGATAAAAAGTAGCAATCTCTGCTCGACCTTTCCCTTCATGAGCTCCCTCAGTCGCCGCCTTCATTACTCCAGGACCACCACCATTTACAATCGTTACCCCTTTCTTGGCCATCAAACAAGCAGTTCTCTTGGCTGCTTTATAAAGTTTACTTCCTTCTTTTGCATCTGCAAAACCAAAAAATGACACAGCCTCTATTCTCTTAAATTTCTTTCCTTCTTCCATACTCCCACTATAACACCTCTACTCTCCCCCCTCCAACCTCTGTAACTCTCCCAATCTTTTCTCCACATCCTTAGCATTTAACAACTCACTCCCCACCGCAAAATCCATTAAAGCAGAATTTCTTTCCCAAGTTCCCGCCTCCATCTCCTCTGCCCAAGCCGCCACCAAACACTTCTTTATCTCTTTCTCATTCAAACCCCCATCAATCACTAAAGTCACCTTCTTGGACAACTTCCTCACCTCTTTGATCTTCTTCAAAACTTTTTCATCAAACTCCTGTCCCTGTTTTCCTGCTTTAACTGACAACAACAACACTGCATCTAAGTTATCAATCACTTCTTCTAGTCCATCTATTGGTGTATCCACATCATAAGCCAAACCTACCGCCATTCCCTCCGCCTGCACATCTCCCACAAAAGCCACCACATCCTCCATATTCTCTACTTGTCCAAACACCCTATCAACCCCACCCATAGCACATCTACTTACCCACTCTTCTGGTTTACTCACCATTAAGTGCACATCAAAAGCCACCACCGTGTCTATCATGTTCAACTCCTCTGGTTTTATCGTTTCCCTCTCTGCAAACTTACCATCAATCACATCTACCTGAACCCTACTTACCTTTGACCACACCTTCTCCAGTTCTTTCTTAAACTCCTCTAAACTATCGCTCATTATTGCCGGAATTATATTAATCATTTTTCTTCTTCTACTTCACAACAACCATCCCCACATCCCCCGGTTAAGTTCAACTTCTCTATCCTCCTCTTATACCTCTCCTCACCACTAAACTCAGTCTCCAGCATTACCTTCACCATTTCCTGAATCTTTTTTTCTTCAATATAATCAGACGGTATAGCTACACAATTAATATCATCATCTTCTCTTCCTTTTTTAACTGCCCCCATATCAAAACCAAAACCACATCTTACTTTTTTAAACCGATTAGCCGCCATCACCATTCCAAAACCATTTTTACAAAACAAAACTCCTCTATCATTCCCGTCCTCTTCTAACTCACTCGCTACTAAAATTGCAAAATCTACAAAATCCACTTTATCTTTTTCATCAAACACACCCACATCCTCTACTTCATACCCTTCACTCTTCAACCACACCTTCAACATCTCCTTCTTTTTAAAACCAGCATGATCTGCACCTAACCAAACTTTCATATGTTTCTAGTGTACAACACCCTGACCCACATCACTCATTCTTGTCTTCAAACTGTGCCTCAATCAACAAAAATACTGACCAAACTCCCAACAAAACTCCCACTAATAACCACTGCGTGCTTGCCAACCACACATCCGCCCACAACATTCCCACTAAAGCAAAAATAGCTGATAACACAGATCCATAAATCAATAACTTACCGGTTCCTAACTTGTCTTTTTCTCTCACTTTACCTCACCTCCTTCCACCTTTAATTTACTTCATTTTATCCCTCTAAATCAAATCTTTCCACTTTTTACCAAAAACTACTTTGGCCAAACCCTTTTTTCTTCTTCCCACACCTCTATTGCCCCTTTTGGACAACTCTGAGCCGCCAACAACTTTTCCTCATCAGTATTCCCATCCTGATCAACCACCTCAGCCACTCTACCTACCTTAAATGTTTTTTCTGCTACGGATTCACACGTTCCACACCCCATACACTTACTTCCATCTACTACTACTCTGTACTTAGTTTTTTCTGGTTTATCTTGACTCATATTAAAAATTCTCTTTTCTGACTAACTCCAATTTTACCTCATTACTCAACAACCACTCCTCAATATCCTCCACTGTCTCCCTTGCTCCACAAATATAAAAACCTGAATCCTTCCATTCACCCAACTCTCTCTCCACCACATCCTGCACATGTCCTCTCTTCCCTTTCCACTCTTCTCCACCCTTAGACAACACCAAATCAAACTTAAAATTTGAATACCTCTTCTCCCACTCCTCAAACATCTCCACCCAAAAAACATCCTTCTCATACCTCATTCCCCACACCAACCAAGTCTTTTTACCTTTTTTGATCTCTTCCTCCACCATCATCTTTATCGGTGCAATTCCTGAACCAGTCGCTATCATCACCGCCCCCTCATCCTCATCTCTTACCTTAAACTCCCCCATCGGACCCAACACCTCCACCATCTCTCCTTCTTTAAGATTCTCAAAAAACTTAGATCCCACTCCCCCCGGACCCACATCCACCAACAAAGCAAACCCATTCTCTCCTTCTTTCCCCGCCATTGAATAATCTCTTCTTTCCCCTTTTTCACTCACCCTTACACTCACATACTGACCAGCAACAAACTTAAAACCATCTTCACTTTCTAACACCACCCACCAAAAATCTCCCTTGATATTTTTCTTTTCTATTACCTTTACTTTTTTTAAACTTATTCCTTCTTTCATTTTTTACTCCTTACTCAATAATTCTAACAAAGTCTCCCAACCCAACCTCTGACACTTTTTTCTTCCTTCCCCCATCTTCCCACTCAACTCTTCCACCACCTCAGCACCATTCCAACCCAATACATCCTCAACCTTATTATTTTCAACCTTCTCCATCAACATACTCGTTGTCCCCAAAGACACTGCACATCCTTGACCTTCAAACCTTGCTTCCTCTATCACCCCTTCTTTAATTCTTAAACTCATCTCTACCTTATCTCCACAACTCACATTACTCTTTTCAGTTACCACCACCCCTTCACCTTTATTCAACTTCCCCCAACATCTTGGGTGTTTATAATAATCTAGTAATTTCTCTCTGTATATCTTCATCTCCCCAACATCTTCTTAACCTCTCTCAGTTTCTCTACTATCCAATCAATCTCTTCCTTCGTGTTATAAACATAAAAACTCATCCTCACCACCGCCACCTGACCTAAACTTTCCACCAAAGGTTGAGCACAATGAAAACCACTTCTCACCGCTACCCCAAAACTGTCTAACACCTGGGCCACATCATGAGCATGAACTCCTTTAACATTAAAACTAATCACTCCTCCTTTTTTCTCCACATCCTTACTCCCATAAATCTCTACCATCTCTTCTTTCTCCAATTTCTCCATTGCATAAGCAACCAAATCCTTCTCATGTTTCTCCACCTCATCCATTTCCAACTCTTCTAAATAATCTACTGCCGCTCCCAGTCCCACAATTCCTCCCGCATTTATAGTTCCCGCCTCCATCTTCATCGGCATCTCATTCCATCTTGATTCTCCCCAACCAACCTCACTGATCATCTCTCCTCCAAAAGCAAACGGCTCCGTTTCCTTCCAAACTTCTTCTTTTGCCCACACTACTCCTACTCCCATTGGACCCAGCATCTTATGTCCAGAAAACACCAAGAAATCTATTCCCATCTTTTCCACTTCCATCTTTCTTTGTGGCACTAACTGACTCCCATCCACCAAAACTCTCGCCCCACTTCCTTTTACTTTCTTTACCATCTCTTTTAGATCAACCTCTACCCCCAACACATTACTCATCCCCGTCACCGCCACCAACTTAACTTTCTCATCCCACACCTTTTCCCAACTACCAATCTTAACTCCATCCGCCATCTTCACTTCTCCACCTTTCCACTTTATCTCTCCATCTTTATCTGTCTCCAAAACCCTTAACTCTGCCCCTGTTTTCTTACACAACTGTTGCCAAGTTACCAAGTTAGCATGATGCTCCATCATACTAATAATCACCGCATCACCTTTCCCTAAATGACCTTCTCCCCACCCTCTCATCACCCCATTTATACCCTCTGTTGCATTGCGTACAAAAACTACCTCTTTACTAGACTTAGCCCCCAAGAATCCAGCTATTTTATCTCGAGCCTTTTCTACCATCTGTGTTGCTTCATCCGCCAAAACATGAATTCCCCTATATGGATTTGCATTGTGTTTGCGGTAAAAATCACTTACTGCTTCTATTACTTTTTCTGGTTTCTGTGTCGTCGCCGCATTATCTAAATACACCAATGGATAACCATTAATTTTTCTTTTCAATATGGGAAAATCTTTCCTTATTTTCTTATCAATCATTTTTCTTAAAGTTACCTAATAATTTTACAACTCTTTCCTTATCTTCTCCCCTTTTGATCATCTTCACTACTTTTTCTATCCACCCCTTTAACCATAACTTCTCCGCTTCTTCTCTCTTTAATCCTCGACTCATTAAATAGAAAAGCTCTTCCTTATCTATCGTCCCCACTGTCGCCGCATGTGAAGCTTTTACTTCTTCTACCGCAATCTCTAAATCTGGTTCTACCTCCACCCGACTCTTCTTGTCCATTAATATCAATCTCATCTCCAACCTCATCTCTGCTCCTTTTATCTTCTTTCCTACTCCTACTAAACCTCTTACCTTTAAATCTGCACCTTTACTCACCACTCCTACCACCATTACTTTACCCTTCACCTTATCTTTCTTTGCTTTCATCTCCACCTCCACTACATACTCTTTTTTTTCTTCTGCCTTAATCACCACTATCAACTCACCATCATCCACCAAATGTCTCTTTACCTTTTCTTCTCCTGCTTTCTTGATTACTACCACCTTCTGCTTCATTAACCCACACTCCCTTCCATCTCTAAGCTAACCAACCTATTCATCTCTGCCGCATACTCTAAAGGTATCTCTTTAATAATCGGTTCTAAAAATCCATTCACCATCATCGCTTCAGCCGCTTCTCTGCTCATTCTTCTACTCATTAAATAAAACACCTTTTCTTCACTCAATCGACTCACACTTGCTTCATGCTCCACCCAACTATCTTTCTCCCTCACAATATTTACTGGATATGTATCTGCTCTACTTTTCTCATCCAATATCAAAGCATCACACTCAATCTTTGCTTTTGCCCCCACCGCTCCCTTAGCTATCTTCACCAACCCCCTATAACTCGCTCTTCCCCCATCTCTACTCACCGATTTACTCACAATTAAGGAACTCGTCTCTGGCGCCAAGTGAATCATCTTCGCCCCATTATCCTGATGCTGTCCTTTGCCCGCCCAAGCCACCGACAACATCTCTCCTCTAGCCTTTCGGCCTGCTAATACACAAGCAGGATACTTCATCGTTAATCTCGATCCTAGATTGCCGTCTATCCACCTCATCTGCCCTTCTTCTTCAACATAAGCTCTTTTTGTCACCAAATTAAATACATTCTTATACCAGTTCTGTACCGTACTGTACTGTACCTCAGCCCCCTTCTTCACCACAATCTCCACCACTGCTGCATGTAAAGAAGCACTTGAGTAAACCGGTGCCGAACATCCTTCTACATAATGCAACTTGCTTCCTTCTTCTGCCACAATTAAAGTTCTCTCAAACTGTCCTGCTTTCTCCTTATTCATTCTAAAATATGCTTGTAAAGGCATCGTTACTTCCACTCCTGCCGGTACATACACAAAACTTCCCCCACTCCACACCGCACTATTCAACGCCGCTATCTTATTATCATCCACCCCTACTATCGTCCCCATATACTTCTTCACAATCTCTGGATATTTTTTCAATCCTTCATCCATACTAGTAAAAATTACTCCCTTTTTTCTCCACTCTTCCTTCAACGAACCATAAACCACCTCACTATCAAACTGAGTTTCTACTCCCGCCAAGATCTCCCTTTCTGCTTCAGGAATACCCATCCCATCAAAAACCTTCTTAATTTCCTTTGGTACTTCTTTCCACTCTCTCTCTTTCTTTCCCATCGGTTTTAAGTAATATGCAATGTCTTCCCACCTTAAATCACTCAAGTCTCCTCCCCACTTAGGTAACTCCAATCGATAAAAAGTCTCCAACCCTTTCAATCTAAACTCCTTCATCCACTCCGGTTCCTTCTTCATCTCCGATATTTCTCTTACCAACTTCTCACTCAATCCCATATCCGCCTCATAAGCATAATCAACCTTACTCTTCTTCCCCCAAGCATAACCATCACCTATTAATCCCTTAACTCTTTTTTTCTTCATTTCCCCTTCTTCTTACTAACCTTCTCCACCTTCCCATCTTTTAAATAAATTACTTTACTTGATTTAAGATACTCTAGTAATTTTTCTCCATGACTAATTACCAGAAAACCACAACCATCTTTCTTCATCTCCTTCACCACCTCACCCACAATCTTTAAGGACTCCTTATCCAATCCAGAATCCACCTCATCCAAAATCGCATACTTAGGTGACAAGCTCAACATCTGTAATACTTCAATCTTCTTTTTCTCTCCTCCACTAAAACCATCATTTAAACCTCTCTCTAATAAATCCTCTTTCGCTCCCAATCTAACCGCACCATCACTAATCTTCTCCACCATCTCTTCCCAAGCATATCTCATCCCCTCATCTTTCTCTCTCCAACTACTCACCACTACCTCTCCCACCGTTACTCCTTCTACCGCTACCGGTTGCTGAAAAGCTAAAAATAATCCTTCCTTAGCTCTCTCATTCACTTCCAAATCAACCAAACTCTTCCCATCTAAAACCATCTCTCCTTTTTCCACCACATACTCTTCTTTTCCCATTAAACTGTAAGCCAAACTACTCTTTCCCGATCCATTCGGTCCCACCAACGCCACAATCTCTCCTTTACCAACTTCCAAATCAACCCCATCCAGTACTAACTTCCCTCCCACTTTCACTCGTAAGTTCTTTACCTTTAAACTCATCTCAACCTCGATAAATCAGCTAACGTATACTCCTCCAACACCCTCTCTATCTTCTCATTCAACTCCTCCATCACTCCCTGATGTCCACATCCATCCGCCATTGGACAAACACCCCCTTTAACCACACACTCTACCGGACCTGTCTCTCCTTCTACCATCTCCAGTACTTCCTTTAAATTAACCTCTTCTGCGTCGTAAACCAGTGAATAACCACCGTCCCTGCCCTCTTTAGAGCTCAATATATCCTCTTCTACCAACTCCTTGGCTACCTGGGCCATAAATGCTCTAGGCAGGCCCATTTCAGCCATTTCTGACAAATTTAACCTTTTACCCTTACCTCGATCCACTAGCTCTGCCAGCATCACTAAGGCATACTCTGATTTCTTGGTTAAACTAAATAATCCCATACTTACAGTATTTTAGTCTAAGTTAACCTTATTTTCAACCTCTCCAACCATAAAAAAAGGGCACCTTTGTTGCTTCCGAAGAAGAAAAAGGTACCCGTTGTAGGTTTGTAAGTAAATTTAAAAAAGCTCATAAGAATTGATAGGTGTCTCCACTAAAAAACGGTGAAGACACCTACTTAACTTAATCCTTATCCTGTTAGGAAACTTATAATTATCGCACCAGCAATAATCACAAGAATTTCTATTCCAACCGTAACTCTAACTTCATGCCAGTATCTTCTACGCTCTTCTTCAGTCATTTAGATCATCTCCCTTATTGAGCACATAGTGGTAAAGTTTCAGGATGGATTTCGCAAATGGCTTTAACAATATTGCTAGATCTATCGAACAAGTGAAGAAGAGACTTTGACAAGGTTGTTAGGGAGGTTTGGACAGATGGAGCAGTAAGTGTATTAGATTCAGGATCTACAAACAGCTCATCGAAGCTAAGGTCAATCCGAGAATCAGGACAGCCAGGCATCATGGTAGTATGTCCACAATCTTTGAAAGTCTGATTATCTGCATCTAATTCTCTTAGATATGCTTCACCCCATATTTCTTCATAGAGATCATCAATCCGGGATGGCGACACATCATCATTCTCATACGGATTACCATTTTCAGATTGTAGAGGTTCACCCTGAATTTCTTCAGTGATATCCCATATGTAATCCCAATTTCGATTTCTCGCGCTTCTATTTGCATTTATTTGTCCTTGCAGGTCATTGATTTTTCCGTTCATCACAATTACGGCAACAGTCAGAATAATTGTTAGGAGTGTAAGAAATATGCACATAACCCATAAACTGGATGATTCTTTTTTAATATTCATTTGAACATCTCCTTGTTGAACACATAGTATATGTAAGGCTACTTCAAGTCACCGTAAGGCAACTAAGCAAGTACTTACCAAGTTGTCGCGCTACACAAGATTATTGCCGCGATGAGGAAGAATGCAACCATCATGAGACCTTGTTTCCAATCAAGGCTAGAAAAATCAAATTTCTGGACAGGTAATCCATTTTCGTAACTCCAATGTGTAGGAGCTCCGTCCCATGGATAACCTCCAAGACACTGTGCCTTATTAAAACAATACATTTCTGCAGCACAATCTCCCATCCACATAGCTGTTACAGACATTTTGTCGGATCCACCCCATTCAATATCGGGATTATATGGACGGTTTACACCTGCTTGTTGTTCTTCCAATTCCCAATCAAAATCATCATAAAATTCATCCATTGGCTCTCCTTTGGTTCGGTGTCGAACCGGTTTATTTTTTCGAAATATTTATCACTTCCTTAAAATGTCTTGCTTTTCTAAAATTTCAAAGTCCTTTTTCATAAAAAACATTACACAATCTCAATCTTTTTTATGAAAAAATATCAACAACAATTAATACTGTTATCAACATCTTATAATATATCAATACTTGCCTTAAAAGTCAATTTTCCTCAAAACTTTATCTCTTCCCCAAACCCAGGCATAGACACATCTCCCCCTATCTTCCCTGCCAACACCTCTCTAGCCTCATTTTCCCCATGATTCAGTATCACTTTCTTTACTCCTTTAATTCCCCTCAGCCAATCTAATAACTGCTTCTGATCAGCATGTGCACTCATACTACTTATCTCACTCACACCTGCTCTCACTATTACTTCTTTTCCATCAATTCTCACACTTTTCTCTCCTTCCTGCACCTTTCTCCCCAGGCTATTCTCTGCCTGATACCCCACAAACAACACAATTGTTGAGTTTCTTCCCAAATACTTCTTTGCATGACCCAGTATCCTTCCTCCAGTCATCATTCCACTCCCAGCCACAATCATCTTGGCTCCGGGATCCTTAGCTATCTTCTTACTCTCCCAGCCCTTCTCCGTTATCTTCAACTCTGGAAAACTAAACGGATCTCTTCCTTTCATCTTTTTCTTCAACTCTCCACTGTATAACTCTGCATTCTTCCTAAACACTCTCGTCGCTCTAATCGCCATCGGACTATCTAAATACACCGTCATCCCTCTGGGTATTCTCCCCTGCCTAGACAAACTCCCCAAACGATACAACACTCTCTGGGTTCTTTGTATCGAAAAAGTCGGCACCAACAAGGCCCCTTTCATCTTCATCACCTTTCTCATCTCCCTCTCCAATGCTTCTTCCTCATTTACCTCTTCATGTAGCCGATTACCATAAGTTGACTCCATTACTACCAAATCCGCTCTTTCTGGTGCCTGAGGATCTCCAATCAAAGGCGACTCTCCTGTTCCCAAATCTCCACTAAACACCACTACTTTCCCTTCTTTCTCATCCTCTATCACCACACTAGCCGCTCCTAAAATATGTCCTGCCGGCACCATTTTTACCTTCATTCCCCCGATTCTCATCTCTTCACCAAACTTCATTATCTTCACTCTTGCCAACACCTGTTCCACATCCGTCCCACTATACAAACCTCCACCCTTACTCTCTGCCACCTTCACCGCATCTAATAACACTACTTCCATTAAACCTCTGGTTGCCTTAGTCATATAAAACATTCCCTTATATCCCAAACTCAAAAGCACCGGTAATCTACCACAGTGATCCAGATGGGCATGTGTCAAAATCATCCCATCCAATCTCGAACCATCAATCTCTGGCATCACCCAGTTCATTCCCTCCTCTTTTTCTCCACCCTGAAACATCCCCATGTCTATCAACAAACTCCCCCCTGATCCTTGCAACAAACTGCTTGAACCTGTCACTGTCCCTACTGCACCAAAAAACTTTATCTTCATCTACTTTGTTTTACCACAATCAGGATTAAATGTTTTGGAAATTAAGTTTTAGAAATTAAATTTTGGAGCTCTAGGCTTAGCCACATTACACACCATTTCTCTTCCCAACACTTCTTTACCGTTAATATCTTCTACTGCCTTGTCTGCTCCTCCTTGCTCTTTCATTGTCACAAAACCAAAACCACGACTTCTTTCCTTATTATCTGGTTCTAACATCACCACTACATCTAAAATTTCACCATAATCAGCAAACATTTTGTACAGTTCTTCATTCCTCACTGAGTAAGGAAGATTGCCTACATATAGTCTTATACCGTCTTTATCTGACATACTCATTAATTATTCACCCCACTTTTCTAATAAATTGGAATCAATCACCCAGAATTATATACCACAGGTTAAAATAATACCATGCCTCCTAAAAACAAATCTAAAATCTATCGCTTCTACAAACCTTTCTTTACCTTCACTATCTGCCTTTCCATCCTTTCTTCCTTCGCACTTTCTCGTCCCCAAACCACCACTCAAATCTACCAACAAATCCAAACCAGACTTCAACCCACCCCTACTCCACCACCACCCAACACCAACTACTACGTCGACTCACTTCGTCTAGAAAAAGAACTTCCCTCCCTCATCTCCACCGAATCTCTCAATCAAGCCGCCGAAGTCATTCTCTATGACCTCCTCACCCACCAAAAACTTACCCCCACCATTAAACCAGAAGATGCAGCTACTCTTTATGGTTTTAACTACAAAAACATCACCTCCTTCACTGCCCTTCTTCCTTCAGATCAAGACTTCACCGCTTTCCCTGACCTAAACGAACTAGTCCAAGACACTACCTACACCCACATCGGCATCGCCCAAAAACAAGACACCATCGACTCTGTTTCCGGCACCGTTTTTGTTCTCATCTTGGCTCAACCTCAGAAAAAAACCACCCCAGTTCAAACCGCCACCACCCCCTCTTACTACACCGGAGTTGAACTCTGGCAAGAAATTCAAAAATACCGCCTTGAACACGGCGTCCCCCCATTCAAACAAGACAACACTCTCTGTACCATTGCTTCCATCCGTGTCAATCAACTTCTAGAACTTGGCAAACTCGATGATCACAACGGTTTTAACCCCTTAGTAGAAAAATACCGTGACTCTAATCAACTCATCCACAGCGACGTTGCTGAAAACATTCTCTCTGGCTATCTCACCGCCCCTGAAGCCGTCTCCGGCTGGGACTCATCTCTTGGTCATCGTAAACTTATGCAAGACGGTTCTTACGTCTATGCTTGTGCTGCTGCCAACTACGGTTTTGCTGTCCTTATCGCCGCCTTTTAATTCTTGATATACTTAAAACGATGAACTGTCCAGGCTGTCAACAACCACTTCAAAAACTCACTCTCAAAACCAAAAACGATCAAGAAATATCTGTCCACCAATGTAACTACTGCGGTAGTCACTTTCTTGCCTCTGGTACTGCCAATGATCTCAGCCTTAAACAAATTCGCGAAATTGATTCTCTAGAACACCAACAAAATCCCATCGCCACACCCCACTGCCCTCACTGCAACCTACCCCTCACCCCTACCAACTCCAGTACATCCACCATCTACACCTGTCCAGACAACCACGGACAATTTTTTCCTCCCCAACAACTCCTTCAATTCAAACTAGACTCAATTCAGAAATCTCCTTCAAAAAAAACCGCCAAAATTGCTCTCCCCCTCATCGGCCTCATCTTAGCCGTTAGTATCCTTCCCCTTACTTTAAATAAGTTCTCCCTTTCCCAAGACACTCGTATCTCCGCTGACCAAATCCTTACCCAACCCCTCATTACCCCTCTCACCTCTAACCAAGTAGTCATCTCTTTTTCTACCACCAACGACTTCATCACCACCCTTAAACTACAAACCCCCACCCAACTTGAAAACTATCCTCTCTCTACTACTCCTCAAACCAGTCATGTCATTACCTTAAATGAACTCCAACCCCAAACCCAGTACACCTTCACCATTGAATTCCAAACATCTCCTAATGAAAAACCAAATATTTCTCCTACCTACTCCTTCTCCACTCCTTAAACAGTCTTCGCTACTTTAAATCCCTTATCCGTCACCACATACTCAGCATAATCTTCTCCTAAAGGATTTTCTTGCACCAACACATCCACTATCTCTAACTTCTCAAAATAGTACCTTATCATCTTCATACTATTTCCATGACAGGAAATGGCCACATTTTCTCCAGTCTTTCTTATTCTTTTCACCAACTCATCACAAAACTTAAAAACACGCTTCTCCACCATCTTCATACTCTCTCCTCCAGGAGGAGCAAAATCATAAAACCGTCTATACTTCACCGCTTTAATCGGATCGTCTTCTAAAATCTTCACCTTACTTGTACCACTCAACTTTCCATAATCCCTCTCAATTATTCTGTCATCCACCTCAAAAACAATCTTCTTACCTTTTAAAGCAATCTTCGCCGTATCTTCACTTCTACTCAAACTAGAAACCACACACACGTCAATCTTTTTACTCTTAAGTTTTTCAGTCAACAAATTGGCTTGCTTCTTACCTCTTTCGGTAATCTTGGAATCTCTTCTTCCAGAAAAAACCTTATTCCTATTATCAAACGTCTCCCCATGACGAAACACATAAATCTCCGGATACTTTTTACTCTCAACCTTAGGCAATTTTTTCTTAGTTCCCCCTGGCTTCACTAAAGATTTTAGTGCGGCCACTGTCAACCTTATTACTTCATCTGTCTTCATAGTTTTCATTCTACACCAACCTCATCTTCCCTTCTTCCACCATCCTTATCAAACACCAAAAAACAATCACCTTTTCTCCTTGGTGAAAACCCTTTAACATTTAATAATCTCCATACATCTGATTCATGTCCATGAAATTTACATTTCCTGGCTCCTTAAACTTTGAATCATTTATTACTGTTGGTACACAGTTATACTCATTTGCTCCATACTGACCAGGGTTATCCCACATCGATCCTTCCTCTTCTTCGTCCCAACATATTTTCACTCCATGATCTTCACCATCATTCCAACTCCACATACAAATATCCTTCATCAACACATGGACTTTTTTTCCATTACTCAATCCTTCAGCATAATAATTCTTTCCCTTAAGATAACCAGTCCAACTATTTCCTTGTCCATCATCGTAATCACATCTCATTGACACATTCTTAGCCACCATATCTTTCAAACTACCCTTCCACTCTTCCACCACACCTTTCCCTTCTCCACTCCCATTATTTCCATCACTAACAGGCCCTTTGGTTAAACTACAACCAGACAAAAAAACAGCCACCAACAAAAACAAAACTCTATAATATTTTTTCATTCTTACTTCACCCCCTTTCTCTTTCTTACTTCTCTTAATTGTTCCACATATTTCTTTAATTTTCTTTCCATCTTTTCTCTTGCTTCAATCACCGCTGTCTCTATTTTTTCTCCACTTCCTTTCGTCTGTATCCCTTTTTTTGGCAAACCCAAAAACAAACTCACCCGATAACCTCTCTTAAATGTTTTTCTTACCACCACTTTTATCTCCCCAACCTTACCTTTAAAACTTCTGAAAAACTTTCCCAAACCAGACAATTTTTTCTCCACCAATTTCTCATCCCCTATCTCTTTTTTCATTCCTCGCCAGCTAATATTTACCCTCATCTAAAATCAGTATATCATCCTCCCAGATACTCACTCTCCATCTTCTATTCTAATCGCCATCCCCAAAATCAACGCTCTAGATACTTTTCTCTCTGCTTTCATTAAAATCCTTCCAAAAGTCGGCTGTGACACTCCCATCTCCTTAGCAGCTTCCTTCTGATCCATCTCATCTACCTGATACAACTTTAAAGCTTCTACCTCATCTCTCCCTAACACCACTTCTTTTAATCCTCTCATCGGCACCCCTCGAGGCTTAAAATACACTACTTCTGGATTAAACCTTAATCTTCTTGGTCTTCTTGGTCTTGACATATTTATTTTCTATTTATATTTTAAACCCTCTACCCCGAACCCTTTTCTAGATCCGGGCCAGAAAGCTTACTTCAACTCTTTTTCCATCTTCTCCAAGTCTTCCAACTCTTCTTTCAAAGCGTTTTTGTACTCTTCTAAAGCTTTCTTCTCGTCCTCCTTGGTTTCTGGGTAACCCCAACCAAAGTAACGTCCCATTCCTCTTCCTCTTCCAAACTTATTTCTCCATCCCATCCTCATTCCGCAAGGACCAAAGCCCCTACCAGTCATCGGACCCATTCCACCAGGTCCTGTTTTATTAAAATTAGGCATTTTTTTCACCACCTTCCTATATATACTCAATTATTAATTATGAATATATATTCATTATACTCCTTCTCGTCAAATAATACCTTTATTCCTCTCTTCCCCTCAAAACAACCTTCACTCTTCCCTCTCCATTTCCTTCCACTCTTTTCTTTATCTCCTCTATCTCTAACCACTCCATCACCTCCTTCTTATCAAACCCCTTATCTAAACACTTCCCTGGTAAAAATCTCTGCCACACCCACTCAATTTCTTTACCTGTTTTCTCTCCCAACTCCCCCAACTGTTTCTTCATCTTCTTTAATCTCTTCTCGTCATGCACTCCCGGCACCACCGTTGTTCGTATCTCCCACTCCTTTCCCTCTCTCATCATTAACTCTATTGACTTCCTCACCTGATCTACATCAATCTCCTTTCCTACCACCTCACCATAACTCTTCCACTCCGCCTTAAAATCAATTGCCCACCGACTCACCAACCCCTTCTTCATTAATCTCTCCACCACCTTAAAATTACTCCCATTAGTATCCAACTTTATCTCCAAGCCCTTCTTCACCACCTTCTCAATCCACTCCTCCAAATCCACCTGCATCGTCGGCTCCCCTCCTGTAATACACACTCCATCCAACACCTTTTTTCTCTTCTCTAAAAACTTCCATATCTCATCTTCTTCAATCCAATCTCTTTTCTTAAACTTCTCCGTCAACACCAACTCCGGATTATGACAAAAACCACACCTAAAATTACAACCCACCGTAAATACTGTACACGCCACCCTGCCCGGAAAATCAATCAATGTTGTTTTTTGTAATCCTCCTATCAACATCATCTCTCCTTAATCTACTTTAAACACTTTTCTTTTCTTAAACTCCTCTGCCTTCCCATCATTCCACTGGGACACCGGTCGTAAATATCCCACAATTCTTGAATAGATCTCACAATGAGTTCTTTTAATTTTTCTCTTCTCTGCCCCCTTGGCCTTGTTGTAACCACTTTCTTCATCACACTTAGGACAGTACTCCTGTTCTCCCTTAATGTATCCATGCCGACTACAAATCGAGAAAGTTGGTGTTAAAGAAAAGTAAGGCATCTTGTAACTCTCCGCCAACTTTTTTACTAAATTCTTCACACTCTTAATACTTGGCATACTTTCTCCCAAAAATGCATGCAACACCGTTCCTCCAGTGTACTTACACTGCAAATCATCCTGATTATCAAAAGCATCAAACAAATCACTCGTATACTCCACCGGCAATTGAGTCGAATTGGTATAAAAAGGAGCTGCTCCTTTTCCAGACTCTTTATCATTCGCACACACAATCTTCGGATACAAAGCTTTGTCTAATCGAGCAAATCGATAAGCCGTTCCTTCAGCTGGTGTTGCCTCCAAGTTAAACATCTCTCCTGTCTCTTTCTGATAAATCAACAACTTCTCTCTCATATAATCCATCACCTCCAAAGCAAACTCCTTCGCCCCTTCTTCAGTAATGTTTTCACCCATTAAATTTATTAATGCTTCATTCATTCCATTCAAACCAATCGTATTAAAATGGTTCTTCCAATACTCACCATTCCTCTTGTATATATCCTCCAAGTAATGACGACAGTAAGGATACAGTCCTTCCTTAGTAAAATTCTCCACTGCCTCTCTTTTCACTATCAAAGAGTCTTTTGCCAAGTCCATCAACTTACCCAACTTAGACATAAACTTTCTCTTTGCCATCCCCACACTCTTACTCTCTTTCTTAGCCACATAACCCAATCTGGGTAAGTTAATCGTCACCACTCCAATTGAACCAGTCAAAGGATTAGCCGCAAACAAACCACCTCTTTTCCTTAACACCCGATTATCTAATCTCAATCTACAACACATACTCCTAGCATCATCAGGACTCATGTCCGAGTTAATGTAATTGGAAAAATAAGGAATCCCATACTTTCTTGTCATCTCCCATATCGGCTCTAACACTTCATTATCCCAATCAAAATCTTTAATCAAAGAATATGTAGGAATTGGAAAAGTAAACACCCTTCCTTGTCCATCTCCTTCAGCCATCACCTCAGCAAACGCTCTATTCAACAAATCAATCTCTTTCTGATAATCCTTGTATGTCCCTTTCCATGGTTTTCCTCCAATAATCACGGCTTCATCTGCCACAATTCCTGTTGGTTTCAAGTCCATGGTCACATTAGTAAAAGGTGTCTGAAAACCCACTCGTGTTGGCACATTCATGTTAAACACAAACTCTTGCATCAACTGCTTTACCTTCTTATAACTTAAATTGTCATAACGAATAAACGGAGCTAAGTAAGTATCAAAATTGGCCACTGCCACTGCTCCTGCTACCTCTCCCTGTACCGTATAAAAGAAATTAACCAACTGACCCAAAGCACTCCCTAAATGTTTTGGTGGTTTACTTGAAACTTTTCCTGCCACACCCCCAAACCCTTTTATTAACAAGTCCCTCAAATCCCAACCGGCACAATAAGGAGATAACAAAGCCAGGTCGTGAATGTGTAAATCTCCACCAATATGCGCCTTTCTTGTTTCTCTTGAATAAAATCTATTCAACCAGTAATTAGAAGAGATCACACTCGCCACATGATTATTTAATCCTTGTAAAGAATAAGTCATGTTTGCATTCTCTTTCACTCTCCAATCAGAACGACTCAAGTAGTTTTCAATCAACTCATCCGAGTCCACCAAACTATCAATATCTCTTAACTTTCTATGCAACTCTCTATACAACTTAAAAGACTTGTGTACTTTCTCATAACCATCTTTTATCAATCTCTTCTCAATCAAATCTTGGGCCTGCTCTACTTCAGGAATAATTGTTCTGTTAAACCTATCCTCCAGCTCTACCACTATTTTTTTCGTCAACATCTTCACTACTTTTTCGTCATACTCACCCGCCGCCTTAAAAGCACCCCCTATAGCCTTCTCAATCTTCTTAGGACTAAATCTCACTAACCTACCATCTCTTTTTTTTATCCTGGTAATTCCGCCCTTGCTCTTTTTGCGAGACATAATAATTCTTTATTTTTTTTAGTGACAATATTCAAGTTAGTTCACTTAAGACCTTTCGTCAACCACCAATTAGGCTATCAAAACATATCACTTAAAAAAATTCACTTATTTCCTACTTTTCTGCGGGAAAAATCACTTTTTAGCCTCAACCTCTTCAAATTTTTGTATTTTTTTCTCCCAAATTTTTTCCAATTTCTCTTAACTTTTTATCAACTCTTTCACTCCCCCATCGTCCTTTTTATTCACCCAACAAAAGTCCTCAAAAACAACTTTTATCCTCCTCAATCCCTTCTTTAACAACTTACTTTTTCTTCTTCACCATCACTGCCGCAATGATTGTTGTTATCGGCACCGCCAACACTAAACCAATACTTCCCACTAAAGTTCTAATCACTTCTTCTGCCACCATTTCATAATTAATTACCTCACTAAAACTCAAGCCCCCACTCACAAATAACAACAACAAGGGCATTGCCGCTCCTGCATACACCAACACCAAAGTATTAATCATCGACGTAATGTGATCATGACCAACTCTCATTGCTTTCTTGTACAACTCCCTCACTTTCAAACTCTTGTCTGTTTCTTTTAACTCCGTCACTATAGCCGCTTGAGAAACAGTCACATCATCAAGTACTCCCAAAGCTGCAATAATAATCCCAGCCAACAAGATTCCTTTCATATCCACTCCTCCACCACTCTCTATCAAAAGGAAACCGGCTTCCTCACTTGCCAATCCTGTAAAATTCCCCATCTCTATTAACCACTTAGACAACCAACCAATTACCATTAGAGACACTATCGTTCCAAAAATAGCTGCATTAGTTTTTCTATTAAATCCGTGTGACAAGTAAAAACTTGCAGGAATTATTAACACTGCCCCTCCAATCGCCGCCCACACCGGATCTTGTCCTTCAATAATCGCCGGTAAAATTACTCTAAAAATCACCAAAAAAGAAAAAGCCATCCCTAAAAAAGATGTCACTGCCCACTTCTTTACAATTACCACCGTCACCACCACAAATGCTAACAACAACCATCCCAACATCGGTCTTCTCACATAATCAATAATATAAAAATATGTCTCTCCTTCTACTGTTTCACTATAACCAACCACTAATTTATCCCCTTTCTCATATCTCTCTGTCCTCGTAGTCCCCATCTCTCCATTCTTTATCTCTATCGTATCTCCTTCCAAACTCCCTCTATCTACTCTAAAACTCATCTCCTGATAGTACCAACTGCTTCCATCAACACTCTTCCTCTGCTCTAACAAAACCTCTTCTACTGTCCCCTCTAGTCTTTCATCTCTAACTTCTTCTGCCTTCACACCACTCACCTTCACCCCCCCAAACACCAACACCATCAAAACAAAAATAAATATTTTTTTCATTACATATCATTTTACCAACTTTATCCTCTCTTCCTAATTGCTCTTTTTCCTGTTAATATAATCTTCTCTAAACAACATCGTTATGAAAAACAAAGCAACCATTCTCTTCATTTTTCTTCTCCTTGTCATCTTTGTCCTTCTCCTGGATAATAAATCCTCAGTTAATAAAGATCCTCAAATTACACCAACCAGTACACCAACCAATACACCAACCAATACACCAACCATGAATACACCCACACCAACAAATAAAAATCTTTCTCAACCAAACATGGAGATTGATCCTCAAAAAACCTACATCGCCACTCTCAAAACCGACAAAGGAGATATTATTATTACTCTCGATCCTCAAAACACCCCCATCACCGTTAACAACTTTGTATATCTCGCCAAAAACAACTTCTACAACAACACCATCTTCCACCGCACCATTGACGGCTTCATGATCCAAGGTGGTGACCCCACCGGCACCGGTACAGGCGGACCGGGGTACAAATTCGAAGACGAACCTTTTACTGGTGAATATCTCCGTGGCACCGTTGCCATGGCCAACTCTGGTCCTAATACTAACGGGTCTCAATTCTTCATCATGCATCAAGATCAAGATCTTCCCAAAAACTACATCATTTTTGGTCAAGTAACCCAAGGACTAGAAATAGTTGACACCATCGCCACCTCCCCCACCAAACCCAACTCCATGGGTGAAAACTCCACTCCTGTTAACCCAATCTCCATCACCAAAGTTCTTATTGAAGAAAAGTAAAAAACAAATAAAAAAAACCTCTCCAAGAATTAAAACTCCTAGAGAGGCTACATCTTAAAACAAAGGACCCATTAACAAACTTGCAGATATAAAGATCAGCAACATATACAAGCTGAAATGAATAACAACCTCCTTCTTGGTCATCATAACCGAATTCAAGTCAAGTATTAAGTTCACATCTGTTTTTCCTTTAAACCACGCTTCAGCAGAAAAAACCACTCCCATAGTTAACCACCCTAAAGCACCCAACAGTCTCACTGCTAACATTTCTTTTTCCACCCACATTGTCGGCGACAAAACTACTCCTAAAAGTACTCCTGCCATCATCACCATTGCTCTTGATAATTGTCTCCTTTCTTCTACTTTCAAAGAAGATCCCATCATTAAAAACAATAATCCCCCATCTAACTGACCTACCGGCAACAGATTAAACAGACCCAAAAAACCATTAATGGCAATTAGATCCACTCCAAATTCAGACCACCAACCCTTACTAAACATAAATAGGCACTGGCCCAACAACACCAAACTTACATTAACCATCACTCCTGCCTGCATCAACCAAGCCAAACTCCATCTGGACAGCTTATTTGATTTTTCATCTTCCTCTTCATTCCTTGGCATCGTCACCATTCCCAGAGGAAACAAAAATAGTATCTTTGTCTTCACGTCTTTCACCCAGTAAACCAACTTATGTCCCCATTCATGCCCAATCATTCCCATCATTATCGCCAAGACATAACCCCATCTACCAGAAATCAACCTAAAAAAAACCAAAAACCCAAAACCAGCCAACCACTGCATCCATCTATTATCCTCAATCTCAATTAGCCTTCCCACCAAAGATTTAATCTTCATTACCCACCTCCATGTCCTTGTTTAAAAGTTAAAGTGCAATACTAACCTATATTATATGTTATATTTCCCACCACTTCAAACCATAAACAGAAAAAAATTCTTATCCCCTATTTCTTACTCTTATCCAGCTTATCCAACCCCAAACCTTTTACTCCAAAATAAACTACTGTAGCAATCACCAAGAAATCAATTAACGTTGCCACAAAACTTCCCCACATAATCTCCACTGAACCAACATTAAACACCGCCATCTCTAAACCCTCAGTTCCACCCAAAACTACTCCCAACAAAGGATTAATCACATCCTCTACTAAAGAAGACACTACTTCCTTAATCGATCCACCTAAAATAAAACCTACTGCCAAACCTACCACTCCCTGTTCTCTAACAAAATCAACAAAACCTCTTATTTTTTTATTCTTTTTCATTATTGTTTTAAAAAGTAATTAACCCTATTCTAACAAAACAAATCAAAAAAACTTTTAGTTCACAAAGGTCAATGCCACTCCCTTTTTACCTGCTCTACCTGTACGACCAATTCTGTGCACATAATCATCATAGCTCTCTGGCACATCATAATTAATCACATGAGTTATGTCTTCCACATCAATCCCCCTTGAAGCCACATCGGTAGCCACCATGATCTGTACTTCATTGTTCTTCATCATTTTTAAGGCTCTCATTCTTTGTCCCTGGCTTTTATTACCATGAATAGACACTGCTTTAAATCCTCTTCTACACAGATTTTCTTCCAGCTTATTCACTCCCCATTTGGTTCGACCAAAAATTAAAACCTTATCAAACCCTTCCTGAATCAATAGTTGATGAAGAATCTCAGTCTTGTCTTTACCCTGAACTCGAACAATATCTTGATCAACATTGTCACAAGTAGCCCCACTCTTTACTGACACCAGTACTGGATTATGTAAAAAACCTTGCATCACTGCTTTAGTTTTCTCTGGCAAAGTTGCTGAAAAAAACAAAGACTGACGTTCTCTGGGTAAAAATGAAACAATATGTCGAATATCGTTGACGAATCCCATGTCCAACATGCGATCAACCTCGTCCAAAACCACATTCTCAAACTGTCTCAAATTTAATATTCTTCGATTTTCTAAGTCCTTAATTCTTCCTGGTGTTCCCACCACAAAGTTAGGTCTTCTTGATAATCCTCGAGCCTGATTATTCAAAGATGCTCCACCAATACACAGTACTGAAAACATATTTAATCCTGCACTAAACAACCTAAACTCATCTTGAATCTGAGCTGCCAACTCACGAGTAGGAGTTACAATCAAAATATTTTGACTTCTATCTCTAACTACTTTTGTAATCAAAGGCAATAAAAAGGCTGCTGTTTTTCCAGTTCCAGTATTTGCAATACCCACCAAATCCCTACCTTCCAATATCGCTGGTATAGACTTATCCTGAATAACTGTTGGGTTCTCAAAGCCATGCGCTGAAACATTATTTTTTACTTTTTCATCTAAATCAAAATCAGCAAAACTATTTATCGGCACATATGCCTCTTCAACCACACCACTAGCTTTCTTAACAAAGATTAATGGATTCAAAGACTCACCCGGGTTTCTATATCTACCTCGGCCTCCACCTCTATTTCCTCCACCTCTATACTGATTATTACTAGATCCGTTTCTACGACCACTAGAGGCATAAGAACGACCACGTTGAAAATTACTCATATTACTAAACTAATCGCCTTTAAAAAAGAGGGCGATTCAAAAAAGGGGGAAGATATTAATACCTAAACCAAATAAATCGACTCAAATCAGTAATCAATACTGATCAATCTTTAAAGCTAACAGAGGGAATCTTAACACACCCTACATTCATTGTCCAACTATAAGCCTATATCCTTCTCTATTGTCTTGTATAAAAAAACTTTTGATATACTCTCATCATGAAGAAGTTTCTCATTATCCTCATCCCAATAGTCCTAGTTTTAATAACCCTAAATTACATCAAAAAACCAACAAACAAACCGGTAAAAGAAACAAAAACAGAACTATCAATCCCCTCACCAACAAACACAGACACTAAATCAACTTCACTAGAAGCAGTAAACAACTACTCTGGATCAGGAACGGCCACCATCTCATGGGACAACAAAACTTTCACCCATAAAGTAAAAGCAACTCTACCTACCCTACCAGCAGACAAATTCTACGAAGGCTGGCTCGTGCAATCTCAACCTCTAAACTTCTTCTCTACTGGAAAACTAACCCCCATCAACGGTAAATACACACTAGAATACTCAGAAGAAACTAACTACCCCAACCACACTCAAGTTGTAATCACAGAAGAAACCCTTAAAAACGGCCTCGACAACACTCCAGAAATCCACGTTTTAGAAGGAAGTTTAAAATAATCTCCCAAACACGCTCAACTTAAAAATATTTACTCTAATTTAGGAGAAACTTTCTTAACGGTTTTCTTTACCTTAGCTTTTGTTTTAGGCTTAGAATCCTTTACTTTTTTAGTTTCTACTTTCTTTACTTTCTTTTCTTTCTTAACCTTAACTTTCTCTACTTTATTCTTTTTATCAGAACCCAATAAAGAAATAATGGTATCTAGCTTCTTATTCAAAGTTTCAACATTTCTTGTTAACTGTGAGAAATCAGGAGTACTTGTCCCTCCTCGTGAAGGTCTTCCGGAATCTCTATCATTAAAACGTGGTTTGTTGTAAGAACCTCTATTGTCAGATCGATTATTTCTTCCTCCACCTTTTTTCTCAAAACACTCACTGCAAAATATTGGCTTATTACCACTTGGAACAAAAGGCACTTTACAATCTTTACCACACTCATCACATACTGCATCATGCAGCTGAGGTCTGCCACCATCTCTACCTCCAGAATTTCTTCTATAAGAACCTCTATTATCACCTGATCTATTATCAAACCCGAAATTATTCATAAGAACTCGCCACAAATATTAACTTTGTATAGGGCATTATATCTTTATTCAGCCTAAATAGCAAAAAAACACTCCTTCTTCTGAAGATTAAAGTCTCTAAATTAAAGGTTTTCAACAGCCTCACACCATCCTAGCATCAAACCAAAAAATTAAAAAACTTTTATACTTTTTTATCTATCACCCTTCCTGCCTCCTGAATATCTGAAGTTTTCTTTTCTCCCAACGGTCCATACTCCTCATGTTCAGGAGGGAATTTAACAATAGGCTTTCCTTCTTCATCAACAGGAATCACCCTATCCACATCCCCTTCTCTTATCTGAATCGTCTCAATAATTTCTTTAGCAGCATCTGATTTTTCCATATACAAATTATATCAAGTTCTCATACTCATCAACTTACTTGAACCATATATAGCTTGAAATGAATGATCCTTACTAACTAACCAATTTCTTTCCGACTCGGGCATTTAAATTTTGAGCAATAAGACTAATTAGTTTCTTGGCTTCAATTTCATTTTTCTGACGAGAAGTATCCCAATCTAAGCCCGGACCGGTATTACCTTCTAAAAAGTAGCTATGACCAGTATTACTAATAAGAAAATCAAGAGCAAAAAGGGATAATCCTTTATTTAAAATCTTAGCAATTTGATTTGATTTCACAATTAGACCTGAAGGAATTTCATTTAAAGGCAGATAGGTTAAAAGACCACCCTTGTGTTCATTGCAACGAAATTCACCAGGTTTAGCAACACGAATATATGACTGGACAATCTTATTATTAAGATAAATTAGACGGATATCAGTAGGAGCGGAACGATTACTGTAAGTAAAACCTTGATCAAATTTAGTAAAAGGCTGGATAATATATGAAGCGTGGGTATTTCTAGAAAAAAGACTTTCTATATCTTGAGGATTATTAAGATTAAATTTATAAACACGACGTCCACCAGCACCAAATCTATCTTTAATAATAATATCGGAGCCAAAATCAAATGAGAAGGGATGCTTGTCAATTAATTTAGTCAAGGTCAGACAAGACTTTTTTAAACTAGCAAGAGTATTTTCTTTCAGGGAAACGGTAGGAATGGAATATTCAGGCAATTTATCATAAGTTTTTTGTTTATCAAAAAATAGATTAAAGAGATCAATATCATTAAAGGGCTTAACTTTTGTGGAAGAAAACAATAATTCACGAAGCAATTTTCCTTTAGTTCCAGTCGGAGAAAACTTATCAAAAATGAGAGTAGAGTAACAGGATGAATTAACCTTGACCCATTCCATATCTTTCAACTGCCAAAAACTACGACAAAGACCAGGACCGATAATATCACTAGAAGTCGCAAAACCAGCTGTCAATCCGGATTGGTGACACTTTTTTAAAAAATAGGCATAAACATCATTATATTTTTCGTTTGAAGAACCAGCTCGGAAAGGAGCTTTAACTAACTTATCAGTAGCGCTAAAAGCCAATTTACCGTTATAGACAATAAGGACATCGAAAGAAGTAAACTTAGTCATAATTTGAACAAAAACGGTTTTACGTAAAAAACAGAGTGTTTCTCTGCGAGTAAAGATTATCTTAAAAAAGCTTGACGATATTAAAAAAACAAAAAAACCTCAAAAAAATTAACGTCTCAATATTATTAATTATCTATCCTGTATTATATCTTATTTTTAACAAAAACAAAAAAACCTTAAAAAACAAAAATATAAAAAGTCTAACTTATAAACTAATGTCACAACTGTTCCCCTTCCACCAACTTACACGAACAATTTTTAGGTTTTAGGCATAAAAAACAGCCAGGTTCATTTTTGAACCTGGCTTATAAACACAGAATATTTAAATAGAAAATTAAGGTAAGAAAAGGTGACTGGCACCATATGCCAAAAACCCAAGAAATGGAATAAAAACCCATTTAGGTATGGAATTGTTGTTAATTAAAACACTATATTCAACAACAAGAGAAGAAAGTTTTTGAACCCTATTCACTTCATCAACCTCAACATTATTCCAAATTTCTTCGTATTCCTCGTAAAGCTTATTACTTTTAACCTGAAGCCAAATCTCTATAAATATAAGAAAGGCAACGACTAAAAAGGTAACAATATCAAACAAAGATATTCCTTTCATTATTTTCTCCTTTTAGTTTTTAAAATACTTTACTCGGTACCTCAAAAGGCTATGATCATCATTGATGTAATGAAAAACAAGGTTCGAAAAATCAAAATCCCAAAAATGTCTCTTTCCCTTTTTCTCAATTTTTTTAAGATCTTCACTGTCACGAATCATAATTGCAATTTCTCGATGCTTTTCACAAAAATGAACTCTCCTAACAGGTTTCCCCACCGTCTTTTCATCACAGATAGGACAAAAACCGGTACTCATATATTCTCCCTTAGAATGTCATATGTACAATTAATAGAATAAAAGCAAAAAATTAAGTTAAAACAACCTAAAATATACTTTTCTAGAACAAGGAAATCATACCAAAAAAAGAATCAAATGTCAAACTATAGGTCTATACTCCCCTCCCATCAGCTTACACAAACCGCTATAATGCCTATCTGGAAAGGTCATCTAATATTACCTTCTCAAAATTTGATTGAAAATTAGGATTCCTAAATGTCAAAATATCTATTTTCTAAAAAACTAGTTAAGGGACTTATTAAATCCCGCTCTAATCGTTTTATAATGATGGTAGAGATTAACGGTAAAGTGGAAAAATGCCATTGTCCATCAACTGGCAGAATAGGAAAAATGGATTTTCATAACATACCCTGCCTTCTATCTAAGTCTAATTCCAGTACCAGAAAAACCAACTATACTGTTGAAGCATTTTATCCAGAACCCTCAAAGGATCTAATCATTGGAATAAACCAAACTAAAGCGAACACTTATATTAACTTCTTTCTTAAAGAGAAGCAGCTTCAAAAAATGATTGAGGTAAACGATCTAAAAAGAGAAGTTTTTCTTAATAAATCAAAAATAGATTTTTTTATTAATGACAACTGTTATCTAGAGGTAAAAACTCTTTTAAATAATATTCCTTTTGGATCAAAAACTACTCGTAATACTTTTGACTCTTTTGATCGACTAATAAGACATTACACGGAAATTTCCTCGCAAATCCCCAAAGGACAAAAGGCTATAGTTCTTTTATGTAATTTATATAACGCTAAACCCTTTACTCCTCCTAAAAACAACGAGAAAAATAGTAATCATGTAAAAAAAGCAGTAAAAGAAGCTATTTCAAAAGGATTAGAGCATTGGCAAATAAATTTACAAATAGATTCCAAGGGAATTTCTCTCATCGACTATTTTAAAATTGATTTATTACCCCATTTAGACTAAATAATAAAAACGAAGAATAAATATACATTTTTTTAGACTTGCTCCCCGGACTGGACTCGAACCAGTGACCTAGCGATTACACTTAACCCACTTGTTTCCAAATGGCGTGGACTATCTCATCACCATATCTTTTTTAGATTTAGGTGTCGGGCGCTCTAGGGTGTAAATCACCTAGTCTCTGAACCTTTCCGTCTAAGACGGACTTGGCTGCGGATTCCCATATGGCTATTACCACTTAGGCTTCCCGCAGTTCACCCAATTATCATTCCAAGGTTTCCAATGGAAGCTGCCAATCGACAGTCGCGCGCTCTACCAACTGAGCTACCGGGGAATATAAACGTACAACTTCTAAAACAAGTTCCAGAAGCTCCACTATTTTACTTCTTCAGCTCCAAGAATTCCAGCCATCCATCCTCTGATTTTCCTTTGTAGGTTCACACTACATATTCTTATTTTAAAAACACCATATTTGTGGTGTTTTTTTCTTATCTTATTTGAGTTCTTTTTCAACTTAGCAATATATGTTTTACTAAACTGGTTCTCCGGGATACCTGTCAACTTAGACCAAAATTTCTTAGCCGTCCCCACATCTAAATCATCATGAATCCATATCGCCCCTCTAAATCTACTTTCAGAGATATTGCAAAAATCACGAAACCATCGCATCATGAAACGAATAATCTCGGGATTAGTATTTGAAAAATCCACACATTTATCACCTTTTGCGCCATCTCCTAAATATAATCCAATTCCAGCATAAAACCTTTCTCTTTTTGTCATGTTTTCTACCTCACCTATTCCTTGATTAACAAGTTGTTTCGTTTTCTCAATTCTCATCTTTTGTTGTTTTTTCGCTCCAATTATTCGTCCTCGCTCAGCCCCTTTCAATTTTCTTTTATACAGTCTCAAGGCCTGATCTTCCGATATGGCCACATCTCTACACCAAAGACTTAATGTACTTTTGGAAACATCCATTTCTTTTTTTATTTCACTATAAGAAAAACCCTTCTTACGCAATTTAATAGCTTCCTCTTTTAACCTAAGTTTTCCTGCATAACCCATACCTTAACTATACCCGAACTCAACCCGAAAAGATATCCTTTTTTTACCTTACTTTCTCTTCTTCCTTTTTTTCTCCAATAAACCCTCACTTAACCCTATTCAAAACCATATTAACCAAGGCTAAAACCACCGCTCCCACCAAAGCCTTCCACCATCCCTCTATTGAAAAACCTGACACTAAACGTGCCGTTAACAACAACAAGCCCGCATTAATCACAAACGAAAACAAACCTAAGCTTAAAAAATTGATTGGTAATGTTAGTAATACCAATACCGGCTTTACTAATATAGACAACACTCCCCACACCACTGCTACCACAGCTAAAGCCTCTACCCCTACCAACTCAATTCCCGGCACCAAATATGCCACTATATAAAAAGCAATCGCATTCAAAATTAGTCTTATGATCATACTTCCATCGTATCTTAGTCTAAAAAGTCTTGCAACTTTTTCTTTCTACTTGGATGTCTAAGTTTTCTCAACGCTTTACTCTCAATCTGTCTTATTCTCTCCCTAGTTACTCCAAAGTTCTTTCCCACTTCTTCCAAAGTCAAAGGTTTAGTCCCATTCAAACCAAAACGCATCTGTAACACCTTGCTTTCTCTTTCTGTTAATCCAGACAAAGCTTCTTCTAAATTCTCATGCATCAACTGTTTACTAGTCATCTCGTAAGGAGACGCAGTTCTGTCATCAGGAATGAAATCACCCAACAAACTATCTTCCTCATCGCCAATCGGAGTCTCTAAAGAGGTTGTTTTCTGAGCAATCTTCAAAATCTCTCTTACTCTCTCTGGCTCAATCTCTAGTTCGTTACCCACCTCTTCATCAGTAGGTTCTCTACCCAACTCCTGCATTAGCCTTCTCTGGGTTCTAATTAATTTATTGATTCTCTCTACCATATGAACTGGAATTCTAATCGTTCTTGCCTGATCAGCAATCGCCCTAGTAATGGCCTGTCTAATCCACCAAGTAGCATAAGTTGAAAACTTAAATCCTTTTGTCCAGTCATACTTCTCTACTGCCCTAATCAAACCCTTATTACCTTCCTGAATCAAGTCCAAAAAGCTCATTCCCCTACCCATATACTTCTTAGCAATTGAAACTACTAATCTTAAATTACTCTGAGTAAGTTTTGACTTTGACTTCTTGTCCCCTCTATCAACTCCCTGAGCCAAAGCAATTTCCTCTTCTCTCTTTAAAAGAGGAATCCTTCCAATTTCTCTCAAATACATCCTCACCGGATCATTGATAATCTTTCTTCCCATCTTATTCACCTCATCCAACTCTTTTTCTAAGCTCTCACTAATCTCCACTGTCTCCTCTTCTCCATCTAAAACACTCTCAAACACGTCAATATCTTCTCTAAACAATGCATCATACAACTCATCCAGTTCCTTTACTTTATCCTCTGCATCAGGAAAAAATCCCAAAATCTCATCCTGCGTCACAAACTTATTCTCTCTTCCTTTCTCCACCAATTTCTTTATCCTCATCGGAATTGAAAACAACTTTTTTTCTGCTTTCTTTTTTTTAGCCATAGAACATCCTTAGGGAAACAATTGTTACTAGCATACCACAAAACGGCTAAAAATCAAGCTAAATAACCTAAAATTGAGCTTTCTTTCTGGTCTAATAACGCCAATCTTTCACTCAATTTCTTTATCTCTTTTTCCTCATTTTTTTCCTCTGCTTTCCTTAACTTCTCTACCAAACCCACTCTTTCTTCTCTCAATTTCTCTCTCGCCAACTCTACCGCAATTCCCACCATCCCCTTCTCTTCCACCCCTCTCTCTATCTCTATTAAATAACACTCTTCTGCCACTTCCCTCAGTTCTTTTGGTAATTTCTTAATCCACTCCTCTGCTTTCTTCACTTTCCCATCTAAAAACTTCCCCAACAGCTTCCCTTCTACTTCACCAATCTTCAAATCTACCAAAATCTTCCGAATCTCAACTTTTCTCTCCACACCCTCCTGCATCAACATCGCCAACAACTGTCTTGCCAGCTTCTTTCCTTTTTCTGTTTTTACCCCGCCCTTGTCTTTCTTTTCCTCTTTACCCTTCTTTTCCACCACACCCTTCCTTACCTTCTCTGTTTCATCCCACACCCTCTCTTTACTTACTTCTAGCTCCTTTGCCAACCTCTTTACCCACACCTCTCTCACTACCTCATTATCAATCTTAGCCAGAAAAGGTACCACCTCCATTACTATCTTCTTTACCCCTTTTACCCCTTTGTCCTTCCACTTAACTATCGATCTCTTCATCACCAATTCATATATCGGTATCGAATTCTCTACAATTTTTTTCCATTTACCTGGATTTTCTCTAGCAATATCATCTGGATCTTTCCCTTCTTCCCACCATACCCCTTTTATCTCTAAACCTCTTTTTTCAGCCATCTCCACCGATCTCTTCATCGCTTTTTCTCCTGCCTCATCAGCATCCAGTGCAAAAACAATCGTCTCCACCAATCGCGCCAATCTTTCTATCATCTCCCCCGTCAAAGCCGAACCTTTAATAGCTACCGTCTCTGTCACACCTGCAGCAAAACTACTAATCATGTCTATCTCTCCCTCTACCACTACCGCCTGTCCCTTCTTCCTCATCTCCTGTTTCGCTTGAGTCAATCCAAACAACATCTCCGACTTGTGATATATCGCCGTCTCTGGTGAATTAATATACTTCGGTTCATTTTTACGCGCCAAACTAGGCAAAACCCTACCAGAAAAACCCACCACCTTACCCCCACTATCTAATAAGGGAAACATCAATCTACCTCTAAATCTATCGTAAATTCCCTTCTGTCCTCGTATTCCCAATCCGCTCTTAATTATTGCTTCTTCTTTAAACCCTTTTTTATCCCTCAAAAATCTAGTCAAACCATCCCAACCTGTCGGTGAAAAACCCAAACCAAAAGTCTCAATTAACTTCTCATTCATCTCTCTCTCTTTTAGATACTTCCTTGCCCACTTTCCCACATCATGTTTCTGTAACAGATAATGATAGTACTCTTGTGCCAACAGATGTATCTTTAATAGTTCTTCTTTCTCCCCTCTTTTATCTCCTCTATCTTGATATGTTAACTTCACTCCTGCTCTCTCAGCCAATTTTGTTAAAGCTTCTCCAAACTCTAGCCCTTCAATCTCCATCAAAAAAGAAATTGCATCTCCACCCTTAGCACAACCAAAACACTTAAAAATCTGTAACTCTTCATTCACTGTAAACGAAGGTGTCTTCTCATTATGAAACGGACACAAGCCCTTAAAATTACGACCCGCCTTTTTTAACTCCACATACTCACTCACTAAAGTGACCATGTCTGTCTTTTTCTTTACTTCTTCAATTTGATCCATTCTGCCTCCAATTCTACTCTATTCTCCCCATAAATTTAGGGCCCATCAAAAGACAGGCCCTAAACTAAAATTCAATTGCTTGATTTATCTGCGAGGTCCACCACCGAAGCCACCACCGAAAGACCCTCTGTCTTCACGGGGTTTCTTTGGTTGAGCAACCTTAACAAATAGGTTTCTTCCACCTTCTTCTTTGCCATCCAGAGCTTTCATGGCTGCTTCAGCCATTTCTTTCTCTGCATACTCCACAAAGCCGAAGCCTTTTGGACGACCAGTTTGGCGATCAGTAATCATGGTGAACTCGACGATTTCGCCGAACTCAGCACACATACTTTTCACCTCTTCTTCAGACATTGAAAAGGGAAGGTTCCCAATATATAATTTTTTTGGATTAACGGAATTTTCCATAGTATCCTTTCTTTCTAAACAGTCACCCATAGACCACAGGGCAACACTATTTTAATCTCTCAGAACATGATACTTAGGAAAAACTAAGAACTTGCTGAGCGGTCTAGCCCTTATTATATCAAATCATCATATTAATCTCCCTAATCAACTCCTTTTTTCTCTTTCTAAAATATAAATCCCATGCTCAAAAAACACCATCGAACGCTTTTTGTCTTCTCTCACTAAAGAAAAACCTAATCTTTTAAAACACTTCTTCCATTCTTCATCACTCTTATTACTATGCGGATGACCAGAAAACTCAAGATTAAATAAACTATCAAAAAAAAAGGTTACATACTTTCCCACCAAACCACTATAGACATCTTCAACCACCACCATCCTATCTGCCACTCTCCCCACCTCTTTCAAAAGTTTTTCAGGATCGGGAGTATGATGTAAAACTGTCAAAACCAAAGCTACATCAAAACTGTCATCTTTAAAAGGAATCTTTTTACCATCATAAATCACCGGTTCCATATCAGTTAAACTCATGTTCTCCACATCCAAGGACACTACATCATAACCATCACTTATCAATTTCTCACTCACACCCCCCAAACCACAACCAAAGTCTAGTACTCGATCGCCTTCTTTTAAATAATCTTCAAAACAATCAAACACTCTTTTATTTCTCACCCTCTCCAAAAACCTCACCACACTTCTCAATCCTTTCCTTTTCTTTATCCACTTAATATTAGCCATACAAAAATATCTTTAACTACTTGGCGGAGGGAGGGGGACTCGAACCCCCAAGCCCGAAAAGGGCAAACGCTTTCCAAGCGTTCCGGTTACCATTCCCTGCATCCCTCCAATCCTTCCAAATTATACCTCAATTCAACCTGCTAGGCTTATTTAAATACTCTTCATGTCTGTTTTTATGTTTCAAATTTCGTGGTTCATAAGTCTCAAAAAATTTTTTAATATCACTACCTTTGTACACAAACAAACAATCCTTTTTACCATGGGTTAAGATTCCATCAGTTTTTAAACAGTTTTTAAAATCACCCAACAAACATTCAGAAGCAGAAGTAAAAGTCAAACCAAAATGTCGATAATAATAATCACCTACCCAATGTTTATGAAAAAAAGTTCCACCATCAGTATCAAACAAGCCTCGAACACAAGCTCTTAAATAACTTTTCTTATTTCTTATCCAGTCAGGAACTCTAACTTGCTGTTTCACTTTATTTCCCACTTTCAAATCTAAATTCTTCATCATCTCCACAAAAGATACTCCCGTCACAGTCAACTCAATTGTAGATCTATCAAAATACTCTAGCATTGATACCTCATATCCAAATAAATCAAAAATTAAACCCTTAATATACTTCGCATATAATCTGTCATCTTTTAAACTCAAAAAAATCCGACACTGTCCTTCACTCAAACAACCGTCACCCAAAACCACCCCCACAAATTCAGCCAATTTAGACGACTTCCTTGGTTTTTTAAATTCATTCCTTACCACACAACCTAAATTTTTATAATATTTAGGTCTTTCCCTTCGTCTTCTTTGTGAAACCAACCCTCCTTTTTTTCTACCCTCCTCCGTTCCAGGAGGACCATAAATCTCCAATCTTTTCAATGCTGCTTTCCTCCCATTCACCCTACCACTCCAAAACTCTTCTCTTTCTTCTAAAATTTCAGGCAACTCAACCCCAAATCTTTCTCCTAAAACAATCATACTTTTTTTAACAGGACAAATCTTCCCATTAATCCAATCATTTAAACTTCTACCAGAAATACCTATTAACTTTCCTAACTCTTTACTGCTCTTTCCAGATTTTTGTTTTACCTCTCGAAAAAACCTTATCTGATCATTAAAATTAAAAACCAACCTCATATAAATACATATTAATAAAACCCGAACAAACTGTCAAATAAAACAGATATCCCAATCCTTTTAATAAACATTATTAAAAAAACAAAACACACTCAGTGCGACTCAATCCGCTAAGCTACAAATATTCAAGCGGAGGGTACAGGACTCGAACCTGTGAGGGTTTACACCCATTGGTTTTCGAAACCAACGCCTTAACCACTCGGCCAACCCTCCAAGTGTGCGCCTGGTGCGACTTGAACGCACGACCTCCAGTTCCGCAAACTGATGCTCTATCCAACTGAGCTACAGGCGCATAACATCCATATTTTACCTCAACCTCACCCAACTAGCCATAAACTCAATCATCTCTACCCCAATGGCATCTTCTTTTTCATCCACTTCACCGCTCGATCACTCCACCCATCTTTAGGTTTATTTTTTCTCACATACTTCTTCATCAACTCTTCTACCTTCCCCTCTTCTTCCACACTACACACCACAATTATCTGTCCCGGAAACTTATTCAACAAAACTCGTAAAAGTTTCTGTCCTCCTCTTCCCTCAAACCAAAAACTCTCCATCACCCCCCAATCATAAAAATTCTCACCCGTCACCAACCCTCTATTAGTCAACGCATTTTTCACCTTACCCGGTTCTGTTCTGTACACCGCCCACACCATAAACACAATTGCCCATACTACCAACACCGGCATCACTCCTTCAATAAAGTACAAAATAATACTAATCAATAAAGCCAACACTACTACCGTACTAAAAAACTCTTTTCCTTTTTTCTCAAATGGTCTCTCATCAGCTATCCAACTAAATAAAACCCTCTCTTCTTCTGGCAGTTTTCTTTCTTCACTCACATATCCATGTTATCAAAAAAGACCCCTTAAAAGGAGTCCTTAAATCTGCGGAGGTGGCGGGATTTGAACCCACGTAGCCCAAAAGGGCTCAGGTTTAGCAAACCTGTGCAATTGACCACTATGCGACACCTCCAAATCAGTGCCAATTATATCTTATGCGGAGAGGACAGGAGTCGAACCTGCATGGGTTTGCACCCCCTGGTTTTCAAGACCAGTGCCTTACCATTCGGCGCACCTCTCCAATTAGCCTTAATTTTATCATCTTTACTCATTTCTACCCCGCCAAACACACACCCCACACCTTTTTCACTCCTGCTTTCTTCAATTTTTTCCCCACTTCTTTCATTGTTGCTCCACTAGTAAACACATCGTCTACCAACAACACCTTTTTTCCTTTTAAATCCATCCCCTCTTTTATCTCAAACACTCCTCTCACATTTTTTAACCTCTCCTTTTTACTCTTAATCTTCGCCTGTTGTTCCGTTTTTCTAGTTTTCCTCAAAACATCCTTTACCTCCAAACCCAGCTTTTCTCCCACTTCTTCTGCCAAAATCTCTGCTTGATTAAAACCTCTCCAGTTTTTTCTCTGCCAAAACAAAGGTACCGGCACCAAAAAATCCCACTTTCCTTCTATTTTAAAATCACACCCCCTCACCAACTCTCTTAATAGTTCTCTATTAAACTCAAACTTAATCTCTTTAATAATTTTTCTCACCTTCTCGTCTTCATAATCCCAAATCACACTCAAACCATTTAAACTCAACTTCTTCCTACACTCCTTGTGTGTCCAACCTCCTTCACTCTCCTCACCACACTCTCCACATTTTTGATCTACTAGCCTCAAACTCTGCCTACAAACTTCACACAAAAACACCTTTTCTTTACCACAAATCACACACTCACAAGGATAAACTAACTCTAAAAAAATATTCCACCACTCCATACTTAATCATAACCATAAACCATTAAAAAACTCCTCTGTATCTACATATTTACAAAGGAGTCTTTCTTAAATCGGTGGAGACGGAGGGAATCGAACCCTCGTCTGAAATAAATTCTCGCCAGCATCTACAAGCTTATCTTGTGCTTTTTTTAGCCTTAAAACCTCCTCACAAGAAAGAACGGTTTAAAGGTTTGATCTTAATCTTTTTTGTTCATTCAGATCATCACCGAACAAAGCAACTTGAGTTTGTATTCACCTCTAGGCTAACCCCAAGTAATCGTGCCTAGAAATGGATAGTTAAGCGGCGTACGCGTAAGCGTAGGTGCCGACACCATCACCTAGATTGGCAACCAGCGGACTGGTGCTTCCACTAAGTATTCTGTCTTCTTTTTCGACAGTTATTTTTTGACTCAGTTTAACGAGTTAAATCAGCTCGGCTTGCCACTGTCAAAGTACCCATTCCATCGAAGCCAAAAACGTCCCCGATATCCCATATATTAACATGAAATCAGCCTCAAATCAAGTAAAAATTAATTTCTTAAATCTCTTAAAAACTCTACTTTCTCTGTTAAATCCACTCCCATTATTTGTTTTCTTGCCGCTGTCATTACTACCTCTGCCAAAAACAAGTCAAATTCTGCCTCATCCATCTTCTTTAATCGACTTTTTAGCCCTACTCCCCACTGCTTCTCACTAGAAAACTTAGAAAAATCACCAGTCCAAGAAAGACTTTCAACGCAGGCAGGCATTACTTTTTTCCAGAATATGTTTATATTACTCAATTTATTACTAGGTTTTTAATCTTCTAGCCAATTCTCTTTTTTCTTTTCTTTTCTTTATTTCTTCTCTCTTCTCAAAAATCTTCTTTCCTCTTACTAAACCGATCTCTACTTTAATTAGCTTTCCCTTATTATACATCGACATAGGCATCAGGGTCAAACCACCAGACCTAGACTTCCCTTCTAAAGACACCCTTTCTTCTTTTTTTATCAAAAGCTTTCTTTTTCTTGTTGTATCATACTCTTCTTCTCTCCCATCATGCTTATATTTAGCAATGTTCACTCCTGTCATCCATACTTCATCTTTCTCTATTACTATCCTTCCCCCAGCCAAACTTACCTGGCCTGCTCTCACACTCTTAACCTCTGATCCAGACAGCACTACCCCTGCCTCAATCTTCTCCACCAATTCATGGTCACGCAGAACTTTCTTATTCCTAATCATCATCTCCCCCTATTGTAACTCACTCTAAATAAAACAGCTCTCCTTCACCCAAGCCTAACAACTGATCGTCACTAGTTATCATCACATCATCCATTTTCCCTATCTTCTCTCCCACCAACTGTTGCACATACTCCCCTGTCTCTTTATTAAACTCAACTATTCTTGAATTCTTCTTATCTAGTATTACCAACTTATCTCCTTCCAAACTCACCGCCACCGCATCCCCATTTACATCTTCAGGACCACCATTTAGAGCATAAACCTCTTCATACCCTCTTCTAAATCTACCCACCTCACCTCCACTACTTAACACCCAAATATCTCCATCAATATCCATGTCCACTACTCCAGACAGACCCAACTCTTCTCCAGCCACCAACCACCTTCTTCTTTCTTCCAGCTCACTTCCACTTACTACAAACTTCCAGATTTCTTCCGCTTCCCCATCTAGTACATATGCACTACCGGCAAACATCTCCACTCCTATCGCTCCCAGTACCGACCCATCAAACTCTAACTCTCCCTCACTTCCCCCAATCTCATATCCTAACCCATCTTTTCCTAACACTACTATAGTATCTTCATCTCCTGCCACATCCTTCCACCCTTTATCTTCTCCTTTACCTAAAACCACATCCATTCCCTTGTCTTCCAACACCACCTCCACCACTACTCCACTGTTTCCATCCAACACCAATATCTTTTCATCATCAAGCCTCACCAACCTCTCTCCTTTTAAACCACTTCTTAACAACTCTAGACTTGTTAAAACTGTAGTTTTCACTTCACTCTCTCCCGACACCTTCTGCCAACTTTCCTCCAAACGAATCTTAAGTTCTTCAAAATCATCTTCATAGCGGCTATCTACATAACTTCCATCCTTTTCCCCTATCTCCTTCATTACTCCCTTTAATAGTTCTCTCGCCCCCACAGGATTTACCTCTACCAAAGCCAACGCTTCTTCTTCTTTTTTCTCCCATGGTTCCACCACTGCTAACCAAACCTCTTCTTCTTTTTTCTGTCTTATCTTCACCGTCCCCACCCCCACACTTATTAAAAACAACACTAAAAACACTCCTCCTAAATACAAGAACTTCTTTTCATTTCCACCTTTTTGTTTTACCTTTACTCCCACATTTCTTCCTCTCCAACTTCCTCTTTTTTTAGTCTTACCTTCTTCTTCTATCTTCACTCCTGCCTTCTCTACCACTCCACCCACTTCTACTTCCTCTTCCTTCTTTTCTTCCCCAACTTCCTCTCCAACTTCTTCCTCAATCTTTTTCTCTTCTTTTTTTTCTTCTTCTTTTCTTACTTCCAACACTTCCTCACCTTTTTCTTTCTTCATTCCTCCCACCTCTAACAGCAATCCTGCCATCGCTCCATTACTCGACTCATCTATCTTACTTTTCAACTCCTCAGTTACCTTCTCCAATTTTTCCTCTTCTCCAATCATCTCTTTCTTCAAGTCCACTACTCCTCCCACCCCCATCATTAACCTGTCTCCCTCTCTCAACTCTCCTTTTATTACCTGACCTAAACGATCTTTTGTAATCAACTCAACCCTATTTCCTTCTCTCAAGATATCCACTCTTCCATCTCCAACTCCCATCACCCTCATTACTCTTTTACCCTCCTCCAAACTCACCCACAACCATACTGCCTCCAACCCTTCATCTTTTTTCTCCAACTCTTCCATTAACAATCTCAAGTCTCCACCCTTCTCTATCTTATTAAAATGCTCATCCAACCATGAAAAAATCTCAGTCCCTCTACTCACTAACTCTTCTCCTCCTTTTAATCTCACCGCCCCAAACAAAGCCCCTTTCTTCTCCACCTCTTGCTCATCAAAAGGAACTCGAGCATATACCTGTGCCCAATCATCAATCGAACTATCACTCACTAATCGGAAAAAATCTATTCCTATTAAATTACTCATCTGGCAGTTTTCAATTTTAACCTACTAATATCACTATACCAGTCAAAATCAGACAAACCCAAAAGAACAATCTTGATAATAGTTTAAAGTTTCCTCCCACCGGCACATTTACCACCTTGTCCATCAACTTCACTTGCCTCATCACAATCAATGACAAAACCGTGATCAGAATCATTAACACTCTTATCAACCACGTCATCACTAAATTTAGACTTAAATCAATTCCTGGTATTATCTCTACTCCATTCATACTTATCTCACTCGGCCTTCATAGGCCTCCTGCTCCTCCTGCTCCATTAGTTGACTAATAACTCTCATTACCCTATCAGGATTTAACACCGCATTAAAAGTAAATGCCGCTGATTCTTGTCCCACATCGTCAGATAGTTGTTCAGAGGCAGTCTGCACCACTACTTTACCGTAATTAAAAATGCTCGACATAATTCCTATCTGAGAATAACTCACATCTTCCACATTCTTTAACTGAGCCATATTAACATTCTTGTACAACAAACCAAAAAAGTCTACATCCACCACTCTTTCATCCGTCACTATATATACGTTATAAAACCATAATAGTAAGTTTTGAAACGCATAAAGCAACAAACCTGTGTACCACAACACCGTTATCCCAAATCTAACTTTCTCACTTACCGCCGTCAACAAAGGAAACTCTCCCCAGAAAAAAGGAATAAACAATAAAATTAAACTAGCCATCACCCACCCTAAATTAGTTGCTGGATGTCTTCTCATCAACAACATAATCACCTCTCCTTTATTCTGAAACTCAAACTTTGTCTTCTTTGGATAAGCCACCAATGATTTCCAAGACCCATTAAAACCACCCTCTTTATCCATCTCTTTTACTTCATCCACCACCACAGGATTAACCTTCTTCACCACTCTCTTCTTTTTCTTCCTTGTTTTCTTTTTAGCTGAATACACTTCCGGCATGACTTTATTCTATCATCCTCTAGTAACTTTTACTCTTTAACAACATCATACAAGGCGTACATTTTAGAACAACTCAAACTTGAATCTGGACGACAAGTCGGTTTTATTTGAATATTGGCCGGCGCTCTCAAATTAAATATATTCTTAAATTTTTGCGCATCAAAAGCATTTCCATTTATCCTAATCGTTTTTGATATTCCCGTACCATCCCAGTCAACATTGATAGAACTTATAGAAACATAAGGAGAACCTCCCCTACTTACTATCTCCTGTCTCACTTTATCAGCTGACCAAGCATCAGCAATTCCCTTATCAGTTTGACTTAAATAAACAACCATATTATTATCCAAACTCCATAAAACATAAGCATTAACAATATCTAATACCTCTTCCTCCTTCAGCCAAGCTGTATTGTTATATTCACTTCTATAACCCCAATCACAATAAAACCATGGAGAATTCCTATCATAAGCCGAATTTTTTAAATCTCCAATAGAATTAGAAGAACCTGCGTCTGCTGCATGTTTTGTCCATGGTTTATCATTCCATCCTATTTCTCCAGAACTTAAAACAAATCCTCCATGAGTCGAGGAATACCAAGCTCCAATCGGACTACCATCATAAACCATTACTTTCCCTGATGTACTATTTATTGCTTCTTGCCATCTGCCATCATTTATTTCTGTTTTTACCACTTGGTTTTCTTGACTAGGAAGGATAGAACTTGATCCATTATTCGTCAAATATAATACATAAGATCTGGCCGCTATTGCTTGAGCTTTTAATGCTTCCATCGGCCAATCTGTTGGCATTTCATATAAATGTTTTAAATATTCTTCTATATTCATAGACTCATTATTAAAAGTTTGTCCATATTCATTCGTACCATTTACTGTAATAGTAAAACCGGTTCCGTAATCAACAATTTGAAAATTCTGATAATAAGCATTTAATATCTGTTCAAATCCTTGACTTGCTTCGGCCCTTCCTTTAGCTCCATACTGATTTAGTCCTGTTTTATTTGGCACACCCAAACTAAAAAAACCATATCTCGGACTAAAACCAGAAGGTTTCCCTAAATCACTAGAACATCCACTAAGAGACGTATAGGCCAAAAGAGGAACAGGCGCACTCGCAAACTTCTGAGCTAAAATTTCTTGCTGTTTTGCTGACAAAGACGCAATCTGTCCCGACAACACCGACTGATAGTCTTTTGCCTTCGCCACCTCACCTCCATAAAAATCAGCTTCTTTATTCAAAACCGCTTGCAAACCAGCCAATATCTCTTTCTGTTCTTCCAACTCTATTTTGTCTCTCTCTAAATTCCCAATCTCACCTGATAACTGCAAAATAATCTGTCTATCTCTTTCATTTGCCTCATTCCGATAAGCCATCTCTCTAGTTGTCTCTCCTGTTCCCATCGAAGATAAAAGCTGACTTAAAAAAGAAGTACTCCTTAATCTCTTGTAATATTCCCGTGTTTTTTCTGCCAGTATCAAATACTGTTCTGATAACAAATCCTCCCTTTCCTCAATCTCCGCTCCAATCTCTACCTGCCTCACCTTAGCCTGATCAATCTGATACTGAAACCCACTAATCTTTTTTAACAAACTATTCAATTCTTCTTCCAAAGGAGCTGTCGCATTTCGAGACGCCTGCAAATCTTCTGACAACTTACCAATCTCTCTCCCTAAACACTCTAAATACACTCCACTATTGCTCTCAAGTTGTGTGCAGTCTTCTGCCCATACTCCACTCACACCACTCACTGCCACCACAAACAACAAAGATAATACAAACAGAACCCAAGTTTTTAGCCTTTCTTTCATCCAATATAGTTTACCTTGTTTTATCATCTCTTATCTCATGTTAAAATCAACACAACCATGAAAATCATAAAACTAGCATTCCTCATTTTCACTCTTTCTCTCTTTTTTAACGTTTCCTCAACTTACGCCGCTCCCCATCCCCCTCCTCCCACAGGCACTTACGCTCCTACCAGTCCTTCTAAACCAACCTGTATCACCAAAGATGGTAAAGAAGGAATCAACACCGCTCTCGGCTGCATCTCTACTGACGTTGATGACGGCGGTTTCATTAACAGTCTCCTTCAATTAGCCATCGGTCTTGGTGGTATTATTGCTCTCCTTCTCATTCTCGGTGGTGTCTTCATCATCACTACCTCTGCTGGTAATCCTGACAAACTAAATCAAGGGAAAGAACTCATCACTTCAGCTGTCTCTGGACTCCTCTTTATAATCCTCTCCATCGTCCTCCTTAACCTAATCGGCATTAAGATCCTCGCCATTCCCGGATTTTAAGGTAAAATCAATCACATGAGCATTTTAGACAAAATAGACAATCCCGCCACTAAAATAAGTAAAGACAGTAATATCTCCGATCTTCTCACTGGTGGTGGTTTCAATCTCATCGACTTCATATTCTTAATTGCCGGCCTAGTCTTCTTCTTTAATATCATCATTGCCGGTTGGGAATACCTTTTCTCTGGTGGTGATGTCCAAAAAGCGACATCTGCCGGTAATCGTATCTTAAACAGTTTTTTTGGCATCATCATCGTCGCCGCCAGCTTCCTTATAGTCCGCCTCATCTCTTCTATGATCGGCTTGGAGGATATTATTTAATCACCGCATATTAACCGCAGTTTTACCGCAACCATCAATAATATTGTAAAATCAGCTTTTGTTATTCATTTATTAATCAACAAAAAATGACACCGCCACTAAAACATGTCGCTATCATCATGGACGGAAACCGTCGTTGGGCCAAAAAGAAAAACCTAGAATCTAGCCAAGGCCATGCCCACGCAGCCAACCACGCTATTGAACCTTTAATTGAAGAGTGTCTTAAACAAAAAATACCTTACGTTACCTTCTGGGCTTTTTCTACCGAAAACTGGAAAAGAGACAAAAAAGAACTTTCTGAACTTTTTAGCATCTTCCGTTCTGGACTTATAAACATGGCTCAAAAATTCACCGATCAAGGAGTTCGTCTCAAAATTTTAGGTGACATCAACCGTTTCCCTCAAGACATCGCTCAAAAAACACTTGATCTTGTCAACAAAACTAAAGGCAACACCAACATTACTGCTTCTTTTGCCCTCAACTACGGCGGTCGAGACGAAATCCTTAGAACCGTTAAAAAAATTCTTAAAAAAGGTATTGATCCAAAAAAACTTGACGAAAAACTCTTCTCTTCTTTTCTTGACACTTCTGACATTCCCGATCCTGACTTAATCATCCGCACCGGCGGAGAACAAAGACTCTCTGGATATCTCCCTTGGCAATCAGTTTATGCCGAAATCTGCTTCACCGACACACTTTTCCCCGACTTCACTCCTGAAAAACTTCGCTTAGCTTTAAAAGATTTCTCCCAAAGAGACCGTCGTTTTGGTGGTGACTCCAAAAAGAAAAAATAAACTACCCTTCTTTCATATCGCAAATCTCCGTCGCAAAACCTATTGCTATTTCTTCATTTACCCCAAACTCCTCTTGCAAAAACTCAATCACCGCTTCCACTGCTTTCCCATTTTTTCCACTAATATCAACCTCTCTTCTCCTTCCTAAAAAACTTACCTCTCTACTTCCATTTCCATTACTCAAAACCCCCATCCTAGCCCCTCTTAAACTTTCTTCATGCATTCGATCTATCCTTGGCGCTCCAATTCTTTCTCCCATGTTTCTCAGCTTAACTTATTTTTCCTCGCAAACCCTCTCAACTTGTGTACAATCAGTCTCATAAGCTATAAAATATACTTACATGAAACTCTCTGAAATATATTCACCCGCGAAAGCTCTTGGTGGAGACAACACCACTCTTTCCACCATTCTCAATCCCTTAATCCAGAATGTCATCACCATCTCAGCCATAGCCGCCCTTATTGTTCTCATTTTTGCCGGCTTCGGTTACATCACTTCTGGTGGTGATGAAAAAAAGATTCAAGCGTCTGGCAGTATGATAAACTATGCCTTAATTGGCCTCGTTGTCATCGCCGCTGCTTGGTTAATTACTAAAATTATCGGCTCACTTTTTGGCTATGAATTTTTTTAAAACACTCATCTCCCCCATCTATGCCACCACTAACGACATCGTCGGTACTCTTACTGCTCCATCAGGCATCCCTTCCGAAGTAAGCTCAACCAACTCCCTTCTTCGTACCATCATTATTTTTCTCATCACTTTAGCCGGTCTCTACTCTTTCATCCAGTTCATTCTTGGTGGTTTTGGCATCATCTCTGCTGGAGGAGACTCTTCCAAAGTAGAAACAGCCCAAAAACAAATTACCAACGCCATTGTCGGCCTCGTTGTCATTGGAGCCAGCTTCCTCATCGCTGCCATTATTGGTCAGCTTATCTTTGGTCGCGCCGACTTCATCCTCAATCCTCAATTACAATCAGTCAACTAACATGAAATTAATTAAATCCATTTTTGCTGCAGACATTGATCTCGGAGATCCAATCTCAGGTGTAGGTAAATACCAACAAGCAAACAGTCTAACCAGCAACACCAGTTCTGTTCTCAACCAATACATCTCCACCATCATCACCTCTCTCTCTGTCATGGCCAGCCTTGCTTTCGCCATCTACTTTATCCTCGGTGGACTTAAATGGATTACCGCTGGAGACAAAGAAGCCACCATTAAAGAAGCCAAAGACCAGATGGTTCACTCCGCTCTTGGTCTCATCGTTGTTGTTGTCGCCTACTTCATCATTGGTCTCATTGGTGGTGTTCTCGGTATTAATATCCTCCAACCAGGAATAATGCTCGGTTTATAATCAAATCATGGAAAAAATTCAAAACAACTTCCTCTCTCCCTCAATTAAAAATCTTTCTGCCGGTGAAGGCTTAGCTTTCTACATCGGTCAACTCTGGAAAACACTCTCTGTTATTGGCGGCCTAGCCTTTATCATCTACTTCCTCCTTGGTGGTCTCAGTTGGCTCACAGCCGGTGGTGACAAAGCTAAAGTCGAGTCTGCTCAAAAACAAATCACCAACGCCGTCATTGGTCTCGCTATTATTCTTGTCTCTTACGCCATCATTCTCTTCATCGAAGTATCTCTCGATGTTAATATTTTGAAACCAGAATTCCCCAACGCCTTATGACCATCAAAAGTATCTTTCAACCAACCATAACTTGGGCAGCCTCCAACACCATCGACATCGATAAACAAGTCAAAGGCTACTTTGGCTACTCCAATCTTGGTAACTTCATCAGTAACATGATCAGCTTCGCTATCATCATCGCCTCCATTGCCTTTGCCGCTTTCTTAATCATGGGAGGTTTTCAGTACCTCACCTCCGGTGGTGACAAAACCAAAACCGAAGAAGCCAGAAGTCGTATCACCAACGCTCTTATTGGCCTAGTCATCGTCACCGCTTCCTGGGCTGTCTGGAAAATAGTTGTCTACTTCTTTGGTATTGACATTGATCTCGCTTAATTAAACTTGACATCACCCTTTTAAAACCACATAATAACCTCAACGACTTATAATTCAAGTCTAATAATTAATCAAAAAAATGAAAAAACAACTTAAACAAATTTTCGCCTCATTAGTTCCTGTTGCCTTTGCCGCTCCTAGTCTTGGAGTTCCTCAACCTGATCAAGCCAAAATCACTGATATTGGTCTTCTTGTTTCTTCTGGTATCAACGTCGTTATTATCATTGCTGGTATTCTAGTTTTTGCCCTCCTAGTTTGGGGTGGTATTCAATGGATGACCTCCGGTGGTGACAAAACCAAGACCGAAGAAGCCAGAAATCGTATTACTGCTGCTCTAGTCGGTCTAGCCATAGTAGCCTGCTCTTGGGCTCTTACCAAACTCATTGCCTACTTCTTCGGAGTCGGTGACGTCTTTGACGGTAACATTGATATTCCTAAACCTTACTAAGGTTATCTTTAAATGAACTTAAAAAAGAGCGGTTAATCTAGCCGCTTTTTTTGTATAATCAAAACCATGATAAACCTCATCCCTACCGCCTACGCCGCTACCACTAACTGGAAATCAGAATGTGTTCAGGGTGACGTCGCCACTCTTCAAGGTATTTTTTGTGTTCTAGAAAACATCATTCAACCCATCCCCGCTCTCGTTATTCTCGCCGCTTTCTTTATGATTATCTTCTCTGGTATTCGAATCATGACCGCCGGCAATGATCCTAAAGCTCTTACTGAAGCCTGGAAAACATTCGCCTGGGCTATCGTTGGTATCATCCTTCTCGCCGGAGCCTGGTTCATTATTATTGCCATTCAAAAATTCACCGGTGCTAACATCACCGAATTCTCTCCTACTCTCTAAGCTATAATTGTCTTGCATGAGACGCATTCTACTTTCTTTTCTAATCACTCTTTTTTTTGCTACTTCTCCTGTTTTAGCAGCTACCCAAGATTGTGAAATTGGAGAAACCCGCTATCGTCCTGGCAATCCAGAAGAAGACGACGACTGTGCTCAAACCTCCCCTCAAAAACCTCACACAAAAATAGACGACTATCCTCTCACCTGTATCCCTGCCTCCAGTATCAAATATACTCAAACCACCACCGACCCCAACACCATTCCTTCTCAAGTTATCGTTGATCTTACTGTTGACCTATCCCAGGCCCAACTAGGTGGATTTGGACCTAGCCAATCAGCCATTGACTTCAATACTCCAGATCAACTGGCTCAACAATATCTTTTTAACGCTCTCTTTGATAAACCTGTATCTGTAAAAGACATTACTCCTGACAGAGAATCTTTCCGCACCTACTGGCGTCTCCTCACTTCCTACCAACAAGCCACTGCTAAAGCCATCTACCTTGACCAAGCTAAACCCCATCTTGCTAATCAGATAATAAAAGTTCTTCCTCAATTTGCTGTTGACACAAATATCATCCCTATCACCAAAGTTATTATCGAACAAATAAAAAATCCAGAAATCACTCCGAATTCAGTCAAAGAAATCATCAAGGCTATCAATAATACTTTCACTCTCAAAATCGACTTCAGTGATGTTTGGACTGCCATCCAAAATGATGAAATATACCTCAATTCCCAATTGAATAACTCTCTAATTACCTACACTAACTCAAAAGGAGAAGAATCCACCATCTTTACTAAAGATCTAGCTAAAGAACTAGACAAACTTGGCGGCCTCTATCCTGGCTGTCTCCGTACCATTCCTGTTTGTAAAAACTACCAAAAAAGATATCTCAATCTTGATCCAAACACCAAAGCCGCATATGACTCCCTTCTACCTTTTAATTTTGACAACACTCAAGGTTACTTAGTCCTCGACAATAATGTTGTTGAAGAAAACATTCCTTTTCTCAAAGCCATCGATCAAGGTCTCAACGAAAGACATACTGGTCTCATGTACACCCTCTCCCCTTCTTGGATGCAACCAGATATTAAAGATCAACTAATTAAATTCAAATCAGGCAATCTTTCTACCAAAAAAATCACAGACTACATTAACAATCTTGAAGATAATAAAGCTAATAAATATCTCTGTTCTTCCACCCCTTCAGAACTCCTTGGCTATTTCGACGCTCCTAAAACATACCCCAACTCTTCTACCCTCAACCAATCTATCACTTTTGACAACCTTGAACAAACCAGCAAAAAACAAATCGACACTGAACAATACTGTCAAGGTGAAGGTCAATATGGTTACTACTGCTCTACCTACACCACCCAATCAACATGTCAATCATCTAGTTTAGACTGCACCTGGGTTAGTAAACCAATCTATGAATACACCTACACCGCCAAAGGTAAAGGTGACCCCATCATCGTCCTCAACTCTCCTTTAGTCACCAACATCACTAACTCCATCGTCTCTGGAGCCACTTCTCTCTGGAACATGCTCCTTCCTAGTTACGCTCAAAAACCAGACAAAAAACTCATCGATGCTCCCACCTCAGACTTTACCGCTTCTAGTTCTCAACCCAACAGTTCTGTCTCTGTCACCACCAGCGACGGCTCCAACACCATGCCTATTTACAGAGAATCCAACCTTGCCCAAGACGCTCTCTGTCTTCTTCAAAACAAATGGCTAATTCCTGCCGGCCTTCAAAGAAGTTCTGTTTGTTCTGAAGATCCCACCAATGAAATGACTTCTTCTTGTCAAGAATTTGACGGCAAAAATACCTCTCCTTTCCCTGTCTCTGCCAACGTCTATAGCAACCCTGTCCAGTTTAGTTCTGAAGCCAAACAACTATTCCAACAAGCCGCCAGTTGTTTCAAAGTCTCTCCTAAAATAATCGCCGCCATCTCCACCGTCGAAGTCGGCAGTCTTTATGCCAACTCTTTCGACCGTCAAACCGAAGCCTACTGCGCCCCTTCCGGTGACGGTTGTGGTTCCTGGGGACCTTTCCAATTCCTCCACAATAAAAATGGAACTATCAACGAAACCGTCAAGCAAAGAAACCTTCGTGACCCTATCCACCCCTTCTGTTTTGATATAAATAAATGTCAGCGTCCTGAAGCAGAAGAATACGATGTCTGGGCCCCTTATGGTGATGCCTACAACGAATGTAACAACTCAACCGAAGACACCAATATTTGTAGTCTGGTTGACTCTGCCTATGCTGTCGCTAAAAAAATTACCCTCAACATCAGCAATAAAGATCCTTACAGTGACGCCACCATGAAAGCAGCCATCTTCAACTACAACAGCGGTGCTTGTGGAGAAAATAGCAACTATACTCGTCTAGGTAACATGAACTACTGTGATTACGGAGTCTGGTTTAATCAAAACTACGACAATAACTTAAACTACATTGGTAATTAATGAATGTATAATAACCTCATGCGCCGCCCTACTCTTATCATCTCTATTCTCCTTTTCTCCTTCTCACTAATATCCCCAACCCAAACATCTGCCACTAACACAGACAATGATTTACTAAAAATCTACCAAGACCGTCGTTCTGGTGATCAAATGAACTTAGAAACTTGGTATGGTGGTAAATATGGTGGCAGCGCAGAAGAAAGTATCGGTTTTGGCGACATTATCCTTCTTGATATCATGGAAAAAGTAGGCGGTAGTTCTAATGAAAATGCCCAGGAACTAGAAAAAGTACTTAATGAAATGATGAGCTCAAAAACATCCAAAAACGAACCATACACTCTCTCTAATCTACAAAACTATTCTCAAGGAGGAGCTATTAACGGTGCTGCAAAAATAATCACCTCTCTTTATCAAACCACCCCCGCTTCTTCCACTGAATACCTAGCCTATGTTCAAAATAATCTTCACGACAAAAAAATAGTCCAAACCGCTTACGCTGATAACGGTTATGGTTTTACCTCTTTACAACCAATTCTCTCTGTCTGGAAAGCTTTTAGAAATGTAGCTTACTTCTTCTTTGTTCTTGGCTTTATCCTTTATGGTTTTATGATCATGTTTCGCATCAAAATCAATCCTCAAACTGCTATCACCATTCAACTTGCCCTTCCTAAACTAATCATTACTCTTCTACTCATCACTTTTTCCTACGCCATTGCTGGTTTCATGATCGACATCTTCTATCTCATCTGGGGAATAATAACCAACCTTCTTATCAGCCAAGGTTTAGCTCCAAAATGGAGTAACTTTGTCTCTGGTTATAGTCACGGTTGGGCAATCCCAATGATGGGAGGAATGATTGCCAGCATTAAATTTTTTATTGTTGATCTTTGGTCCATCATTCTCCCCATACCTCAAATTTTCTCACTTGCCGCCACAGTACTCATAACTCTTTTACTTAGCCCCTTATATTTACTACTTGGATTAATCTTATTAATCGCTATTTTCTTCACCTTTTTAAAAGTTGTTTGGATGCTTATTAAATCCTATGTCAACATTATTCTAAACATTATTTTTTCTCCCATTATCCTTCTTGGCAATATTATCCCCGGATCAAAATCTTTCGGAAACTGGATCAAAAACATTTTTGCCGAACTTTCAGTTTTTATCTCTGTCATGACCATGTATCTTCTCGCCTTCGATTTTATGTGGCAACGGGAAAAAATATTCGACGGCCAATCTGGTGCCATGTGGGTACCACCTCCTTTACTAGGTCAGTCAGTCTCTGACTTAGGTGTAGGACCCAACTCTGCTTCCGCCCTCACTCTTCTTGGACTCGGAATGATACTTATGACTCCTAAAATCGCCGAAATAATTAAAAACGCCCTCCAAATCAAAGACCTTGGCTATGGTTCTGCTATAGGTGAAGCTTTCTTTGCTCCTACCATTTCCAAAGGCATTCAAGGTTATGCAAGTAAAGCAGTTGAAAAAAATGCAATTAAGCCTGCCCAAGAAAAAATAGTAGACACCTTCAAATCACGCAAAAACAGATTAACTAATAAAGAAGTTAATGAAAGATTGAAAGAAGATGTGTCAAAAGGACAAAACGAATAAAAACAACCTAACTAAATCTTTTAAATAGGGGGGTAAAAGTATCAAATTCTATTTCCTCATCCTCACCTTTTTTTATCAAAAAACCAACATCTTTAGCCCCTCTAATTATCTGCTTCATACTTCCTCTATCAACAGTGCCCATACTCCAAGGACCCGTTCCTCTTTGGTCTTTTTTCCACTTTCTCATCTGATCCCACATCCAGTCTTCTTGAAGACGATATCTTACTTCTTTTGAATAACCCTTCTCCACTGCCTTCTCAAACCAGTCAATATACTCTCTTAGTTTATCCTGACTTAAAATCTTTCCTCCTTCGTGTTCAGCTTTCATTAAATCAAATAGTTTGGCTGCCTTAAAAAAACCAGAAGTTTGTGCTCCTGTTCCCCCAAAACCAATACCTACATAATCAACCTTATCAAAACCTCCATCCAACCAAAACTGCATTAATCTAATTTCTTTTTCTCTTCCCACCACCACACCTCCTTTTTTATTTACCTTATTTTTTCCTGTTATCATCTCTAAAAAGGACAACTCCATTGCTCCCCATTTTTCCAAATCATTTTTAAACTCTTCACTTAAACTACTAGCCCTCTCTAACTCTAAAAGGGGATAGTAAAGCCTCCTTGAAGCACAGCCCCACTCATTTCCACCATTTATTCTTGCCCCAAAAGCTCCAGCTAAATCAGTTGCATAGATCAAACTCAAGGCCACGTTTTCTGCAAACACACTTCCACTTTTCTTGACTACCATCTCTCTAATTCTCTTCACATCTTTTGACGTCAAAACTTCACCTTTTTTATGATCAAGTTTTTCATCTTCCTTGTCTGGAACACCTAAAGTCCAAGGGTTACGATATATTTCTCCATCTACCATTATCTCCCATGAATAAGGGTCTTTAGGTTTCTCTGAATACCTCAAGTCAACTGTCGTTCCCATTCTCAAATACAAAGCAAATGCACTCGATATCTGACCTGAACTACTTAGTTTCTTAAAATTATCAAAATCATCCGCTCCCAAATCGTACCACTTATATCCATCAGGTCTTTCCCCTTTTCTTAGGTCTAACAAAGCTCCAAAATTCTTCCGTTTATCAAAAGTCGCCACTCCATTACAGTGTAACTTCCACATACTTCTAGTCACTTTCTCCAAATCATTACTCAACTCTGAGTAACCATCCTCCATCAACTTCAAACCATCAAATTTCTGCCCCGATTCTTTTATAATAATCTCAAAATTACTCTTAAATTCTTCATAAGAATACTGTTTCCCCCCTAAAGTGATATCTGTATAAGCTTTTTCCAAACGTTTTTCATACCATTTCTTCCAACTCTCTTCATCTTTAACTCTTTCTTTTCTTAAAGCTTCAGTCACCAACCCTTTTCCCTCTCTTCTGTCCATTCTTTCCAAAATTTTTGTTGCTTTTTCTACCGTTCCTGATCCTTTCAAGACCACCTCCGCTTCTTCTTTTCTCTCCCTCACATCACCCATTGCCCAAGCAACAATATTCCCAATAATTATAAAGTCTTCTTCATCATCAACATCTAAACCCAAATCATCCACTAAAATCATCACATCTTCTGCAATAGAATCTCTCCCTTTTCTCAACATCTCAACTTCCTCTTCTTTAGATAACTGTCTTAACTCCAAAACCCTTGGAGATAAACGTTTTCTAGTCACACAGAAACTTGAATTCTCTCCACCAAATAACTCCTCAAAAAGAATCCCTTGCCTCATTAAGAGAAGCCCTTCCTTATCATCAATGTTTTGACCCAAAGACTCCGATAAATCTACACCTTCTCCTTGTATCTTTTCTATATCATCTCCTTCTCTATAACTTGCCAATCCTTTAAATTTAGAAAGACCCACCTTCTTATCATTCTCAACCACTTCCCCTTCTTGATGATTCTTTTTCTCAGGACTCATATTTTCTTCTCTCATTTAACAACCGACTCTATAACGCCTCCAATTTTATCACCCTCTCTTAAAAACATCCACAAATCTCTCATTCTTCGCTATACTTAGGCTACCTACTCCTATGGCCATTGAACAACACCCACTACCTCAAGATGTTACCGGATACCGTTTCCGTCTTATCGGTGACATGACCCTAAAACAATTCCTCTATATTGCAGTCGCTGTTCTAATTACCATTCTCGTCCACAATCTTCCTCTACCCTTCTTCTTCCGCTACCCTCTAGAGTTAGTCCTTCTTTTACTCGGTATCGGCCTCGCTTTTGTTCCTATTGAAGGTCGTCCTCTTGATAAATGGATCACCGCCTTCATCAAGTCCATCTACTCTCCCACCCAATACATCTGGAAAAAACAAAAGATTGATCCTACTCCTGCCCCCACCAAAGCCCCCATCAAATCTAAACCAACCATTTCTTCTCCTGCCAAAACAAAAACAACACCTTCTTCATTCTCTCCCCCAACTAAAACTTCCTCTAAATCTGTCATTACGCCTTCTCCCATTCCTAAACCTAAAAAAACGTCTTTCAAACCTAAACCAAACCCTATTACCTCCTCTCCTCCTGTATCCGTTTCTTCTACTACTTCCAAACTTCCTCCTCGTCCTCAAACTAAACCTGTTCACTCTGTCTCTACACCTACTCCCCAACCTAAAAAAACCTCTTCTACTTCTCAAACTCCCACCACCAACCTTCCTATCCCCTTCACTCCCACCACTCCCAACACCCTTGTTGGTCTTACCCTTACTCCAGACACCCATATTCTAGATACTGCCCTCATTGAAATAATTCACAATGGCCTCACCGTCAGAGCTACTAAATCCAACAAACTCGGCCAATTCCTCTTTGCCAAACCTTTAGAAGATGGTCTCTATCAAATAAAGACTGAGAAACCCGATTTTAAATTCAACATTTACTCTCTCAAACTTGACGGAAACATCGTCAAACCTCTTAAAATTCAAGCCCAATCATGAGCCAATCAATCAAAGCCTCTACCCAAGAACACTTAGACGTCTACACCATCAAGGATCACTTGGTGTATCTTAAAGATGGCTCAGTTGCCCTCGTTCTTAAAACCACCGCCATCAACTTCAATCTTCTCTCTGAAGAAGAACAAGACGCCACCATCTACTCCTACGCTGCTCTCCTCAACTCTCTCTCTTTTCCCATCCAAATCCTCATTCGTTCTCAAAGAAAAAACATCACCGACTACCTCGACCGTCTCGATCAAAGAATTCAAGCTACCTCTTCTCAAAAAATCAAAGAATCAATCATCAACTACCGTCAATTTGTTAAAAGCCTCGTCAAAGAAAATCAAGTCCTTGAAAAGAAATTCTACATCGTCATTCCTTTTAGTACTCTTGAACTTGGCCTCACCGCTAAAAGCTTTAATCCTTTTGCAAAAAATCCCCAGAAACCTCCTTTTGATCTCGACCATATTACCGAAAAAGCTTCTCTCCCCCTCTATCCTCGCCGTGACCACCTCATCCGTCAATTTGCTCGCCTCGGTCTTTCTGTTAAACAACTCACCACCACCGAACTAACCAATCTCTTTCATCATGCTTACAATCCTAACTCAGAAAACAATCTCATTTCTTCTATCAATCCTCAACAACAAACTCAAAACCTTACTACCACCAAGACTGTTTTAAAAAACCAACAAAAATGAAACTACCTTTTACTAAAACACCAGCCCCACCCAAACAAACTCCTCCTCCTAATATCCCTCGTTCTGGTGCCGCCCCCCCTCAACCTCCTCAACCCGTCAATATTGATCTTAAATCAGCCAAGAATCCTTCCTCCTCAACCCAACAACCTTCTGCCATTCAAAACATCATCGCCCCTCCTCACATAGAAGTAGACTTCAGCCACATCAAAATTGAAGATCGATATTTCCGCACCCTCTTCATCGTTGGCTATCCCCGCTACGTCTCAGCTAACTGGCTCTCCCCTCTCATTAACTTTGACCACTCTCTCGACGTCTCTATGTACATCTTCCCTTCTGACTCCAAAGACACTCTTGATAATCTTCGTCGTCGTATTGCCGAAATGGAAGCTGAAATTAACTCCGACATTCAAAGAGGTCGTATCCCCCAAGCTCGTACTCAAGCCGCCCTGGACGACGCCAAGTCTCTTCAAGAAAGACTTGTTAAAGGCGCCGAAAGATTTTTCCAATTTTCTCTTTACGTCACCATCTCCGCCGACTCTGTTAAACAACTAAACACCATCACTCAACAAGTTCAATCGACCCTCGCCTCACTTCTCATTATCTCCAAAACCGCTTCTCTTTCCATGGAGGACGCTTTTAAAACTACTCTTCCTTACTGCAAAGATCGTCTCATGATCACTCGTAACATGGACACCACTGCTCTCTCCACCACCTTTCCTTTCACTTCTTCTGAACTCTCTGACAACCAAGGTATTCTCTACGGTATCAACGCCCACAATGACTCTCTAGTTCTCTTCGATCGTTTCTCCCAAGAAAACGCCAACATGCTAGTTCTGGCCACCTCTGGTTCTGGTAAATCATACTCAGTCAAACTGGAAATCATGCGTTCTCTCATGTTTGACACCCAATCAATCGTCATCGATCCTGAAAACGAATACGAAATGCTCACCAAAGCCGTTGGTGGCAACCACATCTCTTTCTCCAAAACATCTTCCAACCGTATTAATCCTTTCCAAATCGCCAAATCTCAAGACTCCAATGAAGACGAGCTCAGTTACAAATTCCTCTTTCTTCACTCTCTCCTCAAAATCATGCTAGGCAAGATGACTCCTACTGAAGACGCTATCCTCAACCGCGCCCTCTCTCTCACCTATCGTCAAAAGGGTATCACCGACGATCCTTCTACTCACACTATTGAACCTCCTCGCATGGAAGATCTATACAAAACCCTCATTGGTATGGAAGACGAGACTTCTAAAAACCTTTCTGCCCGTCTTGAAAGATACGTCATGGGTTCTCTTAAAGGTATCTTTGACCAACAATCCAATATTAATATTAATGCTCCTGTTACCGTCTTTACTCTCCGAGAACTGGGTGATGAAATCCGCCCTATCGTCATGTTCATCATCCTCGACTACATCTGGACTCAGATCAGAAAAGATCTTAAAAAAAGACTCCTCATCGTTGACGAGGCTTGGTATCTCATGCGTTACGAAGACTCTGCCAAAATCCTTCAAAGTTTTGTTAAACGTGCCCGTAAATACTATCTCGGCGTTACCGTCATCTCTCAAAACGTCGACGATTTTCTTAACTCCCCTTACGGTAAAGCCATTATCACCAACTCTGCTATTAAAATGCTCTTCAAACAATCACCCGCCGCCATCAATCAGATCGCCGAAACTTTCTATCTCTCCCAAGGAGAAAAACACCTCCTTCTCTCTGCTGGCATTGGTGAAGGTATATTCTTTGCCGGTCAAAACCACGTCGCTCTCAAAGTCGTCTCTTCTCCAGACGAACACGCCCTTGCCACTACCAAACCCTCAGAAATTCTTGATCGCCAACAACAAGAAGAATAGCCCTCTTTTTCTCTACTCCTGCTAAACTATACCCATGGCTTCATCTTCACAATCAGCCTCCATTCTCCATCGTCTTCAGAACATTCTTGAATCTCAGGTCACTTGGTCAGAACTAACCTCAGAACAACAAGATCTTTTTAGCAACCTCAACTTCAATCTTAAGCTCAACACCGACTCCCCTCAACACACCTACCAACTTCTTCAAGTTTCCCCCGACCTCCTCTCTCTTCTTCAAGACATCATCATTACTCCACCCCCCAACACACCCACCACCGTTCCCCTAGCCATCATCACCGCTAACCTTCTCGATGAATCAACACCTTCTTCCTCACTCAAAACAAAACCTAAAACCACAGCCGACTGGGTTAAAATGGCCATCAAAAACAAAAAATACCTCGAACAAGAAACTTCCCGTCTTTCTCCTCAAATAGAAGAACAACTTCAACAAGCCATCACTCATGCCACCCCCAAACAAAACCAACCACTACCTCAAACCCAAAAAACTTTTCAAACTCTTACCTCCACCATCAACACCTCTCTCGACACCAACCTTTCCTCTCCTCAAATAAACCAAGCCTCTCACTTAGCTCAAAACATCGTCATCTCTTCCTCTCTCCAAGACAACATCATCTCTCCCTTAATCGCCATCACCACCGCCATTGACATAATTAAAAACCCTCAAAAAACAGACTCTACTAAAATCACCCGTCAAGTTAACCGTCTCAACAGATCTCTTCAACAAACACCCTCTCTCCTCGACCAAATCGACTCATCTAAAAAAGAAATTACCCGTTTTGTTCACACAGTCTCTACTCAAAAAGAAACTCTTGATATTGTTAACAATCTCCACACCAAAATAACCTCCTCAGAAATTAATGAAGTAAAAAAACTCTACCACCAAACTGTTCCCCGCCAACAGCAAAAAGACCTTGCTCCTTTCACTTCTCAGAAAGGTGAAGAAATCGCTTCTGCCACTGAAGTTTTTGACCCTAACACCGCCACCACCATTCGTGCTCATAACCAAGGCCTTACCTCTCAAGACATCGACCTTATCATCGAACAACCAACCTCCCGCATTACTCCCTCCCAACACCAAACCCTTCTCCTTGTTAAATCTCAACTTGTTAACCTAGAACAATCTTCTCCTTCTCCCGACATCCAATTCACTCCTCCATCTAAAATCACCAACTTCATCTCCCGCTCCCCTCTCGGTAAACTCATCAACCGTCTTCCTTCCAATCGTTTCACCAAAACACTTAACGTTGTTCTTCATCCCCAGTCTGCCATCAAAAGCTACATTGGTCACCGTATTGGTAAACGTCTTGCCGTTTCTTTCTACAAAAAATTTGCCAAACATGTTACTAACAAGTCTGCTCGTTTTGTCGCCAAATCAATCCTCCGTCAAGGACTTAAGGGTGGACTTCAAACCTCTGCCAAACTCCTAGCCAAAAAGACCATCACCTGGTTAGCCACCAAAGGCATCACTCTTGGAGCTGAAGCCGCCATTGGTAGTACCGGCGTAGGTCTTGTTGTTGTTGCCGTAATTGAAGTAGGAAAACTAGCCATCAAAGTTGCAAAAAAGGGTTTTGAAACTGTTCAGTCAGCCGCCGTCTCCATCTGGGGAGAAAAAATAAAACTCAGAGACATGATTGCTGCCCCCACTATATTCTTTGCCACCGCGGCTGCTGGTTTTACTGCCGCCATTGCTGCCACTGCCACCGCCATGGCTGCAGCTGCCACTTCTGCTGGCACCACCATTGGTATCTCTGCTGCCATCGCCGGACTCCTCTATCTCACTGCCTTCACCGCTGCTCCATTAATATCCACCATTGCTCAACTTGAAGGTTCCTCCCCTCTATACTCTGGCGTTATTGGTGACTACGAAGGCTCCATCATTGACGGATGTCACCCCATCTGGCCCACCAAAGGTGGTCGTGTTACTCAAGGACCCCTTGGCACTTACTCTCATACATATGCCGAAGCTGTAGACATCGGTGTTGGAGTTGGTACTCCAGTTTATAGTGTCAGTAGTGGTATTGTTTCTTTCGCCGGCTGGGGTGAAAGTTATGGCAACATGATAGACATATCTTCTTCTATTAATGGAAAAAACTACTCTGTCCGTTATGCCCACCTTTCCGCCATGAAATATCACACTGGACAAAAAGTAAACGTCGGAGACGGAATTGCCCTCTCCGGAGCCACCAGTAGTGTTGTTGCTTTTCGCCAACCCCACCTTCATTTTGAATATCTTGGCCTGAAATACGGAGAATGTCCCGCCGCAGGAATACAAATACCTTACGGTTGTAGTGGCACTAATGAAGATGAACCTAATAGATGTGAAGTTAATGGTAATCTTATTTATGGCCCTTAAACTAAAGGAACTAACCAGTAATAAAAAATTCTTCTTCGGAATACTTTTTCTCCTAGTTATTCTCATTACCTACATCATTCTCCAACTCAAATCTTCTTCTATTCCAACCACCCCACCTCTTTCTATTTCTCCTCCTTCTCCTCCCACCCCCAATCCTCAACTAGTTATTTCCCAACAAAAACTAAACTTCACCTGGGAAACTTCTTTACCATCAGACACTCCTACTCACTTACCTTTCTACACCATCACCCAACCTCTTCTTAACACTACCACCATCCCTTCCTTCTCTAACTACTTCAACTTCTTCCCCCAACACCAAATTAACACTGAAACCACAGACTCTCTCTGGGTCAACAACAACCTTTCCCTTTTTATCTCCCCCTCCCAACAACTTCTTACCTACAACAATGCCAATCCAGAACCTAATCTTCCTTCTCCAAACCAACAAACGCTCATCTCTCAATCCAATAAAATCATCTCTCAAATATTTCCCAACTCCAACTTCAAAATCAATCCTCTAAATACCACCGAAATATCAGATTTATTTTCCATCCTCAACTACTCACAAACCATTAACGACTACTTCATCGTCACTCCCACCACTTCTAATTCTATTCTCACCCTCATCCTCAACAACCAACTCCAAATCCAGTACCTGGAAATTCTTGGTGGCTATCAACAAACCACCACCTCAGAGAACTTCTCCATCATCAACACCCAATCACAACTAGAAACCATTACCCCTTCCACCGCCATTCGTCTCCACACCAGTGACTACATCAGCCAAGAATCATCCATTGACCAATCTTCCATCATCAACTTTACCGTCAAAGAAATCTCCCTCATCTACTACCAACCCGAGTCTTCCCTTACCCTTCATCCTTCATTCCTTCTTCAAGGAAATCTTAAAACCAGCACAACTAATCTAGAAAACGCCAGATTCATTGTTCCCGCTCAAACCAACTAATCCTGCATTCGAATCGGCATCACTACCTGTACAAAACTCTCACCTTCTACTTTAAACACTCCTGGCTTTAAACCTTCCACCAACTCCAGTATCACCTCATCACTACTCATTACCCCTAAATAATCAACGATATATCTAGCATTAAACGCAATTACCATTCCTTCTCCTTCAACCTTCCCTTCCAACTTTGTCTGACTTCCACCAGTCTGTCCACTTTCCGCTTCTACCACCATCCCATCTTTCTCAACTTTAAACTTCACAATATTTGATCCTTCTCTGGCAAACAAACTAGCTCTTTTAACCGCCTCTAATAGCTCCTCCCGCCTTATCACCACCTTAGTCTTACATTCACCTGGCATGATCTGCTCATAGGCCGGAAAATTGCCTGCAATCAGTCGACTCACCATCTCTACATCTTCTACTCTAAACATCACCTGCTGATTATCTTCATCAAAACCCACCTCAACCTTCTTCACCCCTTCTTCATCCACTACCCGAGCCAACTCTTGCAAAGCTCTCGCTGGTAAAATCAACTTCTTTTTCTTCTTCACCTCTCCTCCTACTTCCTTTATCTCATCCATTCCCAAACGATATCCATCAGTAGCAATTAACTTTACTTCCTTATCTTCAAAACTCCATAACACTCCTGACAACACCGGTCGCGTATCATCTCTTGCCGCCGACACAGTCACCCTATTTACACACTCCTTCAAACTACTAGCCGGCAAAGACAACTCCAGCTTCTTCACTTTTGGCAAACTAGGAAACTCATCTGCTCCCTGTCCCACAATCTCCGCCTTCACCCCACCACTCTCAATTCTCAGTATCTGTTTCTCTTCCACCAAATCAACCGGCCCCATCTCCAAACCACTTACCAAGTCCAAAAACAATCTTGCGGGCACTACCATTTCTCCCTCTTCACTCACTTTAGCTCCCAACACTATCCTAAAACTAATCTCCAAATCAGTCGCCATTATCACCAAGTTTCCTTTTTCAGCCTTCAACAACACTCCGGACAACACCGGCAACTGTGATCTTGTCGAAACCGCCTTAATCGCTATTCCTAATCCTTTTCTTAAATTTTCAGCTAAAACAGTTACTTTCATTTTTCTTTATTTATTAGTAATTTCTTTATTATTATTTTCATCGTTTTTAATTTATTTTTATCCGCTCTTTTCTCTAATATATTATTTATATATAAATGTTGTAGTAATTATAGTTGATGTAGATATGTTTATACCCGGCACAAATCGTGCCTAGTAAAATTGTGTCTTTCTCATTTTTAACTGTCCTCATCGTCCTTTTTAACATTTTTTTATTCTTTTATATTTAATTATTTTATCTTTTTTGTGTTTTTACTTCTTTTTTTGTGGATTAGTTTCTTAATAACTTTTCCATTTTGTGTATTACTTCTTTCTTCTTTACACAATTCTTTACTTTATACACTTTTTTTCCACCATATCTTTTAACTCTGTGAATAAAGACTGTGTTTTAGGTTCATTACCTTGTTTCTTACATCCTTGTCATTCTCTACTTCACCTTTAATTTTTTCTACCCCGTGCATTACCGTTGTATGATCTCTTCCTCCCATCAACTCTCCCACTTTAGCTAATTGTAGACCCAATTCTTCTCTTAACAAGTACATCGCCACATGTCTGGCTGCTACCAAGTCAGCTTTTCTTGATTTTCCTGTCAAATCCTTATTTCTATAATCAAAGTACTTTGCTACCACACTAATTACCTTAATTGGTCTTGGAGGTTTTTGTCTCTCTACTTCCTGATCAACCTTCATTGTTTTTCTAACCAGATCTTCACTAATCACTCCCCCATTCAAGCTAGCCGCATTAACCAACCTAATAAACATTCCTTCTAGTTCTCTAGAGTTAGTCTTCATGTTACTAGCAATTAAATCAATCACTCTGTCACTTACCTCTATTTTTAATTCCCCCGCTTTTTGTCTCAAGATCGCCACTCTCATCTCATAATCAGGCAAACTAATGTCCACCGTTAACCCTCCCAAGAAACGACTTACCAATCTCTCCTCCAGCTGTCCAATCTCTTGTGGTTTCTTATCAGACGTCAAGATTATCTGCACCCCTTTCATATACAACTCATTAAAGGTGTGAAAGAACTCCTCTTGAGTCGACTCCTTTTTAGAAAAGAACTGTACATCATCTACAAGCAAGGCCCCCACTTGTCTGTACTTCTTTTTAAAACCATCTACTGTTTTCATTCTTAACGAGTTAATCAAGTCATTGGCAAACTGTTCACTAGTTACATAAACAACTTTATTTACTCCTTGTGATAAACCATGTCCTATTGCTTGCATCAAGTGTGTTTTGCCTGTTCCTACCCCTCCCCAGATAAACAAAGGATTATGTCTTGTTCCTGGGTTTTCTACTACTGCTTTAGCCGCTGCAAAAGCTAAATTGTTTGAAGAACCTACTACATAAGTGTCAAAAGTAAATCGAGGATTTAAACCTTCTGCACTTCCTCTACTCTCTGGTTGAGAAAACAAACCTTCTTTACTTTCCATTACTCTCTCTTCTTCATTCTCTTTTTCTACCTTCTCTTCTTTTACTTCTCTTCTCTCTACTACTAAAGCCAACTCACATTTTTTCTCTGTTATTTTTTCAATTATCTTTTTTATCTGACCATAATATCTTTCGTCAATGGTTTTTAAGTGAAATCCAGACGAGGTTGCCATCTCTACAATTATTCTCTTACCATCTATCTTTGAAAGTGATTTAATAAAACAAGGTTTAATCCAGCTGTTATAGCTAGCTTCAGACATGCTTACTTGAAGCTCACCACTTACACTCTTCCATAAACCTTCAATTTGGTTTTCCATACACTATCCACTTAATTATCTGGGCAGGATATGCCTATTTTTACAAGTTTTCCACAATCTTCACAACCCCCAAATAACCCCAACAGAATTAACGTTTAGTCCGCTGATCTTTCCTGAACATTATTTCATTGAACAATTGATTCTTTATCTCTTCCTTTTCAAAAACACTAAAACAAGGTAAAATCTAACCATTAACAAACTTAAACAATCTTATTCATGTCCACCAAAAGAACTTACCAACCAAAAAAAGGTAAAAGAAAAAGAAAGCACGGTTTCCTTAAACGCATGTCTTCTCGTCTAGGTCGTCGAACCCTTAAGCGTCGTCGCAAAAAAGGTAGATCCAGACTTGCAGTCTAATTATGGCTCTTCCTCGTCGGAATCGTCTCAATCTCAGATTTAATCGTCTCACTCTTAATAAAGAAGGAGTTACTCACCGTACCCCCCTTTTTACTTTTATTGTCTCTCCTAACTCTACTTCTTATTCTCGCTATGCAGTCATCCTCTCCCGCAAGTTCTCTCCCCTGGCCGTCAACCGTAATCGCATTAAAAGAATAATCACCAACACTCTTCGTCTTAATATAGACAAGCTTCCTTCTTCACAAGACACTCTCATTATTCCTCAAAAAAAGATTCTCGCTCTTTCCCCAGACAAGCTTTCCTCAGAACTTCTCCAACAACTTTATAAAATTAAACCAAAGAATGAAGCTAAAAACTCTTCCAAGAAAAATAGCTAATTTTTTTCTTTTTCTCTACCAAAAGACCCTCTCCCCTCTCATTCACTACATTACTTCTCATTTTTTTGCTTCCAACTCTTCTTGCCGCTTCACCCCCACTTGTTCTCAGTATTCTCGAACCGCTATTAAAAAATATGGTATCATTCGAGGAGGTACTCTTAGCCTAAAACGTCTACTTCGCTGTCATCCATTTTCTCCCGGAGGTTACGATCCAGTTAAATAAAAAATATTAAATATGCTCGCACCAATTAACTCAGTCATCACCAGTCTTTTACTCTTCTTTTACCAGAATCTTGGTTCTAGTCTTGGTCTGGCTATTATTTTCCTCACTATTATTATCAGACTAGTTCTTGTCCCCGTAACCCTCCCCTCCCTTAAGTCTGCTAAAAAAATGCAAGATCTCAAACCCTCCCTTGACCGTCTTAAGAAAAAATTCAAAGATCCTAAAAAACTTCAACAAGCCCAACTCCAACTCTACAAACAAAACAAGATTAATCCTGCTTCAGGTTGTTTACCTCAAATAGTTCAGATAATCATTCTTATCTCTCTTTATAGAGTCCTCACCGACTTCATCGGTCAAGAATTTATCAATGGTATTAAAGTAAATCTTAACTTCCTTTGGCTCGATCTTTCCCAACCAGACCCCTTCTACATTCTTCCGGTAGTCGCCGGTGTTTCTCAATTGTTCTACTCTCTTCTTACCCAGACAGGTACTGCTACTGACGTTAAGAATCCCAAGAACAAAGCCAAAAAGAAAAAAGAAGAAGACAAGCTTGAAATGGCTCAAAGTATCCAAAAGCAAATGGTTTACACCATGCCTTTAATGACCGGTATTATTGCCCTCAAATTTGCTTCAGGACTTGCTCTTTACTGGAGTATCAGCACCATCTTCTCTTTAGTCCAGCAAATCATTCTCTCTGGCCCCGGTGGCCTACAAAGACTCGCTTCTCGTCTTACTCTTCCTTTCAAAAAAAAATAATAATCATCACAAAAAATGACCAAAACCAAAGAGGTAAAAGTTAAAGAAACAAAAGTTAAAAAGGCCAGTACTAAAAAAGCCAGTACCAAAAAGACTAGCACCAAAAAAGTCAGTCTAAAAATGACCAAAGATCAAAAAAAGACTAGCAATATTGTTACCAATATTCTTAATGCTCTAGAACTAGAAGAAGATCAGTACAAACTAGAGTTCAAAGACGAAAACCAAATTATTCTTAGTATTCAAGTTCCAGAAGATCAAACAGGTCTCTTTATTGGTCGTCACGGAGAAACCATCAACTCTATTCGTCTCCTTCTCTCTCTCATCATCGGTCAACGTTTATCTTCTTGGCCTCACCTTCGTCTTAACGTTAATGACTATCAAGAAAAAAGATCAGAAGCTCTTCTTCAACTGGCCAACGATGCTATTCAAAGAGCCATTCAACTTCAGAGAGAAATAATCCTTCCCAATCTTAGCTCTTACGAACGTCGTATAGTTCATCTTCATATTGAGAGTACTCCTGAAGTCGTCACCGAGTCTCGAGGAGAATCTCCCAATCGTCAACTGATCATCATTCCTCAAGCCAAGTAATCATCCTTTATACTAAGAGGCATAATGCATGCACTCTCTCTCTTCCTTTTACTTCTCTCTCTTCCTTTTCAATTAGGTCTTCATTTTTGGCCTGCTTCCAGTTTTCTCATCGGTCTTCCTTTAGACTATCTTTCCCCAGTTATTTACTTAACCGACATTTTTATTCTTTTTTACCTCTCTACCTCCTTTCCCTATTTAAAGAAAGCCTTTCGTCTTAAAAATTTCCGTTACTTAACTTTTATATTTCTCCTTCTCTTAATTCTTAACACAGTATTTTCCCTCTCCCCTCTTACCTCCCTCTGGGCCTGGACTAAACTTTTCTCTTACTATCTTCTTTTCCTATCTCTCACTCAAGAAAAAAATATTCTTTCCATCATTCGTCTTCCCCTTCTCATCTCCACCTCGATTGTCATTCTTCTCCTACTCCTCCAGCTTCTCAACCAGTCCTCCCTTCAGGGGATCTTTTACTTCTTAGGTGAACGTCAGTTCAGTCTCACTACTCCTTTTATCGCCAAGACAAATATATTTTCCACTCAATTCATTCGTCCCTACTCTACCTTTTCTCATCCCAACTCTCTTGCTGGCTACCTTTTAATCATCTTTGTTCTTTCCCAAACCTACTTCCCCTATCTTTACCTTCTCCTTCCTCTTTCTCTATCTATCATTCTTACTTTATCTAAAACGGCCATCTTTGCCCTCTTTCTAACCCTCCTTCCCTCTACCCTCTTCCCTTTATTTATCAATCTTTCTTTCCTTCTCAGTCTTTATCCTCTCATAGTCTCCTCTCTTCCTTCTTCATTTTTTTCCACTCCTTTTTTCCTCTCTCTTCCTACCACCATCTCCCAACGTCTTACCCTCTCCCGTCCCTTTATTTCTATCCTTAAACAAAACTTTCTTACCGGTACCGGACTTCGCTCATATCTCTTTTCATTACCTCAAAATCTCTCCCCTTCATCTCTCCTTCCTGCCAACCTTCAACCAGTCCACAGTTTAACCGCTCTCTCGTTTATAGAGCTCGGTCTTCCTCTAGTTTTCATAATCTATATTCTTAAGATAAAAAACTTTTCTCTAAAAATAAAGATATCCCCCCTATCAAAAAAACTTTTTTTCTCCACCCTTCTCGTTGTTTTTTTTACTGCTTCCCTCGATCACTACTGGTGGACATTGCCTCAAAACCAGCTTATACTTGCCTTGATTTTTGCTATAATTTTTAATCATGACCTCAATAAAAAAACTAACCATTAACTGTGACGGCGGTGCCCGAGGTAACCCTGGCCCAGCCGGTATCGGTGTCTATGCTGTCTCTGACGACAAACATCTTTTTTCCCTCTCCGAGTACATTGGCGAAACCACCAACAATGTAGCCGAATACACAGCCGTCATTCGTTGCCTTGAGTACCTTGTAGCCAATAAGATCAAAAGCGAAACCCTTGAATTTATTCTCGACTCAGAACTAATAGTTAAACAGATCAAAGGCGAGTACAAGGTTAAACAGCCTCATCTTCAAAAACTTCACCTCAGTGTTCGCCAACTTCTTCAACACCTTACCTTCAACCAACTTGCCTCCACCATCAACTTTACTCACGTCAAAAGAGATTTTAACCAAGAATCAGATCTCCTCGCCAACCAAGCCCTAGACAACCACCTCTCTTCTCTCTAACTTTCTCTTCCCCTTTTTAAACTCCCTCTCTTTCATAATTTAAAGCGTCTTTTTTGTTGTCTAACTTTATGTGGAAAACCAATTCCCCTCCCAGGTTTTAATTTTCATGTGAGCTGTGTACTAACAAACCCTTCTCATTTTTACACCTAACCTCTTTAATACTTTAAACTCAAAACCACTTTTTCAAAAAAGTAATAACTCTTTTTATTTAATATTTTAATCAAAATTAAACCTTCCTCCTTTTGTTATTTTTTCCATTTGGGTATACTAAAGATATGCCTGCCTCTAAAACAGCCAAACTGCTGTTCTATTCCCACGACAAAAATCTCAACCTTCATCTCAAGGAGTTTTTTCGCCATCAACCTTTCCACCTCACCATCATCTCTGACCTCAACCACCTCAAGCAACAAACCTCTCCCCACTACATCATCATCTATCTACCTCTTTCTCTCCCCTTTTCTCAAACAGAGAATCTTTTAACTCAATCATATGCCCTTGCCCAATCCTCCCAAAGTAAAATTGCCTTTCTTGTTATCGACGATTTTTTTGAAAACTCCTCCTCTAACAACCTTGACCCCATTCGTCAAAAACTATCATCCCTTTCCCTTTCCCAACCTCTTCACCGTCTCATCCTCTCTCAAAATCTTTATTCACCTCTCCACCCTTCCCCTATTTCTTCATTTGAACGAAATCTTCTCACCTCCATTCAAAAACAAAAAATTACCATTACTCGCAAAGGCAACCACTCTCTCTACCCCACCTCCCTATCTGATCTTTTAAGTGGTCTTTTAAAATCTCTTTTTCTTCAACACACCACCAATCAAGAATTTGTCATCATTGGAGAACAAATTAAAGATCTCTCCCTAGCCTACCTTCTCAAAAAAACCATTGAAAAAGATAACATTACCCTCGATATAGACACCACCCTTTCAGAACCTCAACAAATAACCAACTGGCAACAAAGATCATCCTTCTCACAAGCCCAACTTAACTGGAAACCTAAACTAGACACTGAACAATCTCTAAAAGAAAAAATTAACCTCCTCGTCTCCTATACTCCTAAATCGGTAGGGGAGACTCCTTCTTCTGTATCTCCACCCCCGCCTCCTCCAGCCTCTAAAAAATTCTCCTTTCCGTCTTTTTCTTTTAAGTTTCCTAAACGTCAAAAAAAATCTCCTCCACCCAAAACCCCTTCTCCTCTTAAGAAGCGTATTTTTAATAGGGGAATATCCTACGTTCTTCTCTCTCTTTTTATTCTCTACCTTTTTCCCAGTTTTCTCTGGTTAACCACTTTATTCAGGTCTGTTTCTCTTACCCAATCTTCCTTTTCTTCTCTTCGTCAAGGAGAACTAGACATTTCCACCCGAAGACTTGTCTCTGCTCAAAGAAACTATCGTTTCACTCAGTCTCTCACTAGTTACTTCATCCTTCCCTTCGACCTCATTTCCCCTTCATTTTCTACCAAAACCTCCAATCTTGTTAACTTACTTGGACAACTCCAGTCTACTCTCTACTCAACTCAGCAAAACTATCTCCTAGCCGAAGAACTTTACCAATCTCTCTTCGATCCACTTTCTTCTTCTCAACCCTATGATCTATCACTTGCTCTAGAATCACAGATAGGACTTCTCCATCACCAGATAGACCAACTCCAACTCTCTCTTCAACACCAGTCTCTCCCTGTAAATCTCACCGACAAAATCATCACCTCTCTTGACCCTCTTTCCTTAGACAAGCTTCAGTCTCAAGTTTCTCAGTCATTCACTTACTCTCAACTTCTTACCCAAATTCTCCGCTCTTCTCCTTCAAGAAACTTTGTTCTTGTTCTTCAGGATTCTAATCAACTTCGTCCTTCTGGTGGAATTGCTTCTTCTGTCCTTACCTTCAGCCTCACCGACAATCGTCTCTCCAACTTCCAGTCCTTCTCTCTCAGTGACCTTGCCTCACAACAAGACGGTCAACTAGAAACACCTTCATTTCTTCAAACCATTACCGGTCAAACAAACTCAAACTTTACCGACATCAACTACAATCCCGACTTCACCTCTACCGCCGTTGAAACTTCTCGCTTCTTCACCAACTTCCTCAACTTTAAACCAGACGCTATCTTTTACTTAAATACTTCTTCCCTTTCTAAGCTCATCAAAGAAATAGGGGAGATAGACATTAACGGCCAGCTCATCACCCCTGATTCCTTCAACTCTCTTCTCCTCCAACAGGATATTGACTCTAGTAGTCTTTTAATCAAACAACTAACCCAACGTCTCACTCAAATGTTTCAAACAAACCAGATTCCTTTTTCGTCTTTTTCTCGTATCTTTCTTGATTCTTATGAAGCCTCGTCTTTTCAAGCTTACTTCAGTGACCCACTTTTGGAAAATCTCATCATCAACTCTTCTCTTGCTGGTAACATCAGTAACTACTCTTGCCACCCCCTTCTTCCTTCTCAATCCTGTATTACCGACCTTATTTATCTCAACGAAGCCAACTACACCAACTCTCCCATTAATTTTTATCAAACTCGCCAACTAGACCACCAAGTCACCTTCTCTTCTGAAGGTGTCACTCATACTCTTACCCTCGACTACTTCTACTCTCCTACAGTTCCTTCCCTAAACCGCCCCTATCTACCCATCTATCAGGTTTTTCTTCCCTCTTCATCCTCTTTTCTTACCGCCAAACTTAATCAAGAAATTATTGATACCAAACCTCTTGTTTCCACCACCTCAGCCAGCCTCGTTCGTTTTGAATTTTCTCTTCCTCAACCACTATCTTCATCCAATAAAGTTCAACTATCCTTTCTTCGTCCCTGGTCAGTAGGGGAGTCTTACTCTCCATCCATGACCTACTCTCTCACCACCATTCGTCAACCATCCACTTTTTCTCAACCTTACCAACTCACCATTAACACCCCTTCTGAGTCAATAATCTCTGCCATCACCACTCCTGTTACCTCAACTCCTACCGGACTTCTTCTTTCCATTCCTTCGTCTTCACCCTATGTTTTTGGTGTCCAATACAGCTCTCCTTAATCATATTTACCTTCTTTTTTTTTGCTTTTTTCCTTCCTTTGCTATAAAATACCACCGTTGTCTACTCGACATTCTCAATATCAACTATTAAATAAAGAAACACACACATGGCAGAAAAAATTACCCTCAAAGCTCAAAAAAGAACCCTTCTTGGTCGCAGAGTTAAACAACTTCGTGATAAAGGCATAATTCCTGTTAATCTATACGGTAAAAAAATAAAGAGCCAATCTCTTCAGATCAATGGAAAAGAGTTCAGTAAAGTATTTGACAAAGCCGGTGAAACCAACGTTGTCTATCTTGAAATTGAAGGCTCCAAAGAGCCTCGTCCTGTTCTTGTCAACAACATCCATCTTCATCCTGTCTCGGATCTTCGTCTTCATGTAGATTTCTTCCAAGTTGACCTAACCCAGAAAGTTAAAGTTAATGTTCCTGTTGATCTACAAGGAGAAAGCAAAGCCGTTACTGAAGGTGCTGTTCTTGTTCAACAGTTCAACGAGCTCGAGGTCGAAGCCCTTCCTACCAGCATTCCTGAAAGTATCATTTTTGATCTTTCTCAACTTAAAAAAGTAGGTGACTCTCTCAAACTTTCTGACGCCAAAGCTAACAAAGACATTACTTTTGAACTAGAGCCAAACACAACCATCGCTCTCTTACAGGAAGCCAAGCAAGAAGAGGAACCAGTCGTAGCTCCAGTAGAGGAAGAAGCCGTTGAAGGTGAAGTTCCTACCGAAGGTGAAGTTCCTACCGAAGGTGACAAAAAAGAAGGTGAAGCTAAACCAGAAAGTGACAAAAAAGAAGGTGAAGCTAAACCAAAAGGTGAAGCTAAACCAAAAGCCGACAAAAAAGAAGGAAAGTAATCTTACTTACCAGGCCACTCAGCCTTAATCAACAAACCTTCTTGTCCCAACTCTTGCCACACTCTTTCCGTTACAAAAGGCATAAATGGGTGTAGTAATTTCAAGAAAACAATCAGGCCTTCATAGATTAACTCTATCGAGATTTTCCCCTCTTTTCCTTTTTCAATACACTCATCACAGAACCAGTGCCAAAACTCGTTGTACACCGTTTCTGCTGCCAGACCTATACGTAGTTCATCCATCTGTCTGGTAATGGTTTTCTCAACTTCCTCCAGTTTCTCTTTAAATACTTTTTCCTCTTTCTCATCTCCACCCTTCTTTTTCTCTTCTTTTTGCATCTCAATAAACCTGGCTGCATTCCAGATCTTGTTAGCAAAGTTTCTCATTCCTCTTACCTGATCTTCTCCAACATTCTTATCTTGTCCGGGGGTAGAACTCATCACCAACGCCATTCTTACTGCTCCTGAACCATATTTTTCTATCATCTCTACCGGATTAATCGCATTTCCCTTACTCTTACTCATCTTCTCTCCTTTACTGCTTCTAATCAGTCCGTGTAGATAAACTTTTTCAAATGGGGACTTGCCTGTTAAATAAATACCCAACATCATCATTCTCATTACCCAAAAAGGTAAAATATCATACCCAGTCTCCATCACATTAGTAGGGTAGTAGTGGTCAAAGTCTCCTGGCTTTCCTGTTTTTAGAGTCAGTACTGGCCACTGACCAGAAGAAAACCAAGTGTCAAAAGTGTCTGTTTCTTGAATCCACCTTCCTTCTTTTGGTTCTGTCTCACTCACCACATACTTTACTTGGCTAGACTTCTCTTTATACTCCGGTACGATTATTTGCTGTAGCCCAGCCTTAACTTCATCCAGATCAAAACCTTCATCTATTATTTGCCTTAACACTCCTTTATGAAACTCTCCTTTTTTGTCAACAAAACTTACCGAAATTTTCCCTTCATTATCTTTAACTTCATACCATACCGGCATTCTAATTCCCCACACAATCTGTCGACTAATATTCCAGTCTTTAATATTCTCCAACCAGTGTCTTAAAATTTTCTCTCTTCCTGCTCCCCACACTAAAGTTTCTTTATTATCCAAAGCTTCTAGTACCTTTTTGGCTAAAGGTTTAGTCTTAATGAAGAACTGAGACATTGGTAAAGGCTCAATTGCTCTGTGGCAACGATAACACTCTCCTACGTTATGTTTTATCTCTTCAACCTTCTCTATCAAATCCATTTCCTCCAGTTTCTTTAAAGTTTCCTCTCTTCCTTTTATTACCGACAAACCTTCAAACTCACCTGCTTCACTCATTAACTTGCCGTTAAGTCCAATTACCTGAACTCTTTCTAGGTTGTGTCTTTCTCCAGTCTCAAAATCGTTCTGATCATGTGCTGGTGTAATCTTTACCGCCCCTGTTCCAAACTCCATCTCCACCATTTTGTCAGCAATTACTGGAATATCCTTTTCACATAAAGGCAGTCTCACCATCTTACCCACCAAGTTTTCATATCTTTTATCTTCTGGATGTACCGCTACTGCCGTGTCACCAAACATTGTCTCTGGTCTAGTCGTTGCTACCACTATAAACTTGCTCTTATCTTTCGCTAGGGGATAACGCACATAATACAACTTACCCTCTTTTTCTTCATGGTCTACTTCTAGCTCAGAGTACGCCGTGCCACACTTAGTACAGTAATTAACCAACCTTTCTCCTTTGTACACCAGACCATCATTATTTAGCTTAATAAATGTTTTTATCACTCCCTCAACAATCTCTGGGTTTAACGTAAATTTATATCTACTCCAGTCTGCACTCGCTCCCAATCCTTTCATCTGCTCAATCGCCACTCCTGAGTTTTCTTTTACATACTCATCAATCATTCCATAAAGTGTTTTTCTGTCAAAATCAAACCTGCTCTTACCTTCTTTAGCTAACTTTTTCTCAAATACAAACTGAGTCTCAATTCCAGCATGATCTGTTCCTGGCAACCACAAAGTATCTTCACCCTTCATCCGGTGGTACCTAATCAAAATATCCTCAATCGCCACAAACATTGCATGCCCCATGTGTAGAGGGTCATTCGCATTGGGAGGCGGCATGATAATTGTAAAAGTCTTATTCTTTCCTGCATCTTTTCCTGCTGGGGGACTAAAAGCTCCGCTCTCTTCCCACTGCTTGTAAGTTCTTTTCTCGTTCTGGTTATAGTCGTACTGCTTGTCCATTTGCCCAAATTATATCTCAAACCTCTCTCTTTATCTCTGAAACTTACCCCAATTTACTCCACTACTCCCAAACTTGGTTCAGCCTTTAAATTCTTTATCTTCACATTTTCCCTTCTTATCACCGCTCCAGCTCCAATCATAGCCGCATTATCCGTACAGTACTTCATCTCTGCTTTAAACAACCTTACCCCAAACTCACTCGCCATTTTTTCCAGTCTTTCTCTAAGCAACTTATTAGCCGCCACTCCTCCTCCCACCAACAGGGACTGAGGTTGTTCTTCTCTAATCGCTTTTTCTGTTTTTGCTATCAACACATCCACCACCGCCTCATTAAACTCCTTTGCCAATGCTTTCACTTTTTCCTCACTCCACCCTCCAGATTTTTTTAATTTTTCTACCTCATGTAACACCGCCGTTTTTAACCCCGAAAAACTCATCTCTAGGTTTTTACTTCCTATCATTGGTCTCGGTAGTCTTATTTTTTCTTTCTTCATCCATTCTTTACCTTCTTTACTCACCTCACTACTCGCTTTTTCTATCACCACTCCTCCTAAATAATCGGACAAACCCAACAACCTCGCCGACTTATCAAACACCTCTCCTGCCGCATCATCTCTTGTTCCCCCTAACCACTCCCATTTATTTTTCTTATCTATCTTTACCAAGTCTGTATGCCCTCCACTCACCACCAACCCTATCGCAGGTAACTCTGGCACAGAATCACTCTCATCCTCTTTAATCCAGTTAGCCGCGATATGCCCAACCATGTGATTTACCTTTATCAGCTTTTTTTCTCCTACACTCGCCAGTACTCTTGCCGTCTCTACTCCTACCAACAAACTCCCCATCATTCCTGGACCATAAGCCACTGCTATCGCTTCAATATCTTTCAGTTCTTCTTGCCAATCTCTTCCTCTTACTTTTTCCAGTGCTTCTTTAATCACCGGTAGAACTACCTTTACCTGTTCTCTTGCCGCTATTTCTGGCACTACTCCACCATATTTTTCATGCATTTCTGCTGAGCTTGCTTTTACATTTGACCACACCTTTACACCCTTGCCCCACGAGCTTACTACCGCCGCTCCTGTTTCATCCATACTAGACTCAATCGCTAAAATCATTCTCTTATTTTACCTCAAACCTGAGTTCCTCTTAAAAACACTGCTTGCCAAGGTTTGTATACAGAGTAAAAAGTCTTCTCTGTTACTATCTCTCCATCTCTTTTCACCACATAATCAAACACCGAAGTTGCTCCCCACGCTTTCCAATCAATCTGTTCCACTACTCCTGCTGGCAAAGTTGGCTCATCAATATATAAATCTTCTGGTGGGGGAGTCGTTCCAAAAACTCGTGGTACTCCAATCTCCACCACTCTTCCATCGTCCGTGCCATACAGATTAATCTCCAAAGTGTAGTTTCTTGTGTCTGTCTTTGTCTCGATTAATAAATATTCTTTGGTGTCGTTTTTAAACTTAAGATCAGTCGATGGAGCATACACCGTTGCATCAAAACCCGGTTTAGCATCTTGTTCGTAGTATCCTACTCGGTAAGCATGAGCTCTTCTCTCTACTATTGGTAAACCTGCCGCTAACGCCGCTCTAAACATCGTCGTTGATACCTGACACACTCCACCCCCATCTCCTAAAACAGTTCTTCCATCTTTAATTACATAAGCATTTTTGTAGCCCGTACTTGCCGATACTTCTCCAATCGTTTGGTTAAGGGAAAATATTTCTCCCGGAGCAATCAATTTATGGTTTAATCTTGACGCTGCCAAAGCCACATTAAACACTCGACCACTAATTGAGTGGTAAAAGGTTGACTCACCTTTTCCAACTAACTCTACTATTCCTAGATCATTTACTTCTCCGGCTCTAATCTCTGGCTCGTCAATCTCTACTTCTATCTCAATTTTTTCCTCACCCTTTTTAAAACCATCTTCAAGTTTCTTTCTAAACTCTTCTTTATTAATCTTTACTCCTATCACCTCAGGTCTAAACTCAACTACCTCTCCTCCTTCAAACTCAAAAATGGCATTCTCAGACTCTGTTTCTAAAATCACTTTTAACTCTTCATAAATCTCCTCAAAAACATCTGTTTTTATTTCCTCATCTCCCAACCCGATTAATTCTAAGATTCTTTCTTCTTTTAAAACCAACCCCTTATCTTTATAAAACAAGTACATCTCTTTTTCCAACCAACCCTCAGCCATCTTTACCGCCACCACCACCCTCTCTTCTTTTACTCCTGTTCCCAGCTTCTCCGTTTTAATCTCTACTCTCTGTTTACCTGGTCTTCTCCATGCTCTTAAAATTTCCTCTCTTAACTCATCCTCTTTTACCTTCAAACCTTCCTTACCCTCGTTAATTTTAATTACTCTTTCTTCTCCGCTTCCTTCAATCATCAGCTTGGCTGCTACTACTTCCAACTCTACATTTTCCTTGATTTCTATAATTACTCCCTCTAATCCTTCTACTTCATACACCAACGGAGTCTCTATCTCTTTTCCTTCTATAAAACTTACATATCTTTCTTTTATTTTCGTCAACAAATTTCCCCCTCTTCCTATCTCTATTGCTTGTTTAGCCGTCCACTGCCAATCTCTCTCTACTCCCAAATCTGTCAGTATCTTACTTTCTCCATCTGGGTAGACTATTGTTACTTCATTTACTTCACTTTCAAACAGTTTTTCTAAGTACGTCTCCACCACTTCTTCACTCATATTTGAAACCTCCACTCCTCCCACCCACACATGAGGTATTACCTTTTCTCTATAAACCAAGTAATGTGAAACAATCACTATTGCTACCAGCATTACTATTCCTCCCACCACCATCGAACCTATCTTCAACACCTTCTTCCACAACTCCTTATCAATGATTTTTTTTACTAGAATCTTCATTACTTCACCATTTTAAACTATTATTTTTTCCATTTTCTCTCTTTCCTACTTCTTGCTATACTTTAATCATGGCTAACGAACAATTTCCCTTACCACAACCTTCTTCACCTCTTCCCACCACTTCTCCTCAACCTCAAAATCTACCCACTCCTCCAGAATCTCCCCCTATTTCCACCCCCACTCCTTCAACTTCTAACCTTCCCGCCCCCGAAGACACTCCTCCTCCACCACCCAACTATGAACCACCCCAACAAGCTGCCTCTCCAGCCTCTCCTTCATCTTCACCTTTTAAAATAATCATTCCCATTATCCTTGCCATTCTCGTCATCGGTCTTATCTACTTTGTTGTCAAAACCATTCTTAACAAGAACTCTTCTTCTTCCTCAACCTCTGAACCCAAAATTACTCTTACTTACTGGGGTCTCTGGGAATCTCCTACAGTTATGCAACCACTCATCACCGCTTTCGAAAAACAAAACCCTAACATAAAAATCAATTACCAAATGCAGTCTTCCCAAGACTATCAACAACGTCTTCAGACCGCTCTTCAAAACGAAAACTCTCCTGATATTGTCCGTCTTCACACATCCTGGCTACCCCTCTTCATCAACAATCTTCTTCCTGCTCCAGCCAACAGTGTCTCTTCAACCGAGATTCAATCAAATTTTTACCCCATCATCTCTTCAACTCTTGACATCGGTGGTCAAGTTTACGGAGTCCCTTTCTCACTCGACGGCCTAGCTCTGTATCTCAATCAAGATCTTTACAAACAAGCCTCTCTTCAAACTCCAGAAAACTGGGATGATCTTTTTAATAATGCCATAACCCTAACTACCAGAGACCCCAAAACCAACGCCATTACCCGTGCTGGTATCGCTCTTGGTACTACTTCCAATGTTTCTCACTGGTCTGACATTGTCACCCTCATGCTACTTCAAGCCAATGTTAATTTACTTGATATTGATTCTCAGTATGCCGCCGATACTCTTGATTTCTACACCTCCTTTGCTTACTCCGCTGATCGTGTCTGGGACGAAACCCAACCAAACTCAATTGTTGCCTTTGCCAATCAAAAAGTTGCCATGATCATTGCTCCAAGTTGGCGCATTCCCGAAATTAAAGCCCTTAACCCCAACTTAACCTTTGACATTGTCCCTGTTCCTCAACTTCCCGACAGTCCTAAAGTTAACTGGTCTTCAACTTGGTTTGAAGCTGTATCTAAAGAATCTTCTCATCCTCAAGAATCTTGGAAATTCCTCACCTATCTTTCCTCTGCTCAAGCCCAACAGTTAATCTTCCAGTCCGCCACCGCCGAAAGGGGAGTTCCTCAACCTCCTGCTAACAAAGGTGTTTACGAAACAGCCAAACAAAATCTTCTCTTAGCTCCATACCTTGACAGTTTTGCCACCGCCCAAACCTTCTACACTGCTTCTTTCACCGGTGACGCCGATACCGGCCTAAACTCTCGTCTCATTAAATATCTTGAAGACGCCGTCAACTCCTTTGCTTCTAATGAAGACTCTGAAACCGTCATCACTACTCTTAATCTTGGTTTCAATCAGGTTCTCTCTCAGTATGGTCTTGTCAAAGCCATTCCTGTTTCCACTCCATGATTTCCTCTCTTCCCACTCGTTCCCAGATCAACCTTACTCTTAGGTATGCTTCCTTTTTTAACTCTCGCTTAACTCTGAAACAACTTCATCACTGGCTCATATCCCCCCACACTTCCTCCATCTCCCAACTCAAAAAAACTCTCTCTCTTCATCCTCAACTAAAAAAGAAACTAATCTCCAGCATATCTTCTCAACAAAAGAAGATATATAAACAAAAGATGTCTTCTCTCAAATCTTTTCTTTCCTTTTTAAAATTCTTCCCCACTATTCGTTTTGTCGGACTCACCGGTTCTTTAGCCATCCTTAACTCTACTCCAGAAGACGACATTGATCTACTCATAGTCACTTCTCCTCACACTCTCTGGTTAACCCGCCTTCTTCTTTTTCCTTTTCTTCTCTTCTTTAACCACCGCCGTCCTGGCAAACTCCATCGCCCCAACGATCTTTGTCTTAATCTCTGGATAGACCAGTCTAACCTAGTTCTCCCTTCTTCTAAACAAAACCTTTACACTGCTCACGAACTTTTACAAATGAAACCTCTACTTGATAGGGGACAAACATACTCTGACTTCATTTCCTCCAACTCCTGGGTTTCTCAACACCTCGCCAATGCCTATCATGTCCAAACCTCTTCACTTCCTTCACCAAAACCGAACCCATTTAAAGTACTCAATCTTTTTAGCCTCATTCTCTCTCCTCTCAACCTTCTTGCTTACTTAACTCAACGCATATACATGTCCTCTAAAATCACCACCGAGACAGTCACTCTTTTTCAAGCCTACTTCCACCCTAAAGATTTCTCCTCAGACCTCCACTCTCACCTTCATCTTTAGTAAAAAATTGGTTAATTCTTCCCTTTTTTGGTATGATTTCTCTTAAGAGGCAAACTTTTTGCCCTCCTTCTGCCTATTAATTACAAACTTAATAATCATGGCTGACTTTGATAAATTAGTAGTTTCTTTCTTGGTCGACGAAGTTGTCGGCGGTTTTTTTGTTTCTGTCCCTCCAGGTCACATTGCTTGTGTCTACGATCGTGGTCGTGGTGTTCTTGGCAAAGTTCTCGGTCCTGGTCTTCACTTAAAGATCCCTTTCTGGCAAGTAGCTAAACTTTTCAACGCTCAAATTCTTGAATACACCATCAAGGAGGGTTTCTCTACTACTAACAAGGAGGCTCTAGGTGATGAAGCCGTCCTTACCACCAGTCAAGATGGTCAAGGTATCTTTATTGAAGGCTCCATCCTTTTCCGTATCGACAAAGCCAACGCACCTGAACTTTGGGAAAACATCGGTGATAACTTTGTTTCTAAGGTTGTTCGCCCTTACTCCAGATCTCGTTTTAGCAACATCTTTACCCAGTTCCCTTCTGCTGATCTCACCAACCATCGTAACCAGATTGAAGAGCTACTCAAGAAGGAGCTTACTCAACTCTTTAGTGACAAAGGTCTCATGGTCGAAGGAGTTCTTCTTTCTCGAATCAAGATTCTTCAGGGTGAAAAAGGTGACGACAAAGTCATTTTCCAAAAAACCAACGGTGCAGTTCCTCCACAAGAGCCCACCGGTACTCCTCAATAGTTCTTCTTTAAGATATACTTAATCCATGCCCCAGTTATCTTCTTACTCAGTTTTAGAGATACGTCCCGCTAAAGACTCGGAATCTTCTATTAACAACTTCATTCATTTTCTTTCTGCTCTCAAAAACAGTCTCGGCAAATCATCTTCTGGTATTTTTTCCAAACGACCCTCTACTATATCCTTAGAAATTGCCTGTTTAAATCAAACCGTTTACTTCATCATCTCCTGTCCCACTCCTTTAGTTTCTCTAGTTAAGTCTCAACTCGCCGCCCAGTATCCTTCCTCTGTCATCACTCTCATGCAAGACTATCTCCAACCCTGGCTCAATCATGGACAACCTTACTTTAACCAACTCAAGCTGTCTTCCCCCAGCTATCTTCCCCTCAACACCGTTACCGACCAAGATCCTGACCGTATGGCCTCAGTTCTTGGTGTTCTTTCTCGTCTCGCCCCAGATCAATCTGCTGTTATTCAGTTCATTCTCACCGCTTCTCCTAAAAACTGGTCTGCATATTCTCAAAAACTAATCACCCCTCCTCCTCCAGTTCCCGACCAACCCAGCAAGCCCCCTCACCCTCAAAAAACCCTCATTGAGGAAAAAATGAAGTATCCTGTCTATCAAACAGACATTCGTTTAGTCGGTATTAGCCAAGACAAAGCTATTTCTAAAAACATTGTCTCTAAACTAGCCAGTGCTTTTGGAGTCTACTCTCTCTCTGACAGTAACTCTCTTTCTCTCAAATTACCTAGAAATGGCAACCTTGAACAAAAACTTAAAAAAAGTATCATCAATCGTTGTCTAACCATCTCTTCTAAAGACCTTTCTCTCAACTATCTCGAAATCGCTTCCCTTTTTCACTTACCAGATACTCGTCTCTCTGAAATTCGTAACCTTGCCTGGGGCAAGACCCTTAAAGGTGAACCCCCCGCCAAACTCCCCGTTACCGACTCTCTTTCCACCGAAGAAAAAAAGCAAATTAACTTCTTTGCCCGCACCGAGTTCAAGAACAAAATGTCCCTCTTTGGTATCAAAAAAGGTGAAGACCGTCGTCGCCACATGTACATTCTTGGTAAGTCCGGTACCGGTAAAACCACCCTCATTGCCAACATGGCCATCGCTGATATTCGTAACGGTGAAGGTGTAGCTATTGTCGACCCTCACGGTGACCTATCAGAAATTCTTCTTGACTATATTCCTAAGGACAGGATTAAAGACGTTATTTACTTAGATCCTTCTGACAAAGATCAAAGTTTCCGTCTCAACCCTCTTCACGTCGAAAAAGATGAACACAAGGAACTAGTCGTTTCCAGCATCATCTCCATCTTCACCAAGATCTGGGCCAACGTCTGGTCAGCCCGTATGGAGTATCTTCTTCGTAACGCCCTCATCACCCTTGTTGAAAGGGAAGGAGCCACTCTTCTTGATATTCCCCGCCTCTTCACCGACATTAAATTCAGAAACAAGTATCTTGAGTCCGTCGCTGATCCAATTGTTGTTGATTTCTGGAAAAAAGAATATGATCGCTACTCTGAAAGATTCCAGTCAGAAGCCACCTCTCCCATTCTTAACAAAGTTGGTCGCTTCACCACCAGTCCTACAATTCGTAACATTGTCGGCCACTCCGAGTCCACAATTGATCTAGAAGAACTAATCAATGAAGGTAAGATATTAATTCTTAATCTAGCTCAAGGAAGAATAGGGGAGGACAACGCCGCCCTTCTTGGTGCCATGTTCATTACTCAGATTCAGATCGCCGCCATGAACAGAGTTGATATCCAAGAGAAAAACAGAAAAGACTTCTATCTCTACGTCGACGAGTTCCAGAACTTTGCTACCGTCAGTTTTGTAAAAATCCTCTCCGAAGCCAGAAAATTCCGCCTTAATCTAATTCTTGCCAACCAGTACACTGCCCAGTTACCAGAAGAAATTCAAAAAGCCATCTTCGGCAACGCCGGTACTCTCTGTACCTTCATCGTTGGTGCCGATGATGCAAACAGATTAATTTCTGAACTCGGTGATCTCTACACCCAAGATGATCTAGTCAATCTAGGCAAATACCAGATCATTGCCAAACTCTCCATCGACAGCACCATCTCCCAACCCTTCCCTGCATATACCCTTCCTTTACCCGACTGTGCCAACCAGAACCGAGAGAAAGTCATTATCGCCACCAAAGAACGCTACTACAAACCCATTGCCAAACTCACCACTCCTCCCTGTCCTCCTCCTCAAAACCAACCCCAAGACAAGCAACCTGACCAAGTAAAAAAGAATGAACCACCTCAAAAACAACCAAGAACCGGAGAAATATATGATGGAAAAGTAGACAACATCAAAGAGTATGGTCTTTTTGTAGAGTTCCTTCCTGGCATAAAAGGTCTAGTTCATGTCTCCAACATCTCCAAAGGTTTCGTAAAGGATATCGACAAGCACTTCAAAAAAGGCGACCCAGTCAAGGTAAAACTCCAAAAAATAGGCGACAATAACCGTTTCGACCTCACCATGATCTTAGAGGAACCAAAAAAACCACCTCAATCCCTCACTTGACAATCCCCTCCCTTTGCTTCAAAATAGCACTCGATGTCAGCAATTGCTGATACTTTTTAATCTTTAATTAATATATTTCTAATAAAATGTCTCAACTCACCGTTAAATCACTTAATCCTGCATCCGGTTACGCTCTCATAGAACCCGCTTCCAAAGAACAAAAAACAACCACTGGTATCTACCTTCCTGAATCTCACGACGAAAAACCTCAATACGGTAAAGTATTAGCCGTCGGCAATCCATATTTCGACAACGGTCAAGAAATAAAACCTTCTT
>Ga0222658_1000028_pt1 | contig 116576 bp, 136 predicted proteins | sample AntAcemetagen476_FD_179830 | JGI IMG/M metagenome (GOLD analysis project Ga0222658, IMG submission 179830) | Saline water microbial communities from Ace Lake, Antarctica - #476 | ecosystem: Environmental > Aquatic > Non-marine Saline and Alkaline > Saline | place: Antarctica: Ace Lake... | reverse complement strand
TATTCTAGGATCTTCAGATCCTTTCGCAAGGAATTCATAGTGTTCAGGTTCTTCTTCAAAGGAAGCTTTGCTTACATGAAGAGAATATTGAAAACAAATCTGTTGATAGGGTTTAGAATTATCAAAAATTGGAACTGCTGGATTAATAGTTTCAAAGTCTAACCAAGACACAGGAAATTTTATGCAGTTAATGAATGCTTTAATCGCGGTTTCATCCTTATGAGGAAGTCCTGATCGTTCAGAATCGAATTGAATCTGTTGTTTAGGAGTAAGTTTTGTTCCTGCAGGAATATCTTTTAGATTTTGAACTCCTTCCGAATACAAACTCCAACCTTTTTTTCCACCGTAATAAAGATTAAACACGGAACGTTCAGGAACTTCACTCCAACACGAATCCATCAAATCACAATCATAGGGTTTTGTACAGCCAGGACCAATATCAATATTAGGTTCAGAACCTTCAAGAAGTGTAAACATTTCATCAATACGTTCTTGAATTCCAATAATTGCAGTATTTACTTCTTTAGTAATATCAGTTTGAGTGAATAATTGTTTCACATCAAGTTCTCCTTGACGAACATATTGATTATTCATATGCATAAGATAGCAATTTCTAATCTTAAGACCGGATAACTCATAGACATGCTTCTGAAAAGCAACATCTTCTACGTTAACATCTTTAACCTTGGTTGAAGATTTAACCTCTACAATATCCCACATACCATTCTCAACAGGAACTAGAACATCCGCTCGAGAATATAGATTGTTAATCATGAACGCAGGCTCGAAAAGAGGAATTCTCTTAGTCAACAAAGGAATTGTTGCTTTAATTGTTTCAATGAAGCCTTCTTGAGGAACAAGGACGCCTTCTTCGAAGGACTTTGTTGCAAGTTCTCCGACTTCAGTTCCTATGTCAAATTTCTGCTGAGTTGCAGAATCAGGTTTAGGCATTCTTTGTTTAGCGTTGATTGCAACCCAGAGTAGTTTCGGACATTGAAGCCCGAGAATGTATTTAGATTTAGATAGAAGAGCCATTGTAATAGTCAAATTCAGCACATATATAGCTTTTTGGGTTCTACAAACCATTACTACTGGCTAGGAGATACAAAAAGAAACAATTATAAAGTACAACGTACTTACAAATCGTACGTACATATAGCGCGGAGTAAAAAAATGAAATTAGAAGACGTGAAAAACAGACCTCAAAGAGAACGAAGAATTTGCAGAGCAAACCTTAGACTCTATCCTTCTCAAATGAAATTTATTGATAAAAATGATATTTCATTTCAAGCATTATTTGATAAAGCTCTTCAAGAACTAGGCCACGTTGCCGCAAAAGATCCTGAAGAAATAGAAAAACTTGCTAAAAAATACAAAGACAAAGAATCAAAAGAAAAAAGAAAATCATCAAAAACAAAAAAAGGCAGTAAAAGATGAACACTAAAGAGTATTTTGAAACGAGAAGTAACAAGACAAAATTAAATAGAAGTGAAAATCGTATTAGAATTGCTCTTGAAAAAGAAGGAATCAAAACCAATTCTCAAACAGATTTTATTAAAAAAACAGTGGACTTAACAGTTCAAAATAAAAAAATAATTATTGAAATTGATGGCCCAAGCCACGAAACAGAAGAAGGAAAAGAAACCGATAGAAGAAGAGATTTCTATTCAACAAAAGCAGGTTGGAAAACACTAAGATACCCCGCACATAAAGCATGTTATTATCCTATACGATTAGCAAAAATAATAAAACAAGATATTAAAGAAATTGAACAACAAAATTTCTACGAGGCGTCATAAAATGAGTTTCCCAATAACCTGTGGATTAAAAATTGAAGGAGTTGATGATGAACTCATTGACGTTTTAATTAAAGACTTATTAGATGTTGATGAAACAAAAGAAACAATAAGAGGACAAGTTCAATTTAAAGAAAAAGGAAAAATAGAAATTGAAGGTATTGGCTTTGATGGTAGATGTAGATTTTGTATAAGATTAAAAAACGACATCAAAGATTTATTACTTGAAAGAAAAAGTAAAGGTTCGATAACGCCAATAAATTGCCCATACGCTGAAGAAAAAAGAATAAATTTTACACCAGAAATTCAAATAGAAAAAGAAAAACTTATCAGCCTATTTGAAAATAAAAATAATCAACGAACTTTAGTTGATTTACCAAGAATATAAGGGTAGTTTTTATTCTTAAGACTATTTAAACATGTTTAAGAAGTATAATCTCTAAATTTGCCATAAGATCAAATGACAAAATATATTATCAACATTAAAAGATTCTATCTTATCTGGAGTTTTATTCGCCCATTTAGAAGTTATTTTTACTATTTGGTTTGATGAAAGTTTTTTTCCTTTTTTAGGTTCTTGTACTTCTAAAAGATTTAATGTCTTTTCTTCAGAAAATAAAATTACCAAAAACCACGACTTATTTTTTTTGGATATTTTAGCTAACTTATCTATATCTTTCTTGAAAGGTTCTTCACCTATAAATTTAGATGGAGACCAATAATTACTATCTGGATACGGCCAAATAGGTTTAATTTCTATCCATATTTTTGTTTTTGTACAATCATCTTCTGTTACTACAATATCGCATTTTTCTTTAGAATTAGGGAACGGATATTCCATAAATGCTTTTTTGTTGTCATTTAAGAGAATATCAGTACATTGGATCTGAAATTCTTTTTCAGAAAGATTTTTTAAATTAGAAATTGCTTTAAATCTGTCTCGCACTTTTTCAACAAAATTTGTTAATTCCATTTATTATCTCTTATTAAAAATAAGAAAGTATATTTATAAATGTTACGAGAAAATATAGTTTACCCGAGCTTTTCCCACAAGTAACTCATTAGATCATCCTTATCTGTCATCAGCTCAACCTTCTTCTTCTCGAAGAGTCTAGTAAATCCTTCGATCTGTTCATCGGACAATAAATCAGTTTTAGAAAGATAACAAACAATTGGTTTTCCGTATCGCTTCACAGCTTCGAACAACTTTGTCTGATCTTTTAGAGAATAGGATTCTTCTGTTATGTCAAAAATAAACACAACGTATTTACCAACATACTTCATTGCTAGATAGGCAACTTTCTCCACAGGATTCATCTTTTCAAGACGGTTTAGAGTTCCTGGAGTGTCAATAAATTGAATTTTCCGTCCTGCTCTGTTTGCATAACCTTGGTTTAATTTTTTTGTTGTAAATGCGTAGGCTTTTATCTCTGGTTTCGCCGGAGTTATTTTAGATAATAAAGTTGATTTTCCTACATTTGGAAATCCTGCTATGCAAACGGTAAACTCATCTTCTTTAATTGAAGGATAATCTCGCATGACTTGCCGCATCATGTGAAGGTGAATCATTTGTTTCTCTGCTTGTCTTAGAACAGAACCGATTCGTCCGTAGTATTTACGCAAGTATTCTCCAACTACGGAAGGATCCATGCATCGTTTAATTCTTCGGATACTATCTGTACTTAATTCATGAATTTTTCCTACGCTCCATGCAATTGTTCCTAAGGATTTTTTGAGTTGCTTGAAATCTAATGTTAACTTAAGCAGTTGCGTATAAAATTCCGTCAAATTATCGAAATTAGGATATTTATCTATGATCGTATTGAATCGTGAAGAAAGATAATCTTTAACAGTTGCAATCTTCAAAATTGCAAGGGTTTTTTCACGACTCAAAGGATTCTTTTCCTTTTCAGAAAGATTGTACTCTCTAGATCGCTCTCTAGCTTTTTTGAAAGCAGCATCAAGATATGCCTGAGTCTTTTCTATTGGTGGTAAATCTCCGAATCCCATGGATTTCTAAGAAACAGCTTTCCTTTATAAATGAATGTCCTAAAAAGTCTATCATCACTAGTCACTGGACAGCTTGAAACAAGCTATTTAAAGAAAACAAATCAAATTTATTTTATGAAAAGCGAAAATAAATTAATAATCTTTCAAGACCAGAAAATTCGAAGAATTTGGCATAATGATGAATGGTTCTTCTCGGTCGTTGATGTAGTTGCTGTACTAACAGAGAGTAAAGATGCTAAAGATTACTGGTATAGACTAAAAAAACGAGAATTAGAAAACGATATTGAGTTATCGACAAATTGTCGACAACTGAAATTACCATCCTCAGATAATAAATTGTATGCAACTGATTGTGCAAACACTAAATCATTATTTCGTATAATTCAGTCAATTCCTTCTAAGAAAGCAGAACCTTTCAAACAATGGCTCGCACAAGTTGGTTATGAAAGAGTTGAAGAAATAGAAAATCCTGAGCTAGGTCAAAATAGAATAAAAACATATTACGAACTTAAAGGTTATCCAAAAGAATGGATAGACAAACGTCTAAGAGGAATAGCTATTCGACAAGAACTAACAGATGAATGGAAAAACAGAAAGATTCAAACAGAAAAAGAATTCTCAATCTTAACGAACGAAATCTCTAAAGCTACTTTCGGTAAGACTATTGGAGAGTACAAAGAATTCAAACAACTAAAAAAGCAAAATCTTAGAGACCACATGACTGATTTAGAATTAATATTTACTATGTTGGGAGAGAAATCAACTACAGAAATAACTAAAGAAGTTGACTCTCAAGGTCTAGACGAATGTCAGGAATCAGCCAATAAGGGCGGTTCTATTGCTGGAAGAGCAAAAGAAGACTTAGAGAAAAATTTAGGAAGAAGCATAATGTCTGAAAAAAAGTTTATTCCAAAAAAAGATAAGAAAAAAATAAAATAAAACTTCTCTATTCTTTTTTCTTAATTATTAGATTACGTTGTTCATATTGATCATAATCTGATTGAGTCTTAAAATGACGAGCTATATAGTTATCCGAACGAACCAGTTCAGCCTTATAGACTTTATTTTCAGAATCTAATCTAACGGCTTTTTTAAATTCTACATTAGCTTCTACAGGAAATCCTTTCTCATCAAAATAAACTGCTCTTTGATAGGCAGTTTCTGAATTTGTAGAATCATACTTAGTAGATATTGTTGTATATTCAAAAGATATACTACCATGTTCATCGGTTAAATTACTACTTAAAGAATTATGAGCCTTTGCTAAAAGAAGATTAAGCTCTGCTAGTTCTGAATTATTATACTCTTTACTTGCTGTAAGAGTTTTCTTAAGATCTTTAATTGCTAATAAAGCATTCTCTTCAGATTTTACAAGAGCTTCTCCTCTTCCTGCATAGAAATTAGGGTCATATGGATATATGTCAATTGCTTTTGTGTATTGTTCAATAGCTTTGGAGAACTTCTCTTCTTTTAGATATAAATTTCCAAGATTAGCATAAGCTTCTGAATCTTTATCATCTGCATCAATCTTTGCTAAATAGAACTTCTCAGCTTCTTTGAAACTTAGAGAATCAGGAGATTCTTGAGCGTTAAGGTTTGCTGTCCAAAATAGTCCGACTAAAATCGTTAAAGGAATAATTTTCTTCATTGTAAAAGTAGTAAATTAAGCTTATTTAAGAATGTTTTCAAAGTATTTAAAAATACAAGGCAGTCTGAAGCCCTTATGTTCCAAGAAACACAGAAAATAATCGATTATTTCGAGAATCTAGATGCTAAGAGAGGAAATATCGTTAGAAATACTGAAAAAGGTATTTTCGGAACCAGCGATCTATATATTATAGACAAATTCTTTCATAAAATAGGTTTAGTAAATAAAAAACACTTTGTTGACATCGGTTCTGGCGATGGTCGAGTTAATATTCTTGCATCGAACTATACCAAATCAACTGGAATTGAAATTGACACCGAACTTGTTAAAGAAAGTATTGAACACAATTTAATTCTAGGAACAAACGCAGAATTTGTTCATCAAGACTATGAAGAGTTTTCTTTCAGAAAAGTAGATCTCATTTTCTCATTCGCAGATCATTTCTTCACAGACAAATTCATTGAGAAACTAAAAAAAGAATTCAAAGGAACTTTGTATGTCTACGAAGGAGTATTTTTACCAGAAGATATTAAGAAAGGTCCGAACATTTGGATAGATCAAACAAAAATTATTTCTTACGAATTTTAATTATTCTTCTTCAGTAGATTTTTCTAAGATTTCATCAACTTCAACAAAAGCTCCTCGGTCAGCTAAACCTTCCAAGTATTCTTTTCTTTTATGTTCTTCGGAACGAATCGTATCAATAGCCATATCCATTAAAGTAGGTTCTATTCTAAGAATATCTTTCATGGTAATAAAACCAACAAGTTTTCCCATTTGAGTAACAGGCATTTGTTTAATGTCATTTTCATTAATAATCTGCATTGCGTCTTGAACTGTTTTTTCAGGGGAAATAGAAATAACTCTTTTTGACATTACTTCGTCAACAATTGAAGTAGAAGGATCTTTAGACTTAGCTACAACTTTGAATATTACATCATGGGCTGTCATTAAACCAACAATTTTCTCTCTTTCCATAACAACTAAACTACCAACTTGAAATTGACCCATAATCTCAGCAGCTTTTGTAATTGTTGAGCCAGCATTTACAAGTACTGGTTTTGGCGACATAATTTCTGAAATTTGTATAAATTGTCTATCCATTGTATTCCCTTTAAATATTTTTAAAGGTCCCGTAAAGCTTAGCTTTAAGGACACCCCAAATATATTATTAGTTAGGCGTTTCTAGTATTTAAAGCTTCTGAACGCCCATACACAATCATTAAATAGAAGTATTCCATAATAAAGAGCTATGAGAGAACTCCTTAAATCTAAGATTCAAAAAGCTATTGTTACAGAGGCAGATTTAGACTATGTAGGAAGCATAAGCATCGATCAAGATTTGCTCGACAAAGTAGATTTGTGGCATGGAGAAAAAGTTCTTGTTGTTGATAATACAAACGGTGCTCGATTAGAGACCTATATTATTCCTGAAGAACGAGGATCAGGAACTATTTGTATGAACGGCGCAGCAGCACATCTAATAAAAAAAGGCGACGAAATTATTATTATAAGTTTTGAACTTAGTGATGAAGCAATCACTCCAAAAAATATCCTCGTAGATAAAAATAATAAATTTGTTAAATATATAGAAAAAGAATTAAATAAATAAAAAAAAATTAATATTTCATCAGAATTTCCATATCAGGACCGAAGATATTCTTTAGGTCTTCAAATAAAGCTCCTTTGATGAAAACTTTAGGAGGAATATCCGTAGCCATAAGTGCTTCTTCTAATTCTTCTAGAGTAACTTCTTTTCGATCGATCAAAGTTCCGTGTTTTGAAATCTTAGCCTTGGATACTCTTCGCTTATCATCATTATCCATGTCGGAAATAACATAGGCAATATCGCCAAGAAGAATAACTTCACCAAAAGTATTTCCATACTTAACTTTGATTCTAGTTTTCTCTAATTCTTGTCCACGTTTTCTTTGAATGTGATCAATTAAAACATTAGTTAATTCTTTAGAAGATTTTATCGCGTCATGAACTTCTTGTCTGGTTAATTTTCCAGAGTCGTAATCTTTTTTCGCTTTAAGCATTTCTTTAAAGAGTCTATCGTATCTTTGAGAAATATGGCCTTTCTTGATAATGTGCTCTACAAAGAGCTTCTCAAGGTCATTCTCATCAACTTTATCAATACCTTCAAGTCGAAGAACATCTCTAATAATAGTTACAATGTTTTCATACATGTGAAGAACTTTTTCTTGTTCTTTTCTTTCTTGAATTTCTTCGAAAAGTTTTTCCAGACGTTTTAGATAGGCTTTAGATTTTTTAATAAGATCATCTAATTCTTTTCCAGAAGATTCTTTTCTAGTTCCGTGTTCGAATTCTTTTCTTGTTTTTAAAACCAGTTCAAGAGTTTGAACGTATTCATCTTCTAGTAATTTTTCTTTTTTAACAAGAATTTCTCTCATAACTTCAGGAGTTTCCTTAGGAGTTGTAGGTGGAATACCATACATCATCAGAGCAGCCTGTGAAGGAGTTAATAATCCCCAGAAAAAATCTTCCATAACGATTTCTTTAACTTTCATTTCAATTCTATCAATGAATTGTTTTCCAGATCCCATGTACATGTCAATTGCTTCAGGACTTGGTTTGATTCTACCCATTTGCAATAGCTGTTTCCAAGGCATGAAAACTCCTCTGTCGTAGAAAGGAACTCCGTCACGAAGGAATGTAAAAATAACAGGACTTGCGTCTTTGATATTTTCCCAGAAATCAGTTAAAATGTAAACCTGGATGTTAATTTTGTTACGAATACCAGTCATCTCTCCAGCTTCACCACCCATTTGGATAATAATAGCTCGAAGTTTGTCTCGAAGCTCAGCTCGAGTCATCTTTTTTACATCAGTATCATCAATAACTACAAAGACATCAACGTCAGAGTCAGGAGTAGCTCTACCTTGGGTTAAACTTCCCGCAAGAACATAGGATACAATGTATTTTTCGAATTTCTTCAGAACCATAGATTTGTGAACTTCAGCAATCTTAATCGCAGCGAGCATACCAGTGTCATAGACAATAGCACTCATAGCAATTAATTGTAATAATTCAGATTTTCCGTCGTAGCATTGTTGCCAGACTTCGGTAAGTAGAGTTGTTTTAGGTTTAAGATGTTTATCAATAGCCTGAGCGACTTCATCAGCGACTTTCTGAACTCTCTCATGCAATTCTTCTTTAGGCATCTTATTAGAATCTTTATCGTCTATGAGGACTAGGACGTTAATTGATTCTTTGTCTTCTTTTCCTTTATCATCTTTAGTTGGAGGAAGAAGAGATATACCCATAACATAACCTTCTAGTCGATGAACAACTTTCTCTTGGAAATTTTCAACAACAGTCTTGATATGTTCAAGCTTTGCTTTTTGATCATCAGGTAATTGTGCTATAACTTTATCTAACTCGCTTCCACCTTCAGGTTTTGCAACTGCAACAGCCTTATTAGATGCTTTAGCAAGTTTCTTATTAGCTGGTTTAGATTTTTTACTTGTGCCACTTTTGTTTATGCCACTTTTGGTAGTAGTAGAAGGTTTATTAGCTGGTTTTTTAACAGCCTTTTTGTTTACTTTCGTATTAGATTTTTTTACCGCGGTTCTCGCAGCTTTCTTTTTAGTCGCCATAGATTAATCAGTCCTCAATATGATTGTTGATAAAGTACACAAGTACTTTAGCAAATAGAGAAAATTATTATTTTCTCGTAATTATATAGAAGTGAATTCTTCACCCCACCTTTCATAGACGAGGTATTGATTCTTTATAAAGCTTATGGGTGAAAATAAGGAGAAAACATAGAAATAAGCTTAATAGAATAAAATAGTAAAAAAAAGAATTATTTTTTTGAAGAATTACTCACAATATAACAACAATATTTACTCAAATCAATGGAAGGAATTGCTTCTTCTCGTTTCTCATCCCATCTAATATCTTCTCGTTTATATCCTTCGTTAATCAAAGAAACATATGCCTTTTCTTTCTTTTTATCCATTGCTCTATTTTTGAAATAATTATCAATGGATTGAGCTACAGGTTGAATTATAGGTTTTAAAGTATTTTTTATAGGTGTTTTTATCCGTCTTGCAAGAAGTTGCCCTTTACAACGTGTTTTTTCAAGTCCAATAAGACCTATTGCAAGTCCTTTTAGAAAATATTTTCCTTCTGTTTCAATAACTGCTTTTAACATTCGAGAATAGTTTTTGTCAGCCGATATGTCCCAATAATGAAGTGTAGCCTCATGAGAACTCATGTTATATTTTTTTTGAATAAATTCTATCTTTTTTTCAAGAACATTCATTCCATGCGTAAAATCATCAATTTCCATTCTGTAAACTCCAAATTATATGTATACTAAAATAGCATCAATATATAAATCTTTTGGTTTTGTTGTTACTTTATAGTGACTATATTATTATTTATAAAGTCAAAGAGTGAAAATACGACCAAAATAGGCCTCAACACCCTAAAGTTTAAAAATTCGAAGAAAAGAAGGTTTGACATGACAAAAGCTAAAATTTACTTATTCACAAGTCAAACTTGCCCACACTGTCCTTCTGCGAAGGAAAATCTCAACAAACTATTAGAACAACGAGACGATATCGAAGGAGAATACATGGATGTTCATTCCTCAAAAGGCCAAGAACTCGGTAGAGAATTCGGACTTAAGAGCGTACCAACATATGTATTTCAAGGACCTGGAATCAACGGAAACGTAGCTCTTGCAGGAGCTCAAGATTTGGAGAAACTAAACAAATTATCCGATGGAGCAACTGGTAAAGTTGATTTACATAAAGATCAAAAAGGTTTCAAAGGATTTCTTAGAAAAATAGGGATCGATATTAATTTTTAACACTCTTATAAATTCTAAAACCACTACCTTTAGCAAGAGCCTCAACATTACCAAAAACTTCTTCCATCTTTTTCTCAAGCATCTTTCCACCTTTCTGGTGTCGAGCTACGAGTTGCAGACTTCCACCTTTGTTCAAATGTTCAAATGAGTCCGTAATAAATTTGTAACAGGTTTCTCTTCCAGCAGTGTATGGAGGATTAGTTAGAATACAATCAAATTTCTCTTCAGGAAAAGTCTTTAGAATATCTGATTTGAAAACTTTTGCTCTAGCTTTATTCTTATCAAGATTTTTTCTAGTATAAGTTAATGCTCTCTCATTAATATCAGAGGCAACGAATTCTTTATTTGAATTAAGTGCGCTAAGAACTGTAACAACAGCACCCCAACCGCAACCAAGATCAAGAACTGTTTCTGCATCTTCAATGTCGCATTTTTTAATTATTAATTTTGTAGCTGCATCTACATGATGTTTAGAAAATAAACCGCTAGCGGCAACAAAAGAAAAAATTCTCCCGAAGAATTTATCTTGAAAATTCTCTTCAATGATATCTCCTTCTGGTTTTTCGTCGTAATAATGAGCCATTTTTCTTTTTCCTTTTTATTAGTGCGCAGAGCGTTGCTGTTCGAGCTTCGCTGCGAAAGTTATTTTTATCACGATTCCTAAGCAAAGCTTAGTCGCAATAAAAAATCTTACTGCAAGGCACTTTTATCTTATTCCATGATTCTCAGAATCTTATAGACAAAGAGATCACTAAGTTCTACAATTGTCTTATTATTAGCTGTTGCATTCGCACCTAAAACTACACATCCAGGATATTGATCAATTCCATAAATACCTTCTGTTGATGCATTTACATTCAGGAAAATAACAGGATTATTAATTGATGATTCTTTACACTCAATAATAGGGGCTGAGTAATTCATTCCCTCGACTCTTCTATAGGAAGGAATATACAATGCGCTTGAAGTTGGTAAGCCATAAAACTTTCCAGTAATTCTAGCAATGTTAACTCCAGCCATTACAGGAATTGATCCACCAGTAGGTTCTATTGCAATAACAAGTTTATCATGAGGAACTCTTAGAATGAATTCAGTAATTCTATCGTCATAGGTGTAATTCTTTTCTATTAAATCTAGAGGATGAATAGTAAACGGAACTTCATAGGTTTGACCGTCTCGTTCAATCATGGTTTGCCAGTATTTTCCAATTTTTTCGAATGCAAAGCCATTGTAAATATCATAATCTTTTTGTGTAGTTACGTCATCACTTGGATTAGTAATATAATATCCTCCGACAAATAATCCTACTATGAGAACGAATAAAATAACATAAAGAATAGTATGTTTTTTCTTGTCTTCTTTATTATGAATTTTTGTTGTTTTATTTTTATCTTTTTTCATTTTGTTCCACTCCATTCAAAACCGACGAATAAAATTCGTAGTTTTTCCATTTTTCATACCTCAAAAGACAAAACCGATGAACAAAGTTCACAGTTCCATAAACAATCACCTATTCTTTAATAATGCCTAATAAACTGTATAATAATCTATCACGCATAGGCGCGACATCTCCCTGAGTAAAGCTTACATAAATACAAGCACCATTAATAGTAATTGCTGATTCATTACCAACAGTCATTGTTACAACAGGAGTATAATTTGTTGCGTTAGCACATGTTAATATCGGTAATTCAATTCCTTCCACAAATTCAGTTGTTGCTCCAACAATTTGTTTATTTGAAAATGTAGATAAATCATATCTAATTAGATCATAATATGACGCAGCTTCATCTAAAGGATTTGAAGTCATAAGTATAATTTGAGCTTTTTCTAAAGTCTCAGTCAAGTTACCTTCAATAGGAATTGTTAAAGCATCTTTAGGTAAAGTGTAAAAAAATATGTCTTCTTTGTCAATTCTGGTTACTACAACATATTGATCCGTTGTACCTTCAACTAATTCAACTGAAAATTTATAATCTCCATATTTCATACCATCCTCGTTATTTCCACCTATGGAAGATAAACCAATAGCTACAAGAGATCCTAACATGAAAAATACCAGAATAAGACTAATAGTTTTTTGTTTTTTCTTTTGCTTTTTATTCTGACGACTAGATTGCGATCCTAAGTTTTTTGCTTGTTTTTTCTTAGAGTGTGCCATATTGTAGCGAGAGAGGAAGAGATTGCTTAAAAAGCTTACTACAAAAACACTTAAAAAGCACAATAAACTTTATTAACTAGGAAAAAGAACACAATGTAATCAATACCGAGGTGTATTATCACATGAAATACGATTTACCAGAAAATATGGACGAACTTGTTTATTTTACTCGAAGAAATTTAGATCCAAGTGGAAAAGCATTCTGTTGGGTTCCTAAAAATCCTTGTTCTAAATGTAAAAAAGGACTTATGGCAAAACCAAAAGATCCAAAAACCGGAAAACCAAAAATCCGAGCTCTAGAATATCACTGTAATTCTTGCGACAATGTGGAAGAAAAGAAAGCATACGAAGAAACATTAGTGGCATATGTAAACTACACCTGTCCACACTGTGGAAAAGAAGGCGGAGCTAAAGGACCTTACAAACGTAAAAGCGTCAAAGGAGTTCAAACTCTTCAATTCAAATGCGAACACTGCGGTGGAAACATCGATGTTACAAAGAAGATGAAGAAACCTAAACCTCCAAAGCCTAAGAAGAAATAGTTTTCCTAAAAGAAAGCCACCTTGAAGTCTTTTGAGCAAGTTGACTATTGAGCGGAGCGAAAATAGGAATTAACTTGCGGTTTAATTTTATACTGCAACGCAGATAATAATCTTCGTGGCAAAGAAAAAACTAACTCGCAGTCTTTTCATTCTTCATTGTTGAGAAGAATAACCTATATGAATCTGCGAGAGATTTATTCTTTATTGCTATGGATGTAATCTCTTTCTCCCATAGTGTTATAAGAACTGTATCTCCAGATATAACAGTAGAAGGAGAATCATTCATTAAACGAATTAATTTAATTCCTTTCTGCACACATTCTTTCTCAAAATGAACCATGCGAGTAAATGCAACACTTCTTGGAAGAGAACCAATAATCATAATATCAGAGCGATGAGAAAGCAGACCATGCAACAACGACATAAAACCATTAACACCTTCAATAATCTGTGTTGAGTTTTGCTGCGAAAAATCTTTGTGCAGTTGTAGTTGCGGCATGATCGCATTGAGGCGAGATTTTTTCTCATCAAGAACCGTTGTCAATGTTTGCGGGGGCGCAGCTTCAAACCTAGTTGAACCATTGACAAGGATTTTAGAAATTAAAGATTTTTTAGAAAGACGGCCGAGAGTTTCATAAACATTAGCGCGGTGCAATCCGCTTTTCTTCGCAATGTTTGTTGCGCCACTTGATCCTGATTTTAATAAAGATAAATATACTTTAGATTCATTTGGACTTAATCCTATATCTTGAAGTGTTTCCCTCATCACAATATAATTATGATTGTATTGTTTAAAATAGTCTTGTAGAAATAATCCGAAATAATTTCAGGAATGTTTGTTATTAGGAACAAGAATTTTGTAAACTTTTATATGATTAAAATTAATAATTCCTGTAATCATTCGATCAACAGAAAGATAGGAATTGTAAGTATTTACAACTCTATCAAGGGAATTTTTAAAGAAAGAAGCTTCTGCTTTTTTAAGAATAACTTTATCATCTTTGAAAAATTCTTCATATGTAGGAATTTTAGCCATTAAAACAGGCAAAAAAGGATTAGGTTTTCCTAATTCATGAATCTTATCAGAAAATACACTAATATAATCAAGATCTAAATTTGAAGTTTTATTAATCATCAAAAAGAGCAAAGTGAAAAACCACATTTAAAGCTTATGGTCTATTTTTTCACTAAAAAGGACATAAAATGAATTTTTCTCACAAGCACTGCCCAAATACAAGAATAATTTTATAAATGAAATGAAGATTGAGATTAATGGTGTTTAAAAAATGACAAACAAACAATTAGCATTACCTTACAACAGTGAATCAACAAACATAGTAATTTTCCGAGGAAATGAAGGAACTTACCACTTTCAAGCTCCAGCAATACAAATCGCAAACAACACTATGGTTAAAGAAAAACCAAAAAACTATAACATAGCAGATGATGTTAACGAAATATTTTCTAATCTTTGTTGTAAAGAAAAACTTCCAGGATACAAAGGCAGAGGCGTCATTGTTTCGCTAAGTCGATATGAAGCCAATGTTGAAAAACAGCGGACAATCCATGGAAAAAATATTCTTAAAATTGCTAACAATATTATGAACGGATCAACTGCCTCAAAAACATTAGAACCTCACGGCGGTTTTGATTACAGTTAGGTTTAGAATTTTTTATTATTTTTTTATTCTTTTTATTTATTATTCTAAGGCATCCCTGAGATCTTCGGGTGACCATTTATATTTTCCAGTGTAAATTTCTATTTATCAGTTTACCACTTAAAAGGGGTTACAAAAACGAAAGATTTATAAATAACACAAAAATAATCAAATATAGTAATATTAACACTTAATAAGGTAAAAAACAATGAAATCATGGAAAAAATCTCTTTTACTAACAATTCCAATAATACTATCCACACTAATTGGCAAAGGACAAACTAGTGAACAGGATACCCTACAAAAAGAATCAAGCACATACGCATTCATCGATAATGAAATTACAAATAAAAACATGTGTGTAGGAATGAACTATGGCGGACCAAGAGAACGAATCTATCTTGAAGCTGGAAATAAAAATATTAATTTTGCAACATGGAGCAATTTCAATTTAGAACAAAACTTTGTTGAAGAAATAGATTATATCCTAAGTGTAAATAAAACATTCAATCTTGATTCTGCAAAATCAATCACAATAAGCCCAGGTGTAGCTAACTACACATTCCCAAATACAGAAATGGGAGATGCTCAAGAAGTATTCGTAAAAACAAACATATCAGGATTACCAATAGACATATATCTAAAACTAGCTAAAACATTCAATACAGGAACAAAACCAGGAACACTAGGAGTTTTAAAAGCAAGTAAATCTTTAGAGCTAGGAAAAAAAGCAAAAATAACAGCCCAAGCAGAAATGGCCTACAACAACAATTATTTTTCAACAGCAAAAGGAATTTCACACTCAGGACTAGGAGTTACTTTAGGATACAAGATATCAGATAAAATCACCATCTCAGCTACTGGAACATACCAAATTGCAGTAGACAAAGACTTTGAAGAAACTGTTTTCAGCGAACCATACTTAGCAACAAATTTTACATATACATTCTAAAAGATGAAACACAGTGATAAAGAAAAAATTATTATGTATCATGGACAATCGAACATGAAAAATATCAATTTTCAATCTGGGTTCCTTACAATCTTAAAGATTTTGATGAAAATATAAAACGTTATTTTAACGGTAATGAAAATGAATAACTTCAACTACACAAAAAGTATTCCTTACTATAATGAACTAGTTGAGATTAGATTAAGATTAGAACAAGCACATGGTTTTCCTAAAGGTTATTGTATTGAAACAACTGCGCTTTGCGTAGAACGAATTCCACAACTAATCCCATTAGCAGGAGTATATATGCCTACAAAAAGTTTTCACGCATGGCTCGGCGATGAAGAAAGAGAACTATATATAGACATTACCATAGATCAGTTCAAGAACGAACATGATGAAATCACAATCCTTCAACCAATCAACGATCTTCTAGAAATAAAAGAAAAAAACATAAAAATATACAGTGCAATAGAAGAAGGCAGAGATTTCAAAGAAAACATGAGAGCGCTCAGAAGGCTATTCTAAAATAAGCGATTAATTTATATAACTCCTTTTCCTCATTCTAAACATGGGGGAAGGTGAGAATTCTTTACATAAAGTGCCATTACAAGACTTATTTGCACGTTATAATAGTTCTCCAAAAGGATTAACAACAAAGCAAGTTGAAATATCTAGAGAAAAATACGGTAAAAACCGCCTCACAGAGAAGAAAGGTCTACCAATAATAATAAGATTCTTTTTACAATTCAAAAACTTCTTCTCTATATTATTACTAGTAGGAGCAGTGCTTGCATTCATAGCTCATGGATTCAATCCAGAATCAAGTTCAAACATCATCGCTTATGCACTAATAGGAGTTACCATATTAAACGCTCTATTTACATTCATCCAAGAGTACAAGGCTGAACAAGCCATGAAAAGTTTCAAGAATTTAATGCCTGAAAAGATTATTGTTCTCAGAGATGGAGATGAAATAGAAATCAACTCCAAAGAAGTCGTTCCTGGAGACATAATCCATCTAAAAGAAGGAGATAAAATTCCTGCAGACGGAAGAATTATAGAAACCCATGTTCTAAGAGTAGATCATTCCATGCTCACAGGAGAATCAGAACCACAACTAAGAGCTTTAGAACCATCAAGCGACAAAGAAACTATGAGTCGAAACATGGTTTTCTCAGGAACACTTGTGCAATCAGGTTCTGGAAAATTCATCGTACTAAAAATAGGAGATTCAACAAATCTTGGTAAAATAGCAGACCTCACAACAAAAGTAAAAGCAGCAGATTCGAAAATCCATACAGAAATAAAACATTTCGTAAAAAGAATTTCAAGTATCGCACTCGTTTTAGGAATAGTGTTTTTTATACTAGGATTTGTCGTAGGAAGAACACATTGGGAAAGTATGGTTTTTGCAATAGGAATAATTGTAGCGAACGTTCCCGAAGGATTATTACCAACAGTAACACTAACACTTTCTATTGCTGCAAAAAAGATGGCAAAGAACAATGCATTAGTTAAAGATATAGAAGCAATTGAAACCCTCGGCGGAATCACAACTATTTGTACGGATAAAACCGGAACACTCACTCAAAACAAACTCAGCGTGACATCTCTGTGGTTTAATGGAGCTGACTATACATACAATACATTCCACAAAACATTCTGCGATGAAGAAGATAAACACTATCTTCATGTAATTAGTGATAAAAAATTCTCAAGAACTCTCGACGTATTATTTCTTTGCAATAATAGTATTGTAAACAAAACGAGCACCGCAGGAGATCCTACTGAGATTGCCCTCAAACAAATTGTTCATACACAGCGAGAAGCGAGCAGTTATATTTCTTATAGAAGAGAAGAAGAACTTCCTTTCGATGCTGAGAAAAAATATATGATTGTTGCAACACGCAATCCTAATAACGATGAAAGAATAGCTCATCTAAAAGGATCTCTTGAAAAAGTTTTAGAAAAAAGTAAAACAATATTTCACAATGGAAAAACAACAACACTTACATCTGCTCTTAGAAAAGAATTGATCGAAGAAAACATAGCATTAGCAGGACAGGGAAAAAGAATACTCGCTATTGCATATAAAAAACTAGGAAAACTAGCAGCAACAAAAGCAGAACTAGAAAAAGAAGAATATGTTTTCTTAGGTTTAATAGCATTACAAGATCCGCCAAGACCAGAAGTTGCACAAGCAGTAGAAGAATGTTATAATGCAGGTATAAACATAATAGTTATATCGGGAGATCATCCTATAACTGTTTCTGCAATAGCAAAACAAGTAGGAATAACAAACGAAAAAGATAAAATTGTTATAATGACAAGTGACAATTTAGAAAAAATTTCAGATCATGAATTAAGAAAAATTCTTAAAACAAAAAATCAAAAACTAATTTTTGCAAGAGCATTACCAGAAGATAAACTTAGAATTGTAAATTTACTTCAAGAATTAGGAGAAGTAGTTGCGGTAACCGGTGACGGTGTTAACGATGCACCAGCATTAAAGCAAGCAGATGTTGGAGTTGCAATGGGAGTCACAGGAACAGACGTAGCTAAAGAAGCAGCGAACATGGTTTTACTCGATGATAACTTTGCAACAATTGTTAAGGCAATTAAACGAGGAAGAACAGTCTTCGATAACATAAAAAAATTCATAGTATATATTCTTACAAGTAACATACCAGAAATTTTACCATTCCTTTTCTTAGTATTATTTGCTTGGCCATTGGCATTACCAGTCCTTTTAATCCTTGCAATTGACATAGGAACAGATATGCTTCCAGGAATAAGTCTAGGTGTAGAGAAATCAGAAACAGACGTTATGAAACAGAAACCAAGACCTAAAAATGCAAAACTTTTAACAAAGTCAATGCTAATTCGATCGTACGGATTCGTAGGGCCAATCCAAGCAGCAACAGCATTTACAGTATTCTTTATGACATTATTCGCAGGAGGATGGAGATTCGGCGATGCACTGGCAGGATCTAATCCACTTTATCATTCAGCCGTCGCAGCATTCTTCGCAGCGATAATTATAACTCAGATCTTTGATTTGACATCCTGTCGAACATTCAGAGGATCAGTATTCCATATAAAACATTTTTTCAAAAACAAACTTATGTTTATAGGAATCACGGTCGAACTACTATTACTAGCAGCAATCGTATTTTTACCATCACTACAAAAAATCTTTGGAACAGCACCATTCAATCCATTATTAATTGGCGTAATGATTTCAGGAGGAATAGTTATCCTTGGCGTTGAAGAATTTAGAAAATATTTACATAGAAAACATGGATTGTTTAAAGTTGCATAATTATTTTGCTCCAATATAACTTTGATATACAAAATCAATAGATGAATTAACGTCCTTAAAAAAAGCTAAATCATTACCCATTAAAGGAAGATGTAGTTTTCTCTTTTTTGTGTCATAAAAAGAAGATAATTTATTCATATTAATATCATATTTTAAAATATTATTGAAAACATCAATCTCACCAAACAATACATCTTCATTAGCTAAGAATACAGAAATTAAAGAAGGAACAGTAAATACAAAATTATCAGAATTATTATTTTCGCCATTAAAACCATTATCTAGAATAGATAATTGATCATGAAATATTTGTCTCATACAATAGGCTATTTCCTTGCTTGTTATTATGGGTTGAACTGAACTCACCTTATTTACAGTATAGGCAATACCTTTTCTTATTTCATAAATAAATTTACTTTTTTCTTTTTGAAGATAAAAATTTTCTGTAGTTATATTTGGCTGCATAGTTAATTTAATTTCATCATCGGATTTACAACCAATAGAATCAGAAATTTCTACACCATTAGTTTTCAATAAAGAAATAACGCTATCCATTCTTTTTTTCCAATTATTCCAAGGTTGATAATCATCAGAACCAAATATAGTACTCTCTTTATCCGCAATTAAAACACCAAAAAAAGTTTCTTTTTTTTCAGGAATTTTTTTCACCACCTTAACCGGCTTGGTCGGAGGATTTTCTTTATCTTTTACATCTACATCTTCAGGTAAAGAATTAACCACATCAAACGGATTTCTTAGCTTCACAGCTTTTACTCTCGCGCATTCAAGAGCAGCTTGTTCGTTAAAATAGTATACATCACTACGAGCATTAAATCCTTTTGCAGGCATGAACTCCAATTTAGCCCCTGCTTTTTCAGATTCTTTTCGAGATAAAATATCTATGAAATATTGAAGTTTTTTTGAATGCAGAGGCATACTTGTATTTTTTTTAGAAGCAATATTATAATCCTCAACAAATGAGTTAAATTTATTTTTATATAAAACATCATTAATAATTCCTTCTTTAATATAGGATTTTACTTTAGACATATTATTCATATTTGGATCTTTAGAAATATATGCAGTAGCAAGAGATACGCTTAGTTCATTTATGAAAAAAGCTCCTCGAGTTTTTTTATCTGCAAAAATTCTTCCAGAATTATTTAAAAAAACCTTAATTGAAATAAAAACATGTTCTGCCACATAATGACATATAGTCTCTTTTTTTTTATCATTTAATAGTTCTTTAGAACGATAGGGTGAAAGATTCTCAACAGAGACTTTTAATTTTCTTAACATATTAGGCAAATGAAATGAAGACTTATACAATTTAGTTTTAGATTTTGATTGCTGCAAAATCGTAGTAAACACAGTATTTTCAAGGGTTTGAACATCAGACATAAAATAGCTAAATGCAAATTTCTTTAAAAGCATTACTCAGGGATTTATAAATGAGTTTAATGAAATTCTTTTTAAACACAACAATATTTTGCTTATTATGGATAGAATTGGACGGTTTTTGGATTCTCTTAGCATAATTAATATTTACAAGGAATTAAAGCCAGATGCAATCATAGTTCCAGAGACAATGATAACTGGAAGAACAGTCTTTAAGACAATGTCTCCGTTTACAGATGTTTGTAAAAAACCACACATGTATTTTTTTGGTCCGAAAAATATGGGACTCGAATACTATTACAAATGCTTCGTAACAGGAAAGGAAGGAAACATAGTAAAACTATTACACAAATTTGAAGAAAGCCACGGAATAAACTATCTTCAAAAAAAACTCGAATTAAAAATTTCTACTCAAGAACTCGAAGAATATCTATATAAATATAGAATGAAACAAAATCAATCTGATCATATATACAATGAGGAACTATTCACATTCTGCGAAGCAGCTGTAAACCCAGTATATGATTTTGATGGGAGTTCAGTTAATCCATATACAGGAAAAGAAGAAAATCCATTAAGATATTTCCATAAAGAGTTCAAAACATTTGAGGAACATTTTAAAGAAAGAGTTATAATATACCTTCCAGGAATTCAAAACATATAATAAATTATTACTCCTTATGATAAGGAATACCAGCATGAAGAGTAGCTGCCCGATATAATTGTTCAATGAAAAGAACTCGAGCCATTTCATGGGTAAAAACCATTGAAGAAATCTTCATGGACTCAAATTTCTTCTTCCAATCATTCTCAAAACCATCAGCACCACCTATAATAAAAGTAATGTCTTCGTTTTCTTCGATAACTGGTTTAAGAAAATCTTTGAATTCAATTGTTGTGTAATCTTTACCATTTTCATCCAGAAGAATATAACGACCATCGTTTTTTTCTACATAATCATCAATTCTTCTCATGGTGTTAATCATATGATCATCTTTGAACTCAACGATTTCTATTTTAAGAAAAGGAAAATTATTCATCCGTCTAAGATAATCACTAGCTAACTCTTTGAGTTGCAGCTTTTTGAGGTGTCCGAAACAAATTATTTTTATCATTGGTTAAATTTATTATGCAGATAATGAAGTACATTATGATAACTCTTATCAGGAGTTTTTTGTAGCTCATTAATGTTTATAATTGAAAAAGGCTTTCTTGAAGCATATAAAACACCTAGTTTGAAAAGATTCTTTCGATCATAACTGAATTCTAAAGAAAGAGGCAGATCAGTATCTTTAACCATATCAACGAAAGAAAATAATTCAGCATCAATTTCAGATTTTGCTACATAATAAGAATTAGATGCATAGGATAGAGCGAACTCTTCCATAGAATCAGATTTTGAAAATTTTTTAGGATTTACAAGAATTAATTTTTTTCCGTGAAAAACAACTCCTCCAAGATCACCGAAAGAACCAATAGTGGTTTTTGCTAGATAGAACTCGGCAAATTCTCCGTGTTTAATAGCCGCATCGTTTTCATCAAGAATTATGTTTCCAATTGGATCGCCATCTTGTTTTGTATGATCAAGAGGAAAATAGACTTCATGTCCTTGTTCTTTTCGAAGTTGAATGTGTTCTCTACAAGCTATTTCATCCTTAGAAAGGATGTCGTTCACTGGGCTAATTAAAAATATATCATGTTCTAATGTTTTTTGTGTCATACTGTAATCACCTTACTGTGAGAGCTATAAATCTCAATTACATTATAAATCATACGATTTCTAAGTAATAAGGTTTAAAAATGAAGAGATCTGCTGTTAAGCATTATGTTATCTGACAAAGATGTTAAGAAACGCTTCAAAAAAGAAGCAAATCAAGATCCTGACAAATTCTACGCTACAAATGTTCTCAAAGAAGAAGGTTTTCAACGAAAAAAATGTACAAAATGTAATATTCAATTCTGGACAGTCAATGAAGATCAGAAAGTCTGCGGAGAAGCTTCATGTCAAGGAGGATTCACATTTCTAGATAACAAGCCATCACAAAATAAACTATATTACGCTCAGGTTTGGGAAAAATTCGCAGAGCAATTCAAAAAAGAAGGATACAAAGCAATCAATAGATTTCCAGTTGTAGCTAGATGGAACCCGACTACTGATTTCACAATCGCAAGTATTGCGGCATTCCAACCATTTGTTGTAAATGGAGAAGCTAAACCGCCAGCGCCTAAACTTGTTATTCCTCAATTCTGTTTAAGATTTGGAGATGTGGCAAACGTAGGAGTAACAATGAGCCATCTTACGGGTTTTGTAATGATAGGTCAACATCAATTTGTCGCTGAAAGCGAATGGAATCAAGACAAAGCATTCAAAGAAATTATGAATTGGCTAACTAAAGGTTTAGGATTAGAGAAAAAAGATATTACATTCCACGAAGATGCATGGGCAGGCGGAGGAAACTTTGGGCCTTGTATGGAATTCTTCAGTCGAGGAGTTGAACTTGGTAATCAGGTATACATGATGTATGAACAAATCGATGAAAAGCCAGGACGGAAAGAACTGGATATTAAAGTTTTAGACATGGGAATGGGAATGGAGAGAAACGCATGGTTCAGCCAAGGTGCTCCAACAATATATGACGCAACATTTCCAGATGTAATAAGAATTCTTGTGGACAAGACAGGAGTTGAATACGATAAAGATTTCATTCGATCATACGTTCCCTATGGAGCTTATCTTAATCTAGACGAAGTAGAAGATATTCATGCAGCATGGAAAGACGTTGCAAAAAAAATGGGAGTCGATGTTGTAATTCTAAAAAAGAAACTCCAAGCAATGACAGCAATCTACTCAATCGCAGAACACGCACGATCATTATTATTCGCACTGACAGACGGAGGACTACCAAGCAATGTTGGTGGTGGCTACAATCTCAGAGTTATTCTAAGACGAGCACTTGGTTTTATCAAAAAGTTCTCATGGAATATAGATCTAGCAGATGTTTGTGAATGGCACGCAACAGAATTAGAAAATATTTTTCCAGAATTAAAATCAGGAATGAAAGAAGTTAGAAAAATACTTGATGCTGAGAAAAGAAAATTCATAGAAGGACATAAACGGAACAAACAATTTATTGAAAACGTTATGAAAAAAGGAGTTCCAACAACCGACGAACTATTAACATACTATGAAAGTAAAGGAATCAGTCCTGATGAGTTCAAAGGAATCCCTGTTGTTGAAGATTTTTATTCACTGCTTGCTGAAAGACAAGAAGCAAGTCAAAAAGAACAAAAGACAAGTACAAAAAAAACACATCTAGAAGGAATTCATGAAGATATTCCAGAAACACAAATTATGTATTACGATGACTGGCAAATAAACAAATTTGAAGCGGAAGTTCTACAAATTATTGATGCAAAAGAATTAAACGAATCATATCTTATCCTAAACAAGACAAGTTTCTATCCAACAAGCGGAGGACAAATCCACGATAAAGGAAAAATTGGTGGTGGAGAAGTTCTAGATTGCATTAAACAAGGTAAATATATTTTACACTTAGTAAAAAATGCAGACTTTGCAGTTGGAGATAAAGTAAAAGCAGAAGTTGATATTGAAAGAAGAACACAATTAACTCAACATCACACTGCAACTCATATTATTAACGGCGCAGCTCGAGAAATTCTTGGAGATCACATCTGGCAAGCAGGTGCATCAAAATCAATGGAGAAAGCTCGACTGGACATTACTCACTTCGATGCACTAAGCCAAGAAACACTTGGACAAATTGAAGCGCGAGCGAATGAAATAGTCAAAGAAAATATTCCTATTACAAAATTAATCCTTCCTAGAGATGAAGCTGAGAAAGAATACGGTTTCAGATTATACCAAGGAGGAGCAGTTCCTGGAAATGAAATTAGAGTTGTGGCCATACCTAAAATCGATACGGAAGCCTGTGGCGGAACACACCTGAATAATACAGGAGAAGCAGGAACTATTAAAATTCTAAAATCAACAAAGATTCAAGACGGCGTAGTTAGAATTGAATTCGTTGCTGGAAAAGCAGCAGAAAAAGAATCAGACAAAGGCGAAGACCTCATCGGGCAAGCTGCAAAATTACTAGGATGTTCTAACGAACAAATCCCAGGACGATGCGAAGAATTATTTTCTAAATGGAAAAAAGCTAAGAAGAAGAAACTCTCTGAAGAAGACTTTGCTTTAGTAAGCAATGAAACATTCGATGGAGATGTAATAATAGAAGCTGCAAAAATTCTAAAAACACAATCAGAACATGTAACTAAAACAATCAAAAAGTTCAAAGATCAGTTAGAAGAGTATGAAAAAAAGGTTTAATTAAATTGGAAGTAAACGTTCAAAAGAAATGGTTTGATCTATGTGAGAGACTAGGAGTTAATATCAAACTAGCAGAAGAAACATTTGAACAATTAAGTGACGCATATTCTTATCCACCAAGGATTTATCATTCCTTAGAAGGGCATGTTTCAGCAGGACTACTCATTCTAGAAGATATTAGAATGCAAGGAATTGCAAAGAACTTCAACGCATTACAATTCGCGTGGTTTTGTCACGACGCAATATTCGATCCTAAAGCCAAAGATAACGAAGAAAAAAGCGCAGAATTCGCAGTGAACATAGCTAGAAAATTTGGATTGAGTGAAGGATTCTGTAAAGCCGTGAGAGGATTAGTTATTGTAACACATCGACCAGTAATTCCTGAAGACATTGACGACAGACTTATCATTGATCTGGATCATTTAAATTTCGGTTGGGACAATCCATCATTCAAAGAACAAACACAAGCAATTAGAGAAGAATGCGAAGATGTGAGTGATGAAGATTTCGAAAAAGGAAATGAAAAGCTATTTACCAAAATTTTAAAGAAAAAAACTATTTTCTTATCAAAATTCTTTCAAGAAAGATACGAACGTCGAGCGAGATCTAATTTAGAAAGAGCACTGATGTGAAATTACCATAATGTTTTTACAGGATTCATTTTATTTCACAAATTTTAATACATTATCTTGATTATTTTCACTTGGACCATATTGCAAAATGTATGTTCCGTTAGAAAGATTTAGATTATTAACATTAATTCCTGAATTAGTTGTCCCTTTTTTTACTTGCGCAGGACTCATATTCCAAATAATATAATGAACTGTTTGTCCATCATAGCAAGGAAATTGAATTGTTCCCGTGCTTGAACTGTTATATGCACAAGGAATCTCTGTATTAGTCTCGTTTTCTTCGTTATTATTATAATCTTCAATATCCTCAATTTCTGAAATATTAGCAAGAAGTTCTTCTACAATCATTTCGATATCAGCTACTTGTTCATAAGCATCGTTGGCAAGTTCGTTCATATCTTCGGTTGATTCTAGAGGACATTCTCCTGCCCTTTTTATGTTTCTTATTACTATATGTTCAAAATCATTAAATAGATCAGAATATGAATTTACCATATCAGAATAATCTCGCAATAAAGAACTATGAAAAGAAGAATCTTCATAGACGCTATCAGGTATGACTGCAATAATAAGTTCACAGTATGAATTACCATTATCACACACTGAAAAAGTTTCCTCTTTCAAATTATTACAAGCTACGCTGTCTTTTTGTTCTTGATTAAGCAGATCATAATTCACAATATGTTTGCCTGGTCCGCAACCAGATGAGAATATCAATGATGTTAATGACAGGATTCCGAGTGCTTTTAATATTGGATTCATTTTATTTCCTCTATTTTGGAATTGCTGGGTTAGCTACTTCATAATTTATATGTTGCAAAGTTTCGTCGTAAACAACAATTTTAGTAGCGTCGCTGTTAAAATAAATAGGAACAAAAGCAGCCTCTTCCATTAACTGTTTTTTAAGTATAATATCACCACATCTAGTAGATTTAAAGATATTTTTAACGCAAACTTTTGCCTTTCCACTACTAAGTTCATCTAAGTAAGCTACATCACCAGTAGCACTCACAACCATAGAGCCCATATACTCGCTCTTTTTAAGTTGTTTACTTCTAGCAGTATTCCATGATTGAAGTTTACTGGAAATATCAGAAAAGTATCTTATATCAGTATATTCAGGTTTACTTATTTGGTAAATAAAACCAGAATCTCCAATAAAAGTCATATCTTTAACAGTATAATCAGCTTCTTTCTCAATAATAACTCCTTTATTTTTTTTAACAGGTAAATTTATTTTCGGTCGATTTCTACCAGCTAGTTCAAGTTCGAAATTATCTTCGCTTAATACATACATTTCAATTCTTTGAGTTTTCTTTGTAGGACTATAAACAACACTTAAGTATTTTCCAGTAGGATCAATTGCAAGAGCAACTTCGTCTTCTAGAGTTTTTGAAAGAACTTTTAGATCTGTTGTTTTCATATCAAAAACTACAACTTCGTTATGTTTATTTTTTTTCTCACCAATAGTTTGAATAAGATATAAAAGTTTACCATCTGCAGTAATTGAAGGACTTGTGAATTTTCCTCTTGCAAGAAGATTGTGTTTTTTTGTAGGAATATCAAAAATATACATATTTGAGTTCCCAAGAATATGCGATTCATAAATAACTTTATTATTAATCGCGATACTGTTTCCATCAAAGTCACCATTATCAGAAACTTTTACAGGCTTATCTTCTCCCGGATATTGAACATAAACATCTGAGTCTTTACCTTCTCCAACTTCCAGAACTAAATATTCTCCTGTCTGATATGCTTTTTGAATAGGTTCATCAAATCCAAGAATAAGTTCTTCGATTGTAAAGCTTTTATCATCATCTTTTCCTGGTTTTTTATCAGGATCGTTCTTTCCGAATGCTAAGCCTGTAGCAAAAAGTGATGTAAATGTAAACAGCAATATTTTTTTCAGCGGGTTTTGTACCATTTTTTAAATCTCCATGTAATTATATCACTATTTAGTAGTGTCTCTTCATTTATAAGGGTTTTCCAAATTCATCATACTTTTAGATGACTAAAAAGGCTATTTATAAAGCCCTTTATAAATGAATTACGTTACCACCTAGAAGTGACGACAAAAGCGAAAGATTTATATATATGTTCTGTCTGAAAATTAATAGATCTTAACTATTCAAATAGGTAAAAAACATGGCAAAATCAAATAAATCTTCAAACGACAATAAGGTACGAGTAGCAGAATTCTGGGAAAATGATGTCCCAACAGCAATAAACAAGCTTATAGAAGATAAAAGTGACGCAGAAAAAATATTAATTCAAATGAGTGCAGAAACATTTAATGGACAACAAAATGCCAAAAAAAGCATATTCGTCCCAAGATATACACCATCTAACTCAGCAGATTTTAATTATGCATTAAATGCAGGCGAAAATGAATTGAATGAAATGCAATTAGAAAACTTTGCTCTTACTGCAAGTATAGATAACTTACCAGATATCTCAACAAGACTTTATGAAAGAGCTGCAAATGTTAAGATTGCAAATGATGATGGCAACCCACATAACAACAAAATGATTAGCGAATTATATGCAAATGCATCTACAGAAGCAGAAAAAGCAAATCAAATTCCACGTGCAAAAGAATTAATTGATCTTTCAAATAAATATTTGAATCCAAAATAGAGGAAATAAAATGAACCCAATTCAAAAAACACTCGGAGCTATCGGACTTGTATTCCTTTCATACGCTACATTCGGACAAAACAGCATTATGCAAAGTAGAATCAATGCGCACAAATCCTCAATGAATGCAAGAATTCAATCCTACAATACAGGAACTATCGTTGAACCAAGTTACACTAATTCTAGTTCAACAAAAAAAACTACTCCAGTATACACAAAGAAGAATACCGCAAATAAAAAAGCAACTAATCCTAAAAAAACAGCTCCTAAAAAAACTGTTAAGAAAACACCTCCTACTAAACCAAAACCTGAAATTAAGAAATCAAATCTTAATGATCTGGTTGTCGCAGAAACATTCATGAACATTGATGGAGACTATATTAAGAAAAAATTAGGAATAGTAGAAGAAACTCAACTATACCGAGGAGAATTTGCAGACGGCAGCATATATTTCTGTTTAGCAACAACTTTCCAAGATCATATTCGACCTTTAGCATTAACATATATGAAAGATAATAATTGCAGTGCAGAAATAGCAATGCAAAATGTTCTAGCTAAAGCAGATACAAACAATGATTATGTTATTACAGACTCAGAAGCAAAACTGATTAAATAAAAGGTAAATAAAATGAATAACAAAGAAAAAAGTATTGATTTGACAATTGTTCAAACAGAACAAACAAAATCTATTGCAGATACTGTTGGTGATTGTGCTTTAGGCACTGTTTTTTTAGGAGTCGCAAGCGGTATAGCTTATTTAGGTATCGAATACATTCCTGAATTAATTGATTACGTTCGACAAAATGCTAGAATCGCAACTGAAGTTGTAGGAATTGCTGCAACAATGGCTACTGGTCTTAGCGTGCTAGGTCTTGCAAAACTTGGTTTTGATTTGATATTGTACAAAGGAAAAAAAGAATCTGAACCTATTTTAAATGTTATGTACACAAAGAACGAAGCTATTGAAGAAATATCTGATTCTTTATCAAAAGTTAGTTAAGGAGAAAATAAAAATGAATAATGATAAAAACATTAATGGAATAACATTTCCAGGACCTTTAGAAAACACTATAGCAATCTTAGATCAATATAATAAAATTCAAGAAAAAGAGTCAACTACAATTGTAGTAGAAGAAAAAGTAAAAAAATACGACCTTATACCTATTACAGGCGAAAATGGCGTAACATTATATCTTCTAAGTGAAAGACCTCCTGAACTTATTGAAGCTTACGAAAGTAAGGATGAGAACGTTAGTGAACACAAAGAAGTTATTGAAAAACCTACAGACACAATATGTGTTGCAACAGAAGACATTTTTTCAGTACTTAGACCTAGACGTGAAGTGAAGTATGTACAAAAGAATAATTTTAAGGATTCACTAAGTTTGGGCAGACCAAATAAAACCTTTTTTATGGATTAGTTTTATTTTTATTCCAACTGATCTTCCCAACCTGTTTCACAAACACTCATATACTCGGGCTTTTCTTTATCGATTAAAACTTTAATTTCTTCTAAATGTTTATCTCTATCTTCAGACAAAGGAGTTAATGTATCAAGTTTAATTCCTAGAAATTGTTTTGGAATCTCAGTAGAATATTCATCGTAAGAAATATCAGTTCTACCAGAATTAGCTAATTCATTCCATTTCTTGAAATCAATCCAAAGCTTAGTTCCTAGTTTCTTTTTTGCTAAAAGAATAACACGAGAAGGAATATGTTCAGAAACAATTTCATAATCATCAAGATATTCAACAACTTTTCTTGTGAAAGCAAGAACTTCAATATTCGAAGGCATACAATCTCGACTTAATCGTTCTTGACTTGCACCAATGTGCATGTAAGCTTTGATTTCAACAAAATCAACGTCAGCTCTTTTAATCTGTGCAGCATAATTTTCAGGCTCGACATCATTATGACCTTTAATCATAGTAATTCTAACAGCTGTTCGTTCTTTCTTCTTAGCCATTGCATCAAGACTTCGATTGAATCGTTCCCAATAATTAGGAAACAAAGGTTTACCAACTTCTTTGCAAATTTTCTCATTAGGAGAATCCATAGATAAATATAATTGAGTAATTGGAACAAGATTTTCTATCTCTTCAGGATACTGTCCATTGGTCACTAAGAAAGTACTCATTCCTCGTTTGTGAATTAATGTAATTAGTTCGTTAATTTTTGGATAATTGATTGGCTCGCCGTTGAGCGAGAGAGCGACATGTTTCACAGATTTACTCATATCAAATGCACCAGGAACAACTTTGTCGTTTCCTTTGAAACCTTCAAGGAGCTTTTCTTGTGCGTGCACACAACCATCTAGAATAAATTCAGGTTCATCAACATCCCAAGTCCATGTTGTAGCTACAGGAGCTTTGTAATCTCTCCAACAAAAAATACAACGATTAGCACAACTGAAACTTGAAGTCATTTGTAAACATTGAATACTGTTAATACCATAGAATTTGAGTTTATAGCAGCCACCATCGCCTTTTAGCATGTTCTTAGTCCAACCGCAGATCTTTACACCGCTGTGCTTACCTACGATTCTATATTGCTGCTTGATGAGCGTGTCCTTTGTTTCTTGATTTAACATGTCTTGCATAGAACTGCAAAGAACTAGAGTTCATTTTAAAAACTATCGATTTTCCATGAACTTGTTCATTGGTTTGAAATTTTTTAATGAAATGAGAAAATTGCAAAATAAACCCTAAAACGAGTTTTAGATTTAAAAAAGTTTAGATAAATTAACGAAGAATAATAGCTTCTGACTGGTCAGTATTATAAATTTTGTCTACTCGAACAGGTTTATTTCTAGAATGCGAAGGATCATATAACTCCATTTTCACATCAGATGACACATATGTTTCCCGAGGTGACCCAGGATAACCTTCAGCATAAGAATCAACATCAGTTAAAAAAAATTTATTGTCATCAATAAGAATATAATATCCTTCAAAATCACCTGCAACGGCATTAAAAGCATGCCATCTTATTCTTCCATCTATGTTTGCACTAACAATATAATTTTTTACAGAAAGAACATTTAATAATTGACTTGTCAGAACAGCTTTATCCTCACAATCGCCTCCTTCAACCAAGGTTTCTATACCAGGCTTAGTATAATCAGAAGCTCTTACTTTGAGAGTACGACCATATTTTGATTCACAGGTATCAGAAACATAGGGAATGTTCTCATCAACAAAACTCGTTATGGCAACAATATTCTTCTCCATAGAAGCATCTGGTTTAGTTATTTTTTTGACTAAATCTTCATAATAAAAATGATTAACACTATCTTGAGAAAAAATTCTAAAATCAGACCAATGACCTTTACACTTAGAAAAAAAAAGATCATTCTTTTCTACACTAATAGATATATGATCCCATACGTGAAAGAAATTTAATTTATACACTGACTCTGATTCTACTACAGTAGTACGATATAAAATAAGAGTCAACTTTTTCAAAGTTGAAATAAGATTCTCGTTGGCCAAATCAACTTCTTTATTTGATTTTAGTGAAGGTTGTTTTCGATCATATGATGCAAATGAAAAATTTCCCGTATCAAAAAGAACAGCATCATTTTTTATATCAACCACTTCAGCAATCCCTGAATATTCTTTTTTTTCAAAACCTTTCAAAGGATCAACATCAAAATAGGAAATATTCAAAGAATCAGTATTTCCATTTAAAGATAAGGAATATTTAATTTGATCGTAGGATTTGTGAATCTCATCAAGTTGAAACTCAAAAAAAATACCTTTTCTTTCATAGGTATAACTATAAACATTTGTAAAATCATCAGCTATACCTAACTCAGAGATAGGTTTTTTAGTTTTTATAGCCTGAGATTTTGCACCTTCAATAAATTCATTTGCTGCAAATTTCAAGTAATCCTCTTGGTTATACTGAGCAGAAAGAATACTAGATAATCCTGTAAAGAAGATAAGTCCTAATTGAGCAAATTTATTCATATTATAATTCTCCAAAAAGTTAAAATAGAAAGGGAATTATAAACTTTACTCAATAGTAATAAAAAACTAAGCTACTAATGTTAATGAATCCATAGGAACATATGCTTCTAATGTAACATTATTTGTTCCATAGCCTTGATTCGATCGTTTTTTAGCAATATTAAAATCTTCAGTTCGAATTTTAGGATTAGAACCATTAACAACTTGAGTAAGCATTTTCTTCACGCCGTCTACTTCAGCAATTACGCCAACATAAACAACACTTCCACCATATTGATTATTTCGTGCAATGAAGATTTCTCCAGGCTCAAAACTATCGGTTTTCTTCATATTTTGGTCTAAAAATGTATCTATTGTATAATTTGAGGTTTGGGCGGCAGAATTACCTGTACATATAAATGAAATTAGATCCAAAGAATTCTTGGATTTATAAGTACCATCCTTTATTTCATTAATTCGATTCACTACATCCTCTCTTGGAGAATAGACCTCTTTTTTTGAATTTCCAAAGAAATTCACTAGATAATTCATCTTCATTTGGCTCACTAAGATATATTATAGGGGCACTCATATATAAACGTTATGAATTGTCTAATTAATTCCAAAAAGAAGACCAAAATAAGCTTTTTAGAAAAATAATGAAGAAATAGCTATAAGAAAACTATAAAAACAGCATATTTTACTAAGAGCTCATGGAACAAAAAGGACCAATTACTGGAGAAATTGTTGAAATATGGGATGAAACTCCAGACGTAAAAACATTTAGAATAGAAATAAAAGATTTCTGGTTTATACCTGGAGATTACTGTTTTCTAAGTTTTGAAAAAGACGAAACTAAATATGGCCCTAAGCCATTTACATTCAGTAGTGCTCCTAATGGAAATTTCGTCGATATAACAATAAAAAAGATTGGAAACTTTACTCAAGCAATACATACTTTACAAGTTGGAAACAAAATAACAATACTAGGACCTCAAGGAGGAAAAGTTATTTTCGATGAAAGCGTAAAAGAAGATATTATCTTCGTTTGTATGGGAACAGGCATTGCTCCATTCATGAGCGCAATGCGATACGCACACAAACACGACATGACAAACAAAATCACTATGCTGTGTTGCAATAGAACTAAAGAAGATATTATTTTCAAAAAAGATCTTGAAAAAATAGGTCGATTAGATAATAACAAAATAGTTCACTTCATATCAAGAGAAGAAGTAAGCGAACCATATGTTCATGGAAGAATCTCAAAAGAAGGAATTATTAGTCATGTAGAAAACACAAAGGAGAAACTTTGGTATCTTTGTGGATCTCCAAGTTTTGTTGCATCTCTAAAACAATGGCTTGATGAAATGGGCTTGGACAAAGATAAAATCAGAGTAGAAAATTTTACACTACCATCAAAATCAGATGTACAAGGAGAATAATTAAAAAATAAAAGAAAAAAATGAACCTAATAAAGAGGTTCGAATCCTTTGTCTACTCGATCTTCACAGGAGTCAACATAATTCTCTGCGTTAACGCCAGTCCATCTTGTATAACAATTCTGTAAACAAGCATCTACGAAAGATTGTGATTCGTCAACAAATGTACTACAAAGTTTTTTGTTTTCCATTTTTGTTGAAACTAAATAGACGCATTCTCTCATTTGTTCTGAAGAACCGAATCCTTTTGGAATTTCTAAACAAACATCAACGTCTTGTTTTAGAAGAGCTTCACAAGTAGTTTTTAATAATTCATCATCAAGAACATCACAATCTGAAGCTTTTGATTTAGTAAAGGAGAATTTTGCAACTTCTATAACGCATTCTTCAAGGTGATCAATTTTAGGTTGATCTGCACACTTCTGAATGTTTCGAGTTTCAATAGCTTTACATTTTTCTTGAAATTCATAGACAGATAAATTATCACATTTGATAACATCACCAGCCATTTCAGTTGGAACGCTTACTGTTGGAGTTGTAACAGTTGTAGTTGTTGTTATAATCTCATCAACATCTTCCACATCGGTAACTGTTGGATCAGCTGTTGGTTGAGAACTACACGCAGCTAGAACTACTAGCGCGATTATAAGTATTAAAAATAGTAATTTTTTCATCTTAGAAGGCTATATCTAGTAAAAATATATAAATACATAGGTCATCGTATATATTGAAGGCGAGGTTTTGGTATATGAAACGTATAGTAGTATTAGTATTTGTTATTTTGGCAGTTGTAGGCTTATTTCTATCAGGATGCACAAAAATACCTGAAAATCTAAACGAAACAATATCTTGTTCAACAGATTCCGACTGCGTACCTCTACCAGGATGCCATCCTAAAACTTGTATTAATTCTAAGTTCGTAGATAATTATGAACAAGCAGAATTTTGTACATTAGTATATATGGAAAATGCAGCTTACTCTAAAGAAGATTGTTTATGTGAAGAAAATATTTGTGTTAATAAAAACATGAAAGAAGAAGCTATTGTAATAGTTGAAGAATCAGAATATCAATTTGATTCATGGCATTACCAAACAACAGGAGCAAGTTTCACATCTTTATTAAAACTTGATGTTGATCTTATAGTTGTTGATCCTGAAACTCTATCCGAAGGAGACATTGAAAAATTCAACGAAGAAGGAAAAACAGTTCTAGCTTATCTTAACCTAGGAGATGCTACAGGAAATTATACCTATCAAGATAACACATGGCAAGAAATTGTTATTGAAAATGCAAACGAAATCAGCGAAACAAATTATAATGGATATTATTTAGCAGGAGTTGGATCTTACCTTAATTTTGAGGAAGAAGACGAAGACGCTGCTCCAAAAATGGTTGCATTCGTTGAACATGTAATTAATGTTCTAGGCGAAAATAAAATAATCGTCGCAGAAGACGCAGTAGCTTTACATAACTATCTCGGATTTGCAGATATGATTGATGGTTACGCAGCTCAAAATACCTGGTATAATGAAGAAACAAAAAGATTAAGTTCAGAAATAGATTCTTCAGTTTCAAAATTAGATTCAGCTCTTAATAATGGGAAATTTATTCTCGCAGTTGATTATCCTCTAACACCAAGTAAGATTTGTGTTTTTTATAGTAATTGTAAACTGCACGATTATGGATGTACAGTCACAAGTATTCATTTAGACAGAGATCAAACAACTCCTTGTAGAAATTAAAAAGAAATAAATGCTCAGCAAAGAATTTGCCGGCACCTTATAATTGATGAGCTAGTTTTTTCGATAATTCTCGAATTTTCTTAAGTTGTATTTCCATTTGTTTCTCGAGATTAATAATATCATTAGCAAGATTTTGGATTTTTCTCATATGAAGCTCTAAATCAAGAAGAACATCAATCTTTCCTTCGAAATGTTTATTCATATAATCCTTAACACGAACTTCTAAATCCATACAAACTTTAAAATGTTGCTCGAGTTCCTTTTCTTTTGCTCTTGCTTCGTTATGAAATTTGAGCAAATCAGCGTCACGAAGTTCTTTTAATTCTGCATTAACTCTTTGTCCAATTTTTTTTACTTTAATTTCATATTTTTGAATTGTATGAAGATTAGTCTCTATTTCATCAAGAAGTGTTCTTATTTCTTTATCACTACCAGAAACTTGTAATTTTCTAATATGAGAAACTTTACGTAATACATTTCCACATTGCATAATTATGTTGTGTTCTAATTTTTCTTCTTTACCTTTCATAGCATACACCTTTTATTTTAATTCGCTAAATTTTATCTCACCATCTAGAAGTTTTCTCAGAGTTTCATTTAATTCTTCAATCTTCACTCTTTTCTGTTCAGAAGAATCTCTATCTCTAATAGTTACAGTGTTATCTTCTTCGCCATCGAAGTCAACTGTTACACAGAATGGAGTTCCAATTGAATCTGCTCGTAAATATCTTTTCCCAACGCTTCCGCTTTTATCATACCATGTTACAAAATCTTTTTGCACATCTTTGAAAAGAGCGAATGCTTTCTCTTGAAGTTTATTTACAAGAGGAAATACCATTACAGGGATTGGAGCCATGTGATAAGGAATACTGAAAGTAGTCTTTCCTTCTTCTTTATCTTTTAATACATAGAATAAATCTAGTAGAGCGAATGTTGGTCTATCCGTACCGAATGCGATTTCTAGAATATGAGGAGTTGCTTTTCCACCTTCAGGTTTTGTAGCTTCTAGTTTTTGTCCGGATGCTTTTGCATGAACAGTAAGATCGTAGTCTTTTCGATCGTGAATACCACATACTTCAGTCCAACCGAATGTTCCTAGTTCAATTTCTAAGTCCCAAGCATCTTCTGCGTAGAAAGCAAGTTCGTCAGGATTATGTTGTCTTAGACGCATTTTCTCTTCAGGAATACCCATTGCTAAGAATACTTGATATGCTATTGCTAGAGTCCAAGCGTAGGCTTGATTCTTTAGAACCTTTTTTTCCAAAGCTTTTGCAAGTGTTGGAGTTTTGTTCATACTATCAAGCATGGATTTTAATGGATCAGCCTGATCTTTGTGATTCCAAAGAGGAAGTTTCATATCAGCTACTTCTGCAAACTGTTCAAAATTATTTTTTTGTTCTTCGAACAAAAATATTTGACCTTCGGCTTGAGTAAACTCCCTCATTCTCAACATGAACTGTCGAGGACTAATTTCATTACGGTATGCTTTTCCAATTTGGAAAACTCCAAATGGAAGTTTTTCTCTGAAGAAATTTAAATATCGTAGAAAAGGAAGGTAAGTTGTTGTTGCCGTTTCCGGTCTGTTGTATGCTTCTCGATCAACACCAATGGTTGTTCGCATCATAAGATTGTGAGCTTTGATTTCTTTAATCAAAGGAGTTCCATCGGGAGCTGAGATTTGATAACGATCAATAATCTTAAGAAGTTGTTCGTTTGAAGCTCCATCTAGTTTAATATCATCTAAGTCTAGACTTTTATTTCGAAAGAATTCTTCGATTAAATTATCAACTCGATAAATATTATCATTTTTATCTTTAATAAGAGGATCTGTGAAACCACCAAGGTGTCCGGATGCTTCCCAAACTTCTTTTGGAAGAACAGTTGGACATTCTACTTCGAAAAATTGGTGATTGCAGAATACTTTTCTAATTGCGTTCTCTATGTTATTTTTCAAGAGTTTTCCTAAAGGTCCGTAGTCGAAAAATCCAGCCAATCCTCCATAGATTTCTGGTGATGGTCCGTAGACGAAGCCTTTGTCTTGCATGAAACTTGCTAATTCCTTTAATTTTGATTGATGATCACTTACCATAATAGGCTAAAAGTAAGGTTCTTTTTTTAAATACTTTGCTGTCTGGGGAGCTAAATTCCATATTTCTGGGCATTCTTTGAAATACAGAGTATTTCTAAGAGTTAGAAGCGGAGAACTTATATTCCGCTTCAAACTTTGCTCATTTATGACTGAAGAACTGCCTCCAATAGAAACAATTCTAAGAGTTGCTGAAATATACGGTGTTTTTACAGAATGCGAAGGAGATTTAACAGTAATGCATAGAGAAAAATTACTCTACGAGATGGAAAAAAAACACATCCCTATATTAATCAACTATAAAGAACAAGAATATATTAAAAAAGTACTGGTAGAATATAATAGAAATATAGGAATGAACATGTACGATAATAAACCAGTAGATCTAGACTAATTCTTAAATTAAAACAGCGTATTTTTATATTACAGGTCATTTTACTCCATTTATGGTTGAAGTAATCTCTTCATTGGCAATTGTCTCCATAGGACTCTTTATTCTGAACATATTGTTCTATTTTGGAAATCTCTATGTTGCAATCCTCTTTAGAAGATTCATTTTCGAAACTAGAATTCTGACAATGATGTTCTTGATTGCTAGTGTGTTTATGCTTGGAGGAGTTCTTCTCTCAAGCGAAATTTTTGCATTAATTTCTATTCTAGGGTTTGTTGTTGTGACTAAAGGTAATTATGATTTCTCAAAAAGAATTCAGAAATTTCTAAAGAAGAAAGAAACTTACGAGCAAAGCGAACGTAAGGCTTAGAACGTAAGTGAAAAGAACCCCTTAGGACGAGTTGTCCACTGTCCTAAGAGGCGTGCGTTACATAGCAATAATTCGTGTGTGAGATGCAATGTAACAAATGGGTATATATGTGGACTGTGATTAAAATTTCGCTAAATAGTTTTTTATATCCTCCTGCTTCGTATATGTTCCTTCTGATGAATCAAGAATTAAATCAATATCATCGTCATTCCCCACATCAACAATAAGAGCATCAAGTGTACCATTTTCATCGAATTTTTTCGTTGCAGATTGATTTTTATTTCTATCAACAACAAACTGTTGTATTATTTTCCCTTGCGCATCATAATTAGTAGTAATCTCAGTATTATTTGTATAATCACATTCTCTAGATTCAGATAATATTTGGTTACTTGAATTTGAATATGTATAATATATTTCTTTCACAATTTTATGCGTCATATGATTTTTATAGACATCAACCTTAGTACCTTCAATATAAACACTATTTATTGTATAAGGTGTAGAAACAGATTTTTCTTTATTTGCAACAGGCATATACGTAGGACTATCCTTCATCCCAGAGCATGTAACCAAAAACGCTGCAATTAAGCTAAGCCATAATGCTTGTCTTCTCATTTTCTAAACCTCCATGTTCAACCCCCCAAGGTCTCTATGGATGCTTAATTCTTACAAACCACCACTCTTACTTTTCCCTAACATTGCTTATCGCGAATTTGGTTTATAAGGTTTTGCTTAAAATCTTTTGTCACAAAATGCGTGAAAGACCACACTGGAGCCTGTATCCCTCGAATCGCTTTTAGGAATTTGTAGAGTACTCGCAAGTAGTATGTAGCCATTGCGGAAATTAGGGATACCAGTATGCCCTTTTTTTGAAAGTAATGTATGAGAATTGGATACTGGCGAGATGTATAAAATGTAAAAAAGTGAGTTTTTGGTGAATTTCTGTTGTAGCTTCCACTACTACACTTAATTATATCGCCTCAAAAAAATAATAATAGTAAGTATTTGGAGGTGCTTACTATGAAACTATTATACACAGGAATATTATCTGTTGGCTGTCTTATAAGTGGTTATTTTATGGGTAAAAGCTCAAACGCAGGAGCAGTCAATGAAAATGAACGCTATAGCATAGCTATTACTGATTCTACAGCAGAACTCAAAGCCCATCACTTAGACAAAGCTTACACAATAAAAACACTTAACGAAGAAGTCTATCTTGGAGATGCTCAACACAATTTCAACGGAGCTACTGCATTAACATTTGATGAAGCAAAAAAATTCGCTAACAACACATATGAATCTCTTGAAATAAAAATTACAGAGTAGGTGAAGAAGATGGGAGAAACTTCAGAAAAACAAAATAACGAAGAACAAAATAATTTAGAGTTCATGGTTGAAGAAAACAAAGATGAACTTCCATTCGGAGAAAATGTCAAAGATATTGAAAAAAAAGCCAGAGCAAAAATAAGAGAAGAGTGGAAAGCTAAGAAAAAAGCTTTGGAATATGATAAGAGTCTTTCAAAAGGATTAGGAAACAAGTACAAAGCATGGGAAGAAAAAATCTACGACAAATTATTCTTAGTTGGCGTTAATAAATACGAAATAGATATTGAGAAAAATCTAAAAGTATATGATGAAAAAGTTAACAAATTCCACGAAATAATAGAAAACATTAGAAAAGATCTGAAAGGAGAAGTCAAATATACTCCTATTGATGAAGAGAAAGAAAATAGTCATTCGTTTTCTAGAAGAATTAAAACAATACCTGAAAAAGACAAAGGATTATTGTTTAAGAAAAATTATTATTCGGATTTAATATATATTTCAAAACGACAGGCAAAACACCTTAGAGGAAAACAAGAAGAACTCGTTACGAAATTTAAAGAAATTGCTAAATCAGAACTTAAAGAAGACCTATCAGAAGAAAAAGAAATAAAAAAAGCAAAAATAAAAAATCAACTCAACTCAGTTTCTAAAGATCTTGATGACACAAAAAAATATTGGCAACAATACATAAACCAATTCAAATATGTCGATGATGCAGTGCAGAAAAAAACATTCATGATTGAACAATACGATAATTACATTGAAACAACAGAAAACAATAGAAATTATCTAACAACTTGTTTGAGAGACACTAGAAGCATAAAGAATTTTTGGTCACTTTATGAAGGAACTTATTATCTTGACGAAAAAAATAATCAAACAAATGGTTTAATAAATATACAAAACAAATACACAACAGAAATACTGGATAAAACAATGAACGTTCAAACCAGAGATATGTTTATAGAACCAGAACCAACAATTGAAGAGATAGAAAAATATTACGAAAGAAATAAATCTTCTCTCGATGATTTAATACAAGAAACAACTCAATTAGGATTATGATTTGTCTTTATAATCCTTAATCGCTCTTTTTAATGCGAGAATACCCATGACAGAGCAATGAGTCTTTATAGAAGGAAGATCTTTAAGTTTTTCAATAAGTTTCGTCGGATTTAGTTCCGCAGCTTCATCAATATTCATACCTTTAACAATTTCGCAAAGCATATCTGTTGATGCTATTGCTGCAACGCAACCATATGTAAGAAATTTTATATCAACAATAATATCATCTTTAACTTTGATATAAATATTCATTACATCTCCGCATTTAAAATTACCTTCTTCTCCAAAACCATCGCAGTCTTTCATCTCACCAACATTTTTTGGATTTGTGAAATGAGCCATTGTTACTTTTGAATATCTAAGTGGCATTTTATGTTTACTCCTTTTTTTTCAATGCTATGCAGTTAACAAGAGTCATCTGCTTTGCAGAATGAAACAAATCACATTGCGATTCCTATCTGCGATAGTCGCAATGTTTTATTTCTCTGCAAAATAGCATTTATGTTTACTCCTTTGATCCTATTGAAAGTTTTTTTAGTAATTTTCCAAACGGAGAAATTCTTCTCAATTTTTTTACAATATTAGGAATTAATTTTATTACTCTGTCAATCTCTTCTTCAGTTGTATCTCGACTTAATGTAATTCGAAGACTACCATTTGCTTCTTCATCTGTAAGTCCGATTGCTTTTAACACATAGCTTGGATCAAGAGATGCTGAAGAACATGCAGAACCCGTTGAGGATGCAACAAAGTTTTGATCTAGAAGACCGCCAATTGCTTCTCCTTCTATTCCTTTGAATGAAATATTAACATTATTACATAATCGAGAATCTCCTTTCGGACCATTAAGAATTGTTCCTTCAATGCGTTTACTGACGTTCTCGCCCTTACGTTCACTGTGTTCGTAAGTTTCAAGAACACTATCAATTAATTTATTCTGAATTTTTTTCATGTAAGCAATATGTTTATCTTTTGAACTCTGACGTACAGCTTCTGCGAAACCAACAATTCCAGGAACATTTTCAGTTCCTGCACGCATAGCATTTTCTTGACTTCCTCCATGAAAGAGATTATCAATTTTAGTTCCTTTACGAACATACAATGCACCAACTCCTTTCGGACCGTGAATTTTGTGAGAATTTAATGAAACTAAATCAAGATTTTGTTTGTTCACATCGATATCAACCTTAGTGTAGGATTGACATGCGTCTGAATGGAATAAAATTTTATTTTCTTTACAGATTGCACCGAGTTCTTCTAGATTTTGAATAGTTCCTATTTCATTGTTAGCATGCATGATCGAAACAAGAATTGTTTCTGGAGTAATTGCTTTTTTTAAATCTTCAGAATTAACAAAACCTTCTTTGTCAACGTCAAGATATGTTGTTATGAAGCCTTGATTTTCTAACCATTTGCAAACATTAAGAATTGCTTTATGTTCTGTTTTCACAGTAATAATGTGATTTCCTCTTTCTTTGTTAGCCCAGGCTACACCTTTGACTGCGTGATTGTTTGCTTCAGTTCCACCACATGTGAAAATAATTTCATCGGATTTAGCTCCAATTGATTTCGCAATAGATGATCTTGCATCATTTACTGCATCTTGAGCTGAAAAACCAAACTCATGATTTGAAGAAGGATTACCAAATACATTGTCGAAAAAAGGAAGCATTGCTTCTATTGCTTTTTTGTCGACCTTTGTTGTCGCGCCATTATCGAGATAGATTGTTTTTGCCATTTTTTCCTCATTTAATTTTTACAGTATAATCAAAAGTTTTATCTGATTTGCAATGTGTGCAATCAGTGCAGTGTGTTTTGACATGTTTGTCAATAATTTGTAAAATAGGATTAATTACTTCTTTGTTAAGAGAATAAATTCTTTTTTTCCCATCCTGTCGTACGAAGACAACATTGCAAGAAACTAAATTCTTAAGATGATGAGAAACATTACTTTGCTCTTCTCCTATTTGTTCTGCAAGATCATTCACACTTAATTCTGATTTCTTCAGAGCCATTACTATTGCGAATCGCGTTTTGTTCGCGAGATTGCTAAAGAATATATGATATGTATTACAGTTCATTCTTAAAATTTCTCCGTAATTTTTGCATGTTCAATTCTTGAACATATGAATTTGTATTCATATGTCCTTTTTAAAGCTTATGGTAAATATTATAAAATCAAAAGCATTTTGCTCTCTTATGAAAAACAAATTTATTATCACAGCTCCAATAGAATACGAACAACCCAGAGATGAATGCTACGACAGAAAAGAATACCCTCAACAATATCTTAAAACAATGATCGAAGGGAAAATTCCTGGCGCAGAAGTTATTATTTCTAATTTTACAGAAGTTACTAAGCATATTAATACATTCACAGCAAAAGCAGATGAAGATTTACAAAAAATGATGAATGCATCCAAAGATGCACGAAACAGATGGGTAGAAATGGGTTTTCGTAATGAACCAACAAGATATAAAACCGAGTACGAAAAAGAAATATGGAAGGAAAAAAAAGATGATCTCCGTGAAGAAATGAGAAAAAAACACGGCAACTCCACAGGAATAAGAGTAACCAGCGAATGTTTTACCTATCCGGAAGGTTATCAAACCTTGGGAACATTCACAGAACCTGAAATTAAAACAGACATTACTGGCCTTATTGTCCCTATAGGCCATGCAGACCATGGAGAATTATTTCAAATCATGTTCGGCATCGAAGGATTATTTGGAAAACAAATAAAAATAATAAGTGATAAATATAAAAAAGAAAAGGAAAAAAGCAATCCTATGAGTTATGAGTATGAAAGAAAAGACTACCATAAAAAAGTAGAATCATTTTTCTATAGCAGATACAGAATTCCTGTTTTCGAATCATATAAATTTTCTCCCAGCGATAGATTCGATAATGCACCCGTAGGCCATAACTTAACTTGGAAAGGCGAAGATTTTATGACTGAAAAAGAATCAGTTTTCACAAGAGAACCATACATTAAATTTGCATTCAATAAATGGCTTGATGACTATTTTATTTATATTGAAAAGAAAAATCAATAAGGTCGTTTACGCTTTGGACGCCAGATAACTTTTTTCAGAGGTCGAGGTTCAGGCTTTTTCTTAAAACCCTTAACAAAGTGATCAACCTTCTTTGAAATACTCTGTCTATAGTGAGTTGTATAGAATGCAATAAGTGTTGAAATAGCGTAAATAATCAAACCAACACCTGCTATGAGATAAAATACGCTAAATAAAATTGAAACAGCTGAGGTTGGATAGAGATTAGTATATCCTCGACTCGTTAAAGAAATCGTTGCAAAGTATAATGCATCTAACCAAGGCCAACCTTCGGCGAACTTATAGACAAGAGTTCCTAAAAATAGTAAAATAGCAATTCCCAAGAATAAATCTCTTAGAGTTCTTATTAATTCTCGACGCTGTTCTTTAGGAGTCTTATATCTCATATACAATATAATAAGAAAACGCATTTATAAACTTTATTGGTTTTTGTTGAATTCAGTATTAATAAAATAATCAACCTTCTGCTTAAAACCAGGCACAGACCAAAATCCTTCTAAGAATAATTTATCAAAAGTTTTTTCATTATCTTTGTAATTAATACCTTTTTGTTTAAGATCACGAATAACTTCAGAAACAGGATCAGAAACATAAGGCAATACATTAATATGTTCAGTTGGCACGCCATCTTTATTGAAAATTTCTATATTTGCATAATTATTTGCAATTTCCGAAGAGAAAGCAAAATCACCAAGCATGTCAAGTTTCTTTTCAGAAGAATAATCATCTGCAAATGAACTTTTTAACATTAACGCATAAGACATTAGACGTCTAGGATAAAGATCCATAATTCTAAAATTAGAATGGCCTTTTGCGAAATTATCAGAATCTGATTCTGCGGGAAAGAAACTTTCTTGCAAAGTTTCATCTGAAGAAATTTTTTCAAACATAACAATGGAATAAAAATGAGCAATGGATTCTTTCAAAGACATACTATACATATCTCCTTTTGAAAGAGGATCAACTCTTAAAAAATCAGGAAGATCTGAAGATTTTTTAGACATTTCTTCCATAAGTCCATGACCATACTCAAATGAAAAATAATTAATAAATTTAAATATATCAAATTCCCAACTAGAACTAGACTTGACAAATGAAAGAACATTTGCAACAGGAATATTAACAGTGTTAGAGTCAAAATCATAGGAAGGAGAGGCATCAAATTTAATAAGATCATTATTAGAAGGAGCATTATTAGAAGGCAAATTTAAGTTAATAAAATTAAAATGAGAACTCCATATTTTATCAGAGAACGATTTTTTTAATTCATTAAAACAAAACAAAGATTTTTCATAAACATTACTTTTAGTAAGAACAACATCATCAATATCTTTCTTTTCAATAGGATTCGAAAATCTAGTTCCGTTTTCAGATGTTTTTCTATAAACATCCTTTGCTTTAGATAACCAAGTTTCTAGTTTTTTAAAATCAGATTCATTTAAACATATAATAGATAGTAAATCATCAATATTTTTAGCACCACCCTTCAAAGAATTTAGGACAACAACTTTGTGATGATCAAGAGTTCTAGCCAATTCAGAGATATATAAGTCATCAAGCGAAGAAGGACTGTCGTGGACAATTATCGAGGAAGAACGCAGTGCATCAATATCGTGAACAAATACCTTAAGTTGATCATTAGGCAATTTATCACCACTCAGACCCCACATATGAAGATTTTTGAGAAGTTCCAAACCAAGTTCATATTCTCCCGACATATTATACAAATGAGAGAGGCATATATAAAGGTTTATGTTTTGTAGTCCCTTAAAAGTAGAAATAATTAACTATTTATTTGGATTAAATAAATTGTTTGTTAAGTATTTATTTACATATTTTTTATCAATATTAACTTTAGAATTATCAGGTCTATAATAAAGAGGATCAATAACTTTATCCACAGCTTGTCTAATTCCACCCGCATTGGAATTATTACTAACTAATTTTTGAGCAATAGCGTCAATAGCGCATTTACCCAAGGAAATTTCTAATTTTTTATCAAATGAACTAATTTTTTCTTTAAGATAAGAACTTTTCTTAGAAAGTATTTTTGCAAAATCTTCTTTAGATAATTTATTTGTAAAAACCATATTTGACAAATCGCCCATAAATCTTTTACTAAATCCGAACTCAGTGAAATCATCAATTGTTGCATGTTCAAAAGGTTTGTTAGAATTATATTTATTAGCGTCAGGATATAAGACATCAGGAGTAAAACCGCATCTATGTTTTCCGATAATTCTTCGTTCAATAATTTTTTGTAAACGAGGAAAAGAACCTGCACCAACGAAGAGCATATTATTATTTGTTAAAATATATTTGTTTGCTAATTCTCTAATTGGTCTACTTTCTTCTAAGAATCTTGTGAATTTACTTTCATAGTAAGGAGTATCAATAGAAGCTTTAGAAATGGATTCAGAAATAAACTGATCAAGACCGTCGAAATAAATAACTGCCAACGGAGAATTTTTCTTAAAAGATTCAAAATATTGTTCCTCGACAGTACCTTTAGAAGTTGATACAAGTCTAGTTTTTATATTCTGTCCTAAATTTTGATCTATACTTGATTTAAGAAAATGATCAAAAGTCATAACTCCTTCATAATCCTTAAAATCTTGAAAAGGAATTTTTACAAAAGGAACACCATACACTTTTGCAAGACCACGAACCAACATTTCTTTTCCTGTATTCTCAGGACCTGCTAAAAGAACATGAGAATTGGATTTAATTGGTGACTCGGATAAATAATTTTGAATAGTAGTATTCATTGAAGAAATAAGTATTTTTTTGGCATCATCTTGGCCAACAATTAATTTATTCAGAGCTGTAAAAGCATTCTTTGGTGATTTAAATCTAGTACTAAGTTTGACAGTTGCGAAATAAGTTTTAGGAGCTAAATTTTTAGCAAATAATTGGATAGCTTCTTCATTGCCTATATTTTTTCCTTTTTCAATACCTTCTTCAAGACCTTCTTCATAATTTACGTCTGCAATTTGTTGAATATATTGGTGTGCAACAATAACAGCAGGATCAAGTACTTTTGGAACATTATTAGAATTTTCGTCGTTTTCCATTTTAGTCTCTGTTTGATCGTCTGTCATGTTACTATTACATAGTAATAGCACGTCCTTTATAAATGTATTCATTGTATTTATAAATAAAGGACTTATACAAAGAATCGAGGAACTCTAATGGAAGGTAAAATTCGAGGATTTGAGAAGATTTCAGCTCAAATAGACAATTCTGAGCTTAAATTACCAGCTCGATCAACAAAACATAGCGTAGCTTATGATTTCTTCTCACCAATCGATGGAGTTGTTCCTGCGAAAGGAGAGCTGAAGATACACACAGGCATCAAATCATACTTCCAGACCGACGAAGGACTTTTCTTCTATACAAGAAGCGGACTAGGAACAAAGAAGGGAATTCAGCTCAAAAACAGCGTAGCAGTGTTTGAAGCAGATTATTACAACAATCCTGGAAACGAAGGAGAAGCAATAATTACACTCATAAATATTTCTGACATAGATTTTATTATTAAGAAAGGAGATAAGTTCTGCCAAGCATTATTCCAAAAAATTCTTTTCGCAGATAATGATGATGCTGATGGAGAAAGACAGGGCGGAATGGGAAGCACAGGGAATTAAAATATGTTACATGTCAAAGTTAAAGTCATGCCGAGCAAAATCCATAAATTAGGATTATTTGCTGATGAGAATATTCCTAAAGATTCAATAGTTTATTCTATAAATGAATCTTTAGATTTGATTGTTTCTATTGAAAAATTTAATCAACTATCGAAGAATGAACAGCAAACAATCAAACATTATGGTTACTTCGATAAAAAAAAGAATGCTTGGCATTTATCCTTTGATGACATAAGATTTTGTAATCATAGTTTAGATAGCAATATCACTTTAAAAAATAATAATTTAGTTTCAACTAAAGAAATAAAAAAAGATGAAGAAATTACTCAAAACTATAAAGAATTTGAAACATTAAGAAAAAAATTAATTCTCTAGAATTTCCGCAAGAATATCGAAGGTATCAGGGAATAGATCAGGTTCTACAAATCGTAAATGTAAATTAGTTCCTAAAAAATCCGTACAAGTTCCATTAGTATCATAGTTCGTAGCGAAGTCAAGAGGAACATTTCTAGCAAGAACAACACCATCGCCATCTTCTCCTCGACCATCTTCAGAAGACATCATACAACCATGAGCAGTAACCGTATACACATCGGTAAATTGAGGAACGACGCCAGGAGCATTTAATCGACTCATGAACACGCTATCGAAATACATGTCTTCACATTCTTTCTGAGCACCAGTAACAGTGCAAAAACGTTTTACATCGCCTTCAATACCTTTGTTAGGAGTTCCTAGAGTAACAAGTTTTTCAATATCAGCTCCGCCAAATAAATAAATATATTCTCGACATACGAGACCACCCATTGAGTGAGCAACAAGAATAACTTTATCTTTTCCAGTTCTACGTTTTACTTCAGTAATTGTTTCCCGTAGACGAAGAGCATAGTTTTCAATGCTATCGGTTTTTTCAGTAACGAATTGTAATCCAGCCACATCCTGGTGAGTAATATAATAATAGGTAACTCTAACTGAAATAGGATTATTCATTCTTCCCCAATCACCATCAGGGATTGTTGTGAAGTCAGAGATTGCAGAAATTTGACCAGCATTAACATAGCCAATGGTTTCTAATTCGTTTTGCATTTTTGTTAATCTATCGAACGCTTCTTCAGGACTATTATCCTTATCTATGGAATGACCATGGACTAAAAGTACAGGATAGTTTTCTTGAGCACATTCAGGTTCATCGCAACATGCACTGCAATCGCCCATGTAACAACACTGAGAAAATAATTCTGGAAATTCAACATTAATAGAAGAAGATACGGAAATAGAATCATTAAGATCAGGAAGAACTGAAACGTTCAAAGTAAATGCGACAAGAACAGGAACACAATATGTTGATTCGAAACCGTTTGTTATTTTTGAAACATTAATTTTACTAATTAATTGGAAATCACTTTCAGGAATTAAAGTTATATTATAGGTATTAACAATTAAACCACCAATGAGAGCAGGATAATCCGTAGGAGCTAAATTATAGGTCAAAGGATTCAGATAAAAAATAGCAGAAGCATTTGTTTGTTTCTCAATAACATAGTCAATAAACAAATCACTTGCACTTCTAAGTAAGACGCTATGATTAAGATAGGGATAAATTGTTTCTTTATTCGTTTGAGCAATAACATCATGTTGGCTAGAATTGGAAATGGTTTCCAAAAGAGCAATACATGAACTATCAAGATCGGGCGGGGCAGATTTCGAAGTCAAAGTAGGAACAAGAACAGACACAGGAAAAGTTCCATTATCAAGATAATATATTACATCAGATAAGGTTTTTTCATAATGAATAGAATCATTGATTAATTGATCACGCAGAACAGCATAATCATCAAGTAAAATATTTACGCGCACAGATAAAGAATTAATATCAGAGTTAATATCTCCGAAAGTATTGAAATCTTTTTCAGCAACTCGATAGGAAATATCTTCAATGGAATCTTCTAAAGAAACAAGTTCAGAAAGATGAACAGCATCACCATGTTTGGTAAATAAAATTTTTGCATCTTTCAATTTAGATTCGAAAGAAGCTATGTTTTCTAAAACAGATAAAGAATTATCAAATGAAGAAAATAGACTAACGGAATCACCATAAATATCTTCAGATTCATCAAGAAGACTGTTTAAATTTCCTTCTAAAGAATTCAATTCGGAAAGTAATTCAGTAAACTGATAGTTTTGCCACAGAGATAGTAATTTATCCTTGCTTTCTATCAAAGAAGTAAAATCTTCTTGCGCATCAGAAATTCTTGTTAGCATAGAAGATTCCTCAACGGAAGAAGAATTTAATGAATAGTTTAATTCGGCAAGGTATAAAGAAGATTCTTGCAGAAATTCATCCATAACAATAAGATTATTAGTAAACACCAAAATACGATCCTGAGAAATATTCTTTTTCGCAGAATCAGATTCTGAAAGATTATAATTCGCAGTAATCAATGCTGTTTTGAAAAAAGGATATTCTTTTGATGTGCATAATGTTGATCTAACATTATTACAGGTCGCTTGGAATGAAAATAAATTCTGACCTTCGCCAAGAGCATCCATATCCAGAGGAATATTAAAAGATTCTTTCGAGGCTTCCTCGACAACTTTTCTCAGCAAAGAAGTATTCGTACTTAAATCTATTAATTCAAAAGTACATCTAGTATTACATGTTAAAGGTGCGGCAAGATCAAAATCAAAAGTCACATTGGTCTGTTCGCCATTAACTATATCTAGAGAATATTCTAAAGGAGACATCTCCATATACAGCTCATCATATAATAGGAATTTAATTTGAACACCGAATAAAAACAACATTGCAAGAACGAAAAGCAAAATAGCAAGAATAATTCCTGTTATTTTTAATGTTTTTCCCGAGAAGAATTTATGTTTATGTTTCTCAGAAGATTTAGCCTTAGAAGAAGATTTCTTTCTAGAAGATGATTTTTTCTTAAATCCTTTCTTCTTAGCACCCTTAGCCATAATACAATATACAAGATAAACTCATTTATAAATATGCTGGGAAAAAGCCCAGCACAAAGCAAAGCTTCTTTGCGCATGTGATAAGCCTAATTACAGGGAAAAGACATATAAATCAGACTTACAATTAGATATTCGGGGAGAACATATGGTAACTAAAAATAGAAGTAAAAAGCTTGGATATAAACACCACACTTCGTTTTGGCGTAAACACCATCCAAAAAAGATCATTTCTATCATTCTATTAATTCTATTTGTGCCTTTCGCGGTCTGGAGTTTGATGAATGAACAATTCACACTCTTCTTCATAGTTGCACTTATTATTTATTTTGGTCAACGAGGCATGAATAAGGTTTGGCCTCTAGAAAAACCAATAAAAACAGAAACTAAAGATGAAAAAACTAAATGATTAAAACAATTAGCATCGATAAAGCGCTGGAACTCAAAGAAGCCACATTCATAGATACAAGAACCCCTAAAGAATTCGAAGAAGATAATATTCCCGAATCAATAAACAAACCCTTATTCTCAAACAATGAAAGAGCAATAGTCGGAACACTCTACAAAAACAATCAAAGCGAAGCCTACGAAAAAGGCTTAGAAATTTATAATCAGAAAGTATTAGATTTTATAGACGAATTCAAAAAATTAGATTCTACAAAACCCATAATCATCTATTGTTGGAGAGGAGGGATGAGATCAAAAGTGATTACAGAACTAATAGTAAACATAGGATTAGATGCTTACCAACTCGAAGGAGGCTATAAATCATTTAGAAAACACGTTATGAAATATTTTGAAGACTACAAACTCAAATCCAAATTACTAGTATTACAAGGGTTAGCAGGAAATGGAAAAACAGATCTCCTGAAGAATATTAATCCATCAATTGATCTAGAAGGAATTGCAAAACACAGAAGTTCTCTATTTGGAGCAATAGGTTTAGAGCCAGTAAGTCAAAAAATGTTCGAAAGTCGACTGTGGGTAAAACTAGAAGAGTTAAAAAATGAGAAAATAATTTTTATTGAAGGAGAAGCAAAAAAGATAGGCAAGATAAACATGCCAATGCTACTTTTCGATGAAATGCAAAAAGCAGTAACAATTAAAATAGAAACACAGATTGAAAACAGAGTAAAAAGAATAGTAAAAGATTATTTTAGTCATGAAGAAGACGAATTAATCAAGAAAATAATCTCGTCCTTAAAAGTTCATTTAAGCAATGCCAAGGTTGAAGAACTTAATGCTTTTGTAGATAAAAAAGATTACGAACCCGTAGCAAAGTATTTATTAGAAGAATACTATGATTCCAGATACGAACACGCAATTAATGAAATAAAGTTCAAATATACCATTTCCAACGATAATCAGGCCACAGCAATAGAAAAACTTAAAAAGATTGCAGCAAAAGAGTCTGAATAGGTAAAATGAGAAGAAAATCCAGTCAAAGTAATGAAAATCAAAGATTTTCAGTATGCCAAAAATCATTAATTTTTGAGCACAAAGCTCCTCCGCAGTTTGGAAAAAATCCAAACAATCCAGAAGCAACAAAATCAAACAATCAATTTAGCGAGAAGCTCAAAAGTAGAAATAGACATATCGATTTCGAAAGAGAAGGTCAAAAAACAAACGCTAGAAAAGCACCTACGGATGTAATCTGCATAAAATGCGGGAAGAAATTCACATTACCGTTCAAACCTAGAAAACCAGAAATCTATTGTGATGATTGTTTCAGGAAAAAGAAGCTAGGTGACAAATTTAAATAATCTAAAGTTCGTTCTTCTCTAAATAATCACTATTGATTAAGTAATTCGTGACAATCCAAGAAGAAAAGCTGCATCTTAACAGAATGAAGATAATCAGTTTTCATGTTATGTCTATTTCTATATTGTTCCATGCTCTCAAGCATAGATCTAATCTCTACGAGATTTTCATTATTAGATTTAACTTCCTTTTTTACAGATTCATAAAAACCTTTAGTTTCATGATAATTTTTTAATCTAAAGACATAATCATTGAAAACTCCTTTTTCAACGGCAGTTCCTAAAACACCAATAGTAAGAACATCATGTTTTGGAAACAAATCGCAAATTTCATTAATAGTTTTAATTGCTTCAGGATGATCATCAGAAGGTAAACCACTTACTAATTGATTAATAGCATTTTCTCTTTCAGATGAAGCCATTTCATATAAATCTAAGGTATCCATATCCATAAAAGAGCAAAGTGGAGCTGAACTTATAAAAATTACGTATTAAAATGATACCAAGTAATACCATTAGGTAATAAAGGCTCGACTGGAGAACTCTGTTGACCAGTAACTTTACCCTTATAATTATTATAAATAAAATCATTAACTGCATTACACATAGGAACAATTCCTATACAATCATCTTTTTTATGAGCTTTAGAAAGTGCACTTTCAATAGAATTAAAGTAATTAATATCTTCTCGAACAACACTAGCAGAACCAGCAAGATTAATAATTGAATAAGAAGAATAATTTACTAAATAAATAGACCCAATATAATTATTTTTATTACTAGAAGCAATAGATTCAGCTATAAAATCTTCTTTAGATCTTTGTTCTTCGTTATTATCCATAGAAAAGCTAAATAGAGCTGAGTTTATAAGAATTTTGGGAGAAAACATTAAAAACACCATCGTAATTAGGTCTTTTATGCTCTACAAAGACCTCGCGCAGCGTAAAATAGACGGATCATTTAAGCTGCCAAAAAATTATAGTTCAAAGAAAAGAAAAGAACTAGATAGAGCCATCCCTCAAATAAAAGAAGAATTAACTATGCTAAGAAAAGGACTCGACTCTTTCTTAATTGAAAAACTCAAAGGAATGGCAAAAAAGGACCCTTCTGTTCAAGAAAAAGTAGACAACTATCCTTGGGGACAATGTCAAGGAATTTCAAAATTAATTATGAAAGCAATTTATAAAGAATCATCTCCAATACTTCATAAATTACAAAAAAAATACAAAATAAAAAAGAACTTCGGAATTTTTGAAAATAAACATTTTCACAACGCCCTAGAAATAGGACATCTTTATCTTAATGTCGCTGCAGATACAGTCGATCTCAATGAAGAGCCAGTTAAAATTCATACATTCGAAGATAATGTTTACAAACCAATTACTAATTTATATGATATTGCAACAATCGCAGAAAAATACTGGAACGCAGAAATATATGCTAACAATAAACATCCAGTTCTTGGAGCATATTATCCAATAATTATAGTTTCATACGGCAAATTACATTTTGACCAAATGTCAGTTAATCATTTTCTCACAGATGAAATCAAAAATAATTTTGCACACACAAAAGAATTTCTCTATCATTCTAAATATACACACAAAGATCGAAGTGCTATAAAAAATATTATAGATACACGAGTACAATCAGAATTGGATAAAATGTGTGAAGAAAGTCCAAAACTTACTGAATTCTACAAAGCTATGTTAGCTAAATCCGAAGACATAGAAAAAGCAGAAAAAAAATTCAAAAGATTCATAACGAAAGTAAGACCTATTAATGGAAATATCGAAAAAAACGACACTGTTTATTATGGAATGACTGTAAAAATAGTGGATCCTGCTGGCGATGGTTTTAATTGCGAAAAACCTTCTCAAGCTGTTCATAAATGTTCTCAATTAAGTCATACTTCTTAGCTTCTTCCAAAGTAACCCAAGCATGATCAGTCAATTCATCTTCATTTAACTTAACTTCTCCCATAGCATGATCTGCAGATAAACTAACAATAATTGTAGAGAATCCATTAGGACGAATTAATGCCAGATTAGAAACATAGCCAATATTAGAAATATCAAGATCGGTTTCCTCTTTTACTTCTTTAATCAATGTTTTTTCAAAAACACCAAACCAATGATCATTCGTATCCTTTGAAGAATTAATAAAATCGCCTTGTTCTAGCTTTCCTCCAGGAACGCACCATTTATTTGGAAATACTTTTTCATTAGGACTTCTTTTACAAATAAGAAATTTATCTCCTTTTCGAATAATACCGGTTACAGCAATATAATGAGCCTTTTGTTTAATTTTATCCATGATAATCACCCAGGCTTTAATAACGAATAAGCATTATTTAAATAGTTCCTCGAATTTTCTCGACTAGATGAAAGACTTCAAGAAGAAAGAACGCGAAGATATATTCAAACTGTTCTTACATAATCAAAAACTAAAATTTTCCGACATAGAGAAAGCTCTAGGTCTTCGATCAAACATGGTCGCATACCATATAGAAAAACTAGTCGAAGAAGAAGTTTTAGAAAAAAATCAAGAATACTATCAACTTTCTTCACAGGCAGAAAAATTTCTTCCATTCTATTCACCAGAATCAACTTTCTTATTACCAATTATTTTAGTAGCTGTGCGTTGCGAAGATAAATATCTTCTTATCAAAAGAAAAAAACGACCATACAAGAACTATTGGTCAATGATTGGTGGGAAAATAAAAATCGGAGAATCATTAGAAGATGCCAGTCTTCGGCTTGTTAAAACTAAAGCTAATATTGAAGGAGAATTTGTAGAACACAGAGCAATACTTCAAGAACACGTCAAAGAAGGAGAAAAAGTTAAACATTCATTCCTATTGATGTTCACAGAACTTAGTGTTAAAGAACAAAAACAAATTATTTCAGAATCTGGAGAACTGCAATGGTTCACACTCGAAGAATTAAAATCATTAACTATAATTCCTTCGGATAAATACTTATTAGAAAATAAATTAAACGAATCAGTTTCATTCACTAAATTGGAAATGCAAGAGAAAGATGGAGAGATTATCAGTTCTTCTTTTTTTAACTAAAACTCAGAAAGTTGCTTTGCTAGATTATAAGTTCTTTTCATTCGCTCTTCCAAAACATCATCTTTTTGATCTTCAGAAATATTATGCAAATCTTGAGAATGACCTTTAATTAAAAGACTAAAACCTACTTTAGACTTAGAAGATCTCAAAAAAGGAACACTACTTTGCTCAAATAAACGATAGAGCAAATAATGATTTGAAGGAACATGATTAATAAAAGAACTCTGAGACTTAGGAGCTCGAGAATTAGAATATTTAAATTTACCATCTTCATAAAGAGGACCAGATCTAGCACCATCAAAAGATCCTATTATATAATTAAAATTACTCATTTTTGGATTTACAACCAATAATTCAATCGTTTTTACTAAATCCTTTTTAGAATTATTAAAAGATTCATTAGGATTAATAATAATGTCGCTAGGCACATTATGATTTAGCCAACCTTTATGAGCAAGAATTAAAAAAGGATTCTCTTTAGCATAAACATTGAAATGATTAATGTAATCTATAGCATGTCGAACTAAGGGTTTCTCATTAATAGATACAACACGAGCGAATTTCTTCGCAGAACTAACACGTCTATAATCCTCAATGAAAGAATCATCTGAATAAGCCATAAAAGAGCAGAATGCGTTTGAGTTTATAATAATTTGTGAGAGTTTATAAATAAACTCGCATTTTGAAAAATATATGAAAACACTAGTACGAGTCATTCAAAATATTCCGGAGAACGAATATGTTGCTGCAGTGAATGAAGATAGAAAAAAGACAGATGAAGCATTAAGTAAATGAATTCACTCTTAAAGATTTCTTAGAAAAACTATTTTATTATAAAAATATATTCCAATATGTTTCTGAAAACTCTTTAGCAATAAAATTTGTTAATTTTAAATATTCTTTTGAAGAAATTGAATTAAGATCCGTTTTATCTGCGTAAGAAAGAGCATTTAGATATGTTGTCCTCATTTTTTTACTTATAATTAAAGGAGGGTATTTATTCATTAAGAGAATTATGTTGGCAAGCATTCTTCCAGTTCTACCATTCCCATCAAAGAAAGGATAAATTTTTTCAAATTTATGATGAAAAAGAGATGCTAAAACAATAGGATGTAATTTTTTGTGAGACTCAAACCAATCTAATAATAAATCCATATCTGCTTTGACATATTGGAAAGGACTTGATGAGAATCGTGATTTTGTTACCCTTATATCTTTATTACGGTAGCCCGTTCTTACATCAATATTTTCCATTAGATCAGAATGAATTTTTTGGATTAATCTATGGGAAAGTTTTTTAGATCGTGAATCGATTATATTGAAAAAGATTCCTATAGTATTTTGTAAATCATAAATCTCTCTTAAAGAACGATCTTTAGGCGTTTTCTTCTCAATAAATAAATGTTCGACTTCTTTTAATGTAATTGTGTTTCCTTCAAGAGATGTAGTGTTGTATGCAAAATTTATAGCAAAATCATTTAATAATTCATCTTGGGAATTAATATCTAATTTTTTAAATATTGTATTCCAATGAAATTTACAAGCTTCTATTTGCTCTAATTGTGATTTAGAAAGATAATCATTTTTTTTGAGTTTTTTTTCTTTTATTTTTCCTAAATAATAATTTATTTCTAAAAATTTGTGGATGGTTTTGTATGTCTTTCTAACATTTTTTTGATGAATTTGAGGAAGTTTAGTTAATTTATCTTTGATTTTAGAAGGATCTGAACCTAAGTAGGCAAGATCTTTAGTAACTTGTTTGCCATTTTTTGTTAAAGAGGCTCGAAGATAATAATATTCTTTTCCTCCGATTGTTTTCTTATAGATATAAACCATGTAGTTAGTAAAGAGGCGTTTATTTATAAATCTTACCCTTTAAAATTGCATATGTTGATTTAAAGGGTAAATTTACCCTGTTAATATAAAAAATAAGAAACAAAGGGTAAAATACGGCTGAGTTTATAAGAATTTCTTAAAAGAAAGAACTAGCAATAGTAACTAAAGATGTTTTTTTACTTCAACAATTGCAGAGTTTGCTATTTCTGTTGCAATTGAAACATATTTAGCATAAGCAGATACATCTAAATTTTTAAAAGCAGTATTCATTGTTTGATCTTCGTTTCCCATAGGTCGAAATTGAACTAAATCAGAAGCTACACCGCCATAAACACCTTTTGAAATTCCATCTCCTTGATAATCTCTTATAGTTAATGCTTCAACACCTTCGTATTGTTTTCCCAGTCCTAATGCTAAAGAACTAAAATTGGCCCAAGCTCCAACTACATAACTTCTTCCTTCCGAATAAATTCCTTTTTGTATGTTTTCTTTTATTTCTTTAACGTTATCAATAATATTCTGCTTACCCATTGTTGTTTTTGAACTGTCTGTTGTTATCATCCTATATTTATTGTAAAACGATCCTCCTTTTTGTTCATCCAGAGGATTTAACATTGCAGTCACGCCATAAAATGTGTTTTCATCTTTTTGAAAAACAAAACGAGCTTCTTGATCATTATCATTAGTCATAGAATATTTGTTTGTAATTGCAAGCAGCCGTAATAATTTAGGAAGTTCTAGAAAAGGGCTTATTTCTTCTGACTTTAGCATTGAAAAAACATAACTTGGAATGCATAATCCAATTATACCTAAACCGCCTATTTTCAAAAAATCTCTTCTATCCATAAAAGACCTAAATGGAACTGAGTTTATAAAAATAACCCATTAATAACAATTTACACAGTTACAAAAAAAGAAAGAAAAATCAGCATAATGGTTCATACCAAAAAGGATTGTTTTTAACGACATCATACAATATAATTCTACCTGTATCAGCTACATCCTTAGCTGAATGTTGACGTAGAATAACTTCATCTTGATTAGATGGATTCACACCCAAAATTTCCAATTTCCCAATAGGTGTAGACATCGCATATCGAGGTTTATGTACACCAGTTAATTGCTTATTAAACTTATTAACAATTGCAATCCCTTCCTTTAAAGAAACTTGCTGTTGTAAACTCCCCATAACTGGTCGACATTGAAATAAATAATAAGGACGAACTCCATGACCAGATAAAGAATCAAACAATTCAAAAAGATCTTCAGCCTCATCATTAATTCCTGCAAGCAAAACAGTTTGATTATACTGGTTAATTCCATGATCACGAAGTAATTCTATTGAAGCAATGGATGAAGAAGTAAGTTCTTTCTTATGCTCAAAGTGAGTAGACACATGAACTTTTTTCCCAGAATAATTTTCAAAATTTTGTAAAACTAAAGCAAGATTAGGAGTTATTCGTTCAGGATAAAAACTATGTATTTTTGTTCCAAAACGAACAGTAGTAATATGATCTAAACTCTTATCAGATAATAATTCTAAAATATTTCCAATTGAATCATCATCAAGCATAAGCGAATCTCCGCCAGTAAGTAAAATGCTATTAATTTCTTTGTTATTTGCTAAATAAGTAAATGCTTCCTCGTTAGGAAACGTTGTTTCTTCAGATGATGATTTTCCTTCTATAAATAATCTCTTTCTAAAACATTCTCGACAAAGACTTGCACAAACATTACTAACTAAAGCAAGTGCTGTTGGACCATATTTATGTTGTAAACCCGGTGCCTTCCAATTAGTTTGCTCGGCACTCGTATCTAAAGAACCGCTTTGTTCTTTATATTCTTCAAGTTCTCGAGAATTTGGAAGAACAAGTTGTCGCAAAGGATCGAGCTCATCAGATGGATCCATTTGATCAACAAAATACTTATTTGTAAATATAGGAAAAGGAAGTTTTTGGCCGATAATATCTTCTATTCCTTTAAAATCTTTAAAATACTCAAGGTTTCTAATAGGGTTATTTAATTTAATATAGGATGGTTTATAATTTAAATTCATTTTTACACTTATAATAAACAGAATTAAGAAGAATGTTATAAATCTAACCTTAAATACTACATCTCAAAGAAGAATATACCCACTAAAAGAAACAATAAAGAGTCCCCCCTGGCAGAAGTGGACATTTTGTACAAATCCCCCTAATTATAAATTTAAAGTTCCAATATAGTTTTTAAATGAAGATTTATTTTCATTCTTCAAAAAATCCACTTTATAGTTTTCATTAGACGCATAAATATGAATTTGACTTCCATCGCATTCAAATGTAATATCTTCTGCTGAATTTTGAGTAATTTTGTTATAATCGCCATAAGTTGAATAGTCAAGATTTTCTGAAGGCGCTTCACCCATTATAATAATATCAGGATCCATTTGATCTAACCATTCTTTTATCACTCGTCCAGTTTTTCTCCCGTGATGTGGAGCGAACAAAATATTAATTTTAGAAAAGGATACTTTATCTTTAATTTTTTCCATGAACTCAGTTTCTAAATCACCCATCCACAACACAGTCACACCACTCTTTACAATATATTTTATTATTGGAGAAATATTATTTGGACTGCTTCCATCTTTGGCATTTTTTAACGCATCCTTAAAATGAGGATTATTAACATCAGGCCATAAAATGTTAAGCCCAGCACTATTCCTTTCATCACAACTATCATTCATCCATTTTCGAGAACAACCTTTACTAATGTGAAAAGTTTTTTGAGAATTATGCAATTCTTGGTATCTTTTAAAACTAGGCGTTTCCTCGCTTTTTGAAGTTTCATTTTTAACACAATAAAAATTTAATACGTTTAATTCGTCGTCTAAATGCTCAAGATTAAAAATGTGATCCTCGTCTGGATGTGTTGATATAAACCTCTTAATAGATTTATCGTGAGATTCTTCTTTTAATTCTCTAACAATATGTTCCTTTTTCTCATCTAAGAGACAACAATCTATTATAGTAAAATTATCCGAACCGTGTTTGATATAAAACATATCTCCCTCGCCAACTGAAAAAGATTTTATAAGGATCATTTTTTAGCCTCTGATTTTGCAAATAAAGTCTTAGCTAATTCTTCCAACTTATTGACAAATTGAGTAAACGAAAAACCCGCCAAAAAAGAAATTCCGCTATAAAACAAAATACTTTTTTGGTAACTTACTTGACTAACAGGTCCCAAACTCAATAATCCTCCTAAAATTAGAAAATAACAAATAACACCAATAACAACACTCATAAAGGGTCTAAATATATACCACCACAATATATCTTCTCTAAAGTTTTTTTGAAACAAATGCATATAAAAACTTCTTATGGAATAAATGGTACCTCCCAAACCCCCTGCACAAGCCACATATATAATTGATTGTAAAAAATAATCAGATAAACCAAGTCGATATACATAAATAGGGAAAATCATTAATATTAATAACCACGACAATAAGTATAACCCTACGAAATTTATTTTATCATTTTTCATCATAATTACAAAAGAGCAAAACCAATAGTCGTTTATATTGTTTATGTGTAAATTGGCCAATACATACTCAAACCTTTATAAACTAAGAAAACATAGTTTAAATAAATACTAGTATTTCTTCATTATATGAACGCAATCGCACAACATAAGGACTACATTATTCAAGTTTTACCCATAATTCTTGCCACTCTAGGAGGATACCTAATTAGTTTTAAAAACACGTTTGCAATAATAACAGGAATCTTGTTCATTATACTCACAGCAATAAGTTCAATTATTATTCTCAAAAAGTTTGATGCACGACCAGATATAACAAAAGCAAGAAAAGAGCTCAACACCAATGTTGCCGAAGTCAAAAAGCTAAAAGAAGACTATATAATTATTAAAAGCAAGGCCGATGAAGTCAAACAAATAATGATTCTATTAGATATCAATTTGAAAAGAATGATCCAAAACATACACCAACTTGAAGGTAAAATAAACAATGCTGATTTAAAAGCCAACATAGGATTAGTCATTCAAGGCTGGCAAGAAGCTAGTAAAATTATTAATAATGAATAAAATGATTCAGGCAACCAAAAATGAGGACCGTTCAAAAAATCAATCAGCAGAAGGTAATCCTAATAATAATAAGAAAATTAACATAATAGGAACAATCATAGTTACTGTTACAAAATAGACAATTAAAGTTGTTAACCAATTTGCTTTGTCAGTGTAAAGAAGAGGCAGAACTACTGTGGAAATACCAAGCATCAAAGTAAAAACATCCAATAATTTTTCAACCAAGAAATTTCTATTATCTCTATCAAAGAATTTACGACGAAACTGATAAATAGAATAACAAATAATCATAAATCCAATAAAAATTCCAGAAATAACATAAATAAAAGAAGGAGTGGAACTTAGTTCAAGACCTGAATCTACATATTTCAAAAAAACCCCTAGAAAAATAAACAGAACAACCCCCATTCTAAATTTAAAATTAACACTCTTAGAAGAAACCTTATCCTTTTTACTAGCCCAATCAAGTAATTTGCTCATAAAAATAGTAAAATGAAGCTAAGTTTATAAGAATTACTAAGATGCAAAAAATCAATTTGTTAAAAAAACACTCTCATCAGCATCATTCTTTTCTAACAATTCTGTTAAATTCGAAATAACCACAGGAACAGATTGATTCTTTCGTTCTAATACATATAATTCACTTTTGAAGTAATTTACAAAATCATCGAGAGTAAAATAGAAAGAGTCAATTTCGGGCAAGTGTTTTTCTGCTAATTTATGTAAAAAGTCTAACAGAAATGAACGACATTCTTGAGTTTCCAATAAATCTTTAACCTCTTTATCAGAATAAACACTATCAGAAAATTGCAGTAAACTAATAAAAAAATCTATCAACTTATTTTCATCGAGCTCATATCTACCGTGATCTTTACTGGTAAGCATTTGCTCAATATGACTATTATTATCGCCAATAGGCAAAGTAAGGCCTTCTTTGAACATATCAAGATAGTAAATGAGCTTACTTTTACTCCTAAGATCTTTAGAAGAACTATCTTTGATTCTAGAAAAATCTTCATATAAATCCTTAAACAGAGCAAAACCGTGTTTATTATATCTAAAAATAACAGCTAAAAGAACCCCTCCAGATAAAGGATTAGCCATAGCAACAGATGCTTTTTCGAATAATTTTGATGACATAGAAATATAAGAATAGGCTTGTATTTATAAATTATTCGGTTTAGTTGAATAATATTCAAGCGAACTTAATTTATATTTCCTTAATTACTTAAGCAATCAGTTAAAGTTTCAAACGTAGGAGGTTTTCCATAATCTTCTCTTTTCAATTCTCTTTTTGGTTTATCTAATAATTCAAAAATGTCTTTGGAAATGACATCAAGGTCTAAAGAAACATCATTTGTTTGTAAATGATTAACAATAAATATGATCATTGTTCTAATAATAGAATAGTTTTTATCAGTTATAACAGGTTTATTAGTTATTTTCATTTTAACTAAAAAAGAATTGCAATCTTGTTTTGTAATTAATTCATCATCGACATAGTTAAAAGATTTATTTTTTAATAAAAGAGATATTAAAAAAGGAAATTTATCAAAAATAGCATTTGTTAAAGTTTTATTCACTTTCGATAAGCTAGGGTGAATTCTTTTAGTTTCATCTAATAATTTTTCTTTGTGTTTTGGATAATTATTGTTAAAGTAAATAGAGTTTTTGAAATAATCGAACAAATTTAAAGAAGCAGATTCCAATAGTAAGTATTTAAATGAATCATAATCAGCCTTTATCTTAATAAAACCCTTTTCATTTTTATTAATTAAATAAGCTAAAGAATCAGTGTTTATTAAAAAATTTCTATAATCATCTCTAGTTAATTTAAAAATTTTAGCGATCGTATAAGTAAAAAGGTAATGTTTTTTAGAGCGATAATCTCCTCTTTCTCTCGGAGCATACATAAATGGCTCGTAATAACCAGAATCAAAATAAACATTATAAAGAAGACAAATATCATCGTAAGTTGATTTTGTATCTTCATCTCTTGATTTGTATTTATTTAGTTTTTTTTTAATTAAACCATAAAAAGATTTTATATTGTTGTTTGTTTTAATTTCTTTTTTTATTTCTTCTTTAAATTCAAGAGGTAATAAATCTAATAAATCTCTTAAAACATTGTGAACTTCATCAATGTGACCCATTATCGAAAGAAGGGTAGCAAATTTCTTTTCAGCTAATCTAGTTAATTTTTCCAATTTACTAATTAGTAAATCTTATTTGAATTTAAACTTTGGGGTTAAAACACCCTGAAAAAACACCTTCGGGGTTAAAACACCCTGAAAAAAATGCCGAAGAGTTTTAAAACTCTCATTAAATTATTTTACTATGAACTTTCGCAAAATATCAATGATAGGCGGTTATTCTTATGGAATAACACTACCGATTAATTGGATCAAAGAAAATAACGTTAAAATGGTCAAAGTAACAAAAAATAAAGACCGCACATTAACAATAGAAGCCAAAAAATGAAGCTATTCCATCCTAAAAACGAAAAATTGACACGATTGTTTGAAGAAGCAGAAGCCGAAGTCAAAGACGAAATTAGCAAAATAGAGGGGAAAACCCTGTGTTAAGACATTGCTTGCACTGTGGCATTGTATTGCCCCAAAACGCACGTAAAAATCAACTTTATTGTATGAGGAGTCATCAAGTTACATCAAACAAAAAAAAGCGTGAAAACAAACAAAATGAGGCAAACAATGAATGAAGAAAAAGAATGCGATATCTGCGGGAAAAAACTCAAAAACGAATCAGGAAACATTGCAACGCCAATAATAAACAAAGGTACTTGTTGTGATGATTGCAACAAATTTGTACTAATAGTAAAACAAAAGGAAGAACTAAGAACACAGTCAACCAAACCTATTGGTGAACAAGTGGAAAGAATAATCTGCGAAATAATCCGTTTGCTACAATCTAAATTAATAAAAAAATCGTTAGCAAGAATAACTCTTAATAAAACAATAACAAAATTAGTAATCCTAAAAGAGAACATCAAAGAATAATGAGGGAATTCAAAAACGCCCATCACGCCAAAAACACTCTAATGAAACATATCAAAGAGAAATTAGGTAAAGCAACGAAAATAGCGGTCGAGATTGAGAATGAGAAATTAATATTCTACCTCAAAGAAATGAAAGAAGATCTTGAACAGTATAAACATAATGTCAACCTCATAATTAAAGATTTAGAAAATAAACCTAAATCATTTTAGCCATAAAAAAAAGACTATCAGGAGGACTAACCTATCCTTCTGGTGGTCGAGCAAGAAGAGAGAAAGAACGATGAACCTAGGAACCAATAACAAATTTAAACTGAAATTAAACACAGGACGAATTCTAACAGGTAAAATTCTCGAAGAAAACAATGAAGAAATCAAAATTCACACCATCAAGGACGAAATCATTTTTCTAAAAAAATCCGAGATTCGACACGCAATTTACAAAGGTGAAGAAAAATGACTTACTGGTATGATAAAAAACCAGAGTACAAAAAATTAATATTTGAAGTCAAGAAATTATTCTTAAAAAATGGTTTGAAAATACCTTCTCCAATCATAGGATCGAATACACCACCAGATCAATCACCAGAAGAAATATTCCTAATAAGAGTAAACAGTATATCTATGCAAAAAAGTAACCATCTCAAAGCATTAATGGAACTAACAGAAAAACAAATCAAAGAAGAAGAACAATGGAACTTAATCTATAAAAAAACAAAAGAAGAACTAGAGAGATGTAACAAATGATTAAAGTAACGCCAGAAGGATTTAAAGAAGATAAAACAGAATTGCAAAAAAAACTAAAAGCAGATGCTCTTATGTATTATGCTTCAAATCAACCAAGGGAAGCAAGTGAACTAATAGTCAACCATATCAAGAATAATCAATATATTAAAACTATTAGAAATGACAAGAATAAAGAAATGTGGATTTACGAAGAAGGCATTTACAAACCACACGGTGCAACATACATAGAACAAATTTGTAGAGAAATACTAAAAGAAGCATATACACAACATCGTAAAAAAGAAATAATAGAGAAAATATCAGCAGAAACATTCATAGAACAAAAAGATTTTTTTAATAATCAAAACGAACACATAAACATAATACCTGTGCAAAACGGATTACTAAATATTGAAACAAAAGAACTAACAGAGTTCACACCAAATATATATTTCTTCAACAAATTACCAGCAACATTCAACCCAAATCAAGATTGTCCAGCAATAAAAAAATTCCTAAAAGAAGTTCTTCCAGATGAAGAAAATATAAAAGTCATTCAAGAATTATTTGGTTTTACATTACTCAAAGAATACCGCTATGAATTAGCATTCTTTTTATTAGGAGAGGGAAGAAACGGTAAAAGCAAAGTATTGAACCTATTAGAAAAACTCATAGGTAAAGAAAATGAATCAAACGTATCTTTACAACAAATTGAAACTAGCAGATTTGCATTAGGAAGTTTACATAATAAATTAGTCAATATCTCAGCCGACATAAGTAAACAAGTTTTGAACAACACAGGTACATACAAAAACGCAACAGGCAGAGATATGCTTGAAGCAGACAGGAAATACAATACAAGCATACTATTCGTCAACTATGCAAAATTCATATTCGCAACTAATGAACTACCAAAAACAAACGATATGACTGCTGGTTTCTTCCAAAGAGCGAGAATAATTCGATTCGACATAACATTTTACAAACCAGTCGATTATGACCTTCACAAAAACGAACCAAATGCTCGTTTACGAAACCCAAGAATAATTGAAGAAATATTAACTAAAAATGAACTAGATGGTTTATTGAACTGGACACTTGAAGGTTTAACACGATTACAAAAAAACAAAGAATTTAGTTCAACTAAAACCACAAAAGAAATACAAAATATTTGGATTCGTGAAAGCGATAGCGCTATGAGTTTTATAGAAGAAATGATTGTCGAAGATTATGAATCATTTATGACATATCCTTGTTTAAAGAGAGAATACAAGCGTTACTGTGAAAGTCATAAATTAAAACCTCTTAAAGACAAAGATCTCAAAGAAACCTTACTCAAAGAAACTGTTGCAAGTTACAGCAGTAAAAATATAGAAGAAGATGGAAAGAGTAAAACTCAAAGAGGTTTCCTTGATGTTAGATTAAGAAATGAAGGTGAAACTCAAACCAGGATTAATTAAAATTACAAAAAATACAATATTACAAGTATTTTACCCCTAAGGTAAACAAGTAGTATAGAGAGAAGTGTAAAACTTAGTAATTTTGTAAAAACTGTAATTTAAAATTATCTCTTATGGGGTCTCGTCAATTGTCTGCTACTTGCACCCACACACGTAAGGAAATGAAAAAGTCAAGATTCTGATTTGACAAACAAGTTAAAGTTCAAAAAAAGAAGAAAAAGTAGAGAGTTATTAACTTCGTTAATAAACTGTCATCCAGTAAATAGTGGATGACATCGCCCTCATAAAGGGCACTTCAGAAAGTGCCGATTAGGCGCCTGTGTTACGCACGAGAAAAATCGAGAAATAATTGCTGATTGATTTGAATATAGCAAAAAAAAGATGAAAAATGAGAGGTATACCCTAAAGGGTATAAGCGGAATCTGTTATAGCGGAATTCAAGGTTTATAAATGGAAATTCAAAAAGATGAAAAAGGACGTTTCAGAAAAATTTACGTTAATAGCAACACCGAGATCAGGGATCGCTTCCAAGTAGAATTTAACAAAGATGAGCGAGATCTTTTTACAGATATGCAGTTGTGGATTGGGCAATCAAAAGATGCCACCACATTAAAGCAGTGGGCTTTTTACGGTTGGTTAACAATTTCCAACCACAAGGGTTCTATGGGTTACTTGAAAGAGAAGTTACTGAAGAATTCAAAGAACAATGAAAGGCTTGGTTTGGATGTGAAAACCGAGATTGAAAACAATTTCCAACAAAAAATTATGAAACTCGGCGGGAATCTGTAACTGCGAACCCTACTCAATCAAATCGTTTTTTAATTTCATCCAAATCAGGATCATCTATAAAATAAATTTTACTTTTTATCTTATCAGGAATGAAATCAGGAACCGCATATAAATTTTGGAGAATAGATTCCATAGAACTAAATAATCTCGTAATTTGTTCATCGCTAAGATATTCTTTTTGCAACTCTATAAAAATAATTTGTGTCGCATAAAGCATCATCATAGCAACATCGAATACATCTTTTAACATATCAGGTTGAATATCATATATTGGCGAAATTGATTTTATAGAAGAATGAGTATGGTGACAAAGCTCAGAATAAAGACGCATAAGTGTTTCATTTTTAGAATCATCATATAAAGAATCCATCATCGCTTGACAAGATATAGGGCGTTCTTTTTTGAAAATGATTTCTGTCTTTTTAGGATATTTAAGATCAAAATAAATACTTATTATTAATTCAAATGAAGTTCTTGTGTTCGCATAAGATTCTACGATAAAACCTCCTGTAAATAATCTATAATTAGCACCTGCTGTTGAAAAAAGTTTTATTAATCGAGCACCTAAAAGACTTTTTACAAAAGAATCTACCTCTTTGTCCTGTTTAAAATCTTCAGATCTTTTTTTATTTATTTCGAGAGAAATTTCTTCCATACAATCTAAAGCATTTTTATATTCTAAAATAAGATCTTTATTTTGTTGAATAATTTTTACATATTCATCCCTAATTTGTTCCAAAGTCATCCAATTAATTGGTTCATCCATCACATTTCACCTTTTTTAATCAAATAAAGAGACTATCCCATCAAAAACACCGACAACACCATCTACTATCACATTACCTGCGTCAGTTAATGCATCTCCTACATCAGATATTACTTCATTAACTTTGTTTTGAATGAATTGTTTAATGTATGGTTCTAAATCTATTTGTTGAGTGAAAGGTATTCTTATATCTATATAATCAGATCTAGAAACATAAACAACGCCGTTAATAGTTGCGTACGTATCTCTAGGAGTTATTAGATTGAGAGCTATTTGAGATGTTGGTTTCCAATCCACAAAATTAATTATATCGAATCTAGTTGTTTCTTTTGAAGGTAATTCTTTACCAACAATAGTTCCTTCCGTTAATTGTTCTCCGTTAGCATCAAGAGTAACATCATAAGTAATAGAATGTATTTTTACTTTCACTAAACCACCATTATACAAATCTAAGTGTCCTTTTAGATCGAATCCTTGCACAGATACAGCTCCTACATCTTCAATAACTACTTCTCGAAGTTCTACTTTAGAAAGAGCGTTCACATATAATCCTGCATACGTTCCCACAACTAATATTGCTAAAACTAAAACCATCAGCACTATTACCCACCATTTAGCATACCATTTCATTTTTATTTCACCTTATAAAATTGGTCGAATGTTTTGTATTTCTCAATACTTATATATTCACTGTTACATTTACCGCATTTATGAGGTAAACCATAATCTTTCTTAACTTTCCAAATATAACGACAAGAATTACATTTAACAAAAAATCCTTTGAACTCATTTTTTCTCTTAGCGTTTCGAACCAAAGTATCTACTTCTTTTTCTCTTTTAGCTTTTTCAGGAGTCATCCACACACATTCATATTTGATATTTCCTAATTTCTCTTGTTTTTTATCTTCTTTTTGTTGTTCTTCTTTTCTAAGCTTCTTTTGTTCTTTCTTAATTCTTGCTTGTTCTGCTCTTTGTTTTTTTGTTCTGGCAACCATTTTCAAATGTCTTATTTTTTGTTCTTTTTTTTGTCTGATGAATTTTTGCTCTTCTGCAGATACAGAAATAATAAATATAGCTCCGAAAAAGAAAGTTACTATAAATAACATTAAGAAAAAGTTAGTGCCATATATGAGGCCTATTAAGCCACTAGAGGTTCCATCGCTACCAATAAAGAATATTAAATCTATTAACCAACCTAAACCATATATTCCTAGAGTTACGCCAATACCCTATCCAAAAGTTTTTTTTACAGCCTCACCATATTCTTCGTTCATTTTTCACCTTAATTTATTTAAATAATTTCTCAATCATTTTTGCTAAACCAATTCTTTATTCGTTTCAATAAATTATCTTTTTTAATATTATTGTCTTTTTTTCCTTCTATGTAGTCCATCAACATACCAACTGATCGATTATACACGTAACGACTTTTAGCTAAGTTTCTATCGAACAATTTTCTCTGCATAAAATCATATTCTTTTAATATACGATTATTTTTTAATAATGTTACTCTCATAACAACGTTTTTGAAATGAGGAAGTTTTTTCTTTTGTACATAACTCTTTACTTGTTGGAATTTCCTAGGAGTTAATCTCATAGCAATAGTGCTGTGAAAATGATACTTTCTATTTTGATCAGTTGATTGTAATGTACAATAAGGTTGAAGAGTTTTCGATAACGCCCATCTAAACTCATCTAATTTTTTATCAGGGTTAATATCAAAATAAACTACCTTATTATCTTCGAATGTTGAGAAATGTTTAAGTGTAAAACTCATTATATCGGTTTTTGTACACAATCTAGCAAAATCACCAATTAACTTTCGTTCATTGTTAGTTTTTATTATTGCCAAGGATATGTGAGGTACAGGTCTTTTGCGATTAGCATTACCTATCCTACAAGTTTTATCAACATCCCATATAATCTCTTTTAATCTTTTCTTTGCTCTTCCTTGAAACCTAAATTCTATAAGATAATTATTCATTTTTGTTCTTTCCACACATAATATTTTTTTATAATATCTTTAGTGCCAGTGCTAAGTTTTAGTTTACATCCTGGCTTGAAATAAGCTATATATTTTACTTCTTGTCGAGGTTTTGGTGTTCCTCTAGCTTTGATAAGAACAACTGTATGTTTATGCGAATGACTCTCGTGATTGAAAATTATTTTTGCTTCGTTAGCCATTAATCCTGTTTCTTCTTCTAGCTCTCGAATTGCGGCTCTAAATCTGCTTTCTCCTTTATTCGCTCCGCCACCTGGTAAAAGATATGTTCCTCTACTCATAGCTGTAAGTAGAATCCCTTTAGGAGTTTCAACAATTGCAGTTCCTCGTCTTCTTTTCATTTCATTCACCTATTCAGTTATTATAATCCTGTATTTCTCAACGAGGTTTGTCCATTTACGATAATTTGATTGACTGAGCCTAGGACCCATATCACCTATTTTTTCCCATAATAGAGCATCAGCATATTCTTCACCAACACTATCAAAAGATTCCCCTTCACTAATAACAATTACTTCAGGAGTTGATTTTAAGGCCCCTGCATTAACATAATTATCAGGAACAACAGTTATTATTGTCGGGCTCGTTGTTTCAACAAAACAATAACCTGTGTCTTTATAGTCGTATTGTTCTGGGCACTTTATTCCTAGAGCTTGATGATTTTCTAAATCATAATTAAATAAAGCAACACCATAACCTAATTCTCTTAATAATAATGCTAAAAGTTGAGATTTTTCTCCGCAAACGCCTGTTTCATCAAATAACACTTCATAAGCATATCTTGATTTTGAATTGCCACTCTCTAAACTCACATAATCATAGGGCATCATTTGCACTAGACTAATTGCTATTCTTGCTTGATCATCTTGACTATTACTACGACTTTGTATTTTCTCACTAAGATCAGTTGTTAATTTTAACTGTTCATCGTCATCAATATTCTTTCTTATGAAATCTTCAGTAGTCGGAGCTATACTCGTGTAAGAAATAGATCTTGAAATAGCTCCTAAATATGTATATAATCCTTCGTAAACATAAAGTTTCAAAGTGAATTCATCCCCTCTTAACAAATAAGTATATGTTCTATCATCTTTACCAGTCATATATTTAGAAATGCAAACGTCTCCTCTTGGAGTTTCTTCTCTTCCACAGCCACAAACAGTTGCTTTTTGTTTTAGAACGCCATTGAAACACATCCAAGGTTCATCATTTTTAACACAGTTCCCATAAATAGTTCCGTCTTCACAGCGTTGAATTAACTCGCAAGTGTTATTTATCTCTTTGTAATCTTCTGGACAACCGCATTTATCAGGAGAATAAATTAAAGTAGCATTCCCTTGACAATAATAAGAATCATTATTAGAGCAAGTTTTTATTATAGTTCCATCATCACAAGTCAGTCCTAAATAATTATTCACATTATCAGGTAAGGTAATTATTTGATTACCTACTAGAAATACAAATATTAATAATAAAAGCAAGGATAAACCTATTAGTTTTAACCAGTCTATTTTTCTTCTTCGTTTTTTGATAGTAATTTTAGGACCTCGTATTTCTTCTTCTTCTTCAGTTACATCATCTGGTCTTATAGGTTCTTCATTTGCCACACCTACATCGTCTTCGAATAAAGGTTCATTATCATCCCAGTTTTCACCATATACGGGAACAATCGTTATTTTTTTACCTGCACCATTGCTTCGAGGCGTTCTTCCTGAAGCTATATCAAGTGCATCTGTATATTCCTGTTTCTCTTTCTTGACTTTTTTTTCCCACTCTTTATAATATTCAGGACAAGGATGACCGTCTTTTCTCCATTCCTCCATAAATAAGAGATCTTCGAAACTAGTACCATTAAATCTAGGCGGACCAGGAGGTATAGCGTACAAATGTTTTTTACAAAAGTATTCTTTACAATATTCGCACTTAGAAACAGCTAATTTTTTATAACAAGAATGATAATCACAAGAATGAGTCTTAGGTTTAGATTTTGTAGGTTTATTGACCATAGAACACCTTATGTGAAACTAGTACTTTTCAGAGGTAAAACTTTATAAATTTAACTCCGAAAAAGCCGCAAATAAGCTCTAACTCTTACTTTTTAAGAATTTTTTGAAAGTTTCTTTAATTTCTTCATCACTCTTACCTTCTACCATTAGCTCTATCAAACCTTCCATTTTGTCTAAACGCTTCTCTTGTTCTTCATTAGTCTTCTTGTATTTCAAAGCTTCCCTTAGACTAGTAGGGTTATTACATTTAGAACATCTATCGGCATCAGGAGTATTTGCTGTTCCGCAAACTCTACAAATAATGGATTTCTTGTCTTCGTGAACAAATCCGTCAAGATGATTCTTGAAGCGATCTTTTTGATCTTGATTATCCATACGAGCATAAGTTTTATTGAAATAATCTAAGCTGTGACCAAATTTATCAGCACACCATTCAGCAGGATCATTATTCATCTTAGCTATACGACAAGCAGAGTGACGCAAATTATACAAATCAAAAGGTTTCTTTATGTTTAACTTTTCCATTAAACGCTGAAATCGTTTCCTTACTGCTTGATTAGTGAATGCTTTTTGATTCTTATTTGGTGTGAGCCACAGATTATCTTTAGGTCTTTTTGTTGGATGATTATCTAACCATCTTTGTAAATGAGGTGTTGCTCTATATATGATTACATCTCTAGGTCCTGTCTTTCCTTTGGTAACTTTTATTGTCATAAAGCCATCAGTGTCCGCAGGAGAAACCGAACCATACAATATGTCTAAAAATTCAGAGCTTCTAAATCCCCCACACATTTGTGTTGCAATCATTGCTTTCATTTGATAAGTTTTAGCTTCACTAATCATAAGATCTCTTTCTTCTTCTGTAATCATATCATCAGCAACTAAATTTCTTTTAGTTCCTTTCTTAGAAGACTTAATATCTTTGAAAGAATAAGGTTTAGCATCATCATTATGCCACTTAATAAATGTATTAGAAACACTTACAATAGTATAATAATAAGAAGGACTTTTATTCTTTCTTATTTGACTAAAAAAATCATTAACACTATCTCTTGCTTTTTGTTTAGCAGGTTTAGTTTTTAAATTTTCATCTAATAATTCTTCAACATCCTTGAAGTGCTCTAATAGAAATTTTATGTGTTTACAGAATATGACCAGTCTAGCATCTCCTACTTTATCAGAATAAACTAACATATAACGGTCCAATAATTTTTTATTTTTAGAACTGATTATATCATTACTTTCCAATTTCTTTCTTTCTCGGATAGCTAATTTTGCATAGTCGTGAACAGGCATAAAACCCAGAAATCACCCATTATATATAAAATATTTGACGGGATTTGTACAAAAAGTAAAATCCCCCCTGGCAGACTTGAACCACCGACCTCACCGTTTATGCTGATCGTTTATCATTCGTAGCACCATAATTTAGGCGCGTAACGTCAAACGACTTCTACAGCGGTGCGCTCTACCAGCTGAGCTAAGGGGGGAAGAGCAATACTGCTTTGGACTGTTGTTTTCTTTATAAATATTTCCTAGAAACAAGCTAGAATTAGAAGAAAATTAAGAAAAATAAAATAAAAAAAGTTTACTGAGCCAATCCGCCGATTTCGGCTTTACCTGACACAGTTGTTCGTTGTTTTCCCTTTGAATTCTCAAACTTAGCTCTTACAGGAGGAAGTCCTAAAGGCCCCATGATTTTTAGCTTAGCTTTGATTGTATAGGTAACAATTCTTTCTTCAAATGATTCTAATGTATCGAAGTCCCATTTGATAATTGTTCCTTTCTTATCGGTTCTAACAACGTCGCTTGGTTCAAGAACGCCAAGTCCAGATCCCACTTTAACATGTGCGATTGGAGGAGCTCTATCAAGAACACGTAGATTGTAGAATGCTTTTCCAGTTCGGTTTCTAATATAGATTCGAACTTTCATTTCACTTACGCCTTCAGTGTCTCGTCCAGTAACGATTGTTTGTTTTTTTAGAACGATTGGAGTTCGAAGCATAAAGTATGCGATGAATCCAAGAATTACTAAAAGAACAATAAGAGGGATTGCTCTATAATTTTGAATAACTGTAACAGTTCCAGTTTCTTCTGGTTCTAAAGTTACGTCCCAGGTTGTTGCGCCTGTTCTTTCTACAGAACTTACTTCAATGTGAACATTTGTAAAAACTCTTTCATACCAAGGGATGTCGAGGTCTAAGGACACCGTCTTTTCAACGTTTGCAACGTTTTGTAATGAAGAAACTTTTACATATCTAAATAGGAAAGATGAAGAAACAGGTGTGGATCTATCAATAAAAGAATACGCACCAATGTCATAGTATCTATCTACTTCATTGATTCTTTCTTCATTGTAATCTAAAGTTACAGAAAGGTCTCGAGCTCCAGGTCCAGTAAGAGGGTCAATTTCGAACCTATACTCAAAAGTTTTTTCTTCAAGACCACCAAGGTCTACTTCAAATACATCTTCAAATTCTTCACCGTCAATAGAAAGAACCATTCCTTCTAGATCAAGAATATTTCTATTTCGTAAATTAATTTGAACAGATACTGGTTCTCTAGGATCAACTTCTGAACCCATTGTTGCAGTTAAAGCAACCGATGGTTTGTAGCCTCCGTCATGAACACTTTTGATATAAATTGTTGTCTGCTCATTGAATGTATCTGTCGGTGTTTGTACAGTAACTGGAACAACATAGAATCCAGGACCTTTGTAATTTGTTGGTCGCGGACGAATTTTTAATTCCACAGTTAATGTATCACCTGGATCAACACGAACGCTTGACGCAGTTTCAGTGACCCATTCAACAGGATTTATACTCCAAGAGAAAACTTGCGCTACTCCTTGAGTATTTGTAAGTGTAATTTCGTACTCCGCAATTTCATCAAAATATACATGATTAGATGATGTAGATGTCGGAGCAATCTCGACAGAAGATGCAGTTGCAAAGCTTAAAACTAGCAAGAACATCATAGCTAATATAATTATTTTAGTATAAGACCTCATGGGATTACCCTCCGGTAGAGATTAATTAAATCAGTATATAAAGCTTTCGTCTGAGAGAAAGTCTAAAACTGCCGTTCTTTATAAGAAGAGCCTATTTCAGGATGCTTATCTGATTTTGTTTCTCGACTCTGATTATATTCTGAGATAAACTTTCAAGTTTATGTTCGTGAGATACTAGAATCAATTGAGATAATTCTAACTGATCAAAAACATCTCTAAGTCTATCAATTTGCTCCGTTGAGAATCCATCCGTAGGCTCATCTAGTATGAGAATATCTTTTGTATGCAAAGAACCGAAGTAAGTATTAAGAACTTTATTCAAAGCAAGACGATATGCCAATGCAAGAGCGGTCTTTTCTCCTCCTGAAAGATTCGCAACTGAAGTGTCAAAACCATTCTGTTCAATTAGAGGAGTAAAATCTTCGTTAAGTCTAACAGTAAACGCATCATCCTCAATAAGCATCGCAAACCATTGCATGAAATAATCATTAAACTCATGATAAACTTTGAGAAGTACACGTTTCTCTATTGTTTTCACAAGAGGAAGAAATAATTCTGAGAGCCAATCTTTAACACCGGACAATTCATCAATTCGTTTTGCAATTTCTGTCTTCTTGACAAGAGCTTCTCTTATTACCAAAGACATTTTTTTAGAAACATCAAGTTTAGTAGATAATTCTGTGAACTCTCGATCTTTCAATCTTTCGGATTGTTTAGCATCGGCAAGTTTTTTCATCAAATTAAAATCAATAATAGGTCTATCTCTATCTAATACTTGTTTGTGGCTAAGAAGTTCAATTTGAATTTTTCCAAGAGAAGACAATTCTGTCTCTTTCTTCTTCTCTAGTTGTTCAAGATCTTGTTTTGATTTTACAAATTGTACTTTCTGTTGTTTGAAAAGAAGATAATCTCTTTCTTCTTTGTCTATAATAAGTTTCTTTGCATCGAGTTCTTTTTCTTTCTCGGAAAGTTTAAGACCTAGCTCTTCTAATTCAATCTTTTTCTTTCCAATGGTATCAATAATTAATTGTTGTTCTTTTTGCATATGGTCTTTGTGATCGGAACCGACATCCTGTTTGCAAGTCGGACAGTTTTCTAAAGAAGAAATAGTATTCACAAGTTGAAGAGATCGTTTTTGATCAGATTCCAATGCTCCTTTTCGTTGATTAATTATGGATCTGTTCTGTTTTATCTTATCAAATGCTAATGCTAGTTTCTCTTTCTTACTTATATCTAATACTAATTCCTTCTCAGAAAAGTTTTTGAGAAATTCATTCTTCTCAATTATTTGCTTTTCAATTAATGCGACAAGTTCTTCCTTATTCTTAACAGATTGTTCAAGAAGTTTTAATTTATTCTCTTCTTGCTGATATGCTTTTACAATCATATCCACTTTCATTTGCTCTCTTTCCAAAAGTTCTCTACTTTGTTTTGCAATTTCCAATCCTCTCTGTGCTTTTGGAAGGAGCATTTCAAGTCTTTCTAGCTCGATCTTTTGTGCAGAGAATTGTTCTTGAAGAATTTTTACATCATCGGTTTGACCTTTTAGTCTTTGAACTCTTTCTTTTACATCGGAAAGATAGAAATTAGTATTTTCTCCAACACGTTTGTATTTGTCAATGTCAAAAATTTTACGAATAACATCTTTTCTTTCTTCAGGAGATTCATGAAGAATTAATTTGACTTGCTCTTGAGGAGTGTAAACAGTATATCGAAATAAATTAGTTGATTTGTTGAGAAGAGATTCAGGATAACCAAGAAGAGTTAAGACTCTTGCTTTTAATTCGGTTGGAGTAAGAGTTTCTTCCTGCCCATTTACTGAAATACTTCCTTCTTTTTGATTAACAGATAATTGAGATCTTTTTAGAGATCGCTTAATAGTTACATCTTTACCTTGAATCTCACAATTGAGAATAACATATCCTTCGTCCGCTCCATGGCTTAGTAATTCATGGACTGAAGTCTTTCCTCGGAGAATTCCAAAGAGAGCAAATTCGATCGCTATAAGAATACTTGTTTTCCCACTTCCAATATCTCCAGAGAGAAGAGTAATACCTTTATCGAACTCAATCTTTTGAGAATGATAGGATCTAATGTTGAATAATTCTACGGATCGGATAAACATAGAGAAAAGAAAAAAATGAAAATATTTAAGTCTGTTGAAAGGCTTTTTAAACTAAAGACAATAGGCTCTCGCCGCTTCAAGTAAATACCCTTTCATCTCATCAGAACTCAAAATATTATCTCCTCCTTGATTTGTTCGTAGTTTTCCTTCTGCATCGATAATAAAGTTCGTATGACTTAGTTCTTTCTTGATTTTACTAACTTGATCATAGACATTATCCTTTGATAATCCTCCTGCAAAACCAATCATCACATCAGGAAGTTTATCTTTTAATGCAGAATAAACTGGTACGAGTTCTTTAGCATCAAAGTCAAGACCAGCTCCTTGAGATGGATCAATAAGAAGATAGTCTATTAATCCTTTATAATCAGCAACTTTGTTTGCAACTAATTCTGGATTTCCTTCTGCTATCATATCAGGACTTAATTGAAATACAATATCAACTAAACTAAAGTCTTTTTTTAATGATTCTAATTCAGCTATGTCTGGCCACTCCATATTAAGTTGAACCGATCTGCAAATATTAGCTTCATACATTTCAGTAAACAAAGGAGCCACATCTCCTAAAAAACTATGATCACTAAAATTACAATAATGAATCATTGCCAGAGATCCTTTATTAGCTTCTTCTAAAATAGGAGCAAGATCTTTTCCAGCCGGAGTTCTTCTGCGAGTTGCATCATAATTCTGACCATAAAGAGAGTCCTTCGTTGCCAGAATTCCAATCATAGGAATTACATCCGTTTCCATCGTAATTCCTGCGTTGTTGTACAGCTCAATCGTATCTTGAGCTTCTTGAACTGTTTTTACACCTGTAATTCCAATATATTGTTTTTTCATAATAAACACCTATATTGAATGTCAGAAAGTAAGGAATTAAACTTTTAGCTTATAGTATATATATCTAGTTAAATAGTTATATTTTTATAGTTTGAGTGTTTTAACAAATTTATGAAACGAAAACTAATCCAGCTATCACCATCAACAAGCGTCGTCTCAGTTCCGAAATCATGGGCTGTAAAAAATAAACTAGTCAAAGGTACAGAACTCAGTGTTCTTGAAGTTGAAAATAAATTAGTCATATCAACGGAAAGCACAAAGACAGAATCAGAAATACTCATAGACATAAGTAAACTTTCAGAAGATCTTATTTGGGCATACATCGACGCATCTTACGTAGCAGGATACGATTCAATTAGAGTAAAAACAAAAAATAAAGAACAAACAACGCTTGTTGGAGAAACAGTAAAATATTTTCCAGGACTATTACTTTTCGATGAGACTAACACATCCGCTCATCTTAAAGATATCACTGGCGAAACAAAAGAAGATGTAAATAAAATTCTCAACAGAATATTCAACATGATTATCAGCCTTCTTGAAGGATCAATCATAGCAACAAAAGAGAAAGACTGGAACTTTCTTGCACAGGCAAAGGAAAAAGACCATATAATTAATAGTTACTGTAGTTATTGCTTCAGACAACTAAATAGATTTGGTTTCACACAGCTTTCTAAAATAGGCTTATTACATACACTGATTAAACTCATCGAAATCTACTCAGATAAAATTGTAAAAGTTCTAATAGAATCAGGAAAGAAGAAAAAAACAATCAACGAAGCAATACTCAAAGATATTCTTGCAAGTTGTAAAATTATCCAACGACTACATACAAAATACGATCAGGAGAAATTACTAACACTCGATAATCTCCGAATAAAATTAGAAAAAGCTTCTGAGAAAAATACAATCATTCAAAATATTGCAAAAGCATTATTTGATATTGAAGAACTCGAGATTCAATTACATCTTTAACGTTTTATTGACTTTATATCATCAACGCAAAGCCACGCAGCCTGGTTACCAAAACCAGTCTTATCAATATCAAAAGGAACAAGCATTTCCAGATCTTTAATTTCTACGAGAATACAATATTTCTTGAACTTATTAGCTTCAAATGATTTCTCTTTATCCACATAACCAACAGCAGGATAAGAATTAATAATCTCTTTAACTTTCAAAGGACTTAGATCATCAAACTGATGAACTTTCTTAACTATAAATTTTGCAAGAACTGGTTTGCTGCTTGGTTTAAGATAAACAGTTTCTCCTTCTTTTATTCTACCCCAAGGAGCGCGTCTTCCAAGATACCATCTAGACTCTATTGTTTTCTTTCCTGATAGAATTAATGAGAAATAGGGTTCTTGGAGAATTGCAACGTGATCCATATTACTTTTTTTCCTTTTTAGTTTTCTTTAATTTCTTCTCAATCTCTTTTTTATGCTTAGCCATTAATCTTTCCATAAGTGCTTTCTCTTTCACAAGTTTAGCTTTTTCTTGTTCAAGTTTTTCTTCTTCATTATGAACTCTCTTCAGGAAGAAACCATCAAATCTAGCAAGAACCGTTGAGACAAGAAGTGAAAGAATCATACTCATAACAATTGCTGAAGCTATTATTGAAACTGCCGCTTCTCCTCCAGGGAATGAAATTAGTGCCAATGAAAGAACTACAACTGCAACAGCAATACCTTTTGGAATCATTAAAGACATAAATATTTTTTCTTCATTATTAAACTTGCCCTTTGGAAGAACAAATGTTAAAGAAATATATCTTAGGAAAACACTAAGTAGGAAAACAATTACTACTTTGAAAATAAATAAAATTGAAAGATCAATAGGAACTACAAATCCTACAAGGATAAAAACCAAGATAACAAAAATAGTGCTTAGAACTTGATTGAATGTTTGTAAATCTTCTTTTCTATTAATATACATATTACCAAAGAACAAACCCATTGTCGCTACGCCGAGAACACCAGATCCGCCAATGGACTCCGTAAGTAAATATCCTGCAAGAGCAAATACAATTAACAAAATAGGAGAATATTCTTTACTATAAAATTTATGAAGAATTCTTGAAAGTAAGAAACCTAACAACACACCCATACCAATACCAGCAGCAATCTGCAGAATCAAAGGACTAATCTGTCCCAGAACAACGGAAGAAATGCTCGCTTGAGTATTCGCCATGATTTGAATAGCCATCAATGGTAAAATAATTGTAAAAGGAGTATTCACAATAGATTCAATTTCAAGAAGTTGAATAACTCTGTTTGAAGAGTTCTTAAGAATGTGAAACATACTTGTCGGATCGGTTCCAGCCATTGTAATCGCAAAGATCGATGCTAATAAAAAATGATTAAGATCTATTTTTCCAAAAAATAGCAAAGACGAAGCAATACCAACACCAACAATAGATAAAATAAGGAAAGATAAGAACATTTTCAGAGAAGTTCCTGAATATTCACTCACCATCTTCATCTTAAAGCGACTTGAACCGTCGAATACAACCAAGACCAAGGCAAGCATAGCAATTGTAACCACAAGCGTTTCTGAAAACACAAATGAAACAACACCTATAGAATTAAGATAATTCATAACAAGACCTGTAATCAGAAGAAGGAGCAAACTAGCAAGTTTAATTTTCTTAGCAAAAAGACTAACAAGTAGTCCCACCCCTAAAACGACTGCGATCCCAGCAAGGGATTGCAGTGCCGCTTCCAATACCATTGTACGGATTACAGACTCGAGAGTTTATAAAGATTACTCCATATAGGCATTCTCAGCAGAGCTTGAATAAGAAACTGCTCGGCACCGAGAGAAAAACATATAATAAGAAAACTATTCTAATAAATATGCAACAATCAATGAAACTTACTGAGAATGCCTATGACAGAGTTGAATCAGGTAAGAAAACAATCGAAATAAGATTGTTCGATGAAAAACGTCAGAAATTAAACATAGGCGACATTATAGAATTCTCAAAATTACCAGAACTTAAAGATAAAATAAAAGTTAAAGTTATTGAGCTTCACAAATACAAAACATTTAGAGATCTTGTGACTGATTACGGGACAGAATATTATGGCCATCAGAAAGACAAATATTCCGTAGACGAATTTGTTGAAAGATGTTACACAACATATTCTAAAGAACAAGAACAAAAATATGGAGTTCTAGGAATAGAAATTAAATTAATTTCTTAATCTACTTCCCATAAGCTTTTTCAGCCAGCTCAGCTATCTTCTGCTTCTCAGCTTCCACTCGAATAGGTTCTAATAAACTATTAACATAGTCAATAACGCCTAGCTTCATATCAGCAGGATGTAATTCTTTATTTGCGAAAGCAGTTCTAAGTTCGTCTAAGTTTTTGTAAGTTATAGGACCGCCGAATTTCTCAGGACGATTAATGACAAAGTCTTTTCCTTCATCGTGTAAATGAGGAAACATAACTAATTTAGAAAAATCAATAAACCAGTTTTCTTCGACGTTTCCTTCTTCGCAGAAACCTTTGTTAAGTTTTTTAGCAACTTTTTTTGCAGTATCAAGAATATCAATTTTACTATTTGGATCACTAGCGCTCATTTTACCGCCAGGGTTTAATCCACCAACCATAGGATTCATTAGGTGAGATCTTTTTGCATAGCCAATCTTAGGCAAGAATTCTCTAGCAAACATGAAAATCTTTCTTTGATCAACACCACCGAACTGAACGTCAACATCTAAGTATTGTTCATCGAGTGCTTGGAGAATAGGATAAAGTAAACCAGACATTCTAGGATTAGTTGCTTGTTTAACAACTTCTGCGCCTGCACGTTGAGTATCTCTTGATGAAGCAATAGCAGAAATTTTATACATGTCTAATGTATAATCTTCTTTTGTTTGGAAATCTTTTCCTCTTACAAATTTTAATTTGGAAATATCGGCACCAACAGATTTCAACATCTCAGTAATAATAAATTCATAATATTTAGTACGTAGATCTACAGACTCCCAAGTAGAACCAATTGAATCTAAGAAAGCATGAATATCAGCAATAAGAACTGTTACATCACAACCAGCATTTAAAAAATCACGAATTTTAAACATTCCAACGAAATAACCAATATGAGGTTTTCCAGTAGGAGCAGTTCCCAAATAGACTTTTATGTCTCTTTCTTTGAGGATTTCTTTAATTTTGTCTTCGCCTACAACTTCTTGTAGGTTTCTTGTGATTAGTTCGTATTTTTCGTCAGGATTCATACTGTGCTTGATAGAAGAAGAGGCATTTATATGTTTAACGAAGTTAAACGCCAATTTTTCAACATAAATTTAAAAATACAGCTTCATTTAGGTCTTTTATAGAGATTGATCATAATGAGCAAAGAGATACTAGAACAAGTAAAATTAACTAACTTAATCGCAGATATTGAGAAAAAGAAAACAAGTCTCAATAAAATAGATAAATCGTTTCAATACAAGCCAATGTTCAAAGGTGTAGATATTATTACAGCAGGCGATCTTCTTGAAAAATTCATTACAAAAATACACAATATCGGGCAAAAAGAAACAAATATGTTTGAACAAATAGTTATGTATCAAATATTCTTAGAAGAATTCAAATACAAAGAAAAATTTGCAGGGTATAGAAAGACATTACATGTTCACAACCCTTATTTCCAATTAGTTCCTTCTGAAAAACTAGCAGACTTTTCAGATAAAGAAATGAACAATATTGAATTCGAATTATTTATAGGACTTATTGCAGAAAGATTAAAAAATCCAGAATATAACCAGTTTTATACCAATCCAGAAAGCGAACATTATAAATTAACCATTGAATCATATTTCAGTAATGATTTCTATATAGATATAACAGGGTCAATGACCAATATCAATCCTTTACTAAGAGGAGCTCCTAAAAAATGAAGAATCAAAAAGAAGCAGATGATGAATTTGAAAAACAGTTCCTAGAAAAATTCAATTTTCATAAAAAAACGTTTATAGATGTGCAACCAAAAGAACATTTTAAAATTATGAAAGCAAACAATGAAACTATCAGAATAGAATCATTTGTAGATAATTTTATAGACCAAGTAGTTCGAACAGAACACATCGAAAAAAATATTAACGGATTCTCATTTGATTTTGCAAAATATATACAATCATATGTATTCCAAGAACAAATTGTAGGGTATAAAGAAGTAGTAGATATACAAAATCCATTCGCAGAACTGGTTAAAAACTATAATCTAGCATATGCAAATGATTTAGATATAGAAATAGGTTTGCTCTTTGAAAGAGCACAAAAAGCAGAATTCAAAGCACGAAGACTCCAAGTTAACAGCACATACACAACTAAAGTAATATTTCAACAAGAATTCATGGAAAACATTTTCAGATATAGACAAAAAGGAGAAATACTTCTTCAATTAGATCACAATGTAGCGTAAATTATTTCAAAAATCCTTCCATTAGCTTTTTCTGCCAGGACATTAACATATCTAAAGAATTCAATGCAGCGATTTCTTTCATTTCATCTTTACTCAAGAATATATGAGCAGGAACTTCATATTTCTTAGCAAGAGCATCTCTTTTCTCACCAAGTCTAATAATAAGTTTCTTTTGCTGTTCTGAAAATCTTTTTGGTTTTGTAGTCTTAGGAAGGATCTCGGTTTTTGCAGATTTTCCTTTCTGAATAGCTTTATGAAATTTCATAGCACTTCGCTTAACAACAGGATGAACCCCTTTCATATTCTCCCAATCACTTATTTTTTTTGGATGATGAGTCAATAAATCTCCAAGAAGTTTATTGTTCATAATAAAATGAACCGGTCTATCAACTTTCTTTGCAAGTTCTTCTCGTAATAAAAATAATTCTTTGAGAATTGCTTGTTGACGAGGACTTAATGATCGGTATCCTCGGAACTCAAAGTATTCCATTTGTTTAATAGGATAATCTGCTTTTTCTAAACGTTGAAAATATTCATAAATCCAATCCAATCTATCTTTCTTTTTTAATTCACTTTCAAGAGCATCTTTTAATTTGAGAAGATAAATAGTATCTTTTGTCGCATAGGACAACATTTCTTTATTGATAGGTCTTTTTGTCCAATCAGCCATTTGAAATTTACTTTCTTTTTCAACATCAAAGTATTCTTTTAGTAAGGAACCTAAACCAACAGATTCTTTTCCTAAAAAGACAGCTGCTTTTTCTGTGTCAAAAATGTTTCTTGGCTTACATTTGAATTCTTGTTCCAATAATCGGAAATCGAATGTGACATCGTGAAAAATTTTAAGTTTTGAAGGATCCTCAAATATTTTAACAACTGAAGAAATATCTTTCAAAGCAAGAGTATCAACAATCCAATTTTTAGATCTTGAAGAAATTTGAATAATAGATGTGTAACAGCCATAATTGTGAAGATTATTTTCCATCTCCAAATCAATACCAAACTCATTCTCATTAGCCCACTCATTTGCTGCTTTTTTCAAAGCTTCAGGGGTATCGATGAACGTGAAAGGTATCTGTTGCTGTGACATGAAATATGAGATGAAGCTAATTCATTTATAAATATACCGGGTAGATCTCAGCGACAAACATATAAAGCTAGTTCTAATTTCATCTTTTTAATGGTAGCAATATTTGACGTAGACGAGACATTATTATCCACATTTTCAGAATTCCTAGATTGGCATAATAAGGAATATGGAACAAAATTTATGGATATTCATTTCACAGATTATCATTGGGAAAAAGTATTTGGAATCAGTCATAATAAATTATACAAAAGACACACAAATTTCTTAAAAAGCGATGAAGCTCTAAAAACAGTAGACTTTTGTTATGGAGCAGAAGGATTAATAGAACTAATAAAAGAAAAAGGCGACGATATAATTCTCCTAACAGATAGAGATTATAGTTTAAAAAATCGAACATACGACAGTTTTCAAAAACATTCTAAGGATATCAAAGATATTATTTTCACAACTAAAGACCTAGGGAAAAATAAAATTAGAAAAGTAGATGTTCTAAAAGATCTTAAAGCAAAATTGTACATGGAAGATTCTAAAGCACATGCAGAAGCAGCTCACGCCGCAGGCATCTACACAATCATTGTATCAAAATACTGGAACAATGACCATAATCTTCCTTGCGAACAACATGTTAGTAATTTAGGACTAGCTAGAAGATTAATTAATAAAGTATATGATGTATAATTATTTTGTTTCTACATAATAACCAATCAGATTCTTCTCAAGTAATCCTCGGATAGTTTTCTTAGTTCCATCATCAGGAAGATTATTTGAAGAGATAAAAATAGAACCTGAATCATCTTTCAAAGTATAACCAGAGATTTCTCCTAGTTTAAGAGAACCTTCAACGGTTCCTGAGACAGTAACTTTCTTACCTACATTATCTTGAATTTTTACATCAGCTATGCTTGTTGTACATGCAGTCATGAATACTGCTATAATAACAAGAAGAACAATTCCTAAAATATGTTTAGATTTCATGAACAAAGTTAAAGAGTAGAACTATATAAAATTAATCAAAGAAAAAAAGAAAATAAAAAAAATAAAGGCATTAAGCCTTAAATCATCTCACCGATTTCTACAGAATCATCTGCGTCTGCAAGTTCATCTGCTAAAACAGCGTCAACTGCACCTTCTGCAGTAGAGTCATCAATATCCTCAGCATCTTCAACAGCTGCATCTGTTGGACCGCAAGCGGTAAACATAAGAGCAGTTAATATTAAAGCTGCGAAAAGGATAATAAACATAGTTCGCTTCATTTTAGTTAGCACCCATATCAGGTAGAGGATGGTTTTCTTGGAATGCTTCTACTCGATCTCTTAATTGAGCTCGAAGAGCATCTACATCTTCCTTGTTAATATTGTTCATCATTTTTTGATGAGCAACTCCTGTACGTGCTCTAAATTCTTGAGCCATATTTTTTAAACCTTCCTTTTTCTCTTGATTCATTGCGGAAATATGTTTATTAAGCTTAAGTTTAGCTTCTTGAGCGGTCATTTCACCAGCTTGAAGTTTAGTTTTTACTTCTTCAATATTTACACCAAGCTCTTCTAGAACTTCAGACATTCTTTCTCTGTTTTGTTCTTTAACCTTAGCTTCAATTTCAGCTTGTTTTTCTTTAACACGTTCTTGAGCTTTTTCTTTAACTTGTTTTCTAAGAGCATCTAATTCTTCCTCAGGAACAATTGTGTGAACTCCTTCTCGAAATTGAGTACTAAGTTCTTTTGCTTCTTCTCGAATTGCTTCGAATTGAGCAAGAGCTTCTTCTTTAGTAAGTTCTTCAAGGGAAATTGCGTTAGCTTCTTCACCTAGAGTTTCAATATCTGCTCTAATTGATTCAAGTTCAGTGGTATCCATATCAGGATAGTTTTCTTGAACATAAGCAAGAACAAATTCTCCAGCAGCATGGTTTTGCATAACTTGTTTGTTAAGTTGCATAACTCTTACTTGAGCACCTTGATTATTTCTAAAGTACTGAGCTGTACGAATTCTTTCACGAGCTTGTAAAGTTGTTTTTTCTGCGACTTTAACTTCGTCATTTGCGACTTCAGCTTTAGCTTCAACTTCAGTATCAGCTTGTCCATTATCACTATTAACAACAATATCGTTTCCTTGATTATCTGCATTATTTGTTACAGTGTCAGCACCTGTTGCTGCAGCCATTGGAAGAGCCGCTAAGATCAGTACAAAGAGCACTGCGAAAATATATTTTAATTTCATTTTTTTTCCTCCGACATTCTTAAAAAAGATATAAAGAATCAAGAAAAATGTTGATAAAATCTTGTTCCGCAATATGAAGTTCGGGCTTCACTGCGAAATCAGATTTTATCAATCACTTTATGGGGTAAATTTGATTCAATATATGCTTTAATTAAATGTTTACAGTATTATAAAGGTGGAACAAGATATAGATATTTGCCGGAACAAGCCGGAACAAACCGGCACAGAATCAAGAATTAATCAATTTTGGCCCTTTTTGAGAGAAACCACATTACTCATACCACTTTGCTCTTTTGTGACGATTTCTCTCCGTACGAGAGAGTCTACATTCCGAGAAAGAGACGATTTTGGCAGGCCTGTTTCCTTCTCCAGAGCGGCCTGAGTTGTTGAACCATTATTTTTCTCAAGAATTTTAACAATTTGCAATTGTCGCTCTGTGAGAGTTTTAGGATTATAAGCCTTAGATTTTGACCTTTTATTTTTAATTTTCTTAAGTCTAAATCTTATTGCTGCAAATAAAGCAACAAGAACCAATCCTGTTAGAGCAATAAACCAACCCGGAGGAGATGAAGAGCTTCCTTCTTTCTTAATTTCATATTGAACAATAATATCAAAAACTTTCTCTTCAGCAATACCAATAATAGTTAACCCAGAACTAGTAGTTTCTATTCGAGAAAAAGTAGGAATCTTCATATAAGTAATAGATGATCCTTTTGGAAGATTAATTTTATAGTATGCACTCGCAACTGAAGTATCTGTTGTAACATTAAGCAACCAATAAGCTCCTTTTTTAGAAGTTAATTCCGGAGATTGATAAACAATAAGATTTTCAATGTTAGTATCTCCTTGAATTGTTACAAGACCTGCTTCACTAACAAAAATTTCTACATCTGCATAATGGCTTTGAGCAATAACTAGAGAAGACATTAGTGTAAACATAATAAGCAATATTGCAATAAGTTTTGTATTCATTATCTCTAAACCTCTTCATCGCCAATGTGACGCATAATAAAATCAAGCACTTCCTCAGGAGTAATATGAGTGGTATTAATTACTAAATCATAATTATTAGGGTTATCTAATTCTTTAATTCCATAATAATCAGAATATCTTTGAATCTCAGAATCTCTTCTTGTTAAAAGATTAGCTTTTGTTGTTTCAATATCAGTATTCTCAGGTTCATCTTTTCTAGGATCATTAACAATTCTTCGAGCTCCTTCTTCAAGTTCAACCTTAAGATAAATCTTAATAGAATTTGGAATGAAATGCCAACCTAATCTTGAGTCTAAAATAATATTATCTTTTTCCTTGCCAAGAACCATAACTTTCTCATCAAGAATAGAATCAATCTCATTATATTTCTCAGCATAACGAGATAGTTCTAGAAGAGTAACACCTCTTTCAATTGCTAGTTCTCCCATTAAATCACCAATAGACATGAAAGAATAATCTAGATGCTTAGCTAACAATTTACCAACTGTAGACTTACCACTTCCAAGATCTCCTGCTATTGTTATAAACATTTTTTATCCCCTATGATTAAAATAAAAATTAAAAAAATTAAAAATTATTTCTTAGATTTGTTCAAGAAGTAAACAACTATTCCAAGAACAGCAAGACCAATTAAAACCCAAACCCACCAAGCCATGCCTGATTTAAGATCTGTTGTTTCTGCGTTAACAATATCGTCTTCAGTAATAGAATTGTTATCATTTTCATCTGCATCTGTTGTATCTAGCACATCATTTGCATCTGGAACATTAATAATATTAGGGTCTTCCTCAGGTTCAGGTTCAAGATCCATAACAGGCACAGGTTCAGAATCAGCACCACCATCTGCACTGGAAAAATCAGCAGTTGAAGTTTCTAGAAAAATATCCTTAACCCAAATTTTTATATCATTAGTTCCATCACCATCAATATCAAACTCAGCAGTTTCGCCAAGATCCATAATAATAGTATTAGCTTCCCAAGTCATATGATATTCTACAGTCTCTGCAGTTGACGCTACGAAAGTAACATAATGTTCGTTGGTTCCAAATTCAAACCAAACTCTTTTGTTATAATTAACATATCTCTCTTCAGCAGTATCTGTAAGTTGAATATGATATGTTTTATCCACTGTTCTAAGAGCAGCAGTGTCTGCAGGAATTCCTTGTTCGTAAGAACTAGCAAGACCAGCTGTAGCGATGACTGAAACGACTAAAAGTAGTAAAATTATATATATTTTCATAGTATAAACACCTTTTTCAGTAGATTCTGGTAAGTTCGAGTATAAAAACGTTATGGGTTTGAAAGGTGTTTTCCCTCGTAAGATTAATAAATCGAGCTTCGCTTTACTATTATATGGCTCCAAGTAAGACACAATTGAAATCAAAGAATTCCTCAGCGGTTCGGACTTCGTCCAAACAAATCAAAGAAGAAGGATTATTTTTAGGGACAGTATCAAATAAACCCTTCTTTTATCCACAGGAAAACCTAAAAAAACACTTTATCGCACTCGGAGCATCAGGTAGTGGAAAGACAGTTCTCTCAAAAGTTCTTTTAGAAGAAGCTGCACTCGCTAAAGTTCCTTCAATCGTCGTTGACGTTCAAGGAGATTTGTGTGCTCTCGCATTAGAAGGAGATGATGAAGTTCTAATAGAAAAAGGTCTTGATGAAAAAACAATAAAACGATTTCGAGAAAATGTCGAAGTAACAATTTTCACACCGATTTCTTCAAAAGGAATTCCTCTATGTATTAATCCACTGCAACTAGATCAGGCAAAACTTCCGGAAGCTTACAAGCGAAGCGAACGTAAGGGTGAGAACGTAAGTGAACACAGAGAAATTATTCCTATTCTACATTCAATCGCAAGTTCATTCTGTAAACTACTTGGATACAATACATCCAACGACAAAGGAAAATTCGCAGAAGCTATTATCTATACAATTCTAAAATATTCATACGAAGAAAAAGAAGCAATCAACAACTTCGAAGATCTAACAAATCTTATCAAACAACCAAGCGCACAACTAAAAAAGAAAATGAGCGCATTCATTAATGAAGAAAAAGAAGTGGACACTCTTGTTAGAAAAATTCAATTCATGAACGTTGGTGAGAAAAAATTATTATTCCAATATGGAGTACCAGTAAACATCGATTTGTTATTAGGAAAGAAATCAAAATCAGGAAAAACTCAAATGAGCATCATTTACATGAACACTCTTCCTGACCAAGAAGATAAAGAATTCTTTTTAGCTGCACTCACTACAAAATTCTATCAATGGATGTTAGACAATCCAGCAAAAAAATTACAAGCACTATATATGATAGATGAAATCGCACCATTTATTCCAGCGGGCGCAAGAAAACCAATGCCGAAAGACATTTTGAAAATGATGTTTAAGCAAGCTAGAAAATATGGAATAGGATGTGTCATAGCAACTCAAAATCCAGGAGATATTGATTACAAAGCATTCGCACAATTCGGAACATGGGCTCTAGGAAGATTATCATTAAAACAAGATATCAAAAAAGTTGATCAAGCTTTATCATCATTCGGTTCATCCGATGATGTAAAATCAAAATTACCTAAATTACAAGCAGGAGAATTTGTTCTTTTCGCACCAGACATTTCTAAGAAGTTGCTGGATCTTAAGACAAGATGGTTAATCACAGAACATGCAACATTAGACGAAGATGAAATAAAAGATTTAATGGCAGATTCTCAAGAGAAATATAAACCATTGTTTGTAAGAGAGAAAAAATCTAAGAAAGAAAAAAGTCCAATTGTTGAAGAATACGAAGATAAACTTGAAGACGATAATGAAATAGAAGAAATATTCGAAGAGAAAGTAAACAAAGTAAAAAAAGACGGAACAGAATATGAATGTTTCCCAGGATTAAGCGATGACGAAGTATTTGCAATCGCAGAAAAAAAGAAAAAGAGAAGTTTGATGGGTCCTGGAGAACAGATAGTAGATATTAACAAACACAATCATCCAATTATTTTCACGCGTGTGAGACAAGTGAAGAAAAAACTCCTCGGCGGCAAAAAAGAAGAACAATTTTTTATCTTCTTTGATGGCGTAACAGGTGAGATCATAACAGTCAAGCCAAAAAGACACGAACACATTATAGAAACTAGAAATCTCATTGGCAACAGTGAAAACCAACTCTATTTGGCTCGGTCTGTAATGAAATCTAAAAATGAGATGAGTATAACGGAACTAGCACACAAAACAGGGCTCGATGAAAGAACAGCATCTAAGAATCTTAAATCCTTAACAGACATTGGCGTTTTAACATTTCGACGAGAAGGAAAATACAAATATTTCAGTTCACTGCAAACATTCAATAGTTCTTTGAAAAAATTAGATTCAGAAATGCCTGAGTTAGTTATCGATCTACTCGATGATGTTATTGATTACGAAATAACAAGTAATGATATTTCTACATTTATTCGAACATGGTTTGAAAACGCACAAGTTCTTGAGACAAAGTTATTGTATGTTCCTCTACATGAGATTATTTATTCTAAGAAAGGCAAAACTCGAACAGTATATATTAATGGAACAACTCGGCAAGTTGTTTAATCATTTATAAATAACAGAGATAGTTTTTTAATCGCAGTTCTATTTTGGTCTTTTATGGATTTAGATGAAGTAACAATTCAACTTAATTACTTAGTTAGACGCTATGCTAAAAATCAAGGACAAAGGGCAGAACTTGAACACGCAGGAAAAGTATTTATTTGTCAATTAGTAGAACAAGATCCATTTATTGAAAGAAAAGAAGCAATATCTTTAACGCATAGTTATCTGCACACAATGAGCAATAAAGAACAAAAAGGAGTTTATACTTTTCTGAAAACAGATACTGCAAGAAGTATCGATAAATACAATCCAGAAGTAGATATTAAAAAATATAATTCTAAAGAATTTCTTTTTGCAACAATCAAAAACAAATTCGGTTCTAGATGGATCAAGAAAATTAACGAATCCGACGATACAAAAACAATAATAAAATTCATAATAAAAACAGCTATCGAAGACATAGGAGGAATTAACAAACAAGACATCCCAATAAAAGCAAATTCCTATTTCTTTGCAGATATAGGATTATATAATTTTCTATGGACATTCTTTGATGGAAGTCCTTCCAAAGCAATAAGAGAAAGCTACGAAAATCAATTTGTTCCTTGGGAATTTAATAGAGTACAAGATAATTTTTGGAAAGGAAAAGAAGGACAAGAAAATATTAACTGGGCCTTAGAATGGTTCGCCAATAAATACAAATTACTAACAGCAGAAGATTGTAGAAAAATAAAATATGATGACTTTGCAGCAGAAGGATTAACTTATATGTTAAAAGAAGGATTCGAACACAAACATTTCTTAGCATTACAAAGATTATTCCCAGATCTCGCTCCTTGGAAAATGAGCAAAACAAATATGAATTTTTTTACAAAAAAAGAAAACAGACATGCTGCTTTAAAATCATATCTAATTGAAAAAGGAGTTGGAGATATTTCCGATATGACAATTGAAGAAATACACGACACCGAATTTAGAAATGTATTTGGGAAAACCAAAATAAGCAATCACGGACTAAGAGGTTTACTTAGACCATACAAAGGGAGCACATACAGATTAGGAATGGATTTATTTCCACAACTAAAACCGTGGTCATTCACCGGAGCAAAAGAACCTTGGAAGGAAAATATAGAAGAAAAAGCAGCAGAAGCGATTCGTTGGCTTTTTGAATCATACCTAGGTATTGAAAAAGATGAAATTCCTAGCTACGCCACAAATAAATTATTCTGGGCAGTTGGTTTTTCAGGAATATTAACTAATAGACGACTTGGTTTTAGTTCATCAGGTTATGAAGCAGTAAATAATGCTTATCCTGGTTATTTCTCAGCAAAAGATTTTGCAAAAAGAAATATAATATATTTAGATAAATTCTCGTGAATCAAGGCCTAAATATTTCGCCTATGTAATGAGTGAAATTAGGATTCAAATACAAATCTGTAGTTTCGCAAATATTCTTTTCAAGAAGAGATGAACCGTGCCCTCCAGAATAAGAAGAAATAATAGATTTAAAATTTAGTTCTTTTTCTAGAGCATCAAACAAAGCTTCTTTTTCAGGAGAAGTAATGAAAGTTTTGTCTTTAAGTAAACTTATATTCAAAAAAGTTTGTTCTGAAAAAGATATTCCTTCATCAAGAATTTTTTTCTTTACAATTTCGGCAGGATTATACATATCAATAACATCCTTAGCAAATTCAGGATCTATTGGATGAACCAAATGTTTTCCAATAAAAAGCTTTATTTCTCCTGATCTATGTCTTCGTTTTATTTTCTTAGAACCTTCTTCAAATATTTCTTTTATGTCATTATACAATTCAACAGGAGAACGACTATCAGAACCTAACAACATTCTAGAACGATAATCAGGATTACCTTCATATGTCTTAAAATGAGCATATATAGGCCACCACTTTCTAGGACGTTCCCACATTATATCTTTATAACTAAAATAACCAGGTTTTTCAACGTTCAGTGCGTGTTTTTCCATGTCCGAAAGTTCATGTTTTAGAAGAACAACATCTGTGTTTGGAAAGCGATCATAAATCATTACCGTTTCTTTTCCAGGATCTTCTTTTCTTAATTTTTCTAGAAACTTTTCTTGATGATCATTTTGTCGACAATAGACCCAAGTAAATTGGGTTTGAGCCCATTCTTTAAATTGATTTAGAGAAAGTTTTTTTGCATCTTGGAGAATTACTCGACGATATATTTTTCCATCCATAGACATAAGAGACTCATCAACATTAGTTATGCCATAATCTTTTACTGTTCCAATCCACGCCTCAGAATAACCAACAGGATTTTCTGCCAGAACAGTATCAAAAAGAGGTCTTTCTGATTTAATAACTAAGACTCTATCTCCTTTAAGATCGAACTTAATAGATGATAATGCTTCGAGAGATTTTGCACTTGAAGCATCGAATCTTTGTTGTCCATCAATAGCTGCAATGTGAGAATTCCATGCTTCTCTTTTGTCAACAGGAAGTTCTCTTTCATTTTCGTGAGGAATAACATACAAATGTTGACCATACATTCTGAGAGCTGCAAGACCAACAGCCATTTCTTCATATTGTTTTGCTAAATCAGGAGCTTCTTTGTGTAGTTTATCAACTAGCCCAGATCTTTCAATAATATTCCCTTTTTCGTCAACGTAAGTAGTCATAAAAGAGCAAAGTGGAGCTGCATTTTTAAAAATATCTATAGCATTTCATTTATAAAAGGACAGAGATAACTTTTTAATCATAGTTCTATTTTGGTCTTTATGGCAGGGAAAATAGAATAAAATGGCAACCCTAAAGAATTGAGGCCGAATAAAATATGATAGATTTTAGCAAAACGTTAACATCCTTAACTGAAGAAATAAATTATCAAAAGCATTTAATCAAAGATTTTGATTCCACAGTTAATCCGGATATATTCCATCAAAAAGGATTACCAGTTACTCCTTATTGGAATATTCTTGCTAAGGTTTTAAATTCAATTGTAAATCATGGAAAAACACAGGGTTATACGCAATTTAAATTCCCATATACAGATATTCTTAATTCATCAATAGTTGAAATGTTTCACAACAGCACTACAAGAGGAAATGAAAATGATTTTTCAAAAAAAGTTATTGTTAATGTTTTAGGAGGCCAATATGGCGCAATAATTAGTTCTACCGACGAAGGAGAAGGTTATGATTATCATAAACAATTAGAAACATTTAGAAAAATTCCTCCTCATGAATTAAAGTTCGGAAGTAGAAATACAGGATATATGAATTTTGACAAAGAAGACTTAATTTATACCGTAGCAGATGAAGGCAGAACAGGAATAATAAAACTCACTTTTTAACATGAGAAAATAATTCTGATTAAACTGAAGAGAGAAAATGGTGACCCCAGAAGGATTCGAACCCTCGACCTGCCGGTCCGAAGCCGGCCGCTATATCCAGGCTAAGCCATGGGGCCAATGATAATAAAACCGGGTCGAAAGACAAAAGTCTTCCTCTCGGGTTTGAATTAAAATTCAAACAAACAAATTATTTAAATTTTATCTAAGACGATCTCGATTGTTGAAACGTGAACGTCCTTACCATCCTTGTTCTGGAATTCCTCAGAGTCAATGTTAATTTCTTTGACTTTGATTTGTCCTTTAAGGAATCTTTTTACCGCTATTTCTGCTATGTCTACTGCTCTAGAAATAAACTTTCCACGAGCTTTTACTAAGACTTCTTGCGCGTTCTTTGTAGTGAACTGAATTACAACACCAGTTACATAATTCATAAAAGGCTTCGTACCTACAAATATAGAATTATCTTTTTCTATCTCTTCCATTACTTAACACCCTAGATGTTCAAAACCATGGATTTTGGCCCTGTAAATTAATCAATTTACAGTTTCAAACCTAAAGTTGATTCTTGAGTTGTTGCTTTTTCATCCGAGTAGCATAACCTGCGATAACATTTCGTAGTTTTTTTGAAGATCCTACAATAACACTATCAAGAACTCTTTTGTTCTCATCAAATGTAGTTGTAAACTCGTCGCTATGTTTCTCAAATACTTCGTTTGTCAATCCTTTAACCAATTTAGTTTTGATTCTTCCCATGAGTAATCACTTAAGGGCAGGAAGCTCTATTTTATTTAAAAATCTATGTGTTTTTGGTCACTAGAGAGAATGTTCCTTATAAGCTCCCTGGAGGTCTTTAAATTCACTTACAGACAATTTACTTCGGTTTTCATATTTATTATAAGTCTGAGAATTTTTCTTAAAAGAAAATCTAGGTCTTCTTATACCATTGATAAGATTCATTTTATATTCTGAAATAGGATAATCTAAAATAATGGAAGCTCCAAGAGCTACCGCAGAGTCACGTGGCGAAGATTCAGTATTGGTTTTATTATCGTAGTAAAAATATTTGTAAGATAAACCACCAGAAGAAGAATCAGAAGCTAAAGCTGAACTATTATAATTCTTATCTACCAAATCTGAATAAACATAAAGTTTAGCAGACTTTCGTCTTGCTTTCTTTTCTTTTTCAACAATAGTTTCGAGATTATCTTCTTTTTTTGATTTCTTAATTTTCTTCTTTAATTTTGAACCATATTTACTAACTTTGCTTCTAATACCCATAAAACAAAAAAAGACTTAATTGTTTTATAAATACATAGGATAAAGATTATAAATCGCGAAATTAATTAATATGATACCATGGTATCAAAATCTTCTAAAAAAACTAAATCAAAGAAAAAGAATACTACAACAAACAAAGAAGGAAAAAAGAGACGTCTAGGTTTATGGATTCCTTTAGGAATTGTACTTTTGTTAATAATCGCATTCGTTATTTTTGCATGCACACTTCCAGGAGATAGAGTCGCAGACTCTGCTGACGGACAAGACATTTGCGCACAAATGATTGATCTTGCAAAACCAGGAGAATACTTGCCTTCATTTTTACCTTACAAGAACGAAGTATTCAATGTCTATGATTTGAACAACAATCCAGCAGGACATATCACTATTGAAAACAGAATGGTTGTAAGTTCAGGATGTACACTAGCGGACGATCCTACATATACTATATATGTTGAAGACGGACAAACCATCAAAGATATTAGAGAATCAAGTGACTCAGCAGAAGCATACATAGATAATATTAAATCAGGAACACTTGATATCGAAGGGCAAAGCTTCTGGAGAAAATTTAAGGGTAGCATGACAAACGGTTTCGCCGCGGTCGCGTCATGGTTTAGTTAAGTTTTTATATCTCTTTTTTTTCTTATTCTTTATGAACACAGAAGTCACTAAAGAAAAAATTGATCAATACTTCAAAATAACAGGCGAAGCCATCGCAATGGTCAAAGCAACTGAGATGGATAAAGAAAGAATTACAGATGCTAAAGACTTCTTAGACATGGCAGAAAGATATTACTCTGATGCTAAACACTTCTTCGAGAAAGACGACTGGGTACTTGCATTCGCAGCATTAAACTATGCGCATGGTTGGTTAGACGCAGGAGCAAGAATCGGCTTGTTTAAAGTTAAAGACAATCGACTGTTTACTGTTGATGCTGACTAATGAAACAACATGGCACAAGAACACTACTAATGAGCGTCAGCGACATTCGGGTGAGAATGTTAATGAACACAGTGACTGTAGTGATTAATTATTTCTTATAATCATTAACTAAAGCATATTTAATATCACTAGCTAATTTAAACTGTTGATCTTTTCTTCCAGAACTTCTTAACTCAACAGGATGAACATTAATCCAACCTTTAAATTTTTCATCTTCAGGAAAATAATGTTCTGGTCGCCAGAGCAAGAAAGCCCCATCTGCAACTTCAGGAATACCTTTACAATCAGAGAAATCAGCAATTGATTTTGGTTTTTTAGCTCTATATGTTTCAACAACTCCTTTCAGTTGAGCATTCAAAATAACAGTCATGTTTAACTCTTCAGCAACATCTTTTTTTAGAACAGTTAAAACATGATAGAAATAATCTGATTTATTTCCTTTAGGAGGAACTAAAGATGCGAATGCTTGTAAACCATCAACAACAATCATAGCCATATCCGGATTCATAATTTTCATTTGTTGACATTGCGCAACAACAGCATCAAGAGAACTTGGTTTTCCTCCTCTTAAACTTAAAGGCAATTGTTCAACTTCTTTTGTGGCAATATCAAATCTTTTTTGTTCTGCTTTTGTGAAAGGAGTATCTTTATCAAAATATTCAAATTTCTCTAAATCAATAAGCGCTCTTTTTGCAATAAACTTGTATAAAATTTCTTCATAGGTCAATTCGTAACTAAGAAATCCAACAGGTTTATTTTGAGCCATAACATTATCCGCCAGGTTTACTGCAAAAGTAGTTTTTCCATTTTTAGGTCTTGCCCCAACTAAATATAATTTGTTTTGTCTTACACCATGGGTAGGCCTATCCAATTCAACATAACCAGTAGAAATTATTGGTTTTCCTTGTCTATAAATTAAATCCCTAACATTCTTCTTAATTTCTTTTACTGTTTCAGATAAATTATAATATTTTCTAAATCTAAGAGGAAGCATATCTAAAACTCTAAAGGAAAGATCACGAATGTGTTCAACATAATCATCTATTCTGACCATTTTTTCTGCTTTTTTTCGTTTAACATTATTTTGTCTAGATTTTTCATAACTCCATTTCACACCATCAACAGTTTTCCCTAAAAAAGCTTCTCTTTGTATTTCCGTACTAAATCTAATAACTTCACGCGCCAAAAAATGCTGTTCTAATTGTTCAATGTAAGATTTCGCAATTAAAGGATCATTCGTCCCTTCAATATCAGCTATTTGTTTTATATTATATGAACCTCCTACAACTTCAAGTTGTTCAATTTTTCGTAAATAAGCAGAAACATTTGTTTGTGTTAAACGATTTTGTGTATTAATCATTCCACTATGAATAATTCTATGAGCCTCTTTGTAAAACATAAGGTTCAAATATGGCTGATTAAAATTTTGCATGAAAGAAGGATTTTTAAAATAAGAAGAAATCAACTGCTCTTCCATATCAATACTTTGCGGAGGAATCATCCCAAATTCATTTCCATAACGCTGATCTCTATCACTCGATCCTTGAAGTTTATAATTGGTATCTTTCAGACCATTAACTTCATTTTTTAAATCTTTAATAATGTTCTTAAGAAAACGATTATTATCTCTAAGATCTTCCAATTTACCATGAGATCTAATATATTTTTCATGAATTTCTTTTACTAAATCTTCAATTGGTTTATTATCTATAAAATTTTCTTCTAAAAAAGTTCTAAAAGGATTTGATTCAGCAAAAAACTCTCTTTCGAGCATAGTTTTTTCTTCATCAGAAAGGATTAAACTATCTGCCGATTCAAAATGAGCTTGTTTCTCTTCAGGATTAGTCTCAAAATAATAGTCAATAGTTTTTTCATAGGGAATATCGTGTTCAGCCATATATTAATCTCACTAACTAAACCCACCTCTCTCTTAAAAGAGCAAAATGTAATATCGTTTAAATAAGCATCGACTTCATTTAAAAAGAACTAAACCCCAAGGACTAAACTTGGAGCAAAGAGAAGTAACAGGCCTAGAAGCAGCATAATCGCCCCGCCAATGAATTTAATCGTAGCCATCATGTTCTTACTGATTTTACTTCCGTGGAAAGTGTAAGTAAATATCAGAATAACAGCTAGAAGAGGCAACACATAAAATAAATTATACAATGCTAAGTAACCGTAATAACCAATTCCATTAACAGCATGGCTTGTTAGAATTCCTGTGTAAATTATTGGGAATCCTGCAGTGCATGGAAGTTCAACCAAAGAAGCAAAAATCGCCATTACAATTGAAGCGCCTATTAGTGTTGGAAGAGTTCCATTTTTTACTAAATGAGCTAAAGCTTTAATTTTTCTTTTTAATGGACCAAGGAATTTATCTTGAACCATTAATGTAACTCCTTTTCTGTAAAAGAATAACTCCTTCACATTAATGAGTCCTGCAATAATTGCTATGGCAGCAATTCCAAATCTAAGAGGATCAATAAATCCTATAAATTTAAAAATATTTAACCAGGCAGCCATAAATATGAAGTAGAAAACATAAATTACTCCAATAAATGTCAATCCTACTGCTAGTATTCTTTTTCTTGAATGAGATTCTGTTAACATAAGACTCGCAAGTAATGTTAATACGAATAAATTACAAGGATTAAAACCATCAATAATAGCTATTAATAGTGTAAATATAGGGAGAGGCATCATAGATCCTAATCTTTCTAAAGCATCCGTAGGAAGAATTTTTGCAAGGACGAATAAACCACTAAGAATAATAACAGTAATTGAAACAAGCCAGATTTTTCTTTTCTTCTGTCTTGTTAAACTTCGTTTGTAAATTTTTGTTGCAGTTTTTTTCTTTATGCCAATTTCAGTATCAATCTTATCTTTTCCCATTTACATCACTTAATTCATATTTTCAAGATAGGAAAGATATCCTTCCTTGTCTTTAACGCCAATAAAATATTCACAGCCAATTATAAATGTTGGTGTAAATTGAACTTCAATATCATAAGAAATCATTTTTTCATATTGTTCAGATTCCGCAATATCTAAAATTTCGCATTTAACGCCAGCATCATCACAAGCTTTTGCAAAAATTGGAAGTGTGTCTTGACAATGTCCACAATATTTTGATTCAAGCATAATTGCTTTACCAGTTAATCCTTTAGCTTCACAGTTTGCAGCATCAAAACTTCCTTCGGAAGTAATTGTAAATATATCTTCATGAGAAGGATTTCCACAACTCGTTAAAGCTATTACTGTAGTCAGTAGAAGAATGATGAATATGTATTGTAATTTCACTGTAACACCCTTAATTTCATCTATAAGAGCGCTTAGATAGTTTATAAATGTTGTTCATGAAAGCCTGAGACTATCTTAATTACCACTTAGAAGGAGTTACAAAAGCGAAAGTTTTATAAATAGCTGTTAATAAAGATAATAAAATGAATAAAAAAGCATTCGAAAACAACACGCTGGCTCACAAACTAATGAAAGCCGAGAACTTCGAAGTAGTTGAAACAATTCTAGCAAAAAAACTAACAGAATTTAATAAAATAAAAAAAATAAAAAATGAACTGGATTTCGGTCCAAAAATTAATTATAATACACTTACAGATGCTTTAACAAACGTTAAGTCAAAAGTAGATACATTTCTTAATTACAAAGGAGAAGATCGACCTTCAATCGAACTTAATCCAGACACAGAAAACAAAATTTTATTTTGGAGTTTAACATGCTTAGTAAGTACAGGTGCAATACTAATTCAAACAGTAAACTGGTTAATGGACAAACCAGTATCAGCATCTTGGTTAATTGGAGGACTAATGGGAGGACTTACAGCATACCACACAGTAAAAAATGCACTTAAGAAAACAAGCGTGTATCAATCAGAACCTTTACAAAACATCAAACTCAACAGACATTCATTCACCATAGCAATTCCAGTCATAAGTCACGAATATACTCATTTTTTACAAGATCAAAAAGGACTCATAGATTATAATTATTTAACAGAAGGACACGCATCAGGAGTTCAAAATGAAATTGCAAATCAATTCTTTGAAGAAACAGGAAACAAAGCATTTCAATATGATATTCAAGATGCGATTACCGATAAGCTACTAAATACATATCTCGTTATGGCAGAAAAATTCACTAAAAAAGCACATCTAAAACTCGTTGGAGAAAGATGTGCAAAAAGTTTGGATGAATATGATATTGGAACAACATTATTCATGATCGAAGAAGAAAGAAAAGGCAAAGAAATATACAAACAAGTTTTACAAGGGAAAAATATATTCACTTAAAAAATTAAAATGAAAAAACTAACAACACTCGGACTTGCAACAATATTCTCTCTAATTGGCTTAAAAGGATTTAATCAGATTGTTGATCAAAAAATAGATATTCTTAATATTAACAAAACAAAATATTGCGACATGAATCAAATGAATTTCGAAGAAGCAACAAAACCAAATAAGTTAGTTGAAATTATTGAAAAAGATTCTTACAGTATGAGATCTGTAAATAATGAAAGATCATTAGGAGGAATCATCATGAATGCCTTTCTAAAACAAGGTTATGATGAAAAAAAATTGAGCACGTTAAGTGAAAATGAATCAATTAATCTTTCTGTAACTACAACCATCAACTTACTCGATTATAAATATGTTGATAGCGATACAACATTTATCAAAGAACACGGGAAAAATTTGCCTACTGAAGAGTATATGCGTATTGGTTTCGGAGATTGTGATAAATACAGTAATGCGTTAATCGAAGTATTTAATCGAATAAAAGTGTATAATGAAAATATTTCAAACATTATTTGTTGTGAAAACAAAGGAGGATTTTTTCAGCTACATCAATGGAATTCATTCATGTACAGTAAAGGAGATTCAACAATGATTACATTTGTTGATCCTACTAGCTTAGATAAAGAAATCCCTGAAGACATAGAAAAAGGATATCACGTTTCAAAAAACAACAAAATTTTTCAACTTCATTTACTACAAGATCTTAATTGGTTCATTGATTTATATATTGATAATAACCCATACACAAAAGAAGTATTTAAACAAGCAACAGAAAATATATTGACTAACAAAAAAGAAACAATAACTACAAGACAAGAAGCATTAAGTTTATTTTTAGATTGTTTAGAAAACATAGATGGTGTTTACAAAGCAGAAGCATGCGATAAAGAATTATTTGCAGAAAACTACTATGATGATTTTAAAAATGTAATTTACCAAGAAGGAGTTAAATATGCCAAAAGAAAGGAAAAACAAATATGGAAAGATAAACTCACAAATATAAAAACGCAAAGATATCCAATCTGCAAAAATATTATTATAAACGATACAACAAGTAATGAAACAAGAAAAACTTATTTCAATCTCATATCAAGCTATATACAAACAATGGACGAAGTAAATGAATCCATCACACTTTTAGATTCTTTTAAAATAAATAAGGAAGATAAGCTGGATCTTTTAGATGGTATACTCTTTAAAGGATATTTGATTGCAAAAGAAGACAAAGATATTAATCTGCAAAATTATTACAAAAATGAAATCAAAGAAAAAATTCCTCATAGCCCATATAATTTCTTAATAAAACGAAATAAATAAAAAACTTATTTCAGAGCGTTTTCTAAATCACTCAAATTAAGAGTTATTTTCTTTTTAGCATCTTGAATAGAATTGTTCTTGTAAGAAAGTTCTAGAACGTTCTCTCCGTCAGATGCATAAAATCTTGATCCGGAATATATTAAACTATCAGCGTGAACTGGAGATAAAAAACGACCATAGATAATATTATCAGTTCCAATTAAAGATTGATCATCACATTCATTTAAAGAAACGAAAACACCATTAACAGAAACAATAGAACCATAATCCCCGCCAACAACTTTTGAAAAACGAGGAAGAGAACCATATTTTTTATTTTTATAATCAAATAAATTACTTAAAACAGTTTTACTGTCCGAAATCATTAAAGCATGGAACTCACCTTCAGCATCACCAGAAACCAATCCAGGCCAAACATCTTCGGGAAATTCTTGATACGTTTTACCATTAGTAGAAATAATTTTTGTTGTAGAAAATTTTTCAGATTCTAAAGCAACAAAAGAACCATCAGATAATAAAGTAATATAACCATCAACAGGTTCAGGAAATTCAGCGACAACTTCACCATTAAGATTAATTATTTCCCTATTATTTTTTGTTTTAAGAGCAACATATGAATCAGAGAAAGAAATAAAATGAGAATGGACAACAAAAGGGAATTTTTTTCGCTCACCGCTAATAAGTTCAACAATGCCATAACTATTATCTTCACGAATAAGAAAATCAGAAACACCATTAGAATTAACCAAAGTCAATGGAGAACAAGCATTAATATCAAAATTAAACTGATGATAAAAAGAAGAACTATGATCTAAAGAAATTTCTCCTTTATACATTAAATTATCTAAATCTTTTTTACCCATAATAAAACCACCAATGGAATAATCTGTTACCACTATAAAAAAGTTTCTATAAATAAAAATCAGAACAGTATATAAAACAAATTAGAAAAAATAGAATAAAGAATTAGAAAAAAAGAAATAAAAAATAAAAAAGCTTACTCTGCTTTAGCTTCTTTCTTCACAGCAGCTTTTTTCTTAACAGGATTCATAATTCCGCCAGTAATAAGACTTGGAAGACCAGTTCCAACAGGGACAGGTTGATTCAGCATAACATTTTCAATCACGCTATTCAGAGGATCTGATTCTCCTGTGATTGCAGCGCTGATCAAGTGTTTGATCGGTGTCTCAAAACTTGCTCTTGCTAGAACGGATGGTTTTTCCTTTACGATACCGTATCGGTTAATACCAAGAATATGGCCACTTGAGGTCATTGTGTCTGAAACAAGTAAGATATGTCGAACATCGATTGGAATACCTTGGTTATCAAGAACTTTGTTGATTTCTCTAACAACTAACTCTCGAGCAGCTTCAACTCCGAAGAATTTTTCGGTTTCAAAGATGTCGTTTGTAACTGTTCTTGTTGTATCAACAAATTCAAGTTCAAATACTGCTTTAAGATTACTTCCAGATGTTAAAATAACATATTCATCGTCTCTTTTAACAGGAATAACTTGAGTGATTCCTTTGATACCATGAACATATACATCTTTGATAAGTTCTTTAAGTTTGTAAAGATCATTAACGTTTCCTTCTTTAGAAGCTTTTGCAACAATTAATCCATTTTCTTCAACAAACTTGTATCCTTTAACTCCTTTGTCTAATAATTTGATAATTGATTTAACTTCGACTTCAGCTTCTTCAACTTTTTTGTTATCAATTTTAATGGAAAGAGAAAATGTTGAAAGATTAATGTCTATTTCATCAATGAAACTTCGGAATGATGTTTCTTTAATTTGACCAGCAACTTTAGTAATATCCTTACCTTCACTATAAGGTTTGTTAAGATAAATTTCCATAGAAGTTGTTGTAATATTTTTTCTACCATCTAAAACTTCGATAATACGTGGAAGACCAGTTGTAACATTAACTTCTGAAACCCCTGCCAGGTGGAAGGTGTTTAGAGTCATCTGTGTTGATGGTTCTCCAATACTCTCTGCGCTAAGAATACCTACACTTTCACCAGGATCAGCCAGTGATTGTCTATATTCTTTATATACAGTTTCAATGATTTTCTTTTTTTGAGCTGGAGTTGCTTTTTCAGGAGTTTGTTCCATAAGATCATCTAAGATTTTTTCTGGAAGTTTTCCTTTGTATTTTTTAATTAGTGATTTCATTGTGCAGCACCTCCTAAAGTTTCAGCAACAATTCTTTTTACGTTGATGATTCCTCCTTCGCTTTTTGCAACTGCGATTCCATCTTCACCATAGTTGAACTGAACGATTTTTCGTGCAGCGTCTCTAACTGTAAAGTCGTATTCAATTTTAAGATCCTGCATTGCGTTTGCTAATCTTCGATATAGATAACCGGATTTTGGTGTTCGAAGAGCAGTATCCATTAGTCCATCCCGACCAGTCATTGCCATAAAAAACAATTCGTGAGGTTTAAGTCCTGATTTGAAATTGTTTCTAATGAAACCATGAGCATCCATACCTAGATCTCCTTCTTTGAAACAAGATAAAGTTCTATTAGCATAACCTTTTGAAATTCTACTTCCTCGAAGGTCTTGCTGACCAATAAGAGCAGTCATTTGAGCTACGTTAATGATGTTACCTCTTGCTCCGGATTTAAGCATGTCAATACTGTTTGAATGAAATGATGTTTCAGCAGAAACATTACCTGCATCGTTACGTGCTTTGTTAAGAATCATCAGAATATTTACTTCAAGTGTTTCTCTTGCACTTTTACCAGGAAGAGTTTCAACTTTACCGTCCTTATATTTATCAATAAGTTTTACAACGTCTTTCTCTGCTTTGTTAATTATTTTTTTAACTTGATCATCTCCTTCTTTTGAAAGATCAGTATCACTAATACTTACAGTGAATCCAAGTCTATATAACATTTCAATTCCAAGTCTATAAATTTTTCCAAGGAATACAACTGTTTTGTCAGGACCATATATTTGGTGAACCCGTCGAAGAAGTAAACCGCTTCCTTCTCCAAGATTATCTTTATCCATAACACCTTGTGTTAGAACACCTTTTTTGATAATAACCATGCTTTCAGGATCTTTAGGATCTGATTTGTATGCTCTATTAGGTGCAGAGAAATTCAAATCTTCTGGAAGTAAAACACTGAACAATTCTTTTCCAGTAATTTCTTTCTTCTTAGGTAATTTAGCAAAGTCAGTTTCTCCAATTGCCATCAAAATATCAACAGCTTCTTCGTGACTTACTTTGAAATCTTTATGTGTTAATAGATAGTTACCACTGATTGCGTCCTGGTTACATCCAATAATTGAAAGACCATAACGTGGACTGATCAATTGTGTTTGTACCTGCATAAGCACTTCTGCTTCTGCTCGGGATTCTTCAGTTTGTGGAACGTGTAGGTTCATCTCGTCACCGTCGAAGTCCGCGTTATACGGAGCACATACAGCAGGGTTTAGTCGAAGTGTTAAACCTTCGAGAACTCTTACTCTATGGCACATCATACTCATTCTGTGAAGAGAAGGCTGTCGGTTGAACAATACTACATCTCCATCTAATAGATGTCGCTCTACGGTTAGACCAGGTTCAAGTTCTTCAAGAAGTTGCTCCTTGGTTTCGTCGGTGATTCTTTTTCTTCGGCCATCGGGTCGAACAATATAGTTTGCACCAGGATATTCATCCGCTCCTCTTTCAACAAATTTTCGTAGATAGTCAATGTTTTCTGCAGTTACTCTTTCAGGAACTGTAAGTTTCTTTGCGAAAACTTTTGGAACACCAACTTCATTAATTTCTAATTTTGGATCTGGACTGATTACAGCACGAGCGGAAAAGTTTGTACGCTTCCCAGCAAGGTTGTGTCGTATACGACCTTCTTTAGATTTAATTCTTGCAGTTAATGTTTTTAGTGGTTGACCACTTCGGTGTCGAGCAGGTGGAAGTTGTGAAACATCGTTATCGAAGAAGGTTGTAATGTGGTACTGAAGTAAGTCCCATAAATCTTCAACAATAATTTCTGGCGCACCAGCATTGATGTTTTCGAAAAGACGTTGGTTAATTCTAACAATGTCTCCTAGCTTGTGAGTTAGGTCGTCTTCAGATCTTTCTCCTGATTCAAGTGTGATACTTGGTCGCATTGTTACTGGTGGAATTGGAAGAACAGTTAGGATTGTCCACTCAGGTCGTGCGGTTGCAGAATTAATTCCAAGAACGTCTAAGTCAGCATTCGGAATTCTTTCGAATCGACTTCTTACTTCGATAGGATTAACTCTTTTTTCATCCTCAAGAAATGTCGTAGGTTTTTCTAACTTAACTTTAAGTTGTTTAGCCTGACAGTGAGGACATTTTGTAATTGTTTTTAGATTTGCAACGGTTTCTTTCAAGAAATTTCGTCGTTCGATGTCAGTTCCATACTTGCTGATTCTAACGAGTTCATCGTTAATGTCAGCAATTTTACTTTCAGGAATTAAAATCCGACTACATTCTCTACATGTTAATCGCAAAAGATCTAAAATAAGATCCATAAATTTAATATGTACAACTGGACGTGCAATTTCGATAAAACCAAAGTGTCCAGGACATTCTTTTAGTTTAAGACCGCATGTTTTACATTTCAGACCAGGATCAATAACTCCCATCCGAACATCCATCAGACCACCATCAACAGGATAACCTTCCTTGTCATAGAGCTCTGGTGTAACAATTTTTGCACTAGCAGTTTCTTTGATAAACTTTGGACTCATTATTCCAAAAGTGATCGCGCCAACTTTTTTGTATGTGTGTTCTTCCATTTTTTTATGCTCGTGATTTTATATTATATAGGATATTAAAATAAAAAAAATTAGTACTTAGATACTAACTCGAGTTTTGGGTAAATACATAATGATTTGAACTCATCAAGGATAAGTTTGAACGCATATGCTAACTCAATGTTTGCAATCTCTGCCCCTTCACCATGGACTGGACAATAGTACTTGTTTCGTCTTGTATCGTGAACTGCGATGATTCCTGCTTCTTCACTGATTGGAAGAATTGTTTTATCAGAATCAAATCGTTCTTTAAGTAAAAGACTTGCACCGTGTGCGATGAATGTATCTTTCTCCATCTCTCCAAGTCTTAGACCTCCTTCTTTCAGTCGACCTTCAGTTGGCTGACGTGTTAGAAGTTGTACAGGACCTCGTGCTCGAGAGTGAATCTTATTCCGTACTTGGTGTTTTAGACGTAGGTAATACATTGGTCCAATGTAAATTTGAACTTTGTATTCTTCTCCGGTTGTTCCGTTGAACATTGTTTCAGTACCATTGTCTTTAAATCCATGATCAAGAAGTTCATTTCTCATATCATCTTCTTTTTCAGATCTAAATAATGTACCGTCAACGTGACGTCCACTTAGAGAACCAACTTTTCCGCCTAGTAATTCTAAAACGTGACCTACAGTCATACGAGTTGGAACTCCGTGAGGTGAGAAAATTACGTCTGGTTTTACACCAGTAATTGTAAAAGGCATATCAACTTCAGGAACTAATAAACTAATAACACCTTTCTGTGAGTGTCGACTAGTAAACTTATCTCCCATTTCTGGAACTCGTTCTTCTCGAAGTCTAACTTGAATTAGTTTGTTACCTTCAGCATTTTCAGTTAAGAAAACCATGTCAACAGTTCCTCTTTGTCCGTGAGCCATACTCATTGAGGACTCTCGTCGAGAACTTGCTGCAAGATTATATTCATCCATTGAATTCAAGAATCGAGGAGGACTTGTTTTTCCAATAACTACATCTCCTTCTTTGATTGTTGCTTCAGGATAAATAATTCCATCGCTTTCTAAAAATCTATAATCCTTTTCAGTTCGGAAACCTTTAACATCTTTTTCAGGAATACCGATTTCATCAAGAAGACCACCGGAATATCGAAGTTCTTCGGTAATGATTGGTTTGAAATAATGACTTCGTGCTAAACCTCTATCAATACTTCCTTGGTTAAGAATAATTGCGTCTTCCATGTTGAATCCTTGGAAAGACATAACAGCAACTATAACGTTTTGACCACTTGGGTGTTTATCATATTCTGAAAGTTGTTCAAGAACTGTAGAAACAATTGGTAATTGAGGGTAATGAAGAAGGTTTGTATCCATGTCCATTCGAACAGGGAAATTTGCTGCATAGAATCCCATACCTTGTTTCTGGTTTTTGGAACCGGTTGAAAGTTTTGGACCTGAGTCGTGATGACCGAAAGGAACAAGACCAGTAGCAACACCAACAATATCAATTGGATTAACTTCCAAATGAGTATGATCTGCTTCAATATCTTTTTCTTCAAGTGCAACATATGCATTTTCTTCTTCTGATGAATCCAGATATTCAATAATACCTTGTTTGATTAAATCATTCCAAGAAATTTCATTATTTGAAAGTTGCTCTGCGTGTTTTTTTGTTAGAAGAGATTTTCCTTCCTTAACAACAACAAGTGGACGAGTTGTTCGACCTCGACTTGTTTCTAAGAAAACATTATTTGTTCTAACATCTACATGTACATTAAGAGCATGAGAAATTCTGTTCATTCTTCGTTCAGAAATAATTCTATCTGCGAAAGATTTTGCGTCTTTTACTGTACCTATGAATTTATAATCTATGAATACGTCAACCATATTTGTCACCTAACGAATTGTCTCCAGACCCATGGTCTTTAGTTGTTCAAGTACTTCTTTCTCATCAACACTTCCAGTTACGTTAGCAAGGATTGCTAAGTTTTTTCTCAGTCCAATGTTTGAACCTTCTGGAGTTTCACTAGGACATAATCGTCCAAGGTGAGTTGAGTGAAGAGCTCTAGCTTCAAAGTTTTCTTGACTTGAAGAAAGAGGACTAACAACTCTTTGTAAAGCTGAAATAAGCTCAAGGAAATTCTGTCGTGAAATACGCTGGGAAACACCAGTTCGGCTTCCAACCCAATTACCTGTAGCCATGCTACTGTAAATTCTTTGTGTTAAAAGTTTTTCACGAATCAATACTTTAATTGAAGGAATTTTTCCTCGCTTAACGATTCTTTGGAAGTTGTACAATAAATCTCCAACCATAACTTTAATGTTAACTCTGAATAAATCACCAAGAAGATCTCCTGATAGTTTTAATCTTTTGTTACCATAGTGATCTTTGTCTGTTGTTGGAAGTGTACCTTTAACAGTTAGAATAAATTGTTTAAGATATTTTGCAAGATTAATTGCTTTGAAATCTCGATCCTCAGGTAGAACACCTAGGTGAGGTAATAAATATTTATCAAGAATTTCTTCAACTCTTTGAACACGAATATCTCTTGACTGTGTGATTCCAATTTTCTTTGCAACCATATCAAGAGCTTCTTCTTTATCTTTAACATCAACAAATTCGAATAGGTTAACGAAAACTTCTGAGTCTTCACCTAGACTGATATGTTTCATAATGTCTTCATCTTTTAACATACCAAGAGCTTTAATTAAAAGAACTACAGGAATTCTTTTTACTCGAGTAAAAGTTAAATAATGAATACCATCTTTCAATCTTTCAAATTGATGAGGAATTTTATATGATCCTCGTTCTGAGAAAATCTTTCCAACAAATTTACTAATACCTGTTGATGCTCTTTCAACCATCATTCGGTTTGGAGCAAGATCTTCAATTTTTACAAGAACTTTTTCTGATCCATTGATAACAAAGTAACCACCTGGATCATCAGGATCTTCACCTGAAGAAATTAATTCTTCTCTTGTCATACCATTAAGATGACAGTATTTACTTTTCAACATAATAGGAAGATTACCAATTTGTAATTTGAAGTCTTCTCTTTGTACGCCGTTAATGTGCGCAGATACTTCCATAAAAATTGGAGCTGAATATGTTAACTTTCGAAGTCTTGCTTCGGAAGGCATGATATCTCTTTTTGAACCATCAGCTTCTGTAATTTCAGGTTTTGTAACCCAAATACTATCTAATTTAATTTTAAAATCCTCAACATTAGGAGGAATAATTGTTGGTTCAATAACTCTATTTTCTTCTACAATTTTATTAAGTTCAAGTTCAACGAATGCATTGAATGAATTTAAATCCGCTTGAATAAGAGAATTTTCCTCAAAGAATTTTTTGAGAAGTAAGTTAGGATCATCAACAGAGACTTTTGTTTTACTCACTTGATACACCTCGATAGTAGATTGCAATTCCAGATGTTGGACTGCCTCTAGTTATTTTTATTACATCACCTAACTGAACATCTAGTTCAGCTAATGCCGCATCAGTAATCATTATTTTCGGTAACTCTCGAACTGTAATTTTGTAACGTTCGAATAGAGCTTCTTTCTCTTTTTCAGAAATCTTTTCGTGCTTTGGCACAAGAATATGGTTAGCTTTAGTATCTTCGGTCATTGAATAGGTCCCCTCAAGGTGTTGTGGTGTGTGTGTAATTGTGTTGCGCGTAAAATATGGCGAGCCGGACGAGATTTGAACTCGCGACCACCTGATTAAAAGTCAGGTGCTCTATTGCCCGGGCTTACAAGATAAACTTGATTCCCTCCAGGCTGAGCTACCGGCTCGTAATATTCTTACACACGTTTTGCTTGATTAAATTAAATACGCCCGAACCGGGATTCGAACCCGGGTCGCGGCCTTTCTTTTGCAGAAAACGAAAACATTTTCAGCATCGACAGGGCCGCATGATAGGCCGGACTACACTATTCGGGCACATATTATTCGAAGTTGTCCAAATGCCAAACCAAGCTCTTGGAGGAAATTTACTTGTTTTATAAAGGTTTCCGTTTAATATCGGCGTTTTGAGAAGCTAAATGCTTATAAACCCTTTATTGCATAGTAAATCCATGATTTGCCCATATTGCGGACACGAAGAGACAAAGGTGCTTGAAACCAGAGAAACTAGCGATATAGAGACTAGACGAAGACGAGAGTGTCTTGCATGTGCCAAAAGATTTACAACATACGAGCGTCTAGAACAGAAACCTCTATTTGTAATCAAGAAAAGTGGCGATCGAGAACTTTTCGATTCGGAAAAAATCATCAAAGGCCTAATTAATTCTTGTCAAAAAAGACCTGTAAGTCTAAAAGATATTGAAAGCATCACAAAAGAGATAGAAGAAAAAGCAAGAACAACAGGAGAAGATGAAATTAAAACTTCTAAAATTGGAACTCTTGTAATGGGTCGTTTAAAAAAATTGGATAAAATTTCTTATATCAGGTTTGCATCCGTTTATCGTGACTTCGCAGACATCGAAGAATTCAAGGAAGAGATTTCTAAGTTGAAAAAGAAATAAAAACTAAAAATTTATATTCTAGATATGTTTGAAAGGAACACCATGAACGAAAAGTACAATATATTTCAAAAAAATTATTTTAAAGTAAACGAAAAAACATATTTACCAAATTCTATAAAACAAGAAAGAACAAATGTTAAGGAAGCTTTAATGTTTATTAATAAAATAATATCAGGAGCAGATCCTGAACATCAAGATTTGGTTTTTGCAGTGAACATGCATAATACAAAAATCGATTTTTTAGTTGTTGGCGATTATGAAGCAAATGTATACTTATCAAGAGAGATGCCTGAAAAAGAAAACATAGAAATTAAAAGATTCGGAAAAAACAGATATCTTCATCTAAGAGAAGATATTGAAGAACACAGCCCATTCTATAATCAAATGGAATTATCAAATTTAGTATATACTCTCTTTAAACCAAAAACAAATAACAAAGGAAGAATCATAACAACAACAATTCTGGAACCAAATCACGAAAAAACAATCGAAGAAGCTAAGAGAACAAGGGACTATTACAATCAATTAAGAGGACAGATAATAAATCTTCCTAAATGTTAGATAATTATATGTCCTCGCTGATGTTCGGGACATGAGCAAAGCTCAAATGTCCGCACTAACGCGCATCCATATAAGTTTCGCCTTGCGAAATTATATATCCGCAGCAACTATATCTCGATCTATTAATTTAACCAGAGACTGTAAACGTTCTTTTAATTCAGGATCGCCAGTAGCTCTTTGAAGTTGCATTAATGTATCAATAAGTCTTCGGAAGAATCTAATAATATCTCCTTCTGCCAAATTAGAATAAGTCATTAAATTTGTAAAACTAGAACCAGTAGCCCATGAATAAACAAAATTAATCATACGTTTCAAATTAATTTTGTTAATATCTTTTCCAATGGTTGTTTGTTCAATTCGTTTTATGATTCTTTGATAATGTTTTTCTGAACCTTTAATCATAAAATAATCTAATCTTCTAGGTTCATAAACAATTGAAGCAAGTAAAGTTAGTAAATCCATATCACTCATTTTACTTAAAAAATTAAAATGAAATAATTCAGTTAAAACAACTTCATTTGAATAAAGATGTCTAGCGAATTGACCTTTGTCAGTTAATGCATATTTATTTGGCATTTCAACATAACTTCCACCGGTAAGTTGTCCACCGGAAACTGATTCAGTAAGATAATTTAATTTTTTAAGATGTTTTACTTTGTTATTATAACTAGCCATGATGTGAACATTTTTCTTACCTTGTTTTTTTCTAGTATAATAATCAAAACTACTTTTTAGAACTGTTTCTTGAGTCGCATCATCAAAGAGAGCAATCAAATTTAAAACAGTATTATCGCTTAATTTAAATTGAGAAATAATTGGTTCGTCATCAACGGTTGAAATCTTTTGTAATTTTTTAAGATTTGTGAATTTTCTGTGTATCATTGCAATCACAGTTCCTTCTTTGTCAATACCTCGACGTCCTGCTCGACCAGCAATTTGAAAATATTCTTTTGCATTAAGCATTCTAGTTGTTATACCATCATACTTTTCCGTGCTATCAAAAACAACAGTTTTTGCAGGCATGTTAATTCCGACTGAAAAAGTTTCTGTTGTATATAAAACTTTAATTAATCCTTTTCCAAACAAATGTTCAACAATATGTTTTAGAGCTGGAAGCATTCCAGAATGATGGAAACCAATTCCTTTTGTAAGTGTGCTTCTAAGTTTTTTTGTGGATTCAATATTTACAATTTCAGGAGTTATTTGTCCTCGAACAAAACTTGTTATTATTTGTGTTTCTTCCACATCAACATAGTTTTTCTTTTTTGCAAGTTCCATTGCAAAGTCTTCAGTTTTTTTTCTTGAGAAACAAAAATATAATGCAGGAAGTTTATTTTCAATATCAGGAATTAGCTCAATATGCCTTGGTGCTGCAAGTTTAGAAAGATTTTTTTGTTTAGATTTTTGTTTTCCTTTTTTTCTTGGATGCAAAACATCTACCCCGTGCCAATATTCTTCATCTTTCAAAATATCCATTTCAAGATCTTCAATAGAAGTAATTCCCATTTTAACATCAAAAACATGATGATGAAGTGGAACCGGTCTATGACCATAAAAAACAGTTTCAACTTTATGTTTTTTTATTGTAGAAATCCAATCAGCAAATTCTTCATGATTAGGTATCGTAGCTGATAAAGCCAAGAAACGAATGTGTTCTGGTGAAAAAATAATTGATTCTTCCCAAATAACACCACGTTGAATATCATTAATATAATGAACTTCATCAAATATAACATATTTAATTCTGTCAAGAATAGGATCGTTTGTTAATAACATATTTCTATAAATTTCTGTTGTCATAACAAGAATCGGAGCCTCATGATTTATACTATGATCTCCCGTAAGAAGACCAACATTTTCTTTACCATAATCATTCTGGAAATCTTTAAATTTCTGGTTTGACAATGCTTTAATTGGAGCAGTGTAAATTGTAGTATTTCCTTCAGGTAAATGTTTATGAATAATATATTCTGCAATCAGAGTTTTACCAGTTCCAGTTGATGCACTCACAACACAAGAGTTGCCACTATCAATCGCTTTAATAGCCTCGATTTGAAATTGATCTAATGTAAAACCTTTGAATTCCATTGTTTTTGATGATAAGGGAATACTATATAAACATATAGTTTTATTCTTGATAACAGCATGACAGAACTAATCTACAAAAAAGATCGCTACCAAAAAGAATGCGAAGCTAGTGTTGAAAACGTTTCCGAGTTCGAAGGTAAATTCAATATTATACTTAATCAAACAGTTTTCTATCCTCAGGGAGGAGGTCAACCCGGCGACAAAGGAAAGCTCATTCGAGAATCAGACGGAAAAGAATTTCCAATAGCTTATTGCTATAAATTCAAAGACCAAGTCTTACACACAACGGAAGAAGCAGGATTAAATGTCGGCGATAAAGTTAAAGTTGTTATTGATTGGGATCTTCGTTACAAACATATGCGATTCCACACAGCAACACATATTATTTCTCGACTTGTAGAACAAGAAAAAAATACGCAAATTTCTTCAAACAGCTTCGAAGGAGAGAAAGGTCGAATCGATTTTACACTTGATAATTTCGACAGAGATTACATGATGGCTTTCGAACAAAAAGCAAACTACATTATTAAAAAACATCTTCCAGTAATTGTAAAAACAATTACGCGAGAAGAAGCGGATGCAGATGGTAATTTGTATAAATTGTTAAAAGGTTTTCCTGAAGGCATAAACGAAGTACAAATAGTTCAAGTTGGACATGATGATGCAATATTTGATCGTATTGCCTGTGGCGGAAGCCATGTTAGCAATACTGAAGAAGTAAAAGGTGTTCGTTTTATCAAATTAGAAAACAAAGGATCTAAAAGAAGAAGAATTAGTTTTGCTCTGATTGATGAATAATTATTTTTCATATATATGAAAATATGAAATAGAAGGATGATAATCTTGTTTAGAATACTTAGTTAAAATATCACTACTTACACCTTCTTCACGCGTAGTTATTTTTAAACTAAACAAATTATTAAGTTTGTCAAAATTATATGTGTGATGAGCTCCCCAAAATAAAAATTTAGTTCCTGTAGGAGATTGCTTAGCGATTTTTTCTGCAATAATTTGAGGATTATTTATGTAATTAAAAAAAGTTCCTACTCTTTCAAAAGGAACATTTTCTGAATTATATACTAAATCATCAGAAAAATCTCCATGAGCTAATCTAATAAGAGAAGAATATCTTTTAGGAAATTCAGATAAATGATTACAAGCAGATTTATGAAGTTCGAGGTCACATTCTATTCCAAGAGAAGGAATTCCATAACCTGCACTAATTAATAAATTTACTCTCCCATCACCACTTCCAGCATCTACAAAAATTTTTTTCCTATCAATAATAGAATCACTCAATAAATCACTTATAGCCAAATTTAAAGCAGATAAATCAACCGTGACAAATCTTCCAAGCTCAGTCTTTTTGGATTTCCCATCTACAGAATCATAATAGGAAATTATTTTTTTAACTTTGTCAATCACTTTTAATTCCTCGCATATAATACTTCAAATAAAAAATTATCTCCAGAACCACAAACTGCTAAAATAGTATCATCAGCTTGAGGATCTAATCCAGCTACAACAGAGCCTAAATCTTCGTTTGTGAAGGTATAGAGAAGCTGATCATTTTCTACCGCCATAATAAGCTTATTAGAAATTCATTTATAAATGTTTCGTTTTTTCTTATTATGTGGTGGTGACAAGAAATTATTCAATGGACAAGCCGAGAAGAGCTATATAAAAGGCTGAAACCCCCGAATTACCATGAATAAAGAATTATTAGCAGAATTAATAGGAATCATTTTAGGCGATGGAAATCTACATAAAAAATCTAATTGTATCACAATAACAGGAAGCCTAGAAGATCTTCATTATTATGAATTGATTGTTATTCCTTTGTTTCAAGACTTGTTCTCTAAAATTCCTAAATTGCGAAAGAGAAACGACAGAAACTCATACTATCTACAGTTAGAGAATAAAACAATTTTTGATATATTGTTATCATGTGGTTTACGAAGAGGAAATAAAACAGAAAATGCAAGCATTCCTCAATTTATTATTTCGAATAAAAAATTAATAAAACATTTTCTAAGAGGACTATTCGATACAGATGGTTGTTTAAAATTCTCAAAACAATCTAGAAACACATATTATTATCCGAGAATACAAATAGGATTAAAAGAATCAGCACTATCATTAGGAATTAGAGCATTATTGAAAAAATTAGAATTTAATTTTTCACAATATAAAGACAAAAAAGACTTAATATATTATCAAATCTCAGGAAAAAAGAATTTAGAAAAGTGGATGAGAGAAATAGGTTCAAATAATCCTGTTCATAAAACAAAATATTTAGTTTGGAAAAAACAAGGATTCTACATGCCTAAATCAAGCTTAGAATCTCGTTTAAAAACATTAGATTTAAATAAGAATTTCATTCTCTCACAGTAACCGCAAGGTTGGTCATAGCCCCATAGAGGAGTTAACATCATTGTTGCTTCATGGATTGTAGTGGCCAATCATCGAGGATTTTGGGTCCTTGGACCTCGGTTCGAATCCGGGTGGGGCTATATAGGAGTCTACTAACTTTTGGTGGACTCCTTCCTTTTTTTCTCGAATTCTGCTAATTCTGTTTCTATGTGTTCTAGAACTTCTTTTATTCTTCGTTTATTGTATTTGATTAGC
>Ga0222658_1000019_pt1 | contig 166358 bp, 153 predicted proteins | sample AntAcemetagen476_FD_179830 | JGI IMG/M metagenome (GOLD analysis project Ga0222658, IMG submission 179830) | Saline water microbial communities from Ace Lake, Antarctica - #476 | ecosystem: Environmental > Aquatic > Non-marine Saline and Alkaline > Saline | place: Antarctica: Ace Lake... | reverse complement strand
AGAGGTGAATTTGGGAAATTTGACATTTATGGTGATCAAAGATATGAATTAGCAAAACTAGTTCATAGTATAGATGGCAAGTATGATTATATTATTAGGGATATGTTTGATATTAAGTTAATAAAAGATTCACCTATCATTGAGTTCCACATTAAGGATAATAATCGAGAATTTAGTTTATATGATTGCTTTTCATTAGTTTTCAAGGATGAAATGGAGAAAGATCAAAAAAAGATTGAGTTTGTAGAGTCATTATTGTTTTTAAGTATGATTCCTTTGCATAGTGAGAATATCAATCATCAGTTTGCAATGTTAGCGACAGGATTACAAATTTTAAATAGAGTTATAAATATAAGATATTATCAAATGGAGGAGCATTTATGATTACAGATTACACTTTTATAGTAGATATAGATGGAACACTGTGTCCAACAAAAAAGAAAAATGAAAAATATGAGGATTTGATTCCATACACTGCTATTGTTGAAAAATTAAGGCTATACAAAAATCAAGGAGCAAGAATAGTTTTATTCACGGCAAGAAATATGAACTCTTATAATTCGAATATTGGATTAATTAATAAGTATACTGCAAAAATTTTAAGTGAATGGCTAGAAAAATGGGATATACCTTATGATGAGATTATATATGGCAAACCATGGCCAGGTCATAAAGGGTTTTATATTGATGATAGATCAGTAAGACCAGATGAATTTTTAAATAACACTTTAGAGGAATTAAATGAATTATGCGAAAAATCGAAATTATAGTTTACTGTTTATTTACAATAGCAATTTAAAAGTTAATTAGAAAGAGAAGGTGAAAATTACTATGGATGAAATGTGTGTTGTAATTACTATGGCTGGATTGGGATCGAGATTTAGAAATGCTGGTTTTAAGATTCCAAAGTATATGATAACTGCTAAAAATAAGACACTTTTTGAATGGTCAATGGAAAGTTTGCTTGATTATAATTCAAATGTCTATAAATATGTTTTCCTCGTTCAAGCCAGAGACAATGCCTCAGATTTTATTAGAGATAAATGCAAGTACTACAATATAAAAAATTTAGAAATAATAGAAATTGACTATCCTACGGATGGACAAGCTACAACAGCTATGCTAGCTATTCCATTTTGCATTATTGAAAAACCAGTTTTAATTTATAATATTGATACTTATATTGAGCCATTTGAATTGAAACTTATAGATATTTCTGGAGATGGTCATATACCCTGCTTTCATGCTGAAGGCGATCATTGGAGTTTTGTTAAACTTGATAAAAATGGGAACGTAATAGAAGTCAAAGAAAAAAATCGAATTTCGGATTATTGTTCATTAGGAGCATATTATTTTTCATCAGCTAAACTTTTTAATGACTTATATAATGAATATTTTACAAAAGAAAATATGCATGATGACATGAAAGAAAAATATATTGCACCTCTATATAATTTAATGATAAAGAAGAAAATGAGCGTAACAATGATTACAATAAAGTCTTCTAAAGTACATGTTTTGGGTACTCCTGAAGAATTAAAAATATTTATCAATGAGTAACTTTATCAAAAAATATCATTCATTATCTAATCCTGTTAAGGTATCACTTTGGTTTAGCATTGCAAGTTTTCTTCAAATGGGAATAAATTTCTTAACAGCTCCAATATTTGCACGATTGTTAAGCAGTGAGGAGTTTGGGATTGTAAATGTATACAACTCGTGGAGTATATTATTATTAATTATTCTGTCTTTTTCTTTATATAAATCATTAATGAATTTATATGTTAAATATGACAATAAAGAGAAAACTTTGTCAATAGTTATATCATTATCTTTGTTAATTACTATATTATGGCTAGTAATATTTTTAATATTTTATAAAGAAATATCTGCGTTATTAGGGCTTTCTGAAATATTATCATTAAGTATTTTTATTAATGTAGTTTTTACTGGAGCAATTAACTGTTGGACAATCTTTAAGAAATATACATATGATTATAAAAGCATAATACTATATACTTTATTGACAACAATTATTTCTGCCTTAGTATCAATTATTGTGGTAGTTTTCTTTTATCAGTCTGCAGAAGGAAGGATTTTACCAAGAGTTTTAATAACAGCTTTTGTATCTATTCCTATTTTAATTGCTGTTTTTAAGAAAGGAAAAAAAATATATGATAAAGAAATTTGGAAATTTTCAATTATTTTTTCAGGTTCTTTAATACCTCATTATTTATCAGAGTTTATTCTCAGCAGTTCTGATAAGCTGATGATTAATTATATACTTGACTCAACTGCTGTAGCTATTTATAGTATTGCATATACAATTGGTTCAATAATAACTGTTTTAACAATTGCGATTAATGCATCATTTGCTCCTTATCAATATCAAATGATAAAAAAGCAAGAGTATAAGAAATTATCAAAGTCAGCTGATACTGTTTTTATACTAGTGGCATTTTTTGTAATAATTATCATGTTTTTTTCTTATGAAATAGTATGGCTTTATGGTGGTCAAAAATATTTGCAAAGCGCATCACTCATTATACCTATTGGTCTGGGTGTATTCTTTAATTACATGTTTCAGTTATTTGCTCGAGTACAAGAATATTTCGAAAGAAAAAAAATGGTTGTTATACCTTCAGTTTTAGCTGCAACTTTAAATATAGTCTTAAATTTGATTTTTATTCCTAAATATGGTTTCCAGGCTGCTGCATATACAACGTTTTTAAGTTATGCCTTATTTTGTTTTATTCATTACCTGTTTTATAGATCTACTATTAAGAAATATTTAAATAATCAAGCAATTTACAATGGTAAAAATTTATTAGTTATTTCTGCATCTGTTGTAGTTGTTTCAATAGCAATTAGTTTTATTAATAATAATATTATAGTTAGAATTATTATACTTATATCAATAATTATGTTTGGATTGCTAAAAAGAAAAAAACTAATTTTAACATTTAAAATTTTTATTCATAGATAATTATCAATTATAATTTGGATAGTGAACAGATTATATTATGGATAGGTTATACTAAGTTGGAGAGAATTATAATAGACATGCTAAACTAGAATTATAGAAAAGAGAGGGTTTAAATATGTCTAAAGACCAGCGATTTACAAATGATTTTAAAAAACAGATTGTAAGTTTAAGGTCAAGGCTTAAAAGATCGATGTAAAACTTTGGTACATTCAAAATGGAAAAAGACTATCGATAATTTTATAAATAAGATAGTTACTGAAATTATCTTAGATTAGTATAAACAATATCATAGTTGCCTGAATTTTAGAAGGAGGTTTTAAAATGAGTATATTAGTTGTTGGTGGAGCTGGATACATTGGTTCTCACATAGTTAGATATTTACAAGAACATGGGGAAGATGTCATTGTTGTTGATAATCTGCAAAAAGGTCATAAAAAATCTATTAATGTTACTTTCTTTTATGAACTTGATGTTAGGAATACTTCAGCACTAGATAAGGTATTTAAAATACATTCTATAGAGTCAGTTATTCATTTTGCTGCTAACTCGTTGGTTGGCGAAAGTATGAAAAACCCATTAGATTATTACAACAACAACGTATATGGAATGCAATGCTTATTAGAAGTCATGAAAAATAATGAAGTGAAACAGATTGTATTTTCATCTTCAGCTGCTACCTATGGTGAACCAGATCAAATTCCAATACAAGAATCAAATATAACGAATCCAACAAATACATATGGTGAAACAAAATTAACCATGGAAAAAATGATGAAATGGGTAGATAAAGCATATGGGATAAAATATGTTTCATTAAGATATTTTAATGCATGTGGTGCTCATCCATCTGGTGAAATAGGTGAAGACCATTTTCCAGAAACACATTTAATACCTCTAGTGTTACAAGTACCATTAGGTAAGCGAGATAAGATTTATATTTTTGGTGATGATTATAAAACTAAGGATGGAACATGTATTAGAGATTATATCCATGTGATGGATTTAGCATCCGCACATTATCTAGCTGCAAAGTATCTAAATGACAATAATGATAGCGATATCTTTAATTTAGGTAGTGGAGAAGGATATTCGGTAAAAGAGATTATCGAGATAGCAAGAAAAATAACTAGTCATCCAATTCCAGCGGAAGTTAAAGAGCGAAGAGCAGGCGACCCCGCAGTACTAATAGCTTCTTCCGAAAAAGCAAAACAGATATTAAAGTGGAAACCACAATATGATTCAGTAGAAAAAATTATTACTGATGCATGGAATTGGCATAAATCAAATCCAAAAGGCTATGAGTAACAGTACATACTCAAAAGACAAAGGCTAACGATAAATATCCTAAAGACATGAATTTCAGTTAAAAATATATTTTTGATAGAATAAAACTTCTTGTCTTATTTGAGATGTTTTCATAAGATTTCATAACAACACACAGTTGTAACTAATGGGTCAGGGCAATCCCAAATACCATCTAGAGATGGTAAAACAATCAATAATTTTCATGTAGATAGGTAAGCCAATAAGTGTATCTAGAGATGGTTAAAAATAGCGATTAAAAAAAATGAGCATTTTTGTAGTTTTCATAAGGATGACACAAGAAAGACAGTCCTTGAGTATGACTTTCATATCAACAGACAGTCACGATATCCGGGTGGAGGCAACCTTGTGTGTGGAAACATATTTGGTAAGAAAAGGGTATTAGTTTCAAAGTAATCGACAGTTCTGAATATTGATTTTCATATTAATAGATAATTTTATTCGACCTACGGAATATTAGGACTGAAGGAATTTAATTACTTCTAGTCAAACGTATCTATGAAAGCAACAAATCGTTCAAGATCATGATTTTGTTCCTCAAACTAATTGAAGATTATCAATTCCTAATATATCAACTGATTACGGATTTTTATAGAGGAACCTTAATTAGTTGATATTTGATTTATAAATACTGATTAACTCATTAAATGCAAATTTATTGTATAATTACTTTATCAACTTGTGAACATTTGGAGGTTATTATGTGCGGAATTGTTGGATTTATAGGTAACAAGAATGCAAAAGACATCATCTTAAATGGACTAACTCGTCTCGAATATAGAGGTTACGACTCAGCTGGTATGAGTCTTTTTAACAATAGGTACCAAGTTTTTGATGTCTATAAGGATGAAGGTCGAGTTAATAAACTAGTAGAGTCAACTAAAAACAGTGCATATTCCAACATTGGCATTGGACATACAAGATGGGCTACACATGGAAAAGTCAATAAAGAGAACTCTCACCCTCATTATTCTCAAACGCGACGTTTCATCATTGTACATAATGGAGTTATTGAAAATTACCAACAACTAAAAGAACAATATCTTCCAAATTCAACTTTTACAAGTGAAACAGATACTGAAGTCATTGCTCAATTAATCGAGACATTTTCTCAAACACTTCATGTTGAAAATGCCATAACAACTACACTTAAACTTCTACATGGTTCATATGCCTTATTAGTACTTGATTCTAATGATCCTGAAAAAATATATGCAGCTAAATATAAAAGCCCACTTATAATTGGCCAAGGACCTGATGGTATCACAATAGCATCAGATTTAATGGCTCTAATTGGATATAGTGATAACTATCATGCTTTGGAAGATAAAACTTTTGTTGTTGCTAGAAAAGAAGATGTTCGCATCTTTGATCTAAATCATAAACCTCTAGATTTACATATGAAACCTCTTGAACTCGATGATGCCGATACTACCAAAGGTGAATATGCTCATTTCATGCTCAAAGAAATTCATGAACAACCTTCCGTAATTCGCAGAATTGTTACTAATTACTTTGATAAAGATGTATCACTTATTAATCCAAAGATACTTGAGTCTATTAAAGAATCAGATCGTATATATGTACTTGCTGCTGGAACATCCATGCATGCCGGTCTTATTGGAAAACTCCTTTTAGAAAGATTATCTCATATACCAGTTGAAGTCCATATTGCATCTGAATTTGCTTACCAAAATCCATTGCTATCTCAAAAACCATTTTTTATCTTAGTAACTCAATCAGGTGAAACAGCAGATCTAAGAGCTTGTTTGGTCAATATAAATGATAATAAGTATAAAACATTAACAATCACTAATGTTCCTACTTCAACACTTGCTAGAGAAGGTACTTATTTCTTACAACTTTTTGCAGGACCTGAAATAGCGGTTGCTTCGACAAAAGCTTATGTTGCACAAGTTTCAGTTTTCGCTCTATTAGCCTATGAATTATCATCAAAGCAAATTGACATACGAAAAGAATTATCTATTGCTGCTACATCTATTGAACATTTCTTAGAAAATGAAAATATCTTAGATCATGTAAGAAACATACTAACTCATAGAAACTGTTTTTTCATTGGGAGAGGAATGGATTACTATGTAGGATTAGAAGCGGCTCTCAAGCTTAAGGAAATATCCTATATACAATCAGAAGGTTTTGCTGCTGGTGAGCTTAAGCATGGTACAATTGCCTTAATTGAGGATGGAACTCCAGTGATTGCATTAATCTCTGATCCAAATATCAATGGAAATACGAGATCTAATCTAAAAGAAGTACATTCAAGAGGTGCTAGAACAATGACGATTGTCATGGGGTCCTGTAAACAGAACGGTGATAAAATCATCTTAGAAGATGTTCATCCACTTTTAACGGCACTTATCATGGTTGTTCCTACACAACTCATCGCATATTATGCTGCTCTTGAACGTAGCTATGATATTGATAAACCAAGAAATCTTGCAAAAAGTGTAACGGTAGAATAGAGGTTATTATGAGAAAATACTTTGGAACTGATGGAATAAGAGGAATTGCTTTTGAAAAACTAGATAGTGAACTATCTTTTAAACTAGGTCAAGCAATTGCACGTGTTTTTAAACCTAAGCAAGTTGTGATTGGCATGGACACAAGAGAATCATCCCCCATGCTTGCATATAGCATTGCGAATGGCTTAATGGCTTTAGGAGTTGATGTCTTACTTGCTGGTGTCGTCTCAACTCCTATGATTGCTCATTATTCAAAGATAAAAAGCATTATTGGAATTATGATTACAGCTTCACATAATCCTTATACAGATAATGGTATTAAAGTCTTTAACAAAGGATATAAAACCTTAAATGAAGAAGAATTAGAACTTGAAGCATTTATTGATTCTGGCAAATTAGATTTCACTTCATTTGGGAAACCTATCTTATCGGAAGACATTCACGATGAATATATCAAAATTTATCATCCTCTTGATCTTAAACCATCTCATTTAAAAATTGGATTTGATAGTGCAAATGGTGCTAATTATTTAATTTCTAGAGAAATCTTCGATATATTTAATCCATCATCTATACAAATATCTAATCAACCTGACGGGAATAATATTAATCTTAAATGTGGTTCTACGCATCTTGAAGCTATTCAAGAACTAGTTAAAGAAAAATCTCTTGATATTGGATTTAGTTTTGATGGTGATGGCGACCGGATAATGGTAGTTGACCATAATCAAGATGTTTATGATGGAGATTTTATCATTTATATGATTAGTACTTATTTGAAAAAGAAGAATCTTCTTAATAAAAATACTGTTGTCTTAACAAAGATGAGCAACCCTGGTATCTTAAAAGCACTTAAAGATAAAGATATTTCATATGTTTTAACTGATGTTGGTGATAAATATGTATTCCATGAGTTATATACCCATGATTACACCATCGGTGGTGAATCATCGGGTCATGTTATCTTAACTCATTTACTACATACTGGCGATGGATTATTGGTTGCAATATACATATTAAAGATATTAGAAGAACTACACGTTTCATTAGAAGAACTAGTTAAAGATGTACAGTTATACCCATTCAAACTTACCAATATCAAAGGTGTATCTAAATCAGTTCTTGAATTAGATTCAGTTCAATCACGAATAACTTCAATCAAAGAAAGACTAGGAGAAAATTCCTTATTATTAGTTAGAGCCAGTGGTACTGAAAGCCTCATTCGTGTTACAATAAGTTCAAAGGATGAAACTTTAGTTGATACATTAACTAATGAAATTGTTTCATTGATTCAAAAGGAGGGTAATCGTTTATGAAAAAATATGCTTTAGTTCTTGCTGCTGGTAAAGGCACACGTATGCGTACTGAAATGCCCAAGTGTGCATTTCCGATTTTAAAGAAACCTATGATTTCTTATATTGTTGAAAACATTGAAAAATCCACGATTGAAGAAATATATGTTATCATAGGTCATAAAAAAGATGTGATAGAAGAAATATTAGGTGATCGAGTAACTTATGCAGTTCAATCTGAACAATTAGGTACGGGTCATGCGGTATTATCTGCTAAAAAACAAATGATTGATAAAGAAGGGATCACCTTTGTTCTTCCAGGTGATATGCCTCTCATGGAATATCCTTTGATGGATAAACTCATCAGAGCCCATGAAGAAATGGGGAATGATTTGACTGTCGTTACGATGAATATGGAATATCCTAAGGGATATGGACGTATTGTGCGTAATGAATATGGGATTGTTACAGGTATTGTTGAAGAAAATGACTGTAATGAATCACAAAAACTCATCAAAGAAGTTAACTCAAGTGTTTATATCGTTAATAATAAATTATTATTTGAATATGCACATAAGATTAAGAAAAATGATCGTAAGGGTGAATACTATCTTACTGATATCGTAAATCTTATGCATCAACACCATAAAGTCAATACTTTCATGGTTCGTAACCCAATGGTTACAATGGGTATTAATGATTTGTTTGGTATTAGTGTTGCTGAAAAATATTTACGTGAATCAATTAATAAAGGTCATATGTTAAATGGTGTGTCAATTGTTAATCCTGAAACAGTTACCATTGGTCATAATGTTGTCATAGAAGAAGCTGTTTGGATTTATCCTAATACAACCATTATGGGTAATTCAGTCATTAAAAAAGGTGCGGTTATTGGACCTAACACTGAAATTGTCGATTCAGTTATTCATGAAAAAGCTGAGATCAGACATAGTATTGTTCTAGATTCAATCGTTCATGAAAATACAACTGTTGGACCATTTGCACATTTAAGAAATCATGCGGAAATTGGTAAAAATAATCGTATTGGTAACTTTGTTGAAATCAAAAAATCAACAACTGATGAAGGAACTAAGGCAGCTCATCTTATCTATATTGGTGATTCAACTGTTGGTAAAAACGTTAACTTTGGATGCGGATCAGTTACTGTCAATTATGATGGAGTTAAAAAACATCAGACTGTCATCGGTGATGATGTCTTTATTGGATGCAATGTAAATTTGGTTGCACCAATAAAAATTGGAGATAGTGTCTTCATTGCTGCAGGTTCCACAGTAACAATTGATGTTCCAAAAGGAGCATTAGCAATCGCAAGAAATAAACAAATCAACAAAGATGATTATGCTAAAAACTTCATAAAACCTAAAGAATAGTCATTTAAATGTAAATTTTGTCAATAGTTCGTCATAACTATTGACTTTTTTTATGCATAAATGTAAAATTCTATCATTAAAGGAGATCATATATGAAAGATTATTCGAGAGTTGATATATTAAAAAGTGCGAAAGAAAACAATGTAAAATACATTAGATTACAATTTACTGATATGCTTGGAACAGTTAAAAATGTTGAAATTCCAGCAACCAATCTTGAAAAAGCATTGGCAAATGAAGTCATGTTTGATGGTTCATCCATTCAAGGATTTGTTCGTATTGATGAAGCTGATATGTATCTATATCCTGATTTAAGTACTTGGTTGATTTTAGAATGGGAATCCACTCCTGCTGGAAAAGTTGCTAGACTTATCTGTGATGTTTATACAACACAACATGTTCCTTATGAAGGTGATCCTAGATTTATCTTAAAGAGAAACCTAATTGAGAGTAGAAGATTAGGATTTGCTAAATTTAATGTAGGTGTTGAACCTGAGTTCTTCTTATTTAAATTAGATGAAAAAGGTAAACCTACATTAGAGTTTTCTGATTTAGGTGGATATTTTGATTTAGCACCCATTGATGGATCAGAAGATGTTAGACGTGACATTGTGCTAGAATTGCAAAAAATGGGTTTTGAAATGGAAGTATCTCATCATGAAGTTGCTTTTGGACAACATGAAATCAACTTCTTGTTTGATAATGCACTTGAAGCATGTGATAATATCCAAACATTTAAGATACTGGTTAAAAATATTGCTCGTCGCCATGGATATCATGCAACCTTTATGCCTAAACCGATTTTTGGAATCAATGGTTCTGGGATGCATACCAACATATCATTTACTGATGAAGCAGGAAATAACGTATTTTATGATTCAAATACAGAAAATCAATTATCACAAACTGCGCTTCGTTTCATTGCGGGTGTAATGAAACATGCGCAAGAATTTTGTTTGGTAACTAATCCTACGGTTAATTCTTACAAACGTTTAGTTCCCCACTTCGAAGCACCTTGCTTCATTTCATGGAGTGATGCGAACCGTTCAACAATGATTCGTATTCCTGCAGCTCGTGGACGTTCTACACGAGTCGAAGTGCGTTCAGTAGATCCATCTGCAAATCCCTATCTCGCGATGAGTGGTTTACTCGCTTCTGGTCTAGATGGTATTAAAAATGAGCTAGATGGAATCTCACCAGTAAAAAAGAACTTATTTAAAATGTCAGATGCTGAAAGAAAACGTTTAGGCATTAAAAATCTTCCTGAAAGTCTACAAGAAGCAATGCTTCATTTTTCTAACTCTTCACTCATGAAAGAAGCTATAGGTGAAGTATTATTTAATAAGCTCTTAGAAGCAAAGCAAATTGAATGGGATGATTACAGAACTGCTATCTCAGAATGGGAATTAGTAAAATATTTACCCATCATTTAACAAATTTACACTTAGCAATAGGTGTTCTTTTTTTGATGTGTTATAATACTTTAGGAGGATTAAAAAATGAATAATTGGAATTTAGATGATTTATACTTAGGGTTTGATGATAAATATAAAAGTGATATATCTGAGCTAAGTAATTTAGTTGATGATTATAAAACTTTCCTTGTATTAAAAAATCATTCAGATATTGAATATGTGGAAGGTTATATTTCCTTCCAGGAAAAGCTAAATGTTTTAGCTAGATCACTTCTAAGTTTTGCGAGTCTGACTATGGCAACTGACGTAGGTAATCAGGATGCCCCTGTATATCTTGCTATGCTTCAAAATATCTTTAGAAAATCAACTGTTGAAGATGTCATGTTTGCAAGATATTTAGCAACTCTCGATTTGACTATACTTGCTAAAAAATCAAAAACCATTAATCAATATCTATATCTTTTGAAACGTGAACAAGAAGATGCCAAGCATCTCTTATCAGAAAAAGAAGAAGTTTTATACTCAAAATTAAGTGAACTTGCTTCTAGTTCATGGAGTAGACTTCAAGGAATAACAACAGCAAATTTATCTGTAGAATTTAGAGGTAAAGAAATCACTTTACAAGAGGTTAGAAATCTTGCCCATGATAATGACGCAACAATCAGAAAAGAAGCTTATGAGGCTGAATTGAAGTCTTATGGAAAAATTGAAGATCAAGTTGCTCTTGCATTATCTAATATTAAACGCGAAGTTGTCCTTATGAATGAATTGCGAGGTTATGATTCAGCATTATCTAAAACTCTTGATTCATCTGAAATGAGTAAAAAAGCATTAGATGCGATGATTTCAGCAATGATGGACTATCGTCCTCATTTTGAAAGATATTTAAAAGCTAAAGCTATATATTTAGGACATGAAGGACATCTGCCTTTTTATGATATGTTTGCGCCTGTCGGTAAATTAGAAAAAACATATACTTATGAAGAAGCACAAGAAATTGTTAAAGAAGGCTTTTATTCCTATTCTAAGAAATTAGGTGATTTTGCAACAAAAGCATTTGCTAATAACTGGATTGATCCATTCCCTAAAAAAGGAAAAAGAGGTGGTGCATTTTGTTCTAACCAACCACAACTTAAACAGTCTAGAATCCTATCAAACTTTACGGGTTCGTTATCGGATGTTTTGACACTTGCTCATGAATTAGGTCATGGATATCATGGTGATATTATATCTAATAATAAACCATTACATTGGTCCTACCCAATGCCTTTAGCAGAAACTGCATCAATCTTTTGTGAAACTGTTGTCAATAATCATTTGCTAGCATCAATTACTAATCCAAAAGAAAGACTATCTGTTTTAGAAAATTCACTTCAAGGTGATACTCAAGTCATTATTGATATTCTATCGAGATTTATTTTCGAAGCAAATTTATTTGAAAAATCAACAGGGCCAATTTCTAAAGAGCAAATGAAAGCCATGATGCTTGAAGCACAAAAAGAAGCCTATTTAAATGGTCTTGATCATCATGTCTTGCATCCTTACATGTGGCTTAACAAGGGCCATTATTATAGTGCTGGATTAAACTTTTATAATTTTCCTTATGCTTTTGGTTTGCTCTTTGGAAAAGGACTTTATGTGCAGTATCTAAAAGATCCTAAACCATTTATCCAAAACTATGATGAACTACTTTCATTAACAACTAAAACTAGTGTAGAAGAAGTTGCGAAATCAATGAATATTGATGTGACTAAAAAGGAATTTTGGATGGATTCATTAGATCAAGTCAAAAAGGATATTGATGAGGTCGTTGATTTGTTTTTAAACAAATAAATAAAATCATATCTAATCACTTACGAAACAATATCATTTATGATATAATTAATTTAATAATTAGCGCGGAGGAATTTTATGAACGATCAACAAATTGATGGAACTAATGAAATTAGTCTATTAGATATTTACAAGATTTTAAGAAGTCATTTAGTAATTATTTTGATCTTTACAATTGCTATTGCGGGACTTGCTACCTTTTATGCATATGCCATAGCACACCCTCAATATAAATCAAATGCTGATGTGATGGTTCAAGTTCAGGTAGACCAAACTATAGATAGTTCTTATGACTACACAACAGCTCAAAAATTACTAACAACAATTGCCGAACTTATGAGAAAGGACATTGTTTTAGAAGAAGTAATCTCTGATTTATCATTAGATATGACTACAGATCAGCTGAGAAATGGTTTAACAGTTACATCGAGTACAACAAGCTATTTCATCAATATCAATTACATCTCTCCCGATAACACTATTTCAAGAGATGTCGTGAATTCTGTGATAGATTCTGCAATCAATATTGCGGATAATAATGATTCATTTTCTTCGTTAAAAGATAAAATCACCAGAACAAGTAATGCTGGTCTTGGTGTCTATGAATCTCCTAATAAACCACTATATGTTATTGTAGGATTTATTTTAGGTGGTATCGTTGGTGTTGGTTTTGCATTCTTAAAAGAAGTATTCAATAACACATTTAAAACAAAGGATCAGCTTGAAGCTGCTTTTGGCATACAAGTACTAGGAGTTATTCCCGAGTTTGTTATTAAGGAGGTTAAGTAAATGGCTAAGAAAAGTATATTTAATGGAGAACGTACTGAAAAGTATGATTATCTAGTCACTAAAGAACAACCTCTATCATATACAGCTGAATCATTTCAAAAAGTATTGATTAATTTAGATTATGCGAATATTGATGGAAAACATAAGGTGATTCAATTTACCTCCACTTTAGCAAGTGAAGGGAAATCAACGTTTGTTTCTAATATGGCTTATTTATTGGGTAATAAGGGAAAAAAGATAATCTTAATTGATCTTGATTTAAGAAAACCTAAATTGAATAGAGTATTTAATGCAACCAATAGAGATGGCTTAACTGATTATTTATCGGGTAAGATAGATTTCAATAAAGTCGTTTGCCATTCGGAAGAACTAGGCATCGATTATATTGTTGCTGGTGAAAAAACAACTGCTGTTGTGAATGTTTTAGAAGCTCAAAAACTTAAGGATTTACTCACAAAGTTAAGAGAAACATATGATTATATACTTTTAGATACACCGCCAGTAATTGCTGTATCAGATGCTTTATATGTGGCACGAATTGCTGATGGAGTTATATTTGTTGTTGCTCAAGGTGTGGCTAAAAAATCTTTGGTTAAAGAAGCTGTATTAACTTTAAAAAGCAATCATGTGAATATTTTAGGTGTTGTTCTAACACAAGTCAATCTAAAGAGTGGGGCTTATGGCTATGGATATGATTATAGTTATAAGTATGAATAAATAAAATGATTGATATTCACTCACATATCTTACCTGGTGTTGATGATGGTTCTCAATCAATTGATCAATCAATTGAAATGATTAAAAAAGAAATTGCAGATGGTGTAGATGCGATTATTCTTACACCACACGTACAATCAAAGGTTTCAAAATTTGATCCTAGTCATAATCTTCCCATTTTTAATAAGCTACAAGAAGAAGCAAAAAAACTTAAATTACCAATAGATTTATATTTAGGTGCCGAAACTTTTTATAGATCACACATTAAAACAGATTTTAGATCAGTTACCATGGGAGCTTCAAATTATATTTTAATCGAATTTTCTCCATACATTGAAACACCAATTGAAGAGATTGTCTATGATTTGACTAGAATGGGATTTATACCAATCATTGCACATGTAGAAAGATATTCATATTTAAAACCTGAAGATTTCATCAAGATAAAAACAACTGGGGCTTTACTTCAAGTAAATACATCATCAATTATTGGTTATAATCATAAAAATGTTAAAAAAAATATTGTACAACATTTGATAAAAAATCAACTCATTGATTTCATATCAACTGATACACATAATATAGATTCAAGGCCTCCTAATATGAAAGAAGCTTTTGAGGCATTAAAGAAGAATCAGGATAAAGATTATTTAAATAAAATATTTGATTTAAATGCAAGGAAAATTATTGATTCCATCAAGCATATCGACTGATATGCTTTTTTTTATAAAAAAGCATAAAAGCATTAAAAATTATTATCCTTTCCTGTAAGGAAACTATGTTATAATAAATTCATCAGAGATGATATATGAGGAGTTTGCTTATGCCAATGGTAAAAATGGGAAACATCTACTACTTTATGTATATGGGAATCGCGATTTTAATTACTGTATTGGCAGTAGCATTTTTAAAAAATAAGAGCCAGAAGTTTAGACACTGGTTTGTTTTTGGTTTAATTATGGTTGCTTTCACCCTTCATTTTATGAAAGTCTTTATTTGGCCATATACGACAGTAGAAGCAGTTTTTACAAAAGTATCCTTTGAAAATATCTGTGCTGTCAGCACGTTGATATTTCCATTCTTATATTTTACAAAAAATAAAACCTTAAAAGATTACATGATCATGGTAGGAATGGCAAGTGGAATTTTAACGATTATCTTTCCCGTAGATGCGATGAGTGAATATTTTAATGGAGAGGTCATTGGATTTCGAAGTGCATTCAATTTAGAAATTATAAGATTCTATAGTGCACATATCTTATTATTCTTAGTTCCATTCTTGATGATGAGATTTAAGATGCACAAATTATCGATTCATCGTGCATATCGTGCACCATTGCTCTTAATCTTAGTACTAGTTCTTATTTTTGTTAATGAGTTATTAATTACAGCACTAGATTGGGTACCCAAAGAAGATTTATTTAATCCTGACAAACGTAATCCCTCATTCATATTTGGTGTTAGAGGCGATTTAACTGGATTAGGTTTAATCATTGGTATATTTGTTCCATATTTCATGCGAATTCATCCTTTGACAGGTGTTAAATTCTTTTGGCCAGTCTTATGGCTAGTCATACCAGCCATCGTTTATGGTGGATTAATTACACTCATTTTCATGTTTATTTATGATACACAAGAAACTTTACTTTTCTTTAAGAAGATTCTAAGGTTAAATCCACGTAAGCATAAAGAAGTAGATATATCAGATTGAGCATAAAAAAATTAACATAAAAGAGGAGAAAAAGAAAAGATGAACATAAAACCAAAAGGTTTTACTTATGTGAAGGCTTCCTTTAACTACATCTCATATTACAAGGATGGCTCATGGGATGAAGGCATATTAAGGGAAGATGATCAAGTAACGATTTCATCATTATCTACTTCATTGCATTATGGACAGGAATGCTTTGAAGGATTAAAGGCTTACCGGAGAAAAGATGGTAAGATTCAATTATTTAGAATTGAAGACAATGCTAGACGTTTCCAAATGTCTTGTGAACGCTTAGTCATGCCAACAATTCCTATTAATGTATTTATTGAAGCAGTAAAAAAAGTCGTTAAAGCTAATGAAATTTTTGTTCCACCATATGGCAACATGGAAACACTCTACATCAGACCTTTTATGATTGGTGTTGGAAATAATCTAGGGCTTAGACCAGCGCCTGAATATATCTTTAGTGTTGTCGTATCACCTGTTGGTTCTTATTTTAGTGGACCTGCAAAACCGATTGATATGGTTGTTTCAGAATACGATAGAGCAGCTCCAAATGGAACTGGTCATGTCAAAGTTGGGGGAAACTATGCAGCGTCTTTATATGCTCAAATTCAAGCGAAAAAGAACGGGTTTGCTGATTGTATCTTCTTAGATCCAAAAACACATACAAGAATTGAAGAAGTTGGGGCAGCCAATTTTATAGCAATTACCAAAGATGGTAAGTATATCACACCAAAATCACCTTCAATCTTAGATAGTATTACTAATCGTTCATTAAAATGGTTAGCTCTTAATATGCTTAAAATAGATGTTTTAGAACAAGATATTTATATTAATGAACTCGATCACCTTGCAGAAGCTGGGGCATGCGGTACAGCAGCAGTCGTTACACCTATAGGATCTATTACAAATAATGGTAAAAAGCATGTATTTCCTGCTCATGAAAAGATAGGTCCTACAATTAATAAGTTATATGAGTTAATGATTGGAATTCAATTTGGAGATATTGATGATCCTAATCATTGGGTTATCGTTTTATAATCATACGCTTTTTGAGTATTTTTATTGATATGACATTGGGAGGAAACTATGTTAAAAACTTTTAAAGAAATAAAAGAATACATCACTTTAAATGAAGTTCAAATGATTGATTTCAAAATGGTTGACATCGAAGGACAATGGAGACATCTAACAATTCCAGCATCAAGTTTTACTGAAGATGTCATGACTTACGGTGTTGGATTTGATGCATCTAATTATGGTTTTGCTGTAGTAGAAAAAAGCGATATGGTTTTTATTCCTGATTTGGAATCTATAACACTTGATCCCTTTACAAAAGTAAAGACACTTAATATGTTAGGTGATGTCTTTGTTATTGGAAAAGATAATATACCTTTTGATCAATATCCAAGAAATATTGCACGCAGTGCAGAAAAATATATGATTGATCAAAAGATTGCAGATGAGATGATTATTGGTCCTGAATTTGAATTTCATGTATTCGATGAAGTGAATTATCAGGTTGATTCAAATAAGATTTCATTTGAAATCAATTCAACTGAATCAAAGACAAACACAATGAAAAGCTCTTACCATATTGATTTACCAAATGATTCTACTTATGATTTAAGAAATGAAATGTGTATACTCTTAGAAAATTGGGGTGTGCCAGTAAAGTATCACCATCATGAAGTTGGAAATTCTGGTCAATTAGAAATCGAAGTTAAACTAGGTTCGATGAGAAAAATGGCTGATTGTACAATGATTGCAAAATATATCATAAAAAATACTGCTAAAAGAGCTGGTAAAACAGCAACCTTTATGCCTAAACCTATTTTAGGTGAAGCTGGTAATGGAATGCATGTTCATATGTTGTTACTTAAAGATGGTAAACCCTTGTTCTATGATGAAAAAGGATATGCACAACTTAGTCAAACAGCACACTATTTTATGGGAGGAATCCTAAAGCATATTGCATCATTATGTGCTTTAACAAATCCATCAACCAATTCATATAAGAGATTAATACCTGGATATGAAGCACCAGTAACGATTGGTTATGCAATGTCTAATCGTTCAGCAATCATCAGAATTCCATCTTATGCAAAATCACCCATGAAAAAACGTTTTGAGTTAAGAAATCCAGATGCGACGAGTAATCCATATTTAGCTTATGCAGCTATCTTAATGGCAGGTATCGATGGCATAGAAAATAAGATAGACCCAGAAAATCATCATTGGGGACCATTTGATTTCAATTTATATAATCTGACACATGAAGAACAATCAAAGATTGGCTCCCTACCTTCGTCATTAGGAGAAGCACTAGATGCTTTGGAAAAAGATCATGATTATTTAAGTAAAGGTAATGTGTTTCCTGAAGCATTAATCAAAACATGGATAAAAAATAAACGATTAGAAGCAAAACAGATGAGTCAAATACCTCATCCCGCTGAATATAAAAAATATTATAATAGCTAAAAGAAAACCGTAGAATCATAATAAATTCTACGGTTATTTTTTTGATTTAATTTTCAATCAGATGATATCGATGTTTGATTAATTCAAATGACGTTTGATCTACTGATGTTTCAAATGTTGCCAGTATTAAGACAATCATTATACTATAAGGAACCGCAAATTGGACATTTTCTACTAATCCATGAATTTGAGTTGCAATATATCCTATTAGAAATAAGCCTTTTTCTAATTTCATGTCTTTAAACATGTATTTTCCCAATTGGTAATAATGAACGAATACGGCACCTAAACCAAATAGTCCCGTTGTAGCTAGCACTTGAATAAATGTATCATGAAACATAAAGATTTCCCCTGATGTAAAAGTAAGTATGGCTAGCCATCCTCTACCAAATAATGGGTAATTCTTAAAGATTTCCCATCCATTTTGATAAATGTATAACCGGCCCGATGAAAAGTCATTGATATCGTTACCAAGTGAATCAAGGAAGAATTCCCACCATAAATAGAGTGCATTTCTACCAAGATAGAAAACGATTGCTGAAAATGATAAGAAAATAATGCCATGAAAGAAATGTTTCTTATTACCTTTTAAGATAAAGAATGTGATGATGCCAATAACCGCGACTAAGAATCCCATCATGCCACCTCTTGATTGCGTAAGAAGGATGGCAACAACAGGTAGGAATGTGATAAACCATAATAAATAGGTTTTAGGCTTCTTGAATATAAAATACAGATAACTTGGAAATGTTAATGCAATATAGAAGCATATCGAGTTAACATTAGCCCATCCAAATGTTCTACCCCATCCTTCATAAATACGATGGAAGAAATCTAGTTCAGGATACATTAAATATCCTTGATAGACATAAAAGAAGACTTGAGCTGTAAGTAATATATTGAGAAACATCAACGTCTTGAATAAATAATTCAAATTTCCTTTAAGCGTGCTAGAATAAAACACGTATAAAATAAGATAGAAAGCACCTGCAAAAGAAAGTATGAGAGCTTCCATCCGATCTGGCATATAAATTAAGGGGATCAAATATGAAACTGCAATTAAAGCGAATCCTAAAAAGAATCTCCCTGTTGTTAGTTGAGGTTTAAATCTTAGAAAATGAATGAGTAATCCTATTAAGAAAATAGAGAAAGCTAAAACCAAGAATCCCAATTGTGAATAGGATTGAAATGAGATCCCTGATTGATTGCTGAGAACTAAAAATGAAATAACTATAGGAATTGTATACAAAGTATTTTTGAATAATGCAAAGATAACTGTATTAATCAAAACTAAAATGAACAGTCCAATCATGTTATATAGATTAAAAGCATAAGGAGGTGTTTCATGATAAAAAGACCACGAAATAAACGTGATCAAAAAGATAATCGCTATGTATAATCCACTATTTAAAAAGGATTCGAATCTCTTCATTTGGCCTCCATATGAATGCTATATCTATTATAAGTATCTTTTAACAAAAAGTCAAAGGGAAGAGTTAATATTATTTAATTAGAGCTCCACAAAGTGGAGCATCTTTTTACTTTGTAATGTATTCTAATAATTTTTGTGCAGCGAGTGATGGACCATTCATGTGTTTACCGACAACAGCAAGCTGTGTATAAATTTCACCTATGATGACATGACGTTCAAATAAAGCATTAAAGGTTGACTCAAGAATAACTTGCGTATCGTCTTGACGTTGTTCTGGTCCAAACGGATTAGCAAAGTAACTTTCTACTAAACCTATTTCAGCAGTAGTTCCTTTTGCAAATCTTTTTCCAGATTGAAATACAGGTAAACCATCCTTGATATTATCAAAGAATCTAATGCCTTGATTAGTCTCTTCATAATTATTTGCATAAAAGACCATATCAACATGATGATCTTTCATGATGAAATCATAATAAGAGACTGGAAGAATCACACGACCATTGACTTGATTAGGATTCATAAAGATAGCGCGATCAATTTCTTGATAGGCATATCCGCTATCCAGGTCATCTAATCTAACGAATGCACCGGTTTCTGTACCATGAGCGTAAACTTGTTCACCCTTCATGAAAAAGACGCCCATATCATCAAAAACAACCTTCATATCTGTGATATAGTCCTTACCAATCATTCTGAGGGCTTCAAGTGTCTCAGATTTTCCTGCACCACTGTCACCAATGATACAAATATTTTTTTGAGTGTTATTTTTTAATGTTAAATTGACCATGGCTCCATGTACCGGTAACATGTTGTGGTCAATCATGTAGATGTTATGAAGTGTAAGTAGCATTTTTTTCATATATCCAAAATAGTCATTTTGAGTATCTCTTGAAACAAATCCTAAATAGATGTCTTCATCTTGATCATAAAAATAAGTTCCATCGTATTCATTTTCTCTAATCCCGTATAGATACAAAAGATCTGGTTTACGATCTTTATATTCATTAAAGGAAGCTGGTTCAAATAGATTGCTTAACGCTACCCCGTGATGAAGAAAGTCCCTATGAACATAGACAAAAGCGAGAAGAGAACCTACCATCACTGGATAAGAGAAATAATGTAGTCTATTAATTGATAGATCTTTAACTGGATTCTGATTGATTGGCTTAAATCTACCTTTTCTGGTATTTGATTCTGTATAAACCATGAAAGGTGGTCTTGTAAGCATATTGGTAATAAATCCTACATTTTGTAAGGATAAATAATCAGGATTTTCCGAGAAACGGTGATTAACCATCATGATATTGGCATTGATGCCTGCTGGAAGCTGGCGAAACACCCAAAAATCACGTCCTAAAATATGTTGTGCAATCGTTCTATATAAATATAAGATGCGTTGATTAAATTGATCGGTTACTTGAATTAAGTCTGCTGTTCTAGCGTTTTGTGCATATCCTTTTGCATTTGCCATAATTCCAAATCTTTCAATCTTACGCCAAAAGTCGTAGAACGTTTCTGTGAAATGATAAAATTCATCTCTTTGTTTGAGAAGTGGTTCCAAATAAGGATGTCTTTTTTGAACTTCTTCATACTTCCAGATAAGAAGTAGCTTAAAAGCATCTAAAATTAAGGATATGCGAATACCCTTAAATGATTTTATAACTGGGTCTTGATTCTTTCTCATCGTTCTTATAAATTGAGCAAGAACTAGTTCGAAACTTTTTGATGAAATAATGTTTATTTCTGAATCGCATGTATTCGCATCAAAATTGATAATTGCATAGTTTTCTGTTAAGTGAAACTTTTTCATTTTAATCATTCCTTTCTCTCTAGTTGTACATATTATTTTACCATAATAAAGCCAATGTATAATTATGTGATTATATGAATAACATCTTAAATGTGAGAATTTTTCATTTTTTTTCAAAAAATTTTTTGATTTTCAACAAACATATACTTTATTCTATTATTGTGTAGAAAAAAGGAATCCAAAATCGGATCCCTTAAATGGGTTTCGTATAACAACGTCTACGTTTATGCTCAACATAATCAAAATCTTTCCATTGATTTTGCATGTTGACATTGAGTTCAAGTTCAGGACCCGTTTCAGCATAGCGAACACCATGCATGATTCCTGTCTTAATTCCGTCTTCAAACATAAGAGCAATCAAACCTTTACCATGATGCTTAGGATCAACAGCAATGAAATATAGGTCAATGACGTCATGTTTCTTGAGTGTTCTAAGGAGTCTAAAGATTCCAAAAGGTAGTAATTTACCATTATTTTTCTTATTTGCTTTAGCTAAGCTTGGCATAATGATTGTGAAGCCAACAACCTTATCATTCTTATCTAAGACAAACCAAAGATATTCAAGATCAATTAAAGCAATCATCTGTGCGATATAGTAATCCATGGTTTTAGCAGATAGAGGATAGAAACCATAGAGGTCATTAAATGAGACATTATACATGTCAAATGCATCATAAATATATGCAAAGACATCTTTCTTTTTATCACATTTAATTAATTGATAGCCAAAGCGTTTTCGTGCAATTTCAGCACCACGTTTAATTTTATCTGATACTTCAGTCGGCCATGTAATTATCTTTTCAGTCCAGTCAACATCTTTAATGAATCCCAACTGTTCTAAATGATTTTTATAATATTCATGGGTGTAGATTGTGATGAACATATTGAGTTGATCAAAACCATCAACGAGTAGACCTTGGCGGTCCAAATCGGAAAAACCGATAGGTCCGATTAAGGTATCACATTGATAACTATGTGCCCATTCGGTGATTTTAGCAATTAAGGCTTTAGTCACTTCGATATCATCAATCATATCAATTCTGGTGAAACGAGCTTTCTTGATTTCATAAGCTTCATTCCATTTGTGGTTGATGATGCCTGCAATACGACCTACAATCTTATTACCGTCATAGGCTAGGTAGCGGACAGCATCACAGTATTCAAACATTGGATTTTTCTTTGGATTAAATACATTTCTTTCATCTAAAGATAGCGCTGGAACGAATGGTTCAACATCCTTATAGAGTTTGTTAGGAAACTCTGTAAAGTTCCAAGAATCGCGTATTGTCTTAACTTCTTTAATCGTAATCATGATGACACCTCATTTCATTACATACATTTTAACTTAATTTTACAAAAAGTTCAATGTTTTGCTAAATGTCTTTATCTATAATAAAATTATGTTATAATAAAAAAGGTCTATTACCAATATATTGACTTAATAAGGAGAGTAAATTATGAAAGTAGAAAAATTAACAACTAATCGTGTACGTTACACATTTGAAGTAACTTCACACGAATTCGAACATGGTTTGGATCATGCATTCGAAAGTGTTCAAAAAGATGTAGAATTAAAAGGATTTAGAAAAGGTCATGTGCCAAGAAATGTTTATGAAACCAAGTTTGGTGTTGAATCTTTATATGAAGATGCACTCAATCATGTGCTTCATCACAAATATCAAGAAGCTCAAAATCATTCTGATTATGAAATCGTTGGTCAACCTGAAATCGATGTTGATTTTGCGAAGATTAAAAGAGGCGAAGCATTTGATGTTTCATTTAATGCACCTGTAAAACCTGAAGTCGTTTTAGGACAGTACAAGGGCATCGAAGTAAAAGATATTAAAACAGATGTTATTGATTCTGAAGTAAATGCTGAAATTAAGAGTCTTTTATCTCAAAATGGTTCATTAGAACCTAAAGAAGGTGCTGTTGAATTAGGTGATACAGCAATTTTCGATTTTGATGGTTATAAAGATGGTGTTGCCTTTGAAGGTGGAAAAGCTGAAAACTATCAATTAGAAATTGGTTCTAATCAATTCATTCCTGGATTTGAAGAACAATTGGTAGGAATGCTTCCAGGAGAAGCTAAAGAATTAAATGTAACATTTCCTGAAAAGTATCAACAACCTGATTTAGCTGGTAAACCTGTCACATTTAAGGTCTTACTCCATGAAGTTAAAGCAAAGAAAACGAGTGAACTTAATGACGAATGGGTTGTTTCATTAGCTAAAGAAGGTATTACAACTGTTGATGGATTAACTTTAGATACGAGAAATGAATTAGAAAAGAAGAAAAAGTCAGAAGCTGAAAATGTGATTACTGATCAAGTCATCAATCAGATCTTAGATAATGCTAAAGTTGATGTTCCAGTTGAAATGGTTGAAGAAGAAATTAAGCATTATAAAGAAAGTGTTGAACAACAAGCAAAACAATATGGTCTTGAATTTGATATGTTCTTGACAATGTCAGGTGTCACACCTGAACAGTTCGAAGCACAGGCTAAACTAGATTCTGAAAAACGTGTGAGAACGACATTAGTTTTAGAAGCTGTTTCTAAAGCTGAAGGCTTTGTAGCAACAAAAGAAGAACTTGAAGAAAAATATGAAGAATTAGCAGTACGTTATAAAATGCCTGCTGAGGAAATTAAAAAGTATTTACCTGAAAACATTTTATCAGGTGATGTAGCCATCAATAAAGCTTACAAATTTGTTGTTGATTCTGCAGTCAAACTTTAATGAAGGGGACATCGTTCCCTTCTTCTTAAAAACTAAATTGGCACTCAAGTGTATTGATTGCAAATTATAAAATATGTGCTATAATAGTTATGAAATAAAAAAGGATGTGAAAATATGGAATTACAAAAGAATTTACCAGCAATCATCGTTCGTGGAACAGTTCCTGTCCCAAATAATGATTTTCGCATTGAAGTAGGTAGAAAAGTCTCCTTAAAGGCTGTTGAAGAAGCTGAAAGAAACTTTGGTGGTTATGCGATAGTACTCATCCAAAAGAATCCAATGATCGAAGAACCCACCGTTGAAGATATTGAAGCTTATGGTACTTTAGTCAAGGTTCAGATGAAGATTAAGTTGCCTAATGACGCCTATAAGGTGAAATTATCTGTCTTAAAGAGAATTAAGGTCAAAGAATATTTTATTACTGAACCTTATTTTGTCGTTGAATATGATGAAGCAGAAACAATTTCAGGTAATGTCGATGAGGAAGTCACATTAGTGAAGATGATCGTGACTGAAATCGCTGAGCACGCGCAAACCATCTTGCAACCTAATAACCAGGTGATGGAAAAAATTCAACAAGGTCTAACTTCAGAAAAAGTTTGTGATTTAGTGATTTTTAATTTAAAATCAGCAGAACAAACCAAATATAGATATTTAGAAGAAAGCAATCTAAATATTCGTTTAAGAATGCTTTTAGAAGATATTAACAAACAAAAGATGATTGTTAATCTTGAACAAAAGATTAATGATGAGATCAAACGCTCTATCGATGAAAATCAAAAGGAATACTACTTAAGAGAAAAGATGAGAGCAATTCAAAATGAATTAGGCGATAAAGCTAAAAAAGAAGAAGAAATTGATGAATTAAGAACTAAAATTCTTAAAGCAAAGATGCCTAAGGATATTGAAGAAAAAGCTCTTCAGGAGCTTTCTAGATATCAATCAACACCAGCTGCAATGGCTGAGTCGACAATTATCAAGAGTTATCTTGATTTACTCGTTGCTCTACCTTGGAAAAAAGCATCTAAAGATAATTATGATTTAACGAAGGTTAAAGAAAAGCTTGATGAAAATCATTATGCTTTAGAAAAAGTGAAAGAAAGAATTATTGAATACCTTGCCGTTAAAATTATGACCAAAAAGAACCCACAAACGATTTTATGTCTTGTAGGTCCTCCAGGAGTCGGTAAGACCTCTTTAGCAATTTCAATTGCTGAAGCTTTAAAGAGAAAGTTTGTCAAACAATCTTTGGGTGGTGTCAAAGACGAATCTGAGATTAGAGGACATAGAAGAACATATATTGGTGCTATGCCTGGACGAATTATTAAGGGTATGAAGGACGCTAAGACGGTAAATCCAGTCTTCTTATTAGATGAAATCGATAAGATGTCATCTGATTATAAAGGTGATCCAGCATCTGCAATGCTTGAGGTCTTAGATCCTGAGCAAAATGCAAGATTTTCTGATCATTACTTAGAAGAACCTTATGATTTATCACAAGTCTTATTCATTACGACAGCAAACTACTTAGAAAATGTACCTGCACCGCTTCGTGATCGTATGGAAATTGTTGAGCTATCTTCATATACTGAACAAGAAAAGTTCCAGATTGCACGTCGTCATTTAATTAAGAAGCAACTTAATAACCATGGAATCAATGAAAGCCAATTTTCGATTACTGATGAATCGATTTATTACATCATTCAACATTATACAAGAGAAGCAGGTGTTCGTGAAGTTAATAGATTTATTGGGGCTTTAATTAGAAAAGGTATTAAAGAAATATTAATGACCAAAAAAGGAAAAATCGAAATTACAAATGATAATATCGAATCCTATATTGGTAAAGCAAGATATGTTCATAATCTTGCTGACGAAAAAGAACAGATTGGCGTTGCTACCGGACTAGCCTATACGGCTTTCGGTGGAGATACCCTACCCGTTGAGGTTACTTACTACAAAGGTAGTGGAAAACTCGTTTTAACAGGTAAATTAGGTGATGTCATGAAAGAAAGTGCAATGACTGCTTTAAGCTTTGTTAAATCAAAGGCTGTATCACTTAATTTGGATCCTCAACTCTTTATGGATAATGATTTTCATGTTCACGTGCCTGAAGGAGCAGTTCCCAAGGATGGTCCATCTGCAGGCATCACGATTGCTACAGCAATCTATTCTGCAGCTTCACAAAAATACGTGAAAAAAGGTCTTGGAATGACTGGTGAAATCACACTTCGTGGTTACGTGTTACCAATTGGTGGATTAAAAGAAAAATCAATTGCTGCACATAGATCCGGTTTAAACACTATCTTAATTCCAAAAGATAACGAAAAAGATATTGAAGATATTCCGCAGGAAGTCAGAGATGCTCTAACGATTATCCCTGTTGAAAATGTGACTGATGTCTTCCAATATGCACTGAAATAGTTTATAATAAGAGTAGTCTACGGACTACTTTTTTCATGCAAAGGATGAGACAATTGATTAAAACAGCGGAATATATAAAAAGCTTAACCGATTTGAAGGATGAACCAGAAGCAAAGCCTCAAATTTTGTTATTGGGGAGATCCAATGTTGGTAAAAGTTCATTTATCAACAGCTTAACAAATCGTAAAAATCTTGCGAGAATTTCTAAAACACCAGGGAAGACTTTAGCCCTGAATTTTTATCTATTAAATGACGCGTTTTATTTAGTAGATGCGCCTGGTTATGGTTTTGCTAAGCGTTCGAAAAGGATGCAAGATGATTTTGTCATTATGCTTGAAAACTATTTATTACACGCAACAAATTTAAAAATGGTTTGTCTTTTAATTGATTTTAAAGTGGGGCCTACAAAAACTGACCTAGAAACTTATGAGTTCATTAAATCACTGCATAAGGATCTCATGTTTGTTGCGACTAAGAAAGATAAGGTTAATAAGACACTACAAAAGAAACAGGAAAAAAATATTAGAGAGATTTTAGGTAAACCAAAAATCTTTTATGCCGTATCAAATATGACCAAAGAAAACATCATGATTGTCTCTGATCTCTTTCAATCTAAAATCGAGGAGGTTTAGGATGAGAAGAATTGCTATCCTAACTGATTCAACTGCTGATTTAAATGAAGAACTTAAAGAAACCTATAACATTTATTCTGTTCCCCATTATGTTAGATTTGAATATGAAATCTATCAAGATGGCATAAATCTCATCTCTGATGATCTTTATCACATCATAAAAGAAAAAAGAAAACTGCCTAAAACATCTCCAGCAACACATGAAGATTTCATTTCTTTTTTTGAAAGATACTTATCTTTAGATTACGATATTTTATATATCGGGATTGGTTCTAAATTTTCGAATGCTTCTGAAAATGTTAATCTCGCTAGAGAAGAAGTAAATCCAAAAAGAATATACATTGTTGATTCCGAAAGTATATCTTCAGGTATTGGCATCTTGGTTTATAAAGCTTGTCAACTTAGAGAACAAAAATATGCCATTAAAACAATTCACAAGACCATTCAGAACTTAGTTCCTAAAGTGAGATCACAGTTTGTTCTAAAAACAGGATCTTATATTATAAAAGGTGGAAGATTAGGTAAATCTTTTCGCATGATTCAAACCTTGATGGGTATGAAACCAATGATTAGAGTCAAAGAGGGTAAATTAGAACTATTTAAACATCCTTTTGGAAATATGAAACACGCAATGAAACTCATGCTGAATGAATTCTTTGAAAAAGCACCCTTTCTTTCTTTAAATACGGTCATGGTTACGCATAGCTTAGCCAATAGACAGGTTTTATATATGATGGCTCAAATTAAAAAAAGATTACCTGATATTGAGATTATCGAAAATAAAGCAGGATGTGTCATTTCGACACATTGTGGCGCAGGAGCAATTGGTTTAACGTATCTTATTAAATGATGATAAGATTTACTTTACAATTTATGTGACCTGTGCTAATATAAAAGCAGATGCAATGAAGAGGATAAGTAGTGAATGATTAGTTTCTAGAGACAGATTGGTTGGTGAAAAATCTGATTGACATTCACGAAGGTCGCCTTGGAGCAGAAAGATGAACTAAAGTAGTCTTTTCCGTAATCCGCGTTAAGGATTTTTGAGGGCTAGAGAATTTTCTCTAGAACTAAGGTGGTACCGCGATGATTCGTCCTTAGAAATTTCTAAGGACTTTTATTTTTTATTGAGGTGGATATGAAAACATTAGTTACTGAACATTTAATCTTAAGATCATTAAAATTCTCGGATTTAATTCCTTTCTTTACGTATGCAAGGAAGCCGAATATTGGCCCTAATGCGGGCTGGAAGCCACATGAAACAATTGAAGAGACTGCACGCATCCTTAGGATGATGATCAATGAGGATGAGGTTTGGGCAATTACTTTCAAAGATAAAGATGAAATTATCGGAACAATTGGTCTACATGTCAGAAATTTTGAAAATGCATTAGCCAATCAAAAAGAAATCGGATACGTGTTAGATGATACTTATTGGGGTAAAGGATTGATGGCTGAAGCTGTAAAAGGTGTCCTAAATTATGCTTTTCAAGAAATTGAGTTAGATAAAGTGGTTTGTGGACATGCAATGGATAATCCCCAATCTGAACGAGTCATCATAAAAACTGGATTTTATCCAACACATCAAGAAAAACGTGATCATTTCGATCATACAAAAATAGAGATTCAAATGTATGAATTAACAAGAAAACAGTTTTTAAAGGAGGATAAATCATGACAAAATTAAAACCTAAGTATGATTTTAAGAAGGTTGAAGAAAATCGTTATCAGATTTGGTTAGATAAGGGTTATTTTAAGACTGGAGATTTAAGTAAGGATCCTTATTGTATCGTGATTCCACCTCCCAATGTTACAGGTAAACTTCACTTGGGTCATGCATGGGATAATACCCTTCAGGATATTATCATCAGAAGAAAAAGAATGCAGGGTTATGATGCCCTATATTTACCTGGCATGGATCATGCAGGTATAGCTACTCAAGCGAAAGTTGATGAACGCTTAAAATTTCAAGGTGTTTCAAGATATGATTTAGGAAGAAAGAAGTTTTTAGATCAAGCTTGGGCATGGAAAGATGAATATGCGAAACATATTAAAAAACAATGGGCAGCTTTAGGTAACTCAGTTGATTATTCAAAAGAAAGATTTACTTTAGATGATGCTTTAAATAAAGCGGTAACGAAGGTCTTTATTGAATTATTTGAAAAGGGATATATCTACCGCGGAAATAGAATCATTAATTGGGATGTTGAAGCGAAGACAGCCCTATCAAATATCGAAGTTGAACATTTTGAAACTTCAGGAAAATTATATTATTTTAAATATCCATTTGTTGATGGAAGTGGAGAATTAGTGATTGCTACGACACGTCCTGAAACAATGTTTGCCGATCAAGCGTTGATGGTTCATCCAGATGATACGAGATATCACAAGTTTGTAGGTAAAAAAGTTTATATACCTGGTACCAAAGTAGAAATACCTGTCATTGATGATGATTATGTTGATATGGAATTTGGTAGTGGTGTCGTTAAAGTCACCCCTGCACATGATGCGAATGACTTTGAAATCGGAAAAAGACATGATTTAGCAATGCCTTTATGTATGGAAGAAGACGGTTTAATGAATGCCATGGCTTTTCAATATGAAAAAATGGAAAGATTTAGCTGTCGTAAACTCTTAGTGAAAGACTTGGAAAAGCTTGGTCTTGTTGAACAAATCGAAGATTATACAAATAATTTAGGCTTTAGTGAAAGAACTGGTGTTGTTGTTGAACCAAGACTTTCTTTACAATGGTTTGTAAGAATGGATGATTTAGCGAAACAAGCCATGGGCACTCAAACAGAGTTTGTACCTCAAAGGTTTAAAAAGATTTTTACCAATTGGATGACAGATATTCAAGATTGGTGTATTAGTAGACAATTATGGTGGGGACATAGAATCCCTGCATGGTATAAAGATGATGAGATAAAAGTTCAAATCGAATCGCCTGGTGAAGGTTGGGTTCAAGATGAAGATGTCCTAGATACGTGGTTTTCATCTGCATTATGGCCATTTTCTACGTTAGGTTGGCCAGATATTACTGATGATTACAAGAGATATTATCCAACAAGTGTTTTAGTTACGGGTTATGATATTATCTTCTTTTGGGTTGCTCGTATGATTTTCCAAGGTTTAGAGTTTACAGGTAAAGACCCATTTGATACGGTCTTAATTCACGGACTCATCCGTGATAAGGATGGTAGAAAGATGAGTAAGTCATTAGGTAATGGTGTTGATCCTATGGATGTCATTCATCAATATGGTGTTGATGCACTTCGTTATTTTTTGACAACGAATTCTGCACCGGGCGCAGATTTGAGATATGAAGAAGAAAAGGTTGAATCCAGTTGGAACTTTATCAATAAGCTTTGGAATATTACGCGTTTTATTACGATGAATATTGAAGATCAAAATGTTGAACTAGAAGGTAAAGACTATTTACCTGATGCCTGGATTTTATCAAGATTAAATCAAGTCATCATTGAAGCAGATATGTATTATGATAAATTTGAGTTTGGTGAAGCATCAAGAACTTTATATAATTTTATCTGGGATGAGTTTGCAAGTTGGTATGTGGAATTTGCTAAATTGGCTTTACAAAAGGAAGAAACAAGAAAACATACTCAAGCTGTCTTAATTTATGTACTTAAGGCTGTACTTAAAATGATGCATCCATTTATTCCTTTTGTTACTGAAAAATTATTCTTAGAAATTAGTGATGAACCATCGATTATGATAAGCACGTGGCCTATTGCAAAAAATATAGATTTAGACGCTATTGAACATTTTAAGGAACTCATTGATGCAATTACTAAAGTAAGAAACTTAAGAAGTGAAAATAATGTCATTCCTTCGAAACCATTAAATTTCCATTTGGTTGTTGAAGATCCTATTTGGTTTAATGTTTTAAAGAAACAAGATGCATATTTCATGAAATTCTTAAATGCTGAATCCTTAGTGATTGAACAAAAACTTTCAACAAAAGAAGAAACAATCTTACTTGTTGGTTCAAAAGTTTTAACTTATGTCATCAAATCAGGATTAATTGATCCTAAAAAGGATAAAGAAGCTCTTTTAAAACAGAAGAATTTATTACAGGCTGAAATTAAAAGAAGTGAATCATTACTCAACAATCATTCGTTTGTTTCAAAAGCTCCTAGTGAAAAGTTAGCGATTGAAAAAGAAAAGTATGAATCTTATCAAAAACAATATGAAATCGTGGTCGAAAAATTAAAAACTTATGTTTAACAATTTAAATGAAGCAATCTTTTGGATTGAAACACAAATTAAATTTAAACCTAAAACAGATCTTGTACGTTTGAATCAAGCTTACAATCTTTTAAATCTCGATTTGAATCGAGTTAAAAAGATCCATGTTGCTGGGACAAACGGTAAAGGATCTGTTTGTGCTTACCTTTCTAACATCTTAATAGAAGCAGGTTATAAGGTAGGAACATATACGTCACCTTATCTTTTAAAATTTAACGAACGTATTCGTTATCAATTTCAAGATATTAAAGATGAGGAACTTTTTGAGTTGATCGAAGAGATTTATTCATTCAACCAAACCTATTTCGAAAAATATGAAGAGACATTATCCTTCTTTGAGCTGATTACATTGATGAGTCTCATCTATTTTGACAAAAAGAAAGTAGATATCATGATTATGGAAGTTGGTTTGGGAGGATTACTCGATGCTACTAATATCCTTAACTATGATTTATCAATGATTACATCGATTGGTTTTGATCATATGAAACAATTGGGTTCGACACTTGAATTGATTGCATCAAACAAATTAGGCATTTTAAAACCTGGTAATCATTTATTAACAACCGTTGATCCTTTGATGTATGATTATTTTAATTCACATCTTGATTCTCATCATTTAACAGCTGACTTTTATACCGCGAGTGATGTAAGAGTTGTTAATGATCTACCCATACAATTCATTTTAGATGATGGATTGTATACGATTCCTATGATTGGTGAATATCAATTACTCAATGCCTTAATTTCTATTAAAGCAGTCCAATACTTATTTCCAAATGTTTCATATGACATGATTCAAAGAGGGTTTTCTGCTACAAAATGGTTGGGCAGAATGGAAGAAATTGATGAAAGAATATATATCGATGGTGGACATAATACACATGCGATGGATGCACTTAAAAGAAGTGCACAAATCACTTTCAAAGATAAAAAGATTTGGATTTTGTTTAGTGCTTTAGCTGATAAAGATATTTCAGGAATGCTTGATATCTTAGTCTCATTTGCTGATCATATCTACTTAACTGAATTTCCTGATCCAAGATTTAGAGAACTCAAAGGATTTTGTGAAGAAAAGATTACATGGATGGATGAACCATTATCTGCAATCAAGATTTTAAAAGATGAGATGGATGAAAATACCATATTATTGATTACTGGCTCTCTTCATTTTGCTGGATACATTAAAAATAATTACAAATAAAGATCTGAAAATTTTTGTGTCTGGAGTTCAATTCTCCCTGGAGCCATATTAACTTATAGTAAAGCCAGTATGGCTTATTTAAAGTGCATTTTCTGAATATCAGTTTTGCCAAAGACACGGTCAAATTAGTTAAAAAATCATGAAAGCTAATATGAAAAAGCACTAATAAATATCTTGGTCGTGGGGTGGTGTAACTTTTTCGGCACCAGTTTTAATTACTAAAGATTTCTTATATATCGCTTAGTAAAGATAATAAATCAACCTAAAATGGTTGATTTTATTGTTTAGAAAAGGCGAAAAATATGAAAAACTATGTTTTTTGTATATAACTGTAAAAAATACTAAAATAAGAACTTTTAAGGAAAAAAGGATTAACTTGAATTTTTTACGTATGCACGAACGTCTAAGGTTTGCAAATCAAAAATTGCATTCTTTAAAATTGATGATAAAGTAATATCAAAATGAAATCAGGGTGGGGCTTCTTAACAGTTGCTCATAAGCAATAATGTAGTGCTATAAATGTTAAAGGGGAATGAAAAATGAAAATTGATTCTATGTCAAAAAAGTAGACACGATAAGTGATTTGAATCTCATGCGTTTGTTTTTTTTTGAGTGTATAGCACATGTGATACAATAGTAATAAAGAGATTCAAATTAAAAATTAAGTGGTTCATGCAAAAGCATCAGATGATTATATAAATAAATGTTGAAAATTTAACCAGTGTAAAACTGTTTAATTAAGCATAACTAGTTTAAAGTACTAGATTGAAACCTAAAGAAATTGAAACTATCAAAAAAAGGGGAAAATAGTATATGAAGAACTTGTTCAAAAAATCATGGTTTATTGGAACATTAATCGTTGGCGTAATGTTGATTGTGTTTTTCATAAACCTATGGATCATGTCGCTAAGATTAACAGGGCCGTACGAAAGTGACAATTTCTGGTATTTAGCAGGTAGCCTATCCGAAGGTGGTTATATAAATATCTTTGCATTCATCTTTATGCTAGTATTTTATATATCTATTATTCCAATACTCTTATCTGGTTTAAGTTTTTTTAAAAAGAATAATTGGGGATTTATTATTGCAGTTATATATTTTCTAGGATTTGATACTGCGTTGATTGTTTTTCAATCTATTAATCATTATTTATCAATTTTTGCATTAATCCTGATTATATTAAACATCATTTTCATAGTGGGTATATTCGTCTTGCTTATTTTTAGAAAAAAGGCACTTGACAATACAAAGAGTCTTCAAAAAGACGAGAGAGAAGTCAAACTAAGTCAGACTAAAATTCCGCTGAATGTTTTAATCATTGATATTGTTTCAATTGTTGTATTCTTAACAACATTTGTTATTCCATTATATACATTAGTTGAATTTGAACCTATTTACAATGCCATAATTATCCGTGTCTTATTTTTTGGAGACACTAATACCGAGATCATCATTTATTTCCTTTTCAATTTTGCTATCTTTTTGAGTATTTTTCTATATTTTGCACATTGTATATCTATTTATTTCTTTGATAAAGAAAGATTTATCAATAAATCAAAAACATTAGTTACATTCGCTTTCATTGCCACAATAATATTTTTCCTCACGGGATTAACAATTGATATGTATTACACACTTGGGGGTGTTATTGCTCAAACATTCTCATTTATTCCAATGCTATTGATGTGTATAGTGATTTTCACTTATGCCATTTTTAAAGGTAAATATAACGCGCATAATCAAATATCTTATGGAGAAGTTAAAGTAAAATATGCCAAAATCGAACCATTATTGTATGTTGTATTATTGACAGCTGTTACAGTTTTGATGCTGCTACTTCCAATTATTAAAATTCATATTGCATATGGTAGTTATACGAATTTCGTCAACTTAACAGGCATTGATATTTTAAGAGACTATGCCAACTTAGATTCAGGTTATCGCATGGTTGCTTATATCCTTGTTGTCATGCTCATTTCTGCTGGTCTTTGTTTAGTTGTTGCATTAACTAGTTATCTTTCAAAATATAAGCAGTTCAATTCGGTTGTCAAATTAGCAACATCAGTTAATGTTTTCTTTGTGTTTATCATTGCTATATCTGGATATTACTTCCAAATTGCTAATGAAATCAACCAAACTGTTATCTTAGATATTTTTAATTTTTATGGGATTAGTTTACCCGATGCTTTTAATTATGATTACACCATTGGTACCGATACCATCTATGCACTGATTGCATCTGTTTCTGTATTAAGTTTGATGTTTATAAGAAAAGCATTTGACAGAGATGAAATGAATTTATTAGATGCTAATCTATTACCTTTTAATAACACATCTGATTCAAGTAATGCATCATCATCAAGTGATACAGATGATGATACTTATCAACCATTGGATCCATGTCCTTCATTTACTGAACTTGATTCAAAAATAGATTTATTCAATCAAGAACTAGAGAAGCGGAAAGCTTTTAAGACAAACGAAACAACGTTTAATGAACTTATTCATTTTATCGTAGAATATGCTAGAAATTCAAGACTTCATCTGTCTTACACACCTGAAGATATTGCGACTTTTGTTGCTGGACTGGGAGCTAGTAGACTATCGATTCTGCAAGGAATGTCTGGAACAGGGAAAACCAGTTTACCAAAGATTTTTTCGGAAGCTATATTTGGAAACTGCGATATCATTGAAGTTGAATCTTCTTGGAAAGATAAAAATGAGTTATTGGGTTACTATAATGAGTTTTCAATGAAATATACGCCTAAAAAATTCACATTAGCACTATATAAAGCAGCTCTAAATCAAGAAATATTTACTTTTATACTACTCGATGAAATGAATCTATCTAGAATTGAATATTATTTTTCAGATTTTCTATCGCTTATGGAAAATGAGGAAAATCAAAGAGAGATTAAATTGATAAATATTAAATTAAATAGGAAAGAAGAAGAAAAAGAAGTTGATTATCTAGCTCTAGATAACGGACATACTCTTAAAGTACCACCTAATGTATGGTTCATCGGCACAGCTAATCGTGACGAATCAACATTTGTTATTTCGGACAAGGTTTACGACCGTGCACATACCGTGAACTTTACAAAGCGTGCTCCCAAAGTACGTAACTATTCAAATCCTATTTTACGACAGTATTATGATTATCAAACCATCAACAAATTATTTATAACAGCAAAGCAAAATGGTGATTTTGATGCTGAAAATAACGAACTAATTAAAAATGTTGAAACATTACTTGCACCATATAATATTTCGTTTGGAAATCGTATTCTAAAACAAATCGAAGATTTCGTTAATATATATAAAGAATGTTTTTCAAATGAAGATGTAGAAAGTGAAGCGATTGAAAAGATTTTATTAAGTAAAGTGGTTGCTAAACTTGAGGTAAAAACCATCGACGACAAAGAAAAGCTTGAAATGGAATTTGAAAAATTGAATTTGAATCAATGTGTAGCATTTATTAAACGTCTTGATAGTGAGTAATATGAAAAAAAACATAAATAAATTAAAGATAGAGGAATATAATCGTTTTTCTTCACTTTTAGAAGGCATTCAAGATTTTGTTAAGAAACATCAAGTTGTATCATATATTGAGTTTGATTACTATGTTGTTCATGATATGACATTATTTTCAATTGAACCGGATTTTGATTTTGAAAAATTAGAAAAAATGATTCATCATATAAGAAAGTCAACTCCTGCAATCAAAAGAATATTTAGTAAACCAATCATCGTTTTAGAAGACACAGATGATGTATTACCAGTTGAAAATGCACGCATTATTAATCAAAACACTTTGCTTCATTTAGCTAATCATAGTCAAAATGTATCTAATTTAACAAATAAAGGTGTAAGACCTAGAAAATTGTTAACGAGAATCTATGAAGATGATTATGCTATTTATGAAAATGTCATTTTCTGCAATTTTATTGATGGAATTCTTTCATTGATTAAGCAAAATAGAAGAACATTGAATAGTTTATTATATGCTAGCAACATTATGAGATTTAATTTACTTGAAAAAGTCAATCATGTGAATTATTTTTTAGCATTAGGTAAATTACATACTGGTTATATTAGAGATTATAGTCAATATTTTAATTTATCTAAAGAAATGTTAAGGGAATTATCATTAATCAGTCATGCAATTAACCCGAGATTAAAAAAACCGGTCTACCAAAAGAACGTCAATCGAAATAAAAATTTAAGGCTTAAAAAAACCAACATATTTTTAATGCAAAAAGACTACCATCAGGTTTATAAAACATATAAGTACTTATTGGGTAATCAAATCAAAGTCAAAGAGGAAAAAGAGTCCGTTGATTTTGATTTAATGAGAAGAAATTATTTGATGTATGTTCAAATACTTACTATTTTTTCTGTTGGGCATTTCAATTTTGAAATAGATCCTCAATTTAAAATAAATTTGAGTTCACTGGATATTACTTTTTCATTTAAAGATTGGAAATTGGATATCTTCAATAACAACAAGAAAGATATATTGCTTTATTTTACACAAGAAAAAACCTATAGGATCATGATAACTAGCAGTGTTTATGATGTTAAAACACTCAATAATTATAAAAAGATTTATGGTGTTAATGAGGTTGTTGTAGCCAATCAATTTGATGAAGATTATCTTGAAAGAGATGATGTATATATCAGTATGCAAGATATTGATTCCTTTCGAAGAATACAACAAATCATACTCAGAGGAATGATTTATTCAGATGCAAAAAGAGATGTGTGTCCTTTCTGTGGAGGAAAACTTCTTAAAAATCCTTATCTTGGTTTTTATCAATGTAATGATTGTATGACTCAAATAAAAGAAAGTGTATGTGACGAAAATGGTAAGTCTTTTTTCTATACCGATAACGCACATCTTAAAAAATACGTGATTAACAAATCTGATTTTAAGCATGATGATTACTGGTATTATGAAAGACAAATTGAGTCTTTAATGTATTTTAGAAATATTACTAAGATCAATCATAATAGTGAAATAATTTGTCCATACTGTAATAAAATACATGAAAACTGATTTAATACCGGAACACAAAATGAATTTAATGTTGATTTTGAAAAGTATACTACTGTCTAGAGAACTTAACAAAAAATAGCTTAGAATTTATTCGTTGAAAATAGCACAACTTAACTAAAAAAGAAATGTTGAACTCTATAAAAAATTATTTATGGGGTTGCATTTCTGTGGAGAGATGTGTATAATCTAAATTAAATTCAATGATTAAGAAAAGTAACCTCTAAAAAATATCAAGCGAGCTCGTGGTGGTGTAAGACGAGTATATCAGATGGTGGTGAATGGTCTTAGGAGAAGCAGGGTGAATCAAGTAGCCTGAGCCGGGAGTTCCCGTTAGAGGACAAAAATATAAAAGTCTTAAATGATGGAGTATTTTGTTAAAGGAGAAATTTCACAATTTCTTGAACTTGGGTGGCACCACGAGCGATTCGTCCCAAAATGAAGAATCGCTTTTTTTGTTATCCATTTTTAATAATTAACAATCTACATCCCAAGACGGAAAGGGAAGAGAATCATGGAATTTGGTAAATTTGGAGGACAGTTTGTACCGGGACCTATTTTAAAAGCGGTCAAACAAGTTGAGGTGGCTTATGATAAGTATAAGCATGATGAAGCATTTTTAAAGGAGTTTGAATTCTATTTAACTGAATATGCTAATAGACCATCTTTGTTATATTATGCTAAAAATATGACAGAAGATTTAGGTGGAGCTAAGATTTATTTAAAAAGAGAGGATTTAAATCATACGGGAGCACATAAGATTAATAACGTCATTGGTCAAGCTTTATTGGCAAAGCGTATGGGAAAGAAAAAGTTGATTGCTGAAACAGGTGCTGGACAGCACGGTGTTGCTACTGCAACTGCAGCAGCTATATTTGGTATGGACTGTGAGGTTCACATGGGTGCTGTTGATGTCGTTAAACAGAGCCTAAACGTCTATAGAATGGAATTATTAGGCTGTAAGGTTGTTGCTGTTGAAGAAGGACTAAAAACCCTTAAAGAAGCCGTTGACAGTGCTTTAATGAAGTGGAGTACGGAACTTGAAGACACTTATTATTTAATCGGTTCAGCTGTAGGTCCTCATCCTTATCCAATGATGGTAAGAGATTTCCAAAAAGTCATCGGAAAAGAAATTAAAGCTCAAATATTAGAAAAAGAGAATCGTTTACCCGATGTTATTATTGCATGTGTAGGTGGTGGATCAAATGCCATTGGTGCATTTTATGAATTCATTAATGATCCTTCCGTAAGAATGATTGGTGCAGAAGCGGGAGGCAAAGGATTAGATGAAAAAGGGGGGCATGCAGCAACGATGACTTTTGGTGTTGAAGGTGTTATTCACGGGATGAACACATTAGTTTTAAAAGATGAGTTAGGAGAAATCTCTCCTGTTTATTCAATATCAGCAGGTCTTGATTATCCAGGTATAGGTCCTGAACATGCTTATTTAAAAGAGATTAATAGAGTGGAGTATGTTGCTATTACTGATTTAGAAGCAGTTTCTGCTTTTGAGTATTTATGCAAAAAAGAAGGAATCATTCCTGCAATCGAAAGTGCACATGCTGTTGCACAAGCAATGAAGCTTGCACCAACTTTAGGTAAGGATAAAATCATTGTTATTAACTTATCTGGACGTGGTGATAAGGATGTTAAACAGGTTGCTAGATTTAAGGGATTAGACATTATTGATTAAAAAAGGTGTGATTTTATCGTATAATAGAACATATAAATGGTGTGAGGTTTGTTTATGTTCTTATTTGATGAGAAGTATATAGGTTTCGAAGCATTTTCATTACAACACTTTATTGTGTTACTATTTTTTGCTTTATTATTTGTCGGAATACTTGTGTTTAGAAATAAGGTTGGTCCACGCATGGACGTCTTTATTAGAAGGTTTGTCGTCATCTTGATGCTCACGATGGAGTGGACACATTATGTATGGCATATGATAACATTGGGTTTTGATATGGATTTGCTTCCATTAGGGGTTTGTGCGATTTCAATGTATGTTACAGCATATGCTTTATGGACTAAAAATGAGAAAGTGTTTCAAGTTATTTTTCCGTGGGCAATTACAGGAGCACTCCTTTCATTAATTACCGCTGATCTTAATTATTCATTTCCTCATTTTAGATTCATTCATTATTTTGGGAATCATGGCCTATTTTTACTTTCAAATTTGTATATGCTTATTGTTCTAAAATTTAGATTTGGATATAAACATTTATTGAGATCGAGCTTATATCTATTCATTTATACACTGATTATGTATTCTATTAATTTTAAACTTAATACGAATTATCTCTTCTTAAGAACGTTACCTTCAGAAGTAGCACCCCTTTATAGTATCTTCGGATCATATTGGGTAATTGGATTCATTTTATCAATCTTTATATTATTTCAAATCATTTATATCCCAGTTTATTTTTACAATCGTAAACGGTTAAAAAGTAAAACAGTCAGACCTTCTCTATTATAGGTAGAGGAGGTTTTTTTATGTATCTAATTAAGGAAATGCCAAAAGAAGAAAGACCTAGAGAAAGACTTGTTGCATATGGGGTATCTTCATTATCAAATGAGGAATTGATTGCTATTATATTAAGAACAGGAATGAAGGATTTATCAGTAATTGAGTTGTCAAAGAATGTTTTATATCATTTGGAGAGTTTAGAGGATTTAAAGCGGATGAGCGTTCATGAACTTCTCCAAATACCAGGAATTAAAATGGCAAAAGCGACGACAATGATTGCTGCGATAGAATTAGGGAAAAGATTGACATCTATTCAAAAGACATTTCATTATAAGTTAACATCACCTTATGATGTCTATCATTTATTACACCCTGAACTTTCTTATTTGGAGCAAGAGCATTTTATCTGCCTATATTTGAATACAAAAAGTGAACTCATAAAAAAAGAAACGATATTTATTGGAACTGTGAACCAAACCCTAATTCACCCGAGAGAGATCTACAGGCATGCGATTAAATTATCTGCAGCAGCAATCATCTTTGTTCACAACCATCCTTCTGGAGATTCATCACCTAGCAAAGCTGATCTTATTGCAACGAAATCACTGATGGAAACTAGCTCGATTATGGGTATTGATTTAGTCGATCATATCGTGATTGGACGTCATGAATTTTATAGTCTAAAAGAACAAAAGAAGACTAAAATTAATTAAATTCATGCTATAATCAAATCAAAGGAAGTGGTTTTGATGAAAAAGAAAGATTCTACTAAATTATTTTGGTACTTAATTGCCATAGGCTTCGTTATTCTATTTATTCTTATGTTATTAAGTAGCATATTAGATGTGGGTGATCGACTAAGAACCATCCATCCTTTTGTTGAATACGGATTTTATGGAATTGCAGCTATACTAATCTATTTATTAATCTTAAGACCTGTTAATATCATTATGTTTTCCCCTAGCTTTTCAGTTGAGACAACTTTAGATAAAGCAACAAGAAAAAACTTTTTAGTTTACAAGAGAGTTGCTAAAAGATTAATAGCCTTAGATACGTTCCCACCTGAAGAGGAAAAGAAATTATATGCAGCTATGGGAAGCTCAATCTTACTCAGAGAAGCTTTAAATCAAACATTTAATGCACATATTAAAAAAGAGATGAATCATGTCATCAAACGCAATGCTAAAACAGTCATGATTTCAACTGCCATTTCTCAAAATGGTAGATTAGATTTCTTTACAGTTGTCGCAGTGAATCTTAAAATGATTAAAGAACTCGTTGTCATGTGTGGTTTCAGACCATCATATAAAAATTTGTCTAAGTTAACTTTAAATGTGTTTACGACAGCGCTCATAGCTGAAGGTTTAGAAAATATGGATATCGGTGATATATTACCAACCTCTACAGTTAATGCAATTGGTGAGATTCCATTTATTAAGCCTCTCGTATCATCAGTCGCGCAAGGAATGTCAAATGCATTATTAACTTTACGTATAGGTATTGTCACACGTAAATATTTATTTAGTGATGCAAAAGAAATTACCAAAGAAGAAATTAGAAGAACTGCTTTATTAGAAGCGGCAGGAATGATGCCAGCAGTCATGGCTGATGCATTCATGATGCTCCCTAAAAAAATTGCTAATCTCTTCAAAAAACCAAATACTGAAGCAAAACCAAATACAAAACAACCGGAAGGTGCTTAACTGCACCTTTTCTTTTTAAAGAAATATAATCTTTTTGTGCTTTTTGTAGTTGCTAATTTCAATAATTTTCGGTAAAATAGAGATATTAGAAAGGTAATCCCTTTCAATACAAAAAACGGAGGAGAAAAAAGAAATGAAGAAAGTTTTATTCTTACTAGTATTATTTGTCGCTGCAGTCGCTTTATCTGCATGTGGTGAAAAAAGTTATGAAATTGCAATGATTACCGATTCAGGTGATATTGATGACCGTTCATTTAATCAAGGTACTTGGGAAGGTATCAATGCTTATGCAGATGCAAATGATATTTCTGTTAAATATTACAAACCAACAGAAGTTAGCTTTGATGCATATGTAGCAGCTATTGATTTAGCTGTTGAAAATGGTGCTAAGGTAGTTGTAACTCCTGGTTTCTTATTTGAAAACAGTGTTCATAAAGCACAAACTACACATCCTGATGTAAAATTCGTCTTAATTGATGGATCTCCACACAATGTAACTGACTGGGTTACAATGGCTACTTATGATGGTTCTGCAGTTGACTTTACAGTTGCTGCTAACACAAGATCAATCTTCTTCCAAGAAGAACAATCTGGTTTCTTAGGTGGTTATGGTGTTGTTAAAGATGGTTTTGAAAGCTTAGGATTTATGGGTGGTATGGCTGTTCCTGCAGTAGTACGTTTCGGTATTGGATTCGTTGCTGGTTCATACTTTGCTGCTGAAGAAATGGGATTAACTAGTTTCTCATTTGATCCTGCTCATTATGTTTATTTAAATTCATTCGCTCCAAGTGATGAAACAAAGACAATGGCTGGCGCTTGGTACTCAGCTGGCGTTGAAGTAATTCATCCTGCTGCTGGTGGTGCTGGTAACTCAGTATTCGCTGCTGCTCAAGATACAACTGGTAAATGGGTTGTTGGTGTTGATGTTGATCAATCTAATCTATCTCCACGTGTTATCACTTCAGCAATGAAGGGTTTAGGAACTGCTGTTACAGGCGCATTAACTGATTTCTACAATGATGCATTTGTTGGTGGAGTATCAGTTACTTTAGGTGCTGCTGATGATGCAGTTGGACTACCAACTGTTACTGATTCTTGGAGATTTACTTCATTTACTGTTGCTGCTTATAATGCAATTTTTGCTGACTTAGCTGATGGTGATGTTGTTGTTCCAACTGATGTTACTGAATTAGAAGCATTTGTCGTTGCTCTAGGATATACATGGAATGCCGCTTTAGGTACCGCAGTTAACCCTGCTTAATAATCAAAAAAAAATATTGATTGAGTATAAGGGGAAAGCTCGCTTTCCCCTTATTTCTAATCAAAGGAGTGATTGACTTGAAATATAAAGTTGAAATGAAGCATATTACTAAAGTGTTTGGTACATTGGTTGCTAATGATGATGTTTCTATTGCAATTAAACCTGGTGAAATCTATGCACTCTTAGGAGAAAATGGAGCTGGCAAGAGTACACTCATGTCAATTCTTTTTGGATTATATAAACCTGAAGCTGGAGAAATTTTCATTGATGGCAAAAAGGTTGAAATTCATAATCCGAATGATTCACATAAATTAGGTATTGGGATGGTTCATCAACATTTTAAATTAGTTGAAACATTCACGGTACTTGAAAACATCATTCTAGGTGCTGAAGATACAAAAAAGGGATTTCTTCAATATGATGAAGCAGTTGCAAAATTAAATCATTTGATTGAAACCTATCAACTCAAAGTTGACTTAAATGCCTTAATTAAAGACATTACTGTTGGTCAACAACAAAGAGTTGAAATTTTAAAAATGTTATATCGAGATAGTGACATTCTCATTTTTGATGAACCAACTGCAGTGCTCACACCTCAAGAAATCCATGAATTGATTAATATCATGAATGGTTTTGCAAAAGAAGGAAAAACAATTATTCTAATTACGCATAAGCTTAATGAAATTAAAGCTGTTGCTCATAATTGTTCAGTCCTTAGAAGAGGTAAACTCATCGGTACCGTTAAAGTAAGCGATGTAACTGTTGAACAAATGGCAGAAATGATGGTCGGTAGAGAAGTTTTGTTCACCATTAAGAAGAGTCCTATAAAACTTGGAGAAAATATTTTTAAGGTTGAAAATCTAAACATCGAAGGTAAAGGTAAACATCTTGTAAAAGATATCAGTTTTGAGGTTAATCGTGGTGAAATAGTTGGTATTGCTGGTATTGATGGCAATGGACAGACTGAACTCATTCATGCATTAACTGGTTTAATGCCTTTTCATAGTGGGAAAGTCACTTTAGGTGGTGCAGATATTACAAAATCAAGTATCAGAGCAAAATATGAGGCAGGAATGTCACATATTCCTGAAGATAGACAGAAGCATGGTATGATTCTTGATTTTGATTTGCAGAGTAATTTGGTTTTACAAAATTTCTATCAATCGCAATTTCAGAAAAACGGATTCTTACGTTTTGATGCAATTAATGAAAATGCAGATACACTCATTGATCGTTTTGATATCAGAAGTGAAGGTGGTCCAAAGACCGTCGTTCGTTCCATGAGTGGTGGTAATCAACAAAAAGCAATTTTAGGTCGAGAAATGGCAAGAGATCATGATTTACTCATTGCTGTTCAACCTACAAGAGGTCTTGATGTAGGTGCAATCGAATATATTCACTCACAACTTCTTGTTGAAAGAGAACATGGAAAAGCTATTTTACTTGTTTCACTTGAAATTGAAGAAGTCATGAATCTTTCTGATCGAATTCTTGTGATGTATGAGGGTGAGATTGTTGGTGAACTTGATCCTAAACAAACTACTGTGAATGATTTAGGTCTTTATATGTCTGGTGCGAAAAGAGGTGTAGTTCAACATGGTTAGAACAAAAAAGATTCTTTCGGGCTTCTATAATACAATCAAACCGAGTTTGATTGCAGTCGCATTCGGATTATTAGCTGGACTCATTATTATGTTAATCTTTAATCCTGGTGAAGCTTTTCAAGCCTTATTCACTTTATTAATTGGTGGATTTAATGGTGGGCTTACAGGCATAGGAAATATGCTTTATCAAGCTGCACCAATTATATTAACTGGTTTGGCTGTTGCATTTGCCTTTAAAACAGGATTATTCAATATTGGTGCCTCAGGTCAAATGATGATGGGTGCTTATGTTGCAATTCATATTGGTGTCAGAATGGAACTACCCGGTGGACTTCATTGGATTGTTGCAATGATATTAGGTATGCTTGCTGGTGGCATTTGGGGTCTGATTCCAGGCTTACTCAAAGCAATCAGTAACGTCAATGAAGTTATTGTATCAATTATGATGAATTATATTGCTGGGCATTGGTTAATCTATTTAATTCGTACGAATGTATTTAATGGTAGTTATTCTAGATCACTTAATATCCTACCTAGTGCACAATTACCAATGCTTACTTCAATATTTCCTGGTTCTACCGCAAATATAGGAATACTGATTGCGATTGGTGTTGCAATAATCGCTCATATCATTGTCCATAAGACGACACTTGGTTATCAACTTAGAGCTTCCGGTTTTTCAATGGATGGATCTAAATATGCTGGGATGAATACTAAAGCAAACATTATAACAGCAATGACTATTTCTGGTTTATTTGCTGGTTTAGCTGGTGCACTTGCTTATTTGGTTGTCGGCAAGACAATTGGTACTGCATTCAATATTTTTCCGGAAGGTTTCGACGGAATTTCTGTTGCCCTTCTTGGTTTAGGTGAACCATTAGGAGCATTATTTGCAGGGTTGTTCTTATCAAATATTCGAATGGGTGGATTCTATATGCAAATCTACGGATTTGTCCCTCAAATTATTGATATGATTATTGCAGTTATTATTTATATCACTGCTGTTTCAATTGCACTTCAAGCTGCGCTTAGAATCTATGGCGATCGCTTTAAAGCATGGTTTAAAAACCGTAAGTTAAAGGAGGACGTGTAAAATGGATATACTCTATCAACTCGTTCAAAATACCTATGTCAGCATGACAGTCTTACTTGTCGTTGCGCTTGGTGGCCTTTTAGCTGAAAGAAGTGGTGTTACCAATATTGCCCTAGAAGGGATTATGATATTAGGTGCATTTATTGGTGTTTGGGCAATTCAAGGACTTGAAGTTTTTCCTTACTCACCACTCACCAAAATCGTGATTATGATTGTCTCACTCTCTTTTTCGGCAGTCTTAGCATGGGGATTATCATTGTTTACTAAACGACTGTTTAAAAAAGAGACCTATGATATCTTTAAAAAAACACTTACAAGAAAACGTGCGATGTTTTTTATAAGCATAATTATCACGGTGGTATTGGCTACGTTATTCTTTGTATGGTTAGTGAATACTAAAGTGCATATTCAATTAATTCTGATTATGGGAATGATGATTGGTGGTCTCGTTGGTGGTTTATATGCGATGATTCATGCGCATGCATCAATCTACATGAAAGCAAATCAAATTATTAGTGCGACAGCACTTAACTTGTTTGCTCCTGCATTTGCAATATTTACGGCACGCTTTATTCAACAGGGACAACAAGTTCCTTTCCGTTCAACATTTTTAATTCAAGAAGTCCCTATCTTATCGCAAATTCCAATTTTAGGAAATTTACTATTTACTAGAGTATATCTAAGTTTCTTTATTGGTCTTGCACTTCTTGTTATTATTTCAATCATTCTATTCAAGACTAAATTTGGACTCAGACTCAGAGCCTGTGGTGAAAATCCACATGCAGCAGATTCATTAGGTATCAATATTTACCGCTTGCGTTTTATTGCAGTCACACTATCCGGTGTTTTTGCTGGTATGGGCGGTGTCATCTTCGTTGTTACAACATCAACTGAATTTAATGTGACCGTTGCTGGATTTGGATTTTTGGCAATCGCTGTCCTTATTTTCGGTAATTGGAGACCTTCAAGAATTGTGTTAGCAGCTTTATTCTTTGGATTTATGAGAACGATTGGTTCTTCATATTCAATTATTCCATTCTTGAGAGATCTTGGATTACCTAGAGAATTCTATAATATGATTCCTTACATCGCAACAATCGTTATTTTGGCATTCTTCTCGAAGAATTCAAGAGCTCCAAAAGCACTTGGTCAAGTTTACGATCAAGGCAAACGTTAATTTAAAACTGACAGCTTCTTATGGGAGCTGTTTTTTTTGCGGATAAATTAGAATATTAAGTGCAACACTATAATAATTAGATAAAAAAGGCTCATAGAATCCTTTATACTGTAAGTGACGAAACAGATATGAGATAATAACCACATAGACACAAAGATACAAGAAAATGGTACCATTTTAAAAACTTCTATTTTTCAGTTTATTAAAACAACTTAAGAAATTAGTAAGGTTTATTATGTTATACTTATGTTTTAAGTGCTTTTATCGAAAAATTACATAAAGAAACCTATATTTCCCGTCAGTTTAATTGTGACTTTTTTAACGAATTAATAACACAAATATATTGTGATAATATTTTCAAGGAGCGAGCAATGAAATCAGTTCAACCAATTAATACAAAAAGGCTGTTTATATTTCCATTGTTACTGTTCTTTTTTATTACTTTGACTGTTGGATTTTTAACTTATACATTTACTGTAGATAGATTCAAGACTGAAATGACTACATCAGGATCATTATTAGCTGAAACACTTTCTTTAAGTTTGTCCAATAATCTTGCACATAAAGAAGACTATATAGATTCAATTGACTCTTTATTGGTTTCAGTAGGAAATAATATCATTAATCATAGAGATTTAATTACAAATGAATATTTACACGAAATGACAGAAATCTTTGTTTTGACAAATATATATTGGTATAACGAAGACGGTCAAGTATTATATGATGCAAATAGTGAGTACATAGGATGGACTCCCCAAATTGGAGATCCAATCTATAACTTTATGCATAGCGGGCTTGATGTATATATTGAAGAAATAAGGGAAGGCACCGATGAAGTTGGTGAATACTATAAATTTGTATATGTTAGAGCTGAGGATGGGTTTTTTATCCAAGTAGGATGCAATGCTGATGTTATTTACGAACTAACTCAAAAATATGAGTATCAATACGTATTAGATCAATTTGTTGAAAATAATCCCGAATTATTATATGCATTAATTGTAGATACTAATTATATAAATATAGCCGATACCGATATTGATGAAATTGGGATTGATTACTCGGGAGACTCAGTATATGAAAAAGTTTTGCTAGGCGAAACAAATTCTGATGATTGGTATCATGAAAAAATAGGAAAAGATGTCTTAGAGATTGCTACTCCCATCTATTTTAATGGCGAGATCATTGGAATATTAGGCATTGGATATAGTTACGATAATTATAACTTAATGAAAGTCTTTTTTATCACTATTTTTATTTCACTCATCGTTATTATCTTGACGTTTTATACGCTCGTGCAATATGTAAAAATTATTAATCCATTAAAGAAATTTAGCGGTTCTGTAAGTAACATTGATTTGAATCATATAACGTATAGAACTGCCCATAGTGATTATGGTGGTTTTTCAGGGTTAAGTAAGATGTTTACAGATCTCGTTAATAAAGTATTCGAGAAAAATAAGGAAAATTCCAATATTATTGCACAAATGACTAATTTAGCATTTACCGATCAACTCACACAGTTGCCTAATAGAAATGCAATTATCAAGCATTTGAAAGAGATGTGTATAAATAAAAATCAAGTAGCAATTATTTTTATGGATATCAACGATTTCAAAACGATAAACGATACAAAAGGGCATGCTTTTGGCAATCTTTTACTGCAAGAGATTGGAAAAAATCTAAGCACTCTTAAAAACAATCAAGTTTATGTAGCAAGACAGCAAAGCGATGAATTTTTTATCCTATATCAATATACTCATTTGGATGAAGTGACAGATTTGATTGAGAACATTAAATCTCTATTTAATTTTCCTATCAAAGTAGAAGAGTTAAATATAATGGTTGAATTGAGCATGAGCATTAGTCTTTATCCTAAGGATGGGATTTCACCTGATGAATTATTAAAAAAGACCGATATTGCCATGTATGAAGCGAAAAAAAATCAGCAAACAGTTCATAAATTTTACGATACGAAAATGGAAGAAAGTGTTATCCGTAAAAATGAAGTTTTAGATATATTAAAGAATGCAATTCGAAATGATGGATTTTCTATAGTCTACCAACCACAAGTCAATATTTATACTGAAGAGATCATTAGTTTGGAAGCTCTATTAAGAATTAAAGATTCCAATATTTCACCTTATGAATTTATCCCGATTGCTGAACAAAATAGATTGATTAGCAAAATTGGACGCATTGTCATCATGAAAGTGATTGAGCAACAATCACGATGGTGTGCAGAGGGAATTGAAATTGTACCAGTATACGTTAATTATTCAGCAAGTCAGTTAGAAGACCAGACACTAAATGAATACATCGTAGATATTTTAAAACAATTTAATATTCCATCTGAGATGATTGGTATAGAACTTACTGAATCAGCGATTATAGAAAACAGAGATTTAACAATAAAAACACTTTCTGAAATGAAATCTCTAGGAATTAAAACAGCTATTGATGATTTTGGATCTGGACAAGCAGGCATTAACTATTTGACTAACTTTAAGGTTGATATGGTTAAATTTGATAAATCATTTTCAGACCAATTTCTAATGAATGATCAAATGGATATTTATTATACCATTCTTGAATTAACTCAAAAATTAGGTTTTATTTCATTAGCTGAGGGGATTGAAAGAGAAGAACAAATCGATTTATTAAAAACTACAAGTTGCAGATTAGTGCAAGGATATTATTACTATAAGCCATCAAAACCGGAAATCATATCTGATATTTTATCTAAGAATGTTACTATAAAATCGAAAAAACGTTAACGATACTATGATTGATTAAATATTCTCTAAAATATGGTTATTAAGTGATGATTTGAGGCAATACCAATTTGATTTTGAATTGTGATTGTATGCCGTGAGAGTAGAAAAACCAGTAATATGTTTCTTTACAACAATTAAGCACATAAAAATCTCGTGTGTGTAAACATAAATAGGGCTAAAAATATGTTGCTTCGGGAAATTCGAGGCACTTTTCCTTAGCGCTTCATACAACTCGACGCAATTAGTTTTAAACTGCTTTTAATCCAAGATGATAATCAACTCCAGAAAATATTTCACCTTTTTCAAAGGCTTTACCATGTCTATTAAAAGTTCTCTGGGTGGTAATGAAGAAGAACCCTATCAAGAACTTCTAGTTGTAGATTCTTTTTTGAATCATCAATAAATCTTCTGATATTTTCTTCATTGTAGAATGAAGCAAGATGTGGTTGTAGTTTTCTACCCACTTTAGTGATCACAAAAGTATTCGCGTTTCCTTATTTTTTAAACTCACCAATCGTTTTTCTACTTAACCCGTCAATAAAAACATCTGCTGTATCGAAGTAATTGACACCATCTTTTTCAGCGAACTCTTATGCTTCAATTGCTTTGTCGTAATTAAAAGGCGTTCCCCATACACTGCCTAGCTACCACGTTCCAAAAGAAATCTCTGAGACTTTTAAACCTGTTTTTCCTAATAAACGATATTTATATGTTAACCTCAATTATTCGTGATAGTTATACCATATCAACATATATCAGACAAAAAATAGGATTCACCTGTAATGAATGTCTAGACTGAGATTTCTCACGTGAAATAAAATATATATTTTTGTTGACTTTTGGGCCTAACTACGTTAAAATATCTATGTTGTACCACATAGAACAGGTCACAAAGGCTAATTAGCTACCTTGATAGTGAGTCTTCAGAAAATAAGGAGGTGTAGCAACATGTATGCAGTTATAAAAACTGGTGGTAAACAAGTACGCGTAACAGAAGGTCAAGAAATCTATATTGAAAAATTAGAAGTCGAAGCTGGAGAAACGTTTGAGTTTACTGAAGTCTTGATGTTGGGTGGAGAAAAAACCGTTATTGGAACTCCAGTCATTGAAGGCGCAAAAGTGGTTGCCAAAGTATTAAAACACGGTCGTGGTAAAAAAATCATTGTGTTTAAATATAAGGTCAGAAAAAATTACCGCAAAAAGCAAGGGCATCGTCAAGCATATACAAAACTAGTCATTGAATCAATCGTCGCATAATGCCATGATTAGATCAAAGTTTGTATATAAAAATAAAAAGCTCAATGAAATCAATGTTGAAGGGCATGCGAACTATAAGAAGCACGGAGAAGATATCGTGTGTGCAGCTGTCTCAGCAGCAACCCTAGTTACAGCAAATGCGATTGAGCACTTAAAGTTAAATCATTTGATTGATTTAACAGTTGAAGAAGGTTATTTCAAAATGAGTCTTAAAAAAGATGATTCAATCGTTTTAGGACTGATGGAAAATTTGGAATATTCTTTATTAGATCTTGAAAAACAATATCCTAAATATATTAAAAACCAGAAGGAGGGATAACATGTTAAAGTTAAATATACAGTTATTCGCATCGAAAAAAGGTACAGGTTCATCTCGTAACGGTCGTGATTCTCATTCAAAGCGCTTAGGCTTAAAATTAAGTGATGGTCAATTTGCATCTGCAGGTTCAATCATTTATAGACAAAGAGGAACAAAAATTCACCCTGGTATTAACGTAGGCCGCGGTGGTGATGATACATTATTTGCAACGGTAACAGGCATCGTCAAGTACGAAAGAAAAGGCCGTTCGCATACTCAGGTATCAGTTTACGAAGGATAACCTAGTTATCCTTTTTTTGTGTGAAAATAGAGGTGTTATAAATGTTTGTAGATGAAATTGTAGTAGAAGTATATGGCGGTCGTGGTGGTAACGGTATGGCTGCATATAGAAGAGAAAAATATGTGGAGTTCGGTGGCCCTTGGGGCGGAAATGGTGGACACGGTGGGTCTGTTATTTTTGTTGGTGAAGAAGGAAAGTCAACTTTACTTGAATTACGATATAGAAGACATATCAAAGCTAAACCTGGCGTAAATGGTATGTCAAAAGGTATGCATGGCGCAAATGCCCTTCATACATATGTACGCGTTCCCTTAGGAACGATTGTTTATACAGAAGATAAATCAGAAAAAATAGGTGAAATCCTTCACCATGATCAAGAATGTGTTGTTGCTCAAGGTGGTAAAGGTGGACGTGGTAATATTGCTTTATCTACTTCCAAAAACTCTTGTCCAGACTATGCTGAAAATGGTGACATGGGTGTCAATAGAAGAATTCACGTTGAACTTAAAGTGCTTGCTGATGTTGGCTTAATCGGATATCCTAGTGTCGGTAAATCGACCTTGATTTCTGTTGTCTCAAATGCAAGACCTAAGATAGCTGAATATCCCTTTACAACGCTACAACCTAACTTAGGAATGGTTCAGGTAGGGGAAGAATCATTTGTCTTAGCGGACCTTCCTGGACTGATTGAAAATGCCCATCAAGGCTTTGGTCTAGGGATTAGATTTTTAAAACATATTGAAAGATGTAGAGTTTTCTTGCATGTTCTAGATTTAACAAGAGAAGATCCTTATGATGATTATTTAAAGATTAATCATGAACTTGAAATGTATAATGAAAATCTATTGGATAGAACTCAGATTATTGTTGCTAATAAGATTGATATGCCAGAAACAGAAGAAAAACTAAAAGAATTGAGATCAAAACTTGATAAACCAATTATGGTTATTTCTGCTCAACAACAAAAAGATATTGATAAACTACTTTATAGAACCATGGAAGCATTACATGAAACACCGAAGGTAGTTGAGGAATTACCTGACGAGTCGATTAGAAATTATATCTTTGAAGAAGAGTCTCCAATTTTCGTCATTACGAAAGTTGAAGGTGGCTTTGAATTATCAGGAGATAAATTACGCGTCATTTTCGATCGTACAGATTTTACAAAAGATGAAGCCGTGAGACGTTTTGCAAGACAGCTCAGAAGTTTGGGTGTTGATGATGCACTCCGTCAACAAGGAGCAAAAAACAAAGATATCATTCGTATCTTTGAATTTGAATTTGAATTTATTGAATAAGGACCCAGTCCTTATTTTTTTATATATAAAAAAGGAAAGATCTCTCTTTCCTTAGTTTAAGTGTAACATGCGCATCTTAAATCCATGACTTTTCTTTAATATTCTCAGTTCTTTGCCTAAAACTCTATTTTGTGATCTTCTTGTAATAACTAAATAACGCTTGTGGTGAGATAATATGTTTCTCAATTCTTCCTCACGCTTTTTATTGAGTCTTTTCACAGTGATTTGAGCTTGATGATCTCTATCTTGATCTGCTTGATCAGCTTTTTGAATCACTTGTTCATAGTGGAATGTCTTTTGTTTTAGAGATTCTATGTTCTTCTCATGAATGATTTGATATCTTGATAGGATGACTTGATTTTTAGCAGAAATGGATTCTTCAAGATTTTGATTATTTTTTTCTTGAGTCTGAATACCTGCATCCATTTGTACAATATTCTTAAAATGAATATCTTCCAAACTTTTCTTTTTTTGTTCATAATCACTATTATATTGAGCTGCTATTGAGAGTTGATTATCATTTAAGAGTTGTAATTCTTGAAGTTGTTTGGCATTATTATCGGTAATCTTAGTTTCAACTTGTTTAAGTGCAAACTGATCGCCCAATAGTTTCTTTTGATAGATTTGCTTACTGAGTTCAAGTTTTTTCTTAATCTTATGCTTTTGAGATTTAATTTGTCTTTCCTTTTCAATCATGCGCTTTGTCTGTTCAATAGAACACTCATTGACTTGATGCGCATACGTTTGTTTTAATGAACGAATCAAGGATGACATTGATTTTTTGAAGCCTTTGATCATTTTCAATTGTTCTTTTTCATTTTGATGATAAAAGGAAAGCATTTGATTGAGTAACTTTTGATGCATGACAACAAATTGTTTTTCAAATATTAAAAAGATTTTATCTAATATTTTCAATTCTTGGGTCAAAAATGAATCAGAGACATAAACCTCATTGAGTAATGCTTGATAAAATATTTGAATTGAGTCAAAAAATTGATTAATTTCTTCTGTACTCATCTGATAAATATTTTGATTTTGATTTAAATAGCGATAGAACAAGGATGCTTCTTGATGTTTTGCATGTTCCAACCCACTTTCAACATTGCCTTGTTTTTCCTTGAGTTTTTCAGATTCTCTATCGATGGGAAGTAGTGAAAGATGTAAGGAATCCATCTTTTTTTCAACGCTTTGTAAATCTTTTCTTATCAGCTTGATATCTTTTTCGTGATTCGAATATTCTTTATGATTTTCTTTGCTATCATGAACATTTTTAGATAGTTGGTTCATGATCATTTGTTTTCTTTCAAGTTCACTCTGTTTCATAAAAAATTGTTCTTCTAGTTTTTTAATATCGTTTTCAGTATAAGCTCTTTTCTGAAGGATTTTATTAATTTCTTGATCATAGAAATTCATTGTATCTTCATGCTTGAGCATATATTTATATCCTGTTAAGTCCTCAATCTTTTTAATATAGAATTCTTGATCAAGTTCTTGGAAATGCTCTATGATAGAAATTAAGGATAATTTAAGTTCTTTTGTAAGCTCAGATAAGATGTTCATCGTAGCCTTAAAAATTTCTGGATGCGCAGGTAAATGATAAAGCATCGCTAATTGAGTCTTAAGATTGGTTAAAGTTTTATAGTACATCATCGTAATGTTAACAAAGTATTCTGTTTGCTCTTGATTAAATTCAAGTTCAGCTCTATAAATTTTCAAGAAACGAGAAGCTTTTTCATTACTCATACGTTGTTGATTTTTATATCGTGCTTCATTGACAACATATTCCCGTTTTCTTTCTTCTTTTAGTGCTTCTGATTTAATAACATCCAATTGATATTTGCTTTCAATTAACATGAGCTCTTTATCTGATTCTATCTGGTCGAGTTCAAGAGATAATTCATGTTCTTTCCACTTGGTGGATTTATTTAAAAGTGCTTGATTTAACTCTACACGCAGATCTTGCTCTTTTAAGATGAAATCGCGTTTAATTTTCTCTTTTTCAAGTTCAAGTTGAATACTAACATTTAAAACTTGAGAATCAGCACGATATAAAGCTTTTGATTCTTCTCTTTCGAGTTCAATCAAAGCTTTGTTCTTATTGAGTTCCAATTCTAAGATAGTTTCTTTATATTTGTAACTTGCAATGGACATATGTGCATCATTACCTAAAAGGTTCAACTCTCTTTCTTGAACTGCAGCAGCGATTGCTAATTGAAATTCAAGAGGTAATAAATCCTTATTCAGAGTGAGAAGAAGAACTTCCTTTTGGTAATTATAGTTTACTTGAAGCAATTTGAGTTGTTGTTCTGATGAAGTTAGATTATGATGAAAATTGAGGTCTATTTTTGCAAATTCCTGTTTTTTCTCATATTCATAAACTACTTTTTTTAATCTCCACTCATTGATCTCTTTGAGATGTTTTTGATCATGAGCAAATACACGACGTTGTTGATCACGTTGTTTTTCTAATATATCCTTATTCGTTCTGATAATCTGTTTATTTAAATCACTGTTAAATGCATTAAGTATTCTCGTTAAAATGCGTGTTTGTCTATCTTTTTCTGCATCAATTTCAAACGATTTCATTTCATCTCGCATTTTACGAGAAGTTTGAAGTTTATCTTTTTGAATTGTTTCCCGGTAAGCAGATAGTTTACTATTAAGCAATGTAATTGCATCATTTGAATCATGAATAATACGGTTCTTTTTTCCTTCATAAGACTCTTTTTGGACATCAAAGATGACATTGAGACTTGTGAGTTTTTCTGTATATTTCGCAAGTGATTTATTTTGAGCCACTTGGTACTCAATTTTCAATTTATCAATTGCTTTTGTTATGGGTTTAAGTTTTGTTTGATATTCTTTATCAATTATTGCCACTGATTGTTGCTGTTTCTTTTTTATTTCATTAATTTTTTTATTCAGTTGAATACTAAGTTGTGTATATGTATTTTTGATGACAAGATAAGTCTCATCATTTTCATCAGAGATTTGTTTGCTTTCTTCAATAAGTAATTCAAGACTCTTTTGATATGCTTCATCAAATGCTTTGAGTTGATCTTCAAATCCCTTGATTTTCTTATCGTAAGCGACTCCTATAGCAGAAGTAGCATCCGTTTTTTCTGTTTCAATGGCTAATGTGTTTTGTTGATATGTATTTCTAGCACCTACCATGATTTTTTGAATGCCGCTTAATTCTCTTTTGTAATTCATTTCAGCATTTTTGGTATTTTCTTCAGCAAGTAAATGAGCCTGATTTATTTTTTGTTCTATCTTTTCAAATTCAAGCTTAAGATTACGATTGATTTTATGTGATTTTTGAAGTTTAAGTTTTTGTGTTTTTTCGATTTCATCATGATTTTTTTCTTCAATGATTTTTAGAGACCTGTGGAAATTATCAACAGAAGCTGCATATGCTTTATTAATGTTTAGGTTTTTTTGTAAAAAGTTTGTTTTTAGTTCTTGCTGATTTTTTTGAATTGATTCCAAAAATGGATTGATTTCGCGCAAAAGAACTACCAACTTCTTTGAAATCGGTAGATATAGCTTATCAGCACTCAATTGTTGTTTTAAATCATTTTCAAATGATTTCAAATATTCAAACTTTTGGATAACCATCACATCCTAAAATAATTATAACATAATCATTGTATATGATAGAAAAAACAGGCCAAAAATGATATAATTAAAAGAAACAATAAAAGGTATGGTGATTTTGGTGTATGCATACATAGAAGGTAAAATAACGGAAATAAAACCCAGTTACATTGTGGTTGAAAATAATGGCATTGGTTATTTAATCATTTCGCCAAATCCATATAGTTATCATCAGGATGAAGAAATTAAAATATACACGCATCATTATGTCCGTGAAGATATCAATAATCTTTATGGCTTTAGATCGCTTGAAAGTAAAGAGCTTTTTATTCGATTAATTGGTGTTTCTGGAATTGGTCCAAAAAGTGCATTAAGCATTTTGGCAACAGAACAGATCCATGAAACAATTCTTGCTATCGAGGAAGGTAATGTGAAATATCTCATTAAATTCCCTGGTATTGGTATGAAAAGTGCGCAACAAATTATTCTTGATCTTAAAGGAAAGCTTGTTGAAGCGGATGATGAATTAATACCAACACATAAAAATGATGTTGAAGATGCACTCAGTGCATTAGGTTATTCCAAGGCAGAAATCAGAAAAGTCATGAAGAAACTTGATCATGATCAATCAGTTGAAGTTATGATAAAACAAGCCTTGCAAATGCTAATCAAGTAGGTGAATCATGGATAAAGAACGTATTGTGACAGCTATGTCTATCAAAGAAGATGAGGATCAATCACTTCGACCTCAAACACTTGATCAATATATTGGTCAAGTAGACATCAAAGAAATGCTTGATGTGTACATCAAAGCAGCTTTAAAAAGAAAAGAAGCATTAGATCACATCTTGCTTTATGGTCCTCCGGGATTAGGGAAGACAACACTCGCTCAAATTATAGCCAATGAACTTGGCGTGCAAATTAAAATAACCAGTGGCCCTGCCATAGAAAGAAGCGGTGATTTAGCCGCTGTTTTAAGTTCACTCAACCCTGGTGATGTCCTGTTTATCGATGAGATTCATCGTCTTCCTCGCTTTGTTGAAGAAGTTTTATATGCTGCAATGGAAGATTATATGCTTGATATCGTGATTGGAAAAGATCACGAGTCAAGATCTATTCGTATCGATTTGCCACCTTTCACCTTAATTGGTGCAACCACACGATTTGGTGATTTATCAGCCCCATTAAGAGATCGATTTGGTGTCGTTTTTAGAATATCTTATTATGATGTTGAAGATTTAAAGAAAATCGTGGAAAGAACATCTAAAGTATATCAAACCGATATTGAAAAACCAGCGATTGACTCTTTAGCTAAAAGAAGCAGAGGAACACCAAGAATAGCTAACCGCTTATTTAGACGTGTCAGAGACTTCGCTGAAATCATTGGCGATGGTGTGATTACTGAAAAGATAACAAATCATGCACTTTCTAAATTAGGAATTGATCACAACGGTCTAGATCATACAGATTACCGTTATCTAAAAGCTATCGTTGAAAAATTTAGTGGTGGTCCAGTGGGTATTGAGACTATAGCTGCTACAATCAGTGAAGAAATAACAACGATTGAAGATGTTTATGAACCTTTCTTATTACAAGAAGGCTACATTAAACGTACTTCAAGAGGTAGAGTAGCAACAGAAAAAACTTATCAATCATTAGGAATTAAATACTATAAGGGATTATTTGATAATGAAAGTAAATGAATTTGATTTTGCATTACCCAAAGAAAAAATAGCGCAACATCCAAGTGAAAAAAGAGATTACTCTAAGCTGATGATCCTAAATTGTAATGATCAATCAATTACCCATCGTCATTTTTATAATATTTTAGATGAACTTGATCATAATGATGTCTTAGTCATAAACGATACAAAGGTGATTCCCGCGCGTTTGATGGGTATAAAAGAAGAAACTGATGCAGTTATTGAAGTTTTACTGCTTAAAGAACTTAAAACGGATGTTTGGGAAGCAATGACCAAACCTGCGAAAAGAGTTAAATTAGGTACAAGGATTCATTTTGATACCTTATTGACTGCTGAGTGTATAGAAATTAGAGAAGAAGGATTACGTGTCTTTAAACTCATTTATCAAGGTATTCTCATTGAAAAGTTGGAACTGCTTGGAACAATGCCACTTCCACCTTATATTACTGAACAACTTTTGGAGCAAGATCGTTATCAAACGGTTTATGCTAAGGATTTAGGAAGTGCAGCAGCACCTACTGCGGGTCTTCATTTCACAAAAGATTTATTAGAAAAAATCAGAAATAAAGGAATTGAGATTATTCCCATTACATTGCATGTGGGTCTTGGTACATTTAAACCTGTTTCAGCTTTAGATATTACAGATCATCATATGCACGAAGAAACTTATTCGTTAACTGAAAAGAGTACTGAAAGATTAAATTGTGCTATAAAGGATAAAAAAAATATTGTTTGCGTTGGAACGACTTCACTCAGAACGATTGAATCCAACTATGATCATGGTTTTCACCCGGGAACCTATCAAACGAGCATTTTTATTTATCCTGGATATCAATTTAAGGCAATCAAGAAGCTAATTACCAATTTTCATTTACCAAAATCAACCTTGATTATGCTCGTTAGTGCACTTGCTGGAACTGAATTTATTCAGAAAGCATACCAAGAAGCAATAGAAAGTGATTACCGCTTTTTCTCATTTGGTGATGCAATGTTAATAAAATAATTGAAATTCAATTAGAAAATAGATATAATCTATTTGTATGGAGAATATAATTATGATACTACTATTTACATTTACAAACAATTTTATCTTGATTTCTGGAGCAATTATTTTTGTTGTTGTCATTTTAGTCACATTACTTTCGATTAGAAGTAAACCAGAAAAACTAGAAAAACCAACTTCAGATTATTTAAACAAATTATTAAAAGCACTTGGTGGATCAGACAACATCATAGAACTAAAAAGAGAACATCAACGATTACAAATCTTGATTGTTGATATGAAGAGTGTTGAATCTGGAATCTTAAAACAAATAGGTACACCAGCATTTCTCAAAGGAAAACAATTGACTTTATTGGTGAAACACCATACACAAGAAGTCTTAACGTTTCTTAACAATCATAGAAAGGGAGTCAACTAATGGAACAAGCATTTTTAATAACGTCAGAATATGGAATTCATGCACGTCCAGCAACAAGATTAGTCAATTTAGCAATGTCATTTCACTCAGAAATTGATTTAACAGCATTCGAAAATACTGTTAATCTTAAATCAATTATGGGATTAATGTCTTTAGGAATTTATAAAGATGAATTAATTAAGATTAGCGTATCTGGAAGTGATTCAGATAGGGCGATGGAAGCACTTGCTGATTTCATCATTTCTGAAGGTTTAGGAAAAATCATATAATCAATTGCTTAAATCTAAAGTGGTGGTTTTCTACCGCTTTAAGTTTTTTTACGATTGGATCATATCATGAGACAAAAACATTTAAAATATGTGAATCAAGAATTGCTTGTATCTGAAGGTGTTATTGCTAATACACAAAAGATTGAGCTCAATCAAAAAAAATCCTTTTTAGAAATAGGCAGTGGAAAAGGATTGTTTATTACGTCTCTAGCGAAGAATAATCCTGAAAACCATTATTATGCAATGGAAGTAAACATCAATGTTTGTTATCGCATCTTAGAAAAAAAGAAAGACTTAAACTTAGACAATTTAACAATTATCTTGGCAGATGCTGATGACTTATTAGCTTTTTTTGAGCCTCATTCAATCGATGGACTTTATCTAAATTTTAGTGATCCATGGCCAAAGACGAAACATCATAAAAGAAGATTAACTTATCCTTCATTTATGGAAAAGTATCTTCAAATACTTAAAAGTCAATCAGTCATTCAATTCCGGACTGACCATATCGAGCTTTTTGACTCTAGTATTGAATACATGCATCAATATGTCACAATTGAAAAAATAGATTATAATCTAGAAGCATCAGAGTATATGACTGAATATGAGATTAAAAAAAGAAAATTAGGTCCCATTTATCAATTGATAGGAAGGGTTGAACATCATGCTAAAAAAAATATATAAAGATTTATTTGATATGGCAGGTACGAGTGGATATGAACATGATATTCGCAATTATATGCGCAAAGAAATGGAAAAATATCCAAACTATACAATTGAAACCGACCGGTTAGGTTCGATTTTTGCTGTTAAAAGAACAAAAATAGAAGATGCACCAACCGTCATGGTTGCTGGTCATATGGATGAAGTCGGGCTCATGGTTGTTGGTATTAACGATATGGGAATGATTAAATTACAATCTCTAGGACGCTTTAATGGTGAGGTTTTTATCTCACAAGTCTTAAATGTATATACCAAAAATGGCATTATTAAAGGTGTTATTGGAGGTATTCCTCCACATTTAAAAAAAGAACAAGCAACGAGTATTGAACATTTAGTATTAGATATTGGTGCAAGCTCAAAACAAGAAGCGAAATCTTTTGGTGTTGAACTCGGTAATATGGTCTTATATGATAATCCTTTTGCAGTCACAGGAAACCCAAATAGAATTATTTCAAAATCGATAGACAACAGATATGGATGTGGACTTGCTCTAGAAGCTATCGCTAAATTTAATGATATAGAATGTCCTTATCATTTAGTCATAGGGGCAACCGTTCAAGAAGAAGTCGGTTTGCGTGGAGCCGAAACAGCAGCTCAAACATTTAATCCTGATATTTTTCTAGCACTTGATGCATCTCCAGTAAATGATGCCCTAGATAAGGATGCTTTAGGTGGTTTAGGCAAAGGATTTTTACTTAGAATGTATGACCCAAAGAATATCATGCATCAAGGATTAATGGATTTTTTCATCAAACTAGCTAAAAAACATCATATCAACTATCAGTATTATGTTTCAAAGGGTGGTACTGATGCCGCAAAGGTACTAGATTTGAACGCTGGTGTGTTGGCAACAACAATAGGACTACCGGCTCGATATATTCATTCAACAGCGGCTATGATGGATTTAAGAGATTTAGATGCTGCTAGAAAAATGCTTTTTGCAATTCTTAAAACATTAACTCCTGAATTAATTCAAAAGTTGAAGGAGAGTAATTCATGAATAAAAAATTAAGTAATGGCGTAATGATGCCAATGTTTGGATTGGGAACCTTTAAGGTTGCTCCAGGTGAAAGTGCTTATGAAACAGTAAAATATGCATTATCAATTGGATATCGTCATATCGATACTGCTCAGATGTATGGGAATGAAGAAAGTGTCGGTGACGCACTTGTTGATTCTAATATTCCAAGAAGCGAAATCTTTATCACTACAAAACAATTGATTCATTCAACTCTAGAAAACATGCAAAAAAACTTTGATGAATCATTAAGAAAACTAAAAACAGATTATATTGATCTCTTTTTGATTCATTGGCCAAATCATAATAAAGAGATTAATAGACAGACATGGGTTTTCTTTGAATCCTTATATGAACAAAAAAAGGTTAGAGCGATTGGAGTTTCTAATTTTCAAAGACATCATTTAATGGATTTGATGGAAACATGTAAGATTAAGCCAATGGTTGACCAAGTTGAATTGCATCCTGGACTCAATCAGATTCCTCTAAAAGGATATTTAGATTCTGTTGGAATTGCAATTGGATCCTATGGACCTTTTATGAAAGGTGGCATCTTTGAAGGTACTTTTCAAGAAGAACTCCAAAAGATTGCAAATCATCATCAAGCAACAATTACGCAAGTCGTTATTGCTTGGGGGCTTAAAAGAGGGATTATCATGATTCCAAAATCTGTGACACCTTCAAGAATATTAGAAAATTATAAGGGACAATTCTTAGTATTAAATCAAGAAGAAATAGAAACTATCAATCTATTAAATAGAGGAAAAAGAGTATATACTGATCCCGATAATAACTCATGGAGTGCATATAAGATCTAGCTTTAGGAAACTAAAGCTTTTTTTATTGTCATTTCAATAAAAATCAAGTATAATAAAGGTACTTATGGGACCCTTAGTGGCCTAAAAAGGAGAAAAAATGAAGAAGAATAGTATTCAAGAATTAACGTTGACATCCGTCTTTGCAGCAATTATTTTAGTGATGATTTTTGTGCCACAACTAGGGTTTATTACTTTAACACCCTTTGTGAGTGTAACAATCGTCCATATTCCTGTTTTGATCGGTGTTTTTTTGTTGCCTAAACGCTATGGGATTTTATTAGGGTTATTGTTTGGAATTGGATCATGGATTCGTTCATTCACACCGATGGGACCTCTAGACGTAGCTTTCCAGTACCCATGGATTTCAGTATTACCAAGATTGTTATTTGCAATCGCAGCAATCTATATTTATCAAGGCTTAAAAGCTTTAGATGGTAAATTCAAAAATAGTGATATTTATATTTTTGGAGCGGTTGTACTCGTAACTTTATTTGGGACATTCTTTGGATTTAAAGCAATTGCTGATTTCACTGGATGGAATATGAACACGTTAACAATCATTGCACTATTCGTCATTGGTATCTTTATTACCTTATATTTTGCGTTTATAAAATCTAACGATAAAAAACGTATGCTCATTCCATCAGCTTTTATTATTAGTACGGTAGTTCATACTTTGTTAGTCTTAACAGCACTCGTCTTATTTGTTCCTCAAAATATCATTGATTTATTTGGAACGACTGATTTATTTGGTGTCATTTATTCAGTAGCCGTAACAAATGGCTTAGTAGAAGCATTGGTTGCAGCTTTAATTGGTACACCAATTGTTATTGCGCTTCAAGCTTTAAAAAATAAAATGTGAAATGAGTGATCTTATGATTTTATTATTCGATGTTGGAAATACAAATATTAGTATTGGTATCTCAGATGGTATAAGTATCTTAGAAACCTATAGATTAAATACCGAGGTGACAAAAACCGCTGATGAGTATTTTATTGCGATGAAAAGCTTAATTGATATGCTTGCTATCGATACAGTTGCTATTTCATCTGTCGTCCCACGTATCACTGAAAAATTAAAAGATATTTCTGAACGTTTCTTAAAGATCAGTCCACTGATTTTAGGTCCAGGAGTAAAAACTGGTGTTAATGTCAAAACAGATAACCCTAAAGAAGTTGGTGGAGATCTTATTTGTGGTGCAGCTGCTATAGAAGAACTAAAAGGTGCATCATTAGTTGTTGATTTAGGAACAGCTATTAAATATATCTATGTCAAAAATAAAACAATTACCGGTGTTATTATTACTCCAGGTGTAACTGTTTCTATTAAAGCACTTGTAGGTAATACTGCTTTACTTCCAGATATTGATATTGAGGTTCCTAAAAAAGTATTAGGGACAAATACAATTCATTGTATGCAATCTGGTGTTACTTATGGGGTTGCTGCTCAAGTTGATGGCTTAATTGAGCGAATCAAAGAAGAAGTGATGGAAGATTTTAAAGTGATTTTAACAGGTGGATTATCTGAAACGATTGCTCCACTATGCAAACATCCTCTATCTAGAGATCCTAATTTAGTCCTTAAGGGACTACTAAAAATCTATAATAGAAATCTCAGTTCAAGTAAATAACCCTTTATTTCTGGTTATTTTATATAAAAATAGTTTATAATAATTACAGGTGATAATATGTCATATAAAGAAAAATATGAGTTTTGGCTCGAGCAAAAAGATCTCGATCCTATATTAAAAAATGAATTGCTACAATTAAGTGAAGATCAAATTAAAGAAGTTTTTTATATGGATTTGGGTTTTGGAACCGGTGGTATGCGAGGACTCTTGGGAGTAGGTACAAACAGGATTAATCTTTATATCATTAGAAAAGCTACATTGGGTTTTGCTCGTTACCTTAAAAAACATCATATTTCTGGAGGAATAGCCATCAGTTATGATAATCGGATGTTTTCAAAGGAGTTTGCGCACCAATCAGCCATGGTTTTAGCCGCTCAAGGCATAGAATCTTATCTTTTTGAATCCTTAAGACCAACACCTATGCTTTCTTATGCAGTTCGCTATTTTCATGGTGCTGGTGGTATCATGATTACAGCGTCTCATAATCCAAAAGAATATAATGGGTATAAAGCTTATGATTCAACAGGTGCACAATTATCTCCACATGATGCTGATTTAGTCATTGAAGAGATTGCTCAAATTGAAAATCCATTTGAAATTCCTTTTATTGATAATGAGCTCATTCACATGATCGGTGAATCATTTGATGACATCTATTTGAGTGAAGTTGAAACGATTCGTATTCATCATATCGATAAAACGGTTAAAATCGTTTATTCACCACTTCATGGATGTGGTGGAACAATCATTCCTAAATTTATGAAACAGCAAGGATATGATATTTATCCTTACGCGCCGCAAATGATTGTTGATCCATCATTTCCGAATACGTTATCTTCAAATCCTGAAGAAGCGCTAGCTTACGAAAAAACGATTGAATATGCAAAAGAAATAGATGCAGATATCATAATGATTACGGATCCTGATTCTGATCGTTTGGGTATTGCTGTAAAAGATCATGGCTCTTATCATTTATTAACTGGAAATCAAACAGCAACAATTGAACTTTATTATATATTAAATGAGAAAAAGAAAAATCATTCATTACCTGGTATCGGATATGTCTATACAACAATTGTGACAACCAATTTGATTGGTGCCATTGCAAAATCATTTTATATGAATTTAGTAACAACCTTAACTGGTTTCAAATTTATTGGTGAACAAGCAGAACTAAATAAAAATAAAGGCATTTATATGTTTGGTTGTGAAGAATCATATGGTAGTTTAGTCAAAGATTTTGTTAGAGATAAGGATGCAGTCCAAGCTGTTTATATTCTCGCTGAAATTGCTAATTTCTTAAAGTCTAAAGGCTTAACAATGATGGATTATCTCGAAGAGATTTATCAAAAATATGGCTATTATTATGAATATACAAAATCAATTATGCTCAAGGGTATGAGTGGATTAGATAAAATTAATGAAATCATGGATCATTTTAGAAAAAATCCACCAAAATTACCCGATAAGAAGTTAATTTCATATGATGATATCTTAAAAGGTATTCATGTTGAAAACAAAAAAGAATCAAAACTAAATTATCCCGTATCCAATGTATTAAAATATGATTTTGAAGATGATACTTGGATTGTCTTTAGACCGAGTGGTACAGAACCTAAAATCAAATTATATTTTGGAACGAAACAATCATCGATGGAAGCATCGAAAACCTATATCAAAAAAATTAGCGATCGCATTTTAAAAGAAATTGAATCGCTGTGAGGAGACAATATGTATAAACAAAGAAGAATTAATTATTTAGAACAAGCTGCAAAATTTTCATTGTCTGTTTTCTTTTCAGGTCACGCTCCACAAAAGTCGTGTGATCGAAATTATGAATTTTCAGTCAACAGAAATTTCTTTTACTTGACTGGTATTGAACAAGAAAATGTGATTTTACTTTTAGCAAAGGGTGATGACCAAACTGCATATTATTTGTTTATTGCTGAAAATGATCCTGTGAAGGTTTTATGGGATGGTGCTGGACTTACCTTTGAAGAAGCAAGTAATAAATCTCAGTTAAACATTTCAGACATTAGAAACCTAAAATTATTTGATTCAACAGTCTCAAGTTTACTGTTGTCGACATCAAGACATGCTATTTTTGGTAATATTGAGACCTTATACTTAGACCTTGAAAGACAAAATGAGATTTCTGATGATACAGTTGCTATCAAATATGCGCATCAACAAAAGAGTTTATATCCATTCTTGCGTATCAAGTCAAATCAAATGCCTTTAGCTGAACTTAGAATGGTGAAAGATGAATCAGAAATTAATGCAGTTAAACAAGCAATTGAAATCACTCGAAAAGGCTTAAATCAAATCATGGAAAACATCAGACCTGGTATTGGAGAATATGAGGCTGAGGCTGAATTTAATTATATTTTAAATAAGCATCAGACAAAGCCATCCTTTAATACAATTGCAGCTGGTGGTAAGAATGCGACGATCTTACATTATGAAGCCAACGAAAGAATGATCCTAGACCGTGATTTAGTTTTATTTGATCTAGGTGTTTCCTACGGAAACTATTGTTCTGATATTTCAAGGGTTTATCCTTCTAATGGTATTTTTACTGAGCGTCAAAAAGCTGTTTATGAAGTCGTTTTAGAAGCTAATAAGAAAACGATTGAATGGTTGAAACCTGGTGTCACACTTAAAGAGTTTAATGATTACGGGAAAGCAATATTGATTGCTGGAGCTAAAAAATTAGGTTTAATTGAAGAAGATTCAGAAATTGATAACTATTATTATCACAGCTTAGGTCATTATCTTGGACTTGATGTTCATGATGGTGGAAACTACAGTAAACCAATTCCTGAAGGCGCACTGATTACAGTAGAACCAGGATTATATATTGCAGAAGAAGGTATTGGCATTAGAATTGAAGATGATATCTATGTGACTAAAAATGGAGCAATCAATTTATCGAAAGATCTTATCAAGGAAGTCGATGAAATCGAAGCGTATATGAAAAAATAAAGATATTCCAGTTCTTAGGAGCTGGAATTTTTTTTAAAGTAATCTAAAGGTAATCCTCCTACTATAGGGCAGGAGGACAAAAGAATGAAAAAAATTGTATTTATACTATTAATATTGGGACTCATCATGAATGGAACTATTCAGATTCAAGCATCATCAGTCTATCAAAATTACGAATCAATGACACTTACTTCAGGAAAACTCTTAGAAAATTTTAGTGATGATGATTATAAGACTTACTATAAAAAAGTTGATAAAAGAAAATTCATAGGGTGGAAAATTTATAAAGCAAATTCAAGTGTCAAAGTATCCTATATTTCTGAGACATTATTTTCATATTATAATGATGGATATACGGCAATAGATTATACTTATAAACTTGATCGAAAAGTTTCATCAAAGCTTGGACTATCAGCATCAGGATCAATTGGAATTAAATTATCAAATGATAAGAAAGTTTTCAAAAACAATCTTGATGGCTCATTAAAGCTCTCGGCGGACTATACTATATCATCTGAGGATAAAGAATCTTATGAGATTACTCTAAAGGTAGATCCTGGCACACAGGTTGATTTATATATTTATGGAGAAGGTAAAATTACAAATGGCGTTGCCTGTCGTTATATATTTTGGATGAGAGCAGATCGCGGTGGATATGAGATCTTTTTAGTCACGACTCAATACCAACGCCTAGAGAAAAAAAGAATATGAAGCACATTGTCTTGTACTTCACTTTTACTGTCGTTTTAGCTTTAATGGCAATGATCATCATCAATCAAAAGGAAAAACCATCAGAAACGCTTTTAAGCGTTCAACAATATTATAGCTATCTTTATACTGACGGTTCTAAAATTGAAATTCCACTTTATTTAAATGACGTGACACATCCATTGTTAGATGAGAAGAGTTATTTGGATATTGAACTATGTAATAATGATGAATCTAAAAAAATAGAAATGGCCTTAACGAGTATTACTTTAGGATATGAGCAATCATACTTGAACGAGAATTTTCAAGAATTTTTTATTCAATTGGAAATGCCTGATCTAGGAGAAGATTTTTGGATTGATGATTTATGGATCAAAATCACACTTGTTAACGATGATTTTTATTGGATTAGTTTGGGCTCGCTTTCAATAAAAATTGATGAATCAAATACGGATTCTATCTCATGGATGGCACTAGAAGGAAGACAAAGTGATGAATCCTTTCTTGCGAGATTACAAACCATTCATATTGATTATGAAAATCAAATTGAAGAAATTGATCACATTGAAATCGGACATCAATATGAAGTTGCATTCACCATTGAATCAAATCAAATCGTATTAACTATTCCTTATGCAAACCAGCTGCTAAATGATGTTCCTATCTTCATCTATTTTAAGGATGGAACAAATCAAAATATCTATAATTTTAGATATATGATTGATTATGATACATTAAGCGAAAGTGGGTTAATCATAAAAACTTATGCCCTTAATTAGCCTAAATCAAGCGGGAAAACGCTATTTAAAGAAAACCTTTAGTTTTGAGATCAATAAAAGTGATTTTGTTTTAGTTAGTGGTGATAATGGAAATGGTAAAACAACATTAATCCAACTAATTATGGGATTCACGAGACCGGATGTTGGCTTTATAGAGACTAAAAAACTGAAGATAGGATATTTACCAGAAAAAGCAATGCTACCAATGTTTGTTAACGTTAAAGCTTATTTAAATACAATTGCAAAGATAAAGAAGTCTAAATTGGATCAACAATTATTATTGGCATTTCATATTCCTGTCGTTAAAAGCATTCATGAATTATCAAAAGGAAATCAACAAAAGCTTGCAATCGTATCAACCTTTATGGGTAAACCTGATTTAATCATTTTAGATGAACCCTTATCTGGTTTGGATGAAGAAAGTACAATGATTTTAAAGACTCACATTGAGCAAAAAAAGAAAGAAGGGATGAGCTTTGTCGTTTCAACACATCATCCTGAACTCTTTATTCATATGGCCAACCAACATCTCAAATTATGATCAAGTATTTATACATGCATTTATTCTATTCAAAAAAGCGATTCATCTTAGTCAGTGCGATGATTCTATTTATCTTAATGATGACCCTTTTGGTCTTTACTGATGAATCAATTGTTGAACAGAGGTTATATCAAGCTGAAAATCAGATCTATTACGAGAGCATGATGAGAAAATTATTAACGATGCTTTGTCCCTTTTTTGTAATCTTACTTTCGATGGATCATGACCAACAGCATCTTAAACCTTTGTTTGGCTATTTTGGAAGAATGAAGATTACTATCTATAAACTTATTTTTCATATTCTTGTTTTAATCTGGCTTTATCTGATTTTATTGATGCTTTATCACATATTACCTTTCTTTTTAACTCATTATTATGAAATAGATACACATGCTATTTATTTTTTTGAACATCTTTTTCTCGATGGAATGATCATTGTTCTTTTTACTTTTATTTTTATTAGAGACAAACATAAAGCATTATCTGTTATCATTCCTGTCTTTTATATTGTTTTAAGTTTCATTGAAGAAGATCACCCCTCTTTAATTCTTTTTTATTTGTTTCCAGTTTATTCTTCCTATTTTTACACTTTAACGCTTGCATATATCTATAAAATATGTTATATTTGTCTAGGATTAATCATTATTCTAATACAAATGCTTTATGAAGCAATTTAATTGGATATTTGCTTGACATTACCGTTAGAAATGGTATAATCTACATGTATTAAATACTGAGTGAAAAGAAGAGATACCCTCTCGCCTGATGGACGAATTCATAGGCAAAAAGTCACGTTAATTAATTGACGTTACAAGTGGGTACTACACGTACACACTTTTTCTTTTCCAAAATACTAGAAATGGAGGTGGATTGTATTAAGCAAAACTACAAAAAAAATACTGATCTAGTCAATGAAACAATTCCGTTTGGTGATTTATTAGTCATCGATGAAACTGGAACTAAGGTTGGTATTATCTCTCGTCGCGAAGCTCTAGCACTTGCTACACAAAAAGAATTGGATCTCGTGGTTGTATCCCCAGATTCAAAACCGATGGTTGCTAAGTTTATGGATTATTCCAAATATCGTTATGAACAACAAAAGAAATTACGAGAAATGAAGAAAAGTCAACATATTGTTGAACTCAAAGAAATACGTTTGAGCCCAACAATTGATAAGCATGATCTCGAAACAAAATTAAAGCATGCGATTAAATTTTTAGAAAAAGGCGACAAGGTCAAACTATCAATACGCTTTTACGGTAGAATGATCACGCATAGCGAAGTCGGAAGACAAGTTATGTACAGTTTTATCACTGCTGTTGGAGACAAAGCTACAATTGAATTACGGCCTAAAATGGACGGCAGAAGTCTTATTGCAATACTTGCACCAATAATAACAACATAAAAAGGAAGGTTATAATCATGCCAAAACAAAAAACACATAGTGGTTTGAAAAAAAGAATTAAAGTTACTGGTACTGGTAAGCTGATGCGTGGTCATGCTTACAAGAACCATTTAGCTGCATCAAAAACAACAAAACAGAATAGACAATTAAGAGGCGAAGCTCATGTTCATCCTTCGGATGCTAAACGCATCAAATCTCTTATTTCTAACATGTTATAACAGGAGGAAAATAAACAATGCCAAGAGTAAAAGGCGGAATCACGACAAGAAAGCGCCGTAAAAAGATTTTAAAGTTAGCTAAAGGCTACTTTGGTTCGAAAAGAACATTATATCGTACAGCTCACGAACAGGTTATGCGTTCACTTGCATATGCATACCGTGATCGTAAACAAAGAAAAAGAGAATTCAGAAAACTTTGGATTACACGTATCAATGCAGCTGCAAAATTAAATGGAATGAAATATTCTACATTAATTCATGGTTTATCACTTGCTAATGTACAAGTAAACCGTAAAATGCTTGCTGATATTGCAATTTTTCAACCAGAAGATTTTACTGCTTATTGCAATCTATCAAAAGATGCACTTGCTGGTAAATTACCAAAGGTAGCTGAAGTTGCTCCTAAAGCAGTTAAAATTAAACAACCTGTACCAAGAAAAGTAAGAGTTAGCAAAGAAACTCCAACGATTGTTGAAGTGAAAAAAACTGCTCCTACTAAAGCAACAGTAAAGAAAGAAACTCCTGCTAAGGTTGAAGTTAAAAAAGCTACTCCTGCAAAAGTAGTAGCTAAAAAAGAAACTCCTGCTAAGGTTGAAGTTAAAAAAGCTACTCCTGCAAAAGTAGTAGCTAAAAAAGCAGCTCCTACTAAAGTTGAAGTTAAAGCTGAATCAATTGATTATTCAAAGATGCTTGTTAAAGACTTAAAAGCTTTAGCTGCTAAAAAGAATATCGAAGATTCTGCAAAAATGCTAAAGGCTGATTTAGTCAAAGCATTATCTGAATTAAAGTAATTAACAAAGGGGTGGAAAATTCCACTCTTTTTTTGTATAATAAGTCTTGGGGGCATTATATTATGAAAAGACGTATCGTTATTGCTGGTTCTCTAACCATATTAATCTTGATATTATTACCGATTGCTTTGATTTTACTCAATCTGAGAGGTCAAGGTATTTTCACGTTATCTGCTATTACGGCACTTGTCTATGTTGGTGTTTATGTTTTCGGTGGAGTTCCTAAATTGATTATTTATGCTATTTATGGTGTATTAACAGGAGTTTTCTTATTTACTCTTGCTGATCCTTATCATTTGCCTATCGTCATTGTTGGAACTTTGTTATTTGTTCTTAATCCCTTATCAAGTTTTGAGAGTTATTTGGAATCACATTTAAATGATGAAGATGTATTACCTATACGTTTTTCTATTCGTGGATCTTATTGGCCATTTTTCTCTTATCAAAAAGAGATGAAAAATTTCTACCATTTACCACAAGCAAGAAAGTTATATACGAAAAAATGGTATTTGCATTTACGTCAAATAACGACATTATCACTCTTTGCATTGGGTATCTTCCTGTTTATTTTGAGTATTAATATCATTGTTAATACTTTAGATAATTTCAATTGGATGCACTTCTTTGTTTTTTATATTATAATCATCGTATTCATTATGGTATTTTTCATGTTCAAAAAAGGATTTACTTCAACATTTAGATTATTAGTTATTTCCTTATTTCCACCAGTCATCTATTTATTCTTAATATCTGACTTTCCAGATGCAATTAAATATAGTTTTTCTGGTTCATTTGTCATTTTATGGGCTGTTATGATCATTGTTGAACTTGTCAGGTACTTTCAACGTGTCGCCTATGATAGTTATCATTACTATGATGTTGATGAACAAATGGAAGTGTTTGCAAATGCTTTATTTGAACCTCTTGTTTACAATGAAACATATACAAAATGTGCTCAATTTCAGATCAAGATTAAATTAAGTCAATTTCAAAAGTTGTTTCATGAGATTCTAGTTTATGCTAATTATTTTCATTTCATTATTACAGCATACGCATATAAAAAGGAAACTATTTATCTTTATGTGGATTTCCATGAAAAACAAAAAAAAAGAGCCCATAGATTTAAATCTTATTTAGAAGCGAAATTTAAGAATTCTGTTTCGATGGAACTTCATGATGATCCAAACAAGGAAATTTATGAAAAGACATTTTTCCATCACCCTGACTATATCATTGCGCGTGCCCAAAGCTTAGCTGAGTTACTCAAAGAATTGGAAATAAAAACAAAGATTATTATTAGCTTTATTGTTTATTTTGAACTTGATGATGAACTAGAGTTATTCAGTAAAGAATTTCCTGTAACACACCTTGATGATCTCAGCGAAGAAGATTATCTAACTGTTCGAATTGACATTCCTAGTATTAATGTTGACTATATGATCGAATCTAAGATTAGAGAAGTCTTACTTGGCTTACTGATTCATCATGGAAAATTTGTTCGTATATCTGTGTTTTATTAAAAATATAAGACTATCTTATGTAATAAGATATGAATAATTAAGAAATGAGCGCTTATTCAAAGTAAGCGCTTTTATTTTCTTGACAAAATGACCAATTAGTGATAAATTGAAGGTGAACCTAGGGAGCAACCGTGGAACCCAAATCTTTAAACTGGGAGTTAAAACGATGTAGGTGTGAAAGCCGAGTAATTGGAATCCCGAAACATCGACAAGTTAACACCCCCCTGAACTAATTCGTTCTCACAGCTTTCTAGGCTTTTATTATGTAAAAATTGTGTTACTGTTTTTTTTAGCGAAATGGAGAATACGTCTATGAACGATCAATTAAATATATTAAAAAAGTTATCTAAAATACCAGGTGTACCTGGAAATGAAAAAAAAGTTAGTCAATATATCGCATCTGAAATCAAAGACCACGTTGATCAAATTGAGTTTGATCATTTAGGTTCTTTAATCGGAAGAAAACAAAATAAAGGTCCTCGTATTATGATTGCTGGACATATGGATGAAATCGGATTATTGGTGACTCAAATTACAAAAGAAGGATTCGTGAAATTTCAAACTCTTGGGGGTTGGTTTTCACAGGTAATGCTTGCTCAGGTTTGGGAAATCTCAACGAAAAAAGGAATCATTTTTGGTGTCACTGGTGTTAAACCTCCGCATATGATTCCCGTAGACAAAAGAAAAGAAGCGATTAGTATTGACTCAATGTATATCGACATTGGAGTATCTTCTAAAGAAGAAGCAACGCTTTTAGGTGTTGAACCAGGAAATATGATTACTCCTCATTCTGAATTTAGAGTATTAGGTAACCAAAAATATTTACTTTCTAAAGCGTGGGACAACCGGGTTGGAAGCGCAGTTGTCATTGAGGTATTAAAACGCTTAAAAGAGCATCCAAACCAGGTTTATGGAACATTTACTGTTCAAGAAGAGGTTGGTTTACGTGGAGCTAAAACAAGTTCTTATGTCGTTCACCCAGAAATTGCTATTGCAATTGATTCAGGAATAGCCAATGATATTCCAGGTGGGGATGCTAATGAGCAGTCTTTAGGCAAAGGTCCTCAAATTCTATTATACGATTCAGGACTAGTTCCTCATCAAGCATTAAGAACCTTAGTTATTGAAACTGCGAAAGAAGAAAACATACCATATCAAGAAGCTTATATTGTAGGTGGAAGAACTGATGCAGGTCATATGCATTTAGCACATCAAGGTGCTGCTGGATTATCAATTGCTATTCCTACAAGATATTTACATTCTCACACCTCTATTATTCATTATGATGATTATGAGAATACAGTGAAGCTTGTTTGTGCAGTTTTAAAGAAGTTAGATCAAAAAACGGTTGATAAGATTTTAAATGATTAGCACTCCATGAGTGCTTTTTAATTGTTAGATGCTTCTCAAAAAGGTATAATAAAAGCATATATACAAAGTATTTCAGTTATTAACATAAAACATCTTTATGAAAGGGCAACTGATGATAAGAAAAACGATTAAAGTGAGTAACATCACTTGTGCACAGTGTGCAAAATCAATTGAAACCTACTTTGATTCATTAGATAATATCGATGCAAAAGTATTAGTGACTTCAAAAAAAGTCATTTTTAATTATGATGAACAGCAATATGATGTCGATCAAATTGCAAATCATCTTAGAATCATTGGATATTATCCAATTTTGAATAGTGAAGAACAAGAAAAAGCTAAAAAAAGAGATTTAATGGATCTCATTTTAGCTGGAATTTTAACGTTTCCTTTATTATGGACAATGTTTGTTCATTTAGGTATTAATTTATATGTCCCATCATTCTTAATGAATGGGTATGTACAATGGGCAATTGCTACACCTATTTTATTTTATGTAGGTAGAAGATTCTTCCAAGCATCCTTCCATCAAATTAAAGGACGAAATTTAGGTATGGATACCTTAGTTGTTCTTGGAACAAGTGCAGCCTATATTTTCAGTATTTATCAGACATTAACACATATCAGTTCACCAGCTCATCAAATGCCTGAACTATATTTTGAAACTACTGCCGTGATTATTTTCATGGTATTGATTGGCAATTTCTTTGAAAATCGAGTAAAAGAAAAAACATCAAATGCTTTACAGTCCTTAATTAGTTTAGGTGCAAAAGAAGCGAGAGTTAGAAGAGATGGAAAAGAAGTTATGTTACCGGTCGATGAAGTTAGACCTGGTGATATTATGATTGTCTTAGCAAACGAGAAAATAGCGCTTGATGGAGTCATTATCTCAGGTAAAAGTTATGTGGATGAAGCAATGATTACAGGTGAACCAATGCCAGTTTTTAAACAAGATGGTGATCAAGTTATCGGTTCAACTTTCAATATGATTGAGACCATGGAAATAAGGGTTACTGCTGTCGGTTCAGATACCGTTTTAGCTAATATTATAAGAACTGTTGAAGATACCGCATTGATAAAACCTAAAGCTCAGAGAATTGCTGATAAGATTGCTGCATTATTCGTCCCAGTCGTTGTTATGATTAGTATCTTTGTATTTTTCTTGTGGGTCTTTGTCGTCCATGGAGGAAATGCATTGTCAGTTGCATTTGCACCAGCTATAGCAGTCTTGGTTATATCTTGTCCTTGTGCGTTAGGTTTAGCAACTCCCACATCAATTTCTGTCGGAAGTGGTATTGCATTTAAGGAAGGTATTTTATATAAGGGTGGCGAATTCTTTGAAATCGCAAATAAAATCTCAGCAATCGCTTTTGATAAAACCGGTACTTTAACAACAGGAGAACCCGTAATGAGTGATTTTGTTGGTGACAAGAAGACCTTGGTCTATTCGGCATCACTTGAAAAACATTCAAATCATCCGATTGCAAAAGCAATAACTAATGCTTATGATGAAACATTACTCGAGGTTTCAAGCTTTGAAGTGATGCTCGGTAAAGGTATTAAAGGTGTTATTGATGAAAAATTAGTTTATGTTGGGTCTTTAAATTTAATGATTGAATTAAATCTTAAACCTGATGAAGTATATAAATCATACTTGGAACAAGGAAAAACAGTATTCTTTACAGTCATTGACTCTGTAATTGTTAATATGATGGCTGTTGAAGATCCAATCAAAGATACAGCAAAAGATGTGATCACTGAACTTAAAAGAAGAAATATTATTCCTTATATGATTACAGGTGATCATGAACTCACTGCACATTATATTGCATCACAATTAGGTATTGAACACGTTTTTTCAGAAGTCTTACCTCATGAAAAAGCTCAAAAAATCTTAGAAATTCAGAAATCCGGCAAAATTGTAGCTTTTGTAGGTGATGGCATCAACGATGCACCTGCATTAAAAATGGCAGACGTTGGATTTGCTGTAGGTAGTGGTAGTGATATTGCTATTGACACATCAGATGTAACGTTGATGAGTTTTGATTTAGGATTAGTCATTAAAGCAATTGATTTATCACTAGCAACGTTAAAAAATATCTATATCAATTTTTTATGGGCATTTTCTTATAATATAGTAATGATCCCTTTAGCAGCATTTGGATTTTTAAATCCATCTTTAGCTGGTATTGGTATGGGCTTTTCTAGTATAATGGTTGTATTAAACGCATTAAGTCTTAATTTATTTAAATTCAAAGAATATCAAAAGGAGACATAAAATGAAAATCACAGTACCAGATATTACATGTAAACATTGCGTAATGGCAATTCAAAAATCACTCATTATGAGTGGAGTTAATGCAAAGGTTGAATTAAAAGATAAATCCGTGACATTTAAAAATGAAAAGGATTTAGAAAAGGCTGTTAAAGCCATTAAAAATGCTGGGTATGCACCAGAAATATGAGAATTGTTGGCGGTAAGTATCGGGGTAGAAAATTAAATCGGGTCGAAAAAAAAACAACACGTGAAACCGCTGATATGGTGAAAGAATCTATTTTTAATATGCTTGGAGGTAAAATCAATGGCATCGTTCTTGATTTATTTGCAGGTTCAGGTGCGTATGGGTTAGAAGCAATTTCACGAGGTGGATTACATCTTTATGCGATTGATCATGATAAGGATGCAATAAAAACAATTATAGCCAATGCGAAATTGCTCGATGAAACAAGAAATGTAACAATTTTTCATAAAGATTATCATCATTTTATCGAATCAATGGAATCAAGTATAATCTTTGATTGTGTATTTATCGATCCACCTTATGATTTAAATGTTTATGAAGAGGTTATCTCACACTTATCAGGTCATCTTAATCAATATGCTTATATTATTTGTGAATCCAGTAAAAAAACTATATTGCCTAAAGCAATAGGTGAGGTTGTTAAAATCAAAGAGCGTGTTTATGGTATTAAACTTATTACTATTTATCAAAAACAGTAGAGCACTCAAGCGAGTGTTCTACTGTTTTTTATTTAATCTTTTTATTATTGATTAATTCCGCGCGTCCAGTCTTAGAAAGTTGATATGTTAATGAACGGTAGTGATATTTTTCATACCGATAAAGTTCATCACTATAACATAAGATATAAACTGCTTCCAAGGGTGAATCACTCGTATCAACCTTATCACTTGTTGCAATCCAGTATAAATAATCTTTTTCAATTTTTTTATCTTCTCGTTTTATGATAGCTACTCCAATTGGATCAACAATATAATTATCATTAACAAAGAAATCAGAAACTAATACTTTATTTTGGTTCTTGGGTATTGCATATTTATAAAGGTGTTCTCTATTCTTTCCAACAATCAAGATGACTTGTTCCTTAATTATCTTTTGATTGCTCAAAATAACATAGATACTAAAGATGAATGCAACACCTAAGATGCTAATAATGATATATTTCATATAACCATCAACAAAAAAATAGACTAACAATCCAAATACAGTAGAACCCATTAATGCATATATTGAAATGAGTGTTGAAAAATGTTTGGTTTGAATATCACTTGAAATTCCTTTGATTGTTTTCCTTTTGATTTTAAATTTGAAAAAAGGAATACCACCAGTAATAACCATAAAGACATAAAATGCAAATAAAACGGGTAACACTCTAATCATGAAAAAAAGAATAATTGCTTTCATTTCAGCACCAATTCTTAAGACACCTAGAAACTCAAAGACAGAAGAAAGAAGTACAACTGTTAATATGACAATTGAAACTGTTCTTTTTCTCCCCAATATATTATAAATAAAATACGCGATAATTAAATAACTAGCAAAGCTTAATACAAATTGTATGAAATAGTCCATAATTGTCCTCATATAAACTGTGATTTGAACTCATTATAAACAAATAATCACATTCTGTCAAACAGCACTTAATTATGCTTGTTTTTTTGGTTTGAATCAAGTAAAATAGATATAGCAAGTGAGGAGTGATTTAGAGATGTTTGAAATAGCAATTTGGTTATTTATCGTGTTATTGGTTGTTGCTATACTTCTTGGAGGAGTTATTGGTTTTTTTGCTGCACGTACGTGGTTTAAAAAATACCTTGAAAAGAATCCACCAGTTAATGAAATGATGATTCGCGAAATGATGAAGCAAATGGGTAGAACCCCATCTGAAAAACAAGTTCGTCAAATCTTAGCTTCAATGAATCAATACAAATAAATTTTTAAAATGGCATATTGATTTATGCCTTTTTTTTATAAAGGAGCTATAATGACTACACGTGAATTAGATAGTCTAATTAAACAATTAAAAAAATATGCTAGACCATTAGAAATCGCACAAATCGATTATTTATTTTTCAACGGATCGAAAGAAAACATAATCTCTGAATTAGAAAAATATCAAAACGCTGATGGTGGCTTTGGAAATGCTATTGAACCTGATTCTTGGAATCCCAATTCATCACCCATAGCATCATGGAATGCAATAACGATTCTAAGAACACTGGATTTACAAGATGATCACAAGATGATTAAATCATTATTTGAGTATCTAGAGTCATCTTTTGAAAGACAGTATAATCTATGGCCAAGATTGATTCCATCTAATGATCACTATCCTTGTGCTCGATGGTGGAACTTTCATCATGATAAATTTGATTTTAATCCCTCAGCATCACTTGCTGGATTCATCCTAAAACATGAAAAAAAGAATAGCAAACTCTATAAAATGGCGAATCAGGTAGTCAATAAAGCTATAAAGTATTTAAATAAGGCTACAACAATAGAAGTTCATGAATTGAGATGTTTAATCGACATGGCGAATGATCTCATTTCAGCGGGTCGTCGTGATCTCATTAATGAAAAGGTAGAAAATTTGATTTTAGAACACATCGAAAAAATCATAGAGCGGGATGAAACAAAATGGTTCACAAGTTACTCGGTTAAGCCATCTGCACTTATTAAATCCCATCCATCACTAGGATCAATAAAGTATCAATCCATGATAATCAAAGAATTTGATTTAGCAATGCATTCTAGAGATGAAGATGGCATTTGGAAACCGACATGGAATTGGGGTCAATACCCAGAGATTTACGAACAAGCAAAAACAATGTGGATAGGTATTATTGGATTAGAATATCTTAAATTAATGAAATCTTATCTATACATATAAAAAAAATAGTTCTTATTGAACTATTTTTGTTTTTTCTTAGAATAGAATTTTAATTCTGTACCAGCTTTTAATCTTCGATAATTGAGTTTATGTCTAATGAAAATGAGCAATGCCAATAATGTAATGATGACACAATCCATAATACGCGTTGGTTTGTTGTATAAACTATCACTTATAAAAATTCGAATTCCAAAATAAATGAGTGCTGCAGAAGCAGCAGTTGTTGAAGCCAAGGAAACAAATCTTGTTTTAAGGAAAACAAGTAAAAAAACAATAATTACTCCTAAAGCTACAAATGGTTCAATAGCAAAGATCATACCACAAGAGGTTGCAACAGCTTTTCCACCTTTAAAATTGATATAAATAGGAAAGACGTGTCCCAAAACAGCAGCAGCACCATAAACGCTTGAAATATTGATGTTATATGAGCTGACGAGATATAAACTTTGATCACCTGTCGCTCTACCAATAATATAGACAATAAGAATTACAAGTGCTCCTTTGAGTCCATCAAATATAAATGCAAAGATACCATATCTAAATCCTAAAACACGTACAGCATTGGTTGCACCAGTATTTTTAGAGCCATGCTCTCTTATATCAATATTCTTAAATACTTTCCCGATAATCAACCCACTTGGAATTGAACCTAAAAAGTATGATAAAATCATTAATAAACTTATCCAAACATACGTCATTTTATCACCTCGTTACCTAATCATTATATCACGTGTTTTTTGATTGTCAAATGAAAAAATAAAACATAATCAAACATTGTAGTTGACCATATTTTTTGGTATAATAGAGTCATAAAATTAAGTTGGTGAGCATGTGAATAAGACAAATAAAATTTATGATGAAAAATCGATTCAAATTCTGGAAGGTTTAGAAGCAGTTCGAAAACGTCCAGGAATGTATATTGGATCGACAGATGCTAAAGGACTTCATCACCTTGTCTGGGAAATCGTTGATAATGCAATTGACGAATCATTATCTGGATTTGGTAATGAAATCACTTTAACAATAAAAGCTGATAACAGCATTGAGGTTTCTGATAGTGGTCGTGGTATGCCATATAAAATGCATACTTCAGGACGACCTACAACAGAAATCATTTTTACTGTTTTACATGCTGGAGGAAAGTTTTCTGATACTGACGGATACAAAGTATCCGGGGGTCTACACGGTGTAGGTTCTTCAGTAGTTAATGCATTAAGTTTATTTTTAGAAGTTACAATTTATCGTGATCAAGGCATTTGGAGACAACGTTTTTCGGATGGTGGTTCAAGAATTACATCAATTGAAAAAATTGGGGAAACAAAAAAAACTGGAACAACTGTCTGGTTTAAACCAGATCCAAAAATATTTTCAACGACATTATTCCAATACGATATGATTAAAGAACGATTAAGAGAAGCTGCTTTTTTAATTAAAGGATTGAAAATTAATCTCATTGATCAAAGAAAACCACAAAGGGAGTCATTTCGCTACGATGATGGTATTAAAGCATACATTGAGTTCTTAAATAAAGAGAAAACAGGACTTCATGACACATATTTAATCACTTCAGAATATCAATTACAAGCAAAAAAGAAAAAGAAGATTGAAGTTGAAATAGCTTATCAATTTACAACGAGTTATCAAGAAGCAATCCTATCTTTCGTAAATAATGTGAGAACAAAAGATGGTGGAACACATGAAATTGGTTTCAAATCAGCTTTAACGAGAGCATTAAATGATTATGCACGTAAATATTCTATCCTAAAAGATAAAGATAATAATTTAGATGGTTCGGATATTCGAGAAGGATTAACAGCCGTTATTTCACTTCGAATTCCAGAAGAAGTTCTTGAGTTTGAAGGACAAACAAAAGGTAAGTTAGGAACTCCAGAAGCAAGAAATGCGACTGATTCTGTTGTCTATGAAAATGTAACAACTTATCTTGAAGAAAACAAACAAACAGCAAGTTTGATTATCAATCGTTCTTTATTTGCTCAAAAAGCAAGAGATGCAGCAAGAAAAGCACGTGATGAAGCAAGAAATGGTAAATCAAAACAGAAAAAGGAAATGTCTTTAAGTGGTAAACTTACACCTGCTCAAGGTAAAGATAAATCGGTTAATGAACTCTTTTTAGTCGAAGGAGATTCTGCAGGTGGTTCTGCTAAGCAAGGCAGAAATAGACGATTCCAAGCTATCCTACCACTACGTGGTAAAGTAATTAATACGGAAAGATCTTCTATTGAAGCAATTCTTAGAAATGAAGAAATTAGTACTGTTATTTATACAATTGGTGCTGATTTTGGTGCTGATTTCGATATTAAAAAATGTAATTATAACAAAGTTATTATTATGACAGATGCTGATACTGATGGTGCGCATATTCAAATCTTACTTTTAACATTCTTCTTTAGATATATGAGACAATTAATTGAAGAAGGAAGATTATATCTCGCTCAACCACCTCTATATAAACTTTCTAGAAAACGTGGTAAGAAAGAAGAGATTTTTTATGCATGGAGTGATGAAGAATTAAAGGCACTAATTGATGAGAATCCTTATACTCTACAACGATATAAAGGATTAGGTGAAATGAATGCGATTCAGCTTTGGGATACAACGATGGATCCTCAAACACGTTCGTTAATCCAAGTTAAAATTGATGATTTTAGTGCGTCTGATAAGAGAATCTCTATCCTTATGGGTGATGACGTTGCACCAAGAAGAGCATGGATTGAAGCGAATGTAGATTTTGAAGTCAGTGATGATTTCGATCTTGATCAGGGGGTGGAATAATGTCAATCAGTAAAGATCTCGATAAATTTATCGAAAAAGTGATTGAATCATCCTTAGAAGATATCGTTTCAGAAAGGTTTGCTCGTTATTCAAAATATATTATCCAAGATCGTGCTTTACCAGATGCAAGAGACGGGCTTAAGCCTGTACAAAGAAGAATCTTGTATGCGATGCAACAAATGGGTATGCTTCATAATAAGCCTTATAAGAAATGTGCAAGAATTGCTGGAGAAGTTATGGGTAAATATCACCCACATGGTGATTCATCCATTTATGAGGCAATGGTTCGGTTAAGCCAAGATTTCAAAATGCGAGTTCCTTTGATCGATATGCATGGGAATAATGGTTCTATTGATGGCGACAGTGCAGCAGCGATGCGTTATACAGAAGCGAGATTATCTAGAGCTGCTGAAGCTTTACTTTCAGATATCGATAAAAGAACTGTACCTTTTGTTCCTAATTTTGATGATGAAGAACTTGAACCAGTTGTCCTACCAGCAAAATTTCCTAATTTACTCGTTAATGGAGCAACAGGAATAAGTGCTGGATATGCAACAAAGATTCCTCCACATAATTTAAAGGAAGTTGTTACTGCAACAATTGCCTATCTTAATAATGAAAATATTACAATTTCAGAAATCGTTGAAATTATTAAAGGACCTGATTTTCCAACAGGTGGTATTGTCCAAGGACATGCTGGTATTTTAAGTGCACTAGAAACAGGCGCAGGCAAAGTTGTCATACGTGCAAAAACTTTCGTTGAAGAAGTTTCCAAGAGTCAGGATCGAATCATCGTTTCTGAAGTTCCTTATGAAGTGAATAAAGCTGATCTTGTGAAATCAATTGACATGCTAAGAATTGATAAAAAGATTGATGATATCCTAGAAATCAGAGATGAATCAGATAAAGAGGGCATGAGAATCGCAATTGATTTAAAAAAAGGAGCAGATGCTCAATTTTTGCTCAACTACCTCTTTAAATCAACTGATTTGCAGGTAGCTTATAATTATAATATGGTTGCTATTCTTAATCATCGTCCTTTACAAGTTGGTGTTATACCTATTTTAAAAGCATATGTTGATCATCAAAAAGATGTTATTACTAACAGATCTAATTACGAATTAGCAAAAGCAAATAAGAGACAACATATCGTTTACGGATTGATAAAAATGGTTTCTGTTGTCGGTGAAATCATTAAAATCATTAGAAATTCACAAAATAAACAAAATGCTAAAGAAAATATTATGACAGCTTTTGATTTTTCAGAACTACAGGCAGAAGCTATTGTGACTTTACAACTCTATCGTTTATCTAATACAGATATTCTTGCTTTACAAAACGAAAGTGATGGCTTAACTGGGCGAATTAAGGAATTAGAACATATCTTGTCTAGTGAACATGCCTTAAGAAAAATCATCAGAAAAGAATTGATTGAAGTTTCTGATTTATTAGGTGAAGATAGAAAATCAGAAATTGAAGCTGAAATCGAAAATATCAAAATTGATCATAAAGACTTGATTAGTGATGAAAAAGTGATTATTGGTATTACCAAGGAAGGGTATATCAAACGTGCGAGTACAAGAAGCTATCAAGCTTCACAGACCGCGGGACTTAAAACAGATGATGCATTAATCTTTGAACGTGAAGTGAATACGCTTGATACATTACTTATCTTTACAAATCTAGGAAATTTCATTTTCCTACCTGTCTACAAGATTGATGAACAAAAATGGAAGGATTTAGGAATCTATATCAATAATATCGTACCTGTTGATCGAAATGAGCGTATTATTAAAACTTTATCCATTTCAAATTTCAGTACTGGACAAATTGTTCTTTTAGCAACCGCTCAGGGCATGATGAAACAAACGAAGTTAAGTGACTTTGAAGTTTCTCGCTATAATAAACCCATGAAGGCGATGCGATTATCAGAAAATGATGAACTTGTTTGTGTTGATATCAATGAAAGAACAAACATTCTATCAATATCTAAAAATGGTTATGCACTCAGATTCAGATCTGTTGAACTTCCAATGTATGGACTTCAAGCTGGTGGTGTCAGAAGCATGAGTGTTGCAGCAAAAGATGAATTAGTAGCTGCATTATTTGTAAGTCCAAATGATGAATTTATCATGTTGACTTCAAGAGGTCATGTCATCAAGGATATTGTTGAAGAATTACCTATATATAACAGAAATCGACGAGGTATTTTAGTTATTGATCACCAAAAGACAAATCCTCATTATGCTGTTTCGGCTTCCGGATTATCTAAACAACAGCAAAAAGAAGATGCGAATGTAATTATCGTAACTGAAAAAGGATCCATTAAAACAGTCGTTTCAGAATTAAAGTATTCAGGTAATAAGTTTGGTAAAAAAATATTTGATGAGTCTGAACTTGGCAGAGGTTATAGCATTGAAATAGAAAATGCTAAAGAAGAAATCATTGAAGAAAGAGTGACAGAAAGGTTATTGAAGAAAAAAATCAAACCTATCTTAGATCCAATCGATATTTTAAAAGAAGAAGAAGTTATTACGAAAGACAATAAAAAAATACATTTAAATAGATTCGATCTATTTGATGAGGACGAATAAGGAGAAAATACAATATGAAACTAAATATTGACGGTATTGACAAAATATATGAAAATCCAAAAGCATTAAAAGATATTTCAATAGAACTAAAAATTACCGATACATTGGCTGCATTAGTCAATGGAAGATTGAGAGAATTAAGCTATATCCCTTCTAAGGATGCAAAAATATCATTTTTGAAATATAATCATAGTGATGCCATTAAAATTTACGAATCAACTTTAAGATATATCATTGCGATGGCAATAAAAAGATTATATCCAACAGCTAAAGTTCGTTTCAACTATAGTATTTCAAGATCGATTTTAGGCGTTTTTGAATACTTCGATGGTGTCGTTAATCATGAAGTAATCGGTGCAATTACTAAGGAAGTTCAATCAATCATTGATCAAGATTATCAAATCAAACGTAGACGTGTTTCTATTGATGCTGCAACTAAACTGTATACCGAATTAGATATGCCCGGTAAAGTTGCTATATTAAAGTATAGAGCTGAAGATTATGTCAACCTTTATGAATGTAGTGGATATATTAATTATATGTTTGGATATATGTTACCTTCTACTGGTTATTTAAGAGATTTTAACATGTTTTTATATCATCCTGGTTTTATTATTCAATATCCAAGAGCAGAGTTTAATGGACAAATTCCTCCATTTTCAGATGAACCGAGATTTGGAATGGCGCTTAAAGAAGCAGCAAAATGGGGTAAGGTTATCAATGGTAGCACAATTCCTCTAATTAATGAATATGCAAAAGATTATAACTCAGCTGTTGACTTTGTCAACATTTGTGAAACGAAACATGCTCATATGCTTAATGATTTAGGAAACCAAATTCAAAGTAACATTGATAGTATCAGATTGATAGCAATCGCCGGTCCTTCATCTTCTGGTAAAACAACTTTTTCAAATCGTTTGAGAATCGAATTGATGAGTAGAGGTATTACCCCTGTTATGATTTCTATCGATGATTACTATATGGGTAAAGATGTTGCACCAAAAAATGATGACGGGACACCTGATTTAGAACATGTTGATGCATTAGACGTTGAATTGTTTAATCATGATATGCTCAGCCTCATTCAAGGTCAAGAAGTCATACTACCCCACTTCAATTTCATAACTGGAATGCGTGAAGCTGGGCGAAAAATCAGTTTGAAGGATGAGACACCTATTATTATTGAAGGTATCCATGCGTTAAATGAAAAATTAACTAGAAGCATTCAAAAACATCAAAAATTCAATATCTATATTTCCCCACAAACTCAACTTCATATTGATAACCATAATCCAATCAGTATTACTGAATTGAGATTGCTCAGAAGAATAGTTAGAGATCAAAAATATCGTAACTCTTCAGCAATCGTCACGATGAATATGTGGCCATCGGTTAGAAGAGGAGAATTCAAATGGATTTATCCAACTCAAAAAGAAGCTAATTTTGTTTTTAATTCAGAATTAACTTATGAGTTCGCAGTTTTAAAGAAACATGCAGTTAAGCAACTACAAGCGATTCCAAGTGATAATGAACACTTCATTACTGCAAATAGAATCCTTAAGTTTCTTAAGTATTTTAAAGATATCGATGATGATATTGTTCCATGTAACTCTTTGTTACGCGAATTTATCGGAGGCAGTAGTTTCAGACTCTAAGAAGGGATTGATCACATGAAGGCATTAGCAAATATGGAGCGTATTCAAATCTCAAATGAAGTGATGTTACTTTTATTATCTTTGTACGAGTCAAAAGGTAAGTCATTTTACTATGATGATTTGTTTAGTCGTGATCTCGCAATGTTCGAGAAAAAGACGATGGAAAATAATTTGATAGCGCTCGCTCATTATCTCGATCTGAAGATGACAGATGCTAGAATTAAGCTTTTTGCAAAAAAACCAATGTCAGCGCGGACAAAAGACGAGTATTTACTTACAAATTTAAAAACAGCTTTAAATCAACTTCATAAAAGACCCGAATCCTTTGAATTATTAGTTAATGAGGTCGGAAATCTAATAAAACTCTTATCAAAGAATACTGACTTAATTCAATTTGCATCCTATGAAAAGCAAGAAGAAGGTATGTTGAAACTTAAAAGACATTCGAGAAAAGATGATTTAGAACAACTTATTTTACTTTTTGAAAGAAATTTAAAAAGCAAAAAACATGAGTTGGCACAACTAATCTCAAATTTTTACGTTGATTTTTTGAATATGAACATTTTAACAAAACAAAATGAATTGGTTGCGTTAATTTTATTATATGCTTTATTAGCAAAGAACTTTTCAGTATTTAAATATGTCAGTTTTTTCAAATACTTCCTTAAGGAAAAGGAAGGTTGGCATAGTGGAATCGTTACAGCTAATTATTATTGGTCATCTGGATTTGCACAGACCGATATGATATCAAGAATGTTAGTTAATCTCTTATTAAAAGCTTATGATGAAATTGATGATAAAGCACATGAATATGTTTTTGAAAAAGATTTGAATAAATCAAATAATATTGAAAATAGTATTATGAAACTTAATGAAATATTTACAAAAGAAGATCTTCGAAAAAGACATCCCAATGTGAGTGATGCTACGATAGATAGAACACTAAAAAGATTAAAATTAGAAGATAAGATTCGTCCCTTAGGTAAGGGCAGAAGTTCTAAATGGCAACGCATCATTTCTGGCAATAAAAAGTATGGCATTGAACAGTTATCTTTATTTAATGATTAAGGGCAATGCCCTTTTTTATTTAGTAAATGTATTTTTAGAAGTATTTCTAAAATCTTTGATATAATGAATAGGGAAATCGGAGGATTATCATGGATATAAAATTAATTAAGAAATTAAGAGAAACTACAGGAGCAGGTATGCTCGAATGCAAAAAAGCACTTGAAGCTTCCGAAGGTGACTATGAAATTGCTTTAGTAGCTCTAAATATGAATAGTGAAAAGTTAGATGGTAATATTCGTGTTGCATCTAAAGGATTATGCAGTGTTGTTACACATAATAATCAAGCAATCTTATTTGAAGTGAATGCTGAAACAGATTTTGTTTCAAAAAACGAACATTTCATTAAATTAATCAACACTTTAGGTACTCATTTGATACAAGCTACAGTAACAAATCCATTGACAGCGCTCGAGGTTAATATAGATAGTGATACTGTTTCAACAAAATTACTTCAGACGAGTGCGCTTGTTAAAGAAAATATTGTTCTAAGACGTTTTTATCGCGTTGTTAAGGGAATTAAACAAAGCTTTGGAACTTATATCCATCAGGGTGGAAAAGTTGTTACGCTAGTTATTTTAGGCCAAAAAAATCAGCTGATTGCTGATGGTTTGGCAATGCAAGTTGCTGCAAATTCACCTTTATATTTAGATGCTGCATCAATTGATAATGATACGCTTAATTATGAGAAATTTATGTATGAAAAAAATACTGGAAGTTTCAATGAATTAGAATTTAATAAGCACATTAATGAAATATCATTACTTTCTCAAAGTTATGTCAAAAATCCTGAAATTACAGTAGCAGAACTATTAAATTCAAATCAGCTTAAAGTCATTGATTTCTTTAGATTTGAACTAGGTCAAGGTGTGGAAAACAAGCTAAATTGTAAGCTTGATATTCCTTGTGATGGTTCACAAATTACGGTATCTCCAATCTACTAGCATATCATTAGTTTTTTCTTTAAATAAGACTATACTTAAAGTAAAGAGTGATCTGAATGAATATTAAAAAAAATGTTAGGTACAGTAGATCAATATATCCGCTTATTCCTAGCAATAGTCTTTATTTCATTATCATTTTTCGTCAGTTTATTGTTTTTAATTGGAGCATTAATTGCACTGGTTACAGGTTATATGAAAGTTTGTCCACTATACATGATTTTCGGAATTAAACTTGCAAAATTGAAAAAAAAAAAATAAAAGGCCAGAGGCCTTTTTTTGTGCTTTATTTAAACATTCCAGAATCTAGAATTTTCATCACTTGCTCTATTATACGGTCTAAATCCTTATCAGTTAACGTTTCTCTAAATAGAACTTGTAATCCAACAAAGTTCGAGATACCCATCAATACATATGATAATGTTTCGAGGTCAACATCATCTCTAACTTCTCCAGATTTAACAGCATGATTAAGCTGTCTAGTATAGTCATGAGAGAATGTTTCGTAATACTCTTGAAACAACTCCTTATCGACAAACATCGATTCCCAAATAATTCTATAAGCAAGCGGATCCTGCCATGCAAACTTCAAGAATGCTCTTAGACCAAGACGTTCTTTTTCATAACGTGAGGTTGCGTTAGCGATACCTTCACTAATCGCTTTTCTGATTGATTTTCTATATTTAGCTAATAAATAGGAATATAAAGCAAATTTATCATCGAAATATAGATAAAAAGTGCCAGTAGCAATACCAGCTTTATGAATGATTTCATTAATTGAAGTTGCCTGATATCCATTTTTTGAAAAAAGTTTTTTACCTGTTTCAATAATTTGGTCAAAGGTCTTTTGTCCGTCTATGCGTTTGGGTAGACGATAATTCATTTGGTCCATGTCATCACCTATTAATAGTGTATAACAGAATTACAAAAAAGACAATCAATTTTATATGGATTAAAATTATATAAAATTCTTTTATATTTATATCATCAAAATAATGAATTTACTTCATTTTTTATTTTTCTTATGCTATCCAATCTATTTAGATATAAAAGGTGAATATTTAATTGACAAATATATAATGCTATGATATTATAAAAACGTAACATGAACATTTATTCAACTTAAATATAATCGCTTACAAAATGTTAAATATTACAGTAAAGCCAATTCTATTGTTTTTTATTGTATGTTTTATTATATTCATGATAAATTGAAAACGCTTTTAAGCAGAGGAGAAACGAATGAAAAAAGTATACATAGTTGGAGCTAAAAGAAGTCCTATTGGATCGTTTATGGGTTCATTGTCATCGGTGCATCCAGCAGAGTTTGGTGCTCAAGTTTTAACAAAGTTATTATCTGAGGTTAATATTGAAAAAGATAAGATCGATGAAGTTCTTGTAGGCAATATCTTACCTGCTGGTTTAAAACAGGGATTAGCTCGACAAATCTCGATTAATTCAGGTATTCCTTCATCTGTTCCAGCATATGGTGTCAATATGGTATGTGGAAGTGGTATGAAATCTGTAATGAACGGATATAGCAATATTGCATTAGGTTTACACAATTTAGTAGTTGCTGGTGGCGCTGAATCGATGAGTGGTACACCTTATTTAATTACAAGTCAAGTACGCACAGGTCTTAAAATGGGTGAACAACCTATGAGAGATCATATGCTCTATGATGGATTAACAGATGCTTTTGAAGGTTATCATATGGGTATTACTGCTGAAAACATCGTTGAAAAATATAATTTATCTCGTGAAGAACAAGATGCTTTTGCATGGAATTCACAATTGAAAGCTATGAAAGCTCAAGATGAAGGCAAATTTAAAGATGAAATCATTCCAATCATAATCAAAACACGTAAAAGTGAGATTGTATTTGAAAATGACGAATATATCAACAGAACAACAAGTTTAGAAAAACTATCTCAATTGCGACCAGCATTCAAAAAAGATGGTTCTGTTACTGCTGGAAGTTCATCGGGAATTAATGATGGCGCTAGCTTTGTCATTCTTGCCAGTGAAGATGCTGTAAAGAAATATCATTTACAACCTCTTGCTGAAATTGTAGGTGTTGGTCAAGGTGGAGTTGATCCATCAATTATGGGGTTAGGGCCCACACCTGCAATCAGACAAGCATTACTTCAAGCTGGTATGAAGTTATCTGAAATGGATTTGCTTGAACTTAATGAAGCATTTGCTGCTCAGTCACTTGGTGTAGTTAAGGAACTCGCTCAAGAACATCACGTATCAAAAGAAGAATTACTTGCTAAAACAAATGTTAATGGTGGAGCAATTGCTTTGGGTCATCCTGTTGGAGCAAGTGGTAATAGAATTATTGTTACTTTAATTCATGAAATGTTAAAGCAGCCTAAGGTGAAGTATGGCTTAGCAAGCTTATGTATTGGTGGTGGCATGGGAACTGCTGTCATCTTAAAGAAATTATAAAAGGAGATTATCATGGGTAAATTAGATCATAAAGTTGCTGTCGTTACTGGTGCAGCAAAAGGATTAGGTCAAGCAATGGCACTTGCATTTGCTAAAGAAGGTTGCAAGGTGATTGCTGCGGATATGAGTGAAATCACATATATCGATAAAAATATTTTTGGTTATCAACTAAATGTAACTGATGTTGAAGGTATCAAAGCTTTTTATGACGAAGTGATTGCTAAATTTGGTAAAGTTGATATTTTGGTAAATAACGCTGGTATTACAAGAGATGCAATGACCAGAAAAATGACTGATGATCAATGGAATGCTGTTTTAGATGTCAATTTAAAGGGTGTCTTTAATATGACGCGCTTATTTGGACCTTTAATGGAAGTTAACGGTTACGGGTCAATTATTAATATTTCTTCAGTTGTTGGTGTTTTCGGAAACATTGGACAAGCAAATTATGCTGCAACAAAAGCTGGTGTTATTGGATTGACAATGACATGGGCAAAAGAATTTGCTAGAAAAGGTGCAAATGTTAGAGTTAATGCGATTGCACCAGGTTATATCATGACAGATATTTTAAAGACCATTCCTCAAGATCTTCTTGATGAATTTGCAAAACTAACAATGCTTAAACGTTTAGGTCAACCAGAAGAAATTGCAAATGTTGCTTTATTCTTGGCATCAGATGATGCATCCTATATTACTGGACAAACACTTAACGTCAATGGTGGTATGCGTTTATAAATAACAAGAAAGAAGGTATTCCTATGGGTCAGGTTCAAGTTGGTATCGTTGGAACTGGTATTTATTTACCACAAGGAAGAATGTCAGCTAGAGAAATTAGTGATCTAACCAAAGGCGTATGGAGTGAACAGGCTGTTATCGATAAATTAGGTATACAGAAAAAAACGATACCTGGTAAACTCCCTCAAGACGGCACTCAAGAAATGGGTGCTTTAGCAGCGTTAGACGCTTTAAAGAATACAGGTATTAATCCACTTGACATTCAAGTGATTTTAAGCGTTACTGAAGAATGGAAAGAATATCCTTTAACGACTTCTGCTTTATACATTCAAGATCGAATTGGAGCAACTAATGCATGGGGTATTGATGTTCAAAATCGGTGTTGTACAACTGTATCAGCAATGAAAATTGCAAGAGATATATTAATTGCTGATGATGAAATTAATATCATCATGGTTGTTGGAGGTTATCGTAATGGTGACTTTATCGATTTTGAAGATAAAGATATGTCGATGATGTTTAATTTAGGTGCTGGTGGTGGAGCTATTATTTTAAAGAAAAATTATCCTAAGAATCTTTTATTAGGTTCTCATATGATTGGTGATGGTTCTTTATCTAGAACTGCTGGTGTCGCAATTGGGGGCTTATGCAATCCAATTACGCCAGATAATATTGATGAAGCTAAAAAATCATTAAGATTAATGGATTCTGTGAAGATGAAGAACAGATTAAATGAGGTTTCAATGCCAAATTGGTTTAAATGTATTGATGAAGCTTTGAGAAAATCTCATTTAGAAAGAAAAGATATTGGTTACTTAGATATTTTGCATATCAAACGCTCAGGACATGAATTCATGCTTACGGAGCTTGGATTAGCACCTCATCAATCAATCTACTTGGAAGATTATGGTCATATTGGACAAATCGATCAGATATTGTCATTACATCTTGCTTTAAAATCAGGACAGGTCAAAGATGGCACTGTTATATGTATGTTAGCTGCTGGTATCGGATATGTTTGGGCAGCAAACATCATTAGATGGGGGTAGATTATGACATTACAGTTCTTTTTGACGATTATATTTCAAGGTTTGGCTGGTGCAGCATTTCTCGCTCTTGTTACGATGGCAATTGTATTAATATTTAAAACATCTTTTACGACAAATTTTGCCCAAGGATCAATTGCTACTTTTTCTGCATTTGCAGTAACCTCGATTTTCACTAAATTTTTCTTAGTTAAATTCCCAGATATAAATCCTCTTTTAATGTTGCTCATTTCTATATTCATCGGTATTATCATTGGATTTGTCATTGGATTATTTATTGATATTTTCATTATCAGGAAATCAAGGTATTCAAATGCAATTACAAAACAAATGATTACCATGGGGATTATTTTAGTCATATCAGGTTTATTACCTGTTATTTATGGCATTATTCCACTTGCGACACCAAGACCTTTGACGACAAAAGTCTTTCAGATCAATGTCGGTGGAGATATTCCGCTTTATATATCAGGACATAGCTTAATTTCTATTGTAATTGCAATTATCGTTTTATCCATTTTGTTTGTTGCACTAAAATATACAAAATGGGGATTGGGTGTTCGTGCTACCGCATCTAATGAAACGGTTGCAAGTATGATGGGCGTTAATACTAAATTTATTACAGCAATGAGTTGGGGAATCGCGAGTGGTATAGGTGCTTTAGCCAGTGCATTATATGCGCCAACTATTTATACACTCACACCTGATTTAATGTTCAGTTTACAAATTAATGGATTTTTAGCAGCAATCTTAGGTGGTTTCGCAACTTTTGGTGGACCTATTGCAGCTGCTATAATCATTCCATTTGCTCGTGTTTTAGCATGGCAATTTCTTTCAAATACGTGGGCAAATGCAATTGTATATGTTCTTGTTCTATTATTGATTCTCATCAAGCCAGTAGGTTTATTTGGCAAGAAAACAACAAAGAAGGTGTAGGTCTATGTTACAAGAAAAATATAACGTCAAAAAACAAAACAAGATCCTACAAAATTTCAAAAAATTCAGTAAACATCCACTTTTTGGAATCTTTATTGGTGCATTTTTAATGGTGATGCTACAGGTTCTTGGTAAAACAGGATTAGTACAACCATCAGTAGTTGATTCTCTTGCCAATATTTGGATTTTTATGATTGTGGGATTAGGTTTCACATTGTTACTTGGTTATGCAGGATTGGCATCTTTGGGAACTGCAGGTTTTATTGGAATTGGTTCTTATGTCATCGCGTTTTTCTTAGGTAAATTGGGACTTCCATTCTTTCTAGTATTTCTTTTTGGTATTCTGATTGCCCTCGTTGTTGGAACAATTGTCGGATTCATTTCGCTTAGAATTGAAGGAATGTATCTAGCAATTATAACTCTCGGTTTATCTGAAATACTTGTTGAGTTTTTCAAATTTGCAACTAAGATAACAAACGGTTTAGAAGGATTCCAATTAGAACGATTTGAAATATTGGGCCATCTGATGTTAGAGCATGAAATATACTACATTATTGTCTTTATTCTCATACTTACGATGATTGGAGTTGTTAATCTGGTCAGTAGTCCAACTGGACGAGCGATGTTATCAATCAAGAACTCAACATCAGCTGCACAAGCTATGGGAATTAGTATTTTAAAATATCGTTTAATGACATTTGTTCTATCTACAGTTCTAGCAGTTGTTGGTGGTATGTTATATATGATGTACATGCGATCAACTGAACCAGGTATTTGGAATATCGGATTATCTTTGAATATTCTTGTAGCAATTGTTATTGGTGGTGCAAAATCTATTTGGGGTGTTGGTTTAGGAACATTTTTCATCTTTGCATTTGATGATATTGTTTTAAAAAATATTCCTTTCTTTATCAAGTATGGAAATGCAACCTATATTATTAATGGTGTTTTAATTATCTTAGTAGTTATGTTCTATCCAGGTGGTATTGTTAAACTCTTTAATGACATCATCAGATATATAAAAACCACAGCAAAAAATATAAAGACATCATGGAAGGAGCATAAATATGGCAAAGATGATTAAGCACCAACTCAAAAAGCTCCTTGAACGACAATTATCAAATATTTCATATAAACTAAAAGTGACTGTATCATATGTTCCAATTATTGAAAACAGATTAAACGAAAGAAAAAATAGAAAACTTGAAAATTATCAATTTGAAATGAATAAACAGCTTTATGAAGCTGAATTAGCAACATTTGGTAATCATCAATATGTAGAAGAAATGACTAAAGAAAAAGTTGATCTCTTGAAAGAAAAAACATATTGGCGCAAAAGAGCGGTTCTTACATCATTTAAAAGAGAATATAAGTCTGTTGACAATCAAAATGCCCATCAAAAAGAACTAGATGATTTATTGACAAAAGTTGATCACATCGAAAAAGAACAACTTACTAAACTTAATGGGAAATATGCTTCAAGAAATATGCCTGAGGGACAAATTGAAATCAATTTAAAACTCTTTAGAGAACTGTATATCGATTTGCAGCTCAAATATAATGCGGATGAGATTCAGTTAACTCATGAACTGGAAACCAAGTTAGAGTACATCAAGAAAAAAGCAGAAAACAAAAAACAAAGGTTAAATGCTTCCTACGAACGTAAATCACTTAAACTGAAATCACTTCTTGATGAAATAAAAGATTCTTCAATTGCTGAAGGTGTTGTTATGAGTGACGATTCAATTCTCAAATTAGATAATCTGACGATGCTATTTGGAGGGCTTAGAGCTGTAGATAAATTATCCTTTGAAGTCAAAGAAGGAGAAATATTTGGACTCATCGGTCCAAATGGTGCTGGTAAAACAACTGTATTTAATTGTATTACACAGTTTTACAAATCAAATTCTGGACAAATAATTTATCGCAATAAAGTTAATGACGTGGTTAATTTAGGTCAATATAAAGTACATGATGTCATCAAACAAGGAATTGTTCGTACATTCCAAAATGTTGAATTAATTTGGGAATTATCTATTTTGGATAATTTACTGATTGCAAGTCACACATTATATAAAACTGGATTTTTCGAACATTTAGTTCACACGATGAAATTTAGACGAGAGGAAGAAATTTTAAAAGCTAGAGCAATCAATATTCTTACAAATTTAGGCTTACTAGTATATAAAGATTTTTATCCAATTGGTTTACCTTATGGCACTTTAAAATTAGTTGAACTTGCAAGAACATTAATGACCAATCCAAGATTAATAATTCTCGATGAACCAGCAGCTGGATTAAATGATCAAGAAACAAAAAAATTAGCTGAAACAATCAGAAAGATTCAAAAAGAATATAATTCCACAATTTTCTTAGTGGAACATGATATGGGTCTCGTTATGGAATTATGTGATACAATATGCGCTATCTCATTCGGAAAAATGCTTGCAATTGGAACTGCTCAAGAAATTCAGGCTAACCCTATCGTGCAAGAAGCATATTTAGGGGGTGAGTAATATGGCTATCTTAGAAATTAGGGATTTGATTATTGATTATGGAATCATTCGTGCTGTTAAAGGTATTAATATGGATGTTAATGAAGGCGCAATTGTAGCAATTCTTGGAGCGAACGGTGCTGGTAAAACAACGACTATTCGAAGTATTTCAGGTGTTGTTAAAGTGAAATCAGGTTCTATTAAATTTAATGAAAAGAATATCAACAATATTGATCCATATAAAATTGCTGGTCTTGGTATCATTCAATCCCCAGAAGGGCGTTTGATATTAAATGGTCTTACTGTCGAAGAAAATTTGCTTGTTGGAGCTTATTCACTCAAGCATGGTGAAGTATCTATTTTAGATAGTAATGGAAACAGTATAAAAAAAGTGTTGCATAGAAAGCCACTCATCAATAAATTACTCGAAGATGTCTTTACATACTTTCCAATACTTAAAGAACGTAGAAAACAACAAGCATCCACATTATCTGGTGGTGAGCAACAAATGTTAGCAATTGGAAGAGCTTTAATGGGTAACCCTAAAATCTTATTACTCGATGAACCTTCACTAGGACTTGCACCAATTATTGTTAGAGACATATTTAACATCCTGAAACGCATAAAAGAGGAAGGTAGAACAATATTAATTGTTGAACAAAATGCCTTTCAAACATTGAAAATCGCTGATTACGCTTATGTCTTGGAATTAGGAAAGATTATATCCGAAGGCACAGGTGAAAAATTACTCAACGATGATCAACTCATCAATGCATATTTAGGTTCACAACATTAGGTTTTAATTGTTTCTTAGAAACATAAAAATATTAATTGCTTAGATGCAATAGAAAAAGGAGAAATTTTATGAAAAGAATTGTAGCATTAATCGTTGTATTACTTGCCTCATTCGTTTTAGTAGCATGTGGTGAAACGGCGGTCACATTAGATCGTCTTACAGTTACACCACCTACGAAAGTCGAATATACAGTAGGTGATAATTTTGATGCAGCAGGTATGGTTGTCAAAGCATTCTATACCGATGGTACTGATGTAACACTTACAGCAAGTGATTATACTCTATCTGGTTTCAGTTCAACTGCAGCTGGGTTAGTTACAATCACTGTCACTTATGAAGATAGCACTTTTACATTTGGTGTTGCTGTATTTGACCCGGAAGCTCCAGAAGTCGCTCAAAGCTTAAAAGTATTGAGTTTACCAACTCAACAAATATTTAGTTTAAGTGATGAATTGGATACAACTGGATTAGTTGTAGAAGTTACTTATAGCACTGGAAGAAAAGCAAACTTAACTTCAGCAGATTACACATTATCAGGTTTCTTACCTGGTGTTGTCGGTGATTACGATGTTGTCGTATTGTTTGGTGGTGTTCAAACAACATTCCCAACTCAAGTTCGTGCAATACTTGTTCAAGGTGTGACTGCAACAACAATTACAGTTGGTAATACTGCTGTTATTGCGGGACCTTGGGCGTTTGTAGGATTACCATTCACATATGGTATGCGTGCAGCTTTTGAAGAATTTAATGAGGCAGGTGGCGTCAATGGCCGTACAATCGAATATATCAATAAAGATGATGGATTTGATGGTACTACAGGTTTAATTAATACAAGAGCTTTAATACAAGAAGATAAAGTCTTTGCATTAGTAGGTCATTTTGGTACACCAACAATTAACTCAACTTTGGGTCTAATCCGCGAAGTTGGTATTCCTATGGTTTATGCAGCTACCGGCACTAACGTATTATATAGCGAATATGCTCCACTTGATCCAGTTATGCCAGTTCAACCTATTTATTTAACTGATGGTAGAATTATGACAGCACGTGCAATTAAAGAAGCTGTTTACGGAACAAATGGCGATCAAGCACTTCCTGCAAATGCAAAAATTGGTGTCTTGTACACGACATCAGCTGATGGTATTTCAATTAAAGCTGGTATTGATGCAGAATCAAGAACACTTGGCATGAAAGATAATTTCTTATACGCATCCTTCTCAGCAACAGGTACTGCAGAATTGACAGCTGCTTTAGAAGTTTTCCGTACTCAAGGTGTTTCTGCAGTCATTATTGCAAGTAATCAAGTATCATTTCTAGCTGCTATTGAAACAATGAATTCAATTAGTTTAAGCGTTCCAGTCTTTACATCATATGTAAATGCTGATCCAACAGCAGTTAATCCTTTAACTGATTATGATTTTGATATCTTTACAAATGCATGGGTTGATGTAACTTCAACTGAAGGTGCTGCAGCTGCTGGTACTTACATCACGGCAATTACAAATGCAAGCTTCTTAACAGCTGATGAAATCTTAGCAATGTATACAAATGCATTCGCTACTGCTGGTTATATCGCAGCAAAGGTATTTATTGAAGGTATTGAACGTGTTGGTACAGGAGAATTAACTTGGGAAACATTAATTAAAGCTCTTGAATCAACTCCTATTGATATTCCTATGGGAAGCCAAGTAGATTTTGGTAATGGCATGCGTCATGGTATTGCATCAATGTCATTACTACAGTATACTGTAGTTATTGGTGATAATCCTGCAACTGCTGATGTTGTTGAAACTAATTTTAGATCTGCTTCTTTTGTTAAAATATTTGATACACAATCATTAGAAGAAATTAGAGAATAGTATATAATTTAGGTAGGGGAGAGAGAAATCTCCCCTCATCCTAATCAAAAAAGAGGTCACAAAAATGAAAACACCCAAAATGATTACTGCTCTTGAAGCAAACCAACTGGTCAAAAATAACGATATCATTGTTATTGGTATGGCTGCATCTGAGCCTAGACTATTTTTAAAGGATTTACATTTACGTGCAAATGAATTAAAAGGTGTGCGTGTAACAAACTGTTTACCATTTGAAAATGCTGAATTTTTTATAAATCCAATTTATAAATCATCATTTTCAGTTGATAGCTGGTTCTATGGACCTTCATTAAGAAAGGCTTCAGAAAACGGCAACATCAGCTTTATTCCTAATCACTTACATCTAGCTGGTCGTAAGCGTTTTGAGCATGCTAAACCAAATATCTTCATTGGAGCAGCAACTCCACCCGACAAACACGGATACATTTCTTTATCACTATCAAATGTTTACGAAAAGGAAGCAATCGAGCTTGCTGATACTGTTATTTTAGAAATCAATCCTAATTTTCCTAGAACGTTAGGAGATTTAGAAGTTCATATTAGTGAAGTTGATTATTTAATTGAAGCGAATTATCCAGCACCAACACTTCCTGATGCGATTCCTAATGAAAAAGATATTAAGATTGGAAAATATATTGCTGATCAAATTAAAGACGGTTCATGTTTACAATTAGGCATCGGTGGTATCCCTAATGCAGTTGCACAGCAATTATTACATAAAAAAGATTTAGGTATCCATACTGAAATGCTCACAACTGGTTTTATGCATTTAATTAAGTCAGGTGCTGCAAATGGAAAAAAGAAAAATACACATGTAGGTAAACATGTGTGCTGTTTTGCTTTAGGTACACAAGAGCTCTATGACTTTATCGATAATAATCCTAGTGTTCAAGTTTTAAATGGCCATTACGTTAATGATCCACATATCATTGGTTTAAATGATAATCAAGTTTCTATTAATACAACGATTGAAGTTGACTTAACTGGACAATGTGCATCTGAATCCATTGGTTACAAGCAATTTTCAGGAACTGGTGGACAAGTTGATACTGCAGTTGGTGCTCAAAACTCCAAAGGCGGAAAGAGTTTCATTACGCTTTACTCAACAACTTTTGTTAGAAATCATGAAACAGGAGAAAAAGAAGAAATCTCTAAAATTGTTCCTTTCTTGAAACCTGGTGCTGCAGTTACTTTATCTCGTTCAGATGTGGATTATCTTGTCACAGAATATGGCTGTGTTTGCTTAAGAGGAACATCAGTGATGGAACGTGTTAAATTGTTAATTAGTATTGCTCATCCTAAATTTAGAGATGAACTTAGAGCTGAAGCAATCAAATTAGGATATATAGGTGCTTAATATGTCAAACTTTAGTTATAAAGGAAGAAATATATACTATGAGGTTCAAGGTGAAGGCAAGCCCATATTAATTTTAAATGGTATTATGATGTCTACGAAAAGCTGGGAACCTTTTATTAAATCGTTTACAGAAAGAAATCAATTGATTCGCGTTGATTTTATTGATCAAGGTCAATCCGATAAATTGGAAAATAGTGCGTATACCTTAGATTTACAAGTTGATGTCTTAGAGACCCTTGTAAAACATTTAGGGATACATAAAGTGAACATCGTTGGTATTTCTTATGGTGGCGAGGTTGCAACTATGTTTGCAATTAAATTTCCATACTTGGTTGATCGAATAGTTTTATTTAATACAACTCCTTATACATCACCTTGGCTCGCAGAAATAGGACATCAATGGAATGCAATTGGTAAAACTAGAGATGGATATACATACTATAAAGCAACGATTCCTGTTATCTATTCACCAAGTTATTTTGAAGCACGTCTTGATTGGATGAAAAATAGAGAAAAAATATTAATCCCGATTTTCTCAAATCCAGTATTTTTGGATGCTATGGAAAGATTAACCAATAGTGCAGAATCTTATGATGTCAGAAAAGACTTAGATAAGATTACTGCGCCTACTTTAATCGTAGCTGCTGATGAAGATGCGCTGACACCTATAGCAAATCAAGTTGACTTGCATCACAGCATCAAAAATTCTGAATTCGTCATTTTACCTGGTGTCGGACATGCTTCGATGTACGAAAGACCTTTGTTGTTTGTATCATTAGTTTTGGGCTTTATTAACACGCTTGAAACTGAGTATAAAGTATAGAAAGAGGTATAAAGGATGGAAAAGAAAAAACTAACCTTAAAGAATGGTGAAAACATTTTTTACATTGAGCAGGGTGAAGGTGACAAAACCTTGATTTTGATTCATGGTAACTTTTCTTCAAGTTTGCATTTTACACCGCTGCTTGACAGACTACCTAAAAACATTAAAGTCTTAGCACCCGATATGAGAGGATTTGGAGATTCAAGTTATTTTAGAAGAATTAACACTTTAGCTGACTTAGCATCTGACATCCATATGTTTATGGATGCTAAAGGAATCACAAAAGCTGATGTCGTTGGATGGTCACTCGGTGGTGGAGTTGCTTTAGAGCTTGCTGCTAATTATCCCAAAAATGTTGAAAAATTAATTTTAATCAATTCAACGACGCATCGTGGATATCCAGTTTTTAAGAAAAATGAAAATGGACAACCCCTCATTGGACAAGCTTATGAATCAGCTGATGCTCTAAGTAAAGATCCTATTCAAGTTATTCCATTATTGACAGCACAAGTAACAAAAAATTTTGCTGTGATGAGTTATATCTTTGCTGCAACAATCTATACAGTGAATAAACCTAGTGAAGAAGATAATAAACTTTGGATCGATGAATCACTTAAACAAAAGAATTTAGTTGATGCAGATTGGGCACTCGCAAATTTCAATATGTCAGATATCCACAACTTCTATAATGCTGGTACACAAAATATTAACCGGATCAAATGTCCAGTTCTTCATATCTGGGGTACAAAAGATATTGTAGTTCCTGAGTATATGGTCAAAGAAAATATTAAAGCTCTAGAAAAAAATTCTAAATACATTGTTTATGAAAACTGTGGACATTCTCCACTTGTTGATGTACCTGATCAACTCACAAAAGATATCCTTGAATTCATCAATTAACAAAGGGCTATAGCCCTTTTTAATTTATATACAGTTCAAGATTCATCCTATTCGTACAATTCGCTAGACTCGAATTTTCCACATATTCCTCTCTTTTACTCAAAGTAATAAAATCTTAAGAATTTGGTAGTTGTTTTAGGGTTACTAAAATAAGAATAAATTGTATAATAGGTGTATAGAGTTGAAGTACACTTGAAGAACTTTGTACTCATTTTGATTAGGATATAACGCATCATTGTTAGGAGATGAGAGTCATGAGTATTATAATTTGGATCATTTTATTGTTAGTATCATTTATGTCAGTTATTTTAATGATTAATTTACAATCAATAAAAAAATTTAAGAAGTATATGTATTTTAGGTACTTGAGTTATGTTTTGATAGCATGGACAATTGTAACTATTTTAAGAGTCGTTGCTATAGAACCATTTTTCATCTATCATCTGACGTTTATGATCTATCCTATTGTATTTTTAACAACAGTTTTCCTCTATTTAACAGTTAAGATTTATCTTGGAAATAAGATTAATAAATATTTGAAAATCTTGCTTATTGTATTTTTCGCAATTGATCTTGGATTATCACTAACCAATTCATTCCATCATTTGTTATTAGATATTAATTATGATAGTGCAATTACCACTGTAGCTTTTAATACAGCCTCAATTGGAATTTTCTTTTATGTACATACATTAGCATGTTATATATTATTATTTCTAGGATTGTATGAATTACTGATAGTGTTTATTTCAAATTTCAAACGGGATAGAGATGTCTATCCATTCCTCTTACTATCGTCGAGTATTGTTGCTGGGGTTGTTATGAATATTATTCATATTTTCTTTTATTCATTTACAATTGATCCAACCTATATTTTCATTATTATTGTAGCAACTATCTTGTTAAATATTTTTAAAAACAGAGACTTAAATTTAATTATAGATGCCAATGGAAATAAAGATATATTGAAACGTATTAGAGAGATGTACATCATCTCGGACCATAAAGGAATGGTTGTTGATTGTTCAGAAAATATAAAGCTAAAATGCGATCATTTTTTAGATCAAAATCCAACACTTACGGAAGTTAAAAAAGAACTTGAAAAATCATCAGTGCTGTACACTTCAGATAGTCAACTTCCTGATGAATTTGATTCTTCAAAACGATATTATCATGTTAAAGAGCAACGTATTAAAATGTCACATTTTCTTTATTTCGGAAGAATTACATTGCTCTACGATGAAACCTCTGATATTAAATTAATTAGTGAAATGGATCGTATCATGTCCTATGATTTAATGACAGGATTATTTAATAGAAATTATTTTGAAAGTCAGATACCTATTTTGGAAAGTGAAGCAATACATTTCGGTTTAATCATATTTGATGTTGATGGTTTAAAATTACATAATGATTACTTGGGTCACAAATCAGGTGATGAACTATTAATTAATTTTTCAAATATAATGTTAAGAGAATGCAATAGCTATGAGGGTCTTACACCAATTCGTTTGGGTGGAGATGAGTTCTTGATTATCTCACGAAACGGAGATAAGGATTTCCTCAATCAAATAGCTTTAGAATTAACTGAGAATGGTAAGAGTACTGAACCAGTAGAGAACATCAGTTTCTCTTTTGGAATCGCTACAAGAACAAGAAGTAATATTAAATTTTCAACTGTACTTAAAGAAGCAGATGCAAATCTATATGTCATGAAAGAAAGTAGAAAAGCTGCTAAAGTAAATATGGAAGAACATTTTAAATCATTAGAGAAAAACAAATAAGTATAGTTGGTAGATAAAAAAGATTAGATGATTGCTAAAGAAAATACTGATTATTGTCTCAGTATTTTTTATTAGAAAAAATAGTTCCAAAAATGTATGTTTAGTATATGTAAACATTTTAGTTAATTTCATCATTCTAAAAAATTGATGAGATGAGTGAAAATAGTGATAAAATAAAACTGTAGGAAAAAGAAATAGCAAAAAAATATTTAACAAAGAAATGTAGAAGAAGCAGAGAGTGAAATAGGAAGCAAAATTAAAATGCAGAATTGGATATTATTAGAATGTTTCTATGTTGGGTTGAAACTTATGAAAATCATTTAATCATATATATAAGCAGCATTCTAGAAAGCATTATTATTTTAAAGATTTTGCTTTTTATAAATATTTCTAAATATCGTAAATTTTCGTTTGTAAGAAAAATGTTAAGATCTACAAAATTTGAGATAATTGGTAAGCGAGTAAAAGTGAAGTAATGAAATGATTGGTAATTAGGATAAGCTGAAATAGTGTTAAGAAACTGTGACTACAATTTGATATTGAAATACATAAGCAATATAGAGGTGCATCTAAATTTTTAAAATTTATCAACTCAAGTCACAATGAAAAAAAGTACAACTACAAAAATTACTAACGAGCCAACCATTCAATAATCGATAATTTTAACGTCAGGAATTAAGACATACCTAGAGAGCAAAAGAAGAAGAACTTACAGCTGGAATTCGAAATTTCTTCACCCCACCTATTTTGGTCAAAATACGTTATTTCAGGCTCTGAGCCGTTGAAATGGGTAATAATCCATCAAACAATAGTTCACACGCTCATAATGTACTCTCCACTTTTGTTATTATACTCATTTAGAATTTGTTGTGGTGTTTAATATGAGTAGAAGACTCTAAATATGCATATAATCATAATAATGCAAAAGATATTAATATGATTAAATTGATTGAATTATCTTTTTATATTTATTATTTGTTCTTATAATGTATATTATGTCAACCATATGTTATTGCTATTACTGTGCGGTTAAAGTGTTTAGTGTGGATAAGTTGGTTATGTGGATATGTATAAACTTCGGCTTCTTATGCGGTTATAACGTGTGAACTATCGAAAATCGACAAATACTAAACTTATATTTCTCATACTCTAAAAAATGGGTAATATGATACAATATAATTGGTGATTATATGAAAAATAAAACAGTTTTGATCATTTTTACAGGTGGTACCATATCTATGCAGCGTCAAGACTCTTCAAACAAGACTGATATGACTGATAATCAAAGTCTCTTATTAGAGAATATTAAATCCGAGGTATTGGGTGTTGATCTTAGATCACATCAATTTTCTTTAAAACCATCACCCTCAGTAACTCCAAGTGATATGTTTGAATTGTCACAATTGACTGATTCATATATAGACGATCCATCTATTGATGGCGTTGTTATCACACACGGAACTGATACTCTTGAGGAGAGTGCTTACTTCTTAGACCTCTATTTGGAAACAAGAAAACCAGTCGTTTTTACCGGTTCAATGCGTAGTTTCTCAGAGCTTGGTTATGATGGATTAAGTAATTTGGTTTCCTCAATTCGTGTCGCCTCTTCTAACGAATCCATAGGAAAAGGCGTTTTAGTAGTCATGAACGATGAAATCAATGCAGCCTCTGAAATCACTAAAACACACACATTAGCACTTGATACCTTCAAGTCGATGGAATTCGGACCTATCGGAATTGTTGATGAAGAGAACGTTTTATACTATCATGTCGCCCATCATAAACTGATATCTTTGAAACCAAAACAGTTCAATAAGCAAGTAGAAATTGTGAAAGCTTATTCAGGTTCAAGTTCACAAATACTAAACTTACTTATAGAGCATGATGTCAAAGGAATTGTAATTGAAGCGTTAGGACGTGGTAACGTTCCACCAGATATGATTGATGGTATCAAAAATGCAATTAACAAAAATATACCAGTTGTTCTCACATCACGTTGTCCAATGGGTCGAGTTCTAGATACATACGGTTATGTTGGTGGTGGACATCATCTTAAAGAGCTTGGAGTTATTTTTGCTGAAAACTTAAGTAGTCAAAAGGCACGCATTAAATTAATGTTTGCAATTAACTCATATGACAACAATGAAATGATTAAATCATTTTTTAAATAACCTTAAGGGAAGGAATACAATGAAAACAATAAATAGAATAAGAAACAATTCATCTTTGGTTTCTTCTTTTTCTATATTTTTGTTTTTAGTATCCTTGTTGGCAGTTTCTCTTCTATTGGGTAGAGTTTTTATTGATGATCAACCTTTAGATCGTTTTCTTGTAACCATCTTCTATTTCACCACCCAAAGCAACGTTATCATATTCCTGATTATAACATTGTATTTACTTAAGAAATTTAAACAACCTTGGTTTAAAATTATTGCTTTAATAGGGCTGATTGATATCGTAGTAACTGGACTTTTCTTTCATCTATTTTTAGCGAGTTATATGAATAGTGTCGGTTTCATGCAACAAGTATTACACACAGTTGTTCCTATTTTATATTTGATATTCTATTTTGTAATTTTAGAAGATACTTTTAGGATTAGAGATATATGGATTTCTCTTATTCATCCAGTTATATATGCCCTCTCGATATATACATATATTCATCCAATTTTTGGTCAACTAATATCGAGAGTTATGGTTGATCTTCCAGGAGCTTCATATGTTTATCCATTCTTAGATCCAGCAACATATGAACATGGTTATAGAGGATTACTTCTATTCAATTTTGGAATATTAATACCTACAATTTTGATCATCTCATTATTATTAATCTATTTGAAATCAAGATTAGAAAAGTTTCTAATCAATAGTCAATGAAATTTGTTTAACTCACCCGGAGGACTAGAATGAAACGCTTAATTACATCAGTTTTTTCAATTATATTTATATTTCTAATTATCGTTTTTTCTTCGTTTTTCTTTCAAACTTCTGCTGCGGATAACAATGATAATTCCACATTTGATGCTGTATATTTTGGAAGCAACTTCTGTTCAGTTTGTTTAGAACTTGAACAAGATGGTGTCATTGATATGCTGAAGGATCAGAGCTATATCATTCAAGAATATTATTTAGACGCAGATTCCGATAATATAGATTTGCTCAGAGATTATCAATTTACATATGACATTCCTTTAGCAAATAATCAGATTCCAATTCTTTTTGTCGGTACAACATACTTTATGGGACGTGATGATATTCGCGATGGAATTCTGGATGGTAGCATTCAGTTAATCATGGATTCTGAAGATCTCTTACCACTTCAATCTGCAATACCAAGTGATTTTTCATTAATATATTTTATCCTATTAGGTATGGTTGATGGTATCAATCCTTGTGCAATAGCAATGCTTTTGATGTTTATTTCTCTTCTGAGTTTCACAACAAAAAAACGTGTATTGCTCAAAGTAAGTTTCGTCTTTATATCAGCTATTTTTATTAGTTATTTCTTATTTGGTACTTTCTTATATAGCGTTTTATCAGAGTTCAGTTCGGGTTCTTTTCTTATAAAAAGTGTGCCGTGGATCATCATAGGAATAGCAGGAATACTCTTTTTACTTAATTTTTATGATTTCATTGTTACAACATTGCAACGTTATGATAAAGTAAAAAACCAACTGCCAACTGGAATTCAAAAGTTTAATCGAAGACTTATTTCTTCCTTTACTAAAAAAATGGATGAAGGTAGTCCAACGCTCTACGTGACCACTTTTATCATCGGATTAGTCATATCATTAACAGAGTTTTTATGTACCGGACAAGCTTACTTCACCGCTATTTTACACTTAATTCATTATACTAATTTCATAGGTAGAGGCATCATATTGCTACTTTTCTATAATCTTATTTTTGTTCTACCATTAATTATTATTTCTTTTATTGCTGTTAAGACACAATCAATTGCTTCAGTAGCTGCATTTATGAGAGAACGTTTAAACTTGATTAAATTATTTAATGCTCTTGTCTTTTTAGCAATCTTGTTATACTATATATTCTTTATGATATGAGGTGATTAATATTAAATATTTTATTAAAATTACGAATAAGAATGAGAAAAGTATATTTCAAGGTAAACCCATTACACTACCGATGAAAGAAAAATACATTACTGAAAAATGCATAGAGTTATTTAGTGATCCAGATCCATGCATCATACATCAATCTTATGCTTCTCAGAAATTAGTTGATTATTTTATATCTCTATTTCCAAGTTTACCGCTTATACATTTCTCATTATCAGGTTATTCAAAAAAATTAGATTTTATCAACATACCAAATATTGAAAAATATTATCTAACAATTGAGGTGAAATAATGAAGAGTATCTATCTCGATTATGCTGCTACAACTCCTGTAGATCTTGATGTGATGGTTGCAATGCAACCCTATTTAAATCAGAGATTTGCAAATCCATCTTCAATGCATCAAGCAGGTATATCAAATCGAAAAGCTATTAATGATGCTAGAATTACATTAGCTCAGTGTATCAATGCTAAACCTGAAGAAATCTATTTTACTTCGGGGGGAACAGAAGCTACAAATTGGGCTATCAAAGGCTATGCTAATACTCATCCTGAAAAAAAAGAGATTATCACATCTCAAATTGAACACCATGCAACTCTTCACACTTGTGAATATCTCGAAGGTTTAGGGTATAAAATACATTACTTACCTGTAGATAAATATGGTTTTATTAACCTTAAGAAACTTGAAAAATTAATTAGTGGAAACACTTTAATGGTTTCCATTATTTGGGCTAATAATGAAATTGGAACGATTCAAGATCTCAAAACAATTTCAAAAATTTGTCAAGCTCATCAAGTAGCTTTGCATGTTGATGCAGTACAAGCTTTTGGTCAACTAACTATTGATTTAGAATTCCACCAAGTTGATATGATGTCTTTATCTGCACATAAGTTTTATGGTCCAAAGGGTATTGGTGTTCTATATGTGAAAAAGGGAATTAAATTAACTCCTCTTATCCATGGTGGTGCTCAAGAACATAATGCTAGAGCGGGGACCGAAAACCTATCGGGTATTATAGGTATGGCAAAAGCTGCCTTCCTTGCTACTCAAAGGCAACCAGATTATTACCCCAATTTATTAAACTTCGCAAAAAAGTTATATTTAAGATTTGCTACTGACTTTGACTGTATTCTTAATGGCCCAGAGGTTGGCCCAAAGAGACTTCCATCTAATTTAAGTATTTCATTTTGCAACTTACTTGGTTCTCAATTAACCTATTGGTTGGATCAAAATGACATTTACGTCTCAACAGGAAGCGCATGTAATTCTTCATCAATCGAACCTTCACATGTATTAAAAGCAATTAAGGTTCCAGAGAATTATATCAATGGAACAATTAGAATTTCACTAGGAAAAGAATCATTAGAATCTGATATTCCGAGAATTATTTCTCGTTTTAAAGAAGGTATTTATACCGTTTCAAATTAAAAAAACACTCCGAAATATTTCGGAGTGACTTTTTTTATCTGTCAATATACTTTAGAAATGAAGATCCATGTTTTGGTTTAGTCGTTTTAAAATTATCATTAATTGTATATCCTAGGTCAGCAAATGTCTTTAATAATGGGAGAGCTTTTCCTTCAAGAAAACGTTTAGAATAAACCAAAAGAGGCACATATTCTCTCGTATGATCAGTTCCATGATGTATAGGATCATTGCCATGATCTGCCGTAAGAATTAGCAAATCATCTTCATTTAGTTCTTTGATTAAGGTTGGTAATTGCTTATCAAATGCCTCAATAGCTTTCCCATATCCAATAGGATTTCTTCGATGTCCATAGAGGGCATCGAAATCAACAAGATTTAGAAAACACAGCCCAGTAAAGCTCTTTTTAGCTGTTTTAATGATTTGTTTCATGCCATCATCATTTGATTTTGTTTTGCTAAATTGATTGATTCCATAGCTATCAAATATGTCATTAATCTTGCCTAAAGCAATCACATCAAACCCTGCTTCACTTAAGAAATTAAGTGTTGTTTTTGCGCTTGGTTTGAGTGCATAATCATGTCTATTTGGCGTCCGAGCAAAATTGTTTTTATTCGTTCCAATAAAAGGTCTTGCTATAACGCGACCAACTTTCCATTCTGGTTTCATCATCAATTCTCTTGCAATCGAACAAATGCGATATTGTTCTTCTATCGGAATAATATCTTCATGCATTGCAATTTGAAGAACTGAATCTGCTGATGTATAGACAATGAGATCTCCAGTCTTCATATGATGTTCACCTAAGTCCTTGATAATTTCCGTACCAGAAGCTGCGATATTACCCACAATTTTTCTACCTGTTCTTTTTTCTAATTCTTCGAGTAATTCTTTAGGAAATCCTGTGTCAGTAAAAGTTTGGAAGGGTTTAGTAATATAGAGTCCCATCATTTCCCAATGTCCAGTCATGGTATCTTTACCTAATGATGCTTCTTGCATCTTTGTATAAAATGCTTTAGGATGTTCAGCTGGTTCAACATTCTTGATTGGTGCAATATTACCATAACCTAAAGATTGCAAATTAGGAATATGTAAAACCATTTTTTCCGCAATATGCCCAATTGTATTTGCTCCTACATCGTTATAGTCCTTCGCATCAGGTGCTTCACCAATACCTAGGCTATCTAATACAATGAGAAATATTCTATGATACATTATTAATCCTCCTTAGCACGTGGATGTGCTTTTTTATATATTTCTTTAATTCGTTTTTGACTAATATGAGTGTAAATTTGAGTCGTTGAGATATCTTCATGTCCTAACAAAGATTGCAGGGTTCTTAAATCCATACCATTTTCTAAAAGGTGTGTTGCAAAAGAATGTCTCATTGTATGAGGAGAACACTCAGTTTTAACTCCTGCATTATGCGCTAATTTCTTTAATATCTTGAAAAATCCTTGTCGAGATAATTTATGTCCTTCATTATTTATAAAGAGATAATTTGATTTATTATTTTTGAGTAATAATTCTCTCGCCTTTATTATATAATTTCTTAAGGCAATTGTCGACATATCAGATATTGGAACCATCCGTTCCTTATTGCCTTTACCTTTTACTAAAACATAAGTTTGATTTAAGTGTATATCTTCCATTTGAATATCTAAGAGTTCACTTACTCTAAGTCCAGAACCATAAATTAATTCAAGTAGAGCACTATTTCTTAAACCTAATGGTTTAGTTTTATCTACTTGTTCAAGAATTAGAACTACTTCATCTATTGATAACACCTGTGGCAATTTCTTTTCTATTTTCGGAGCTGAAAAAGTTTTAGCAACATCAACATCAATCTCCTTTTCAATTGAAAGAAAATGATGAAAACTCTTAATTGCTGTAAGTTTTCTAGCAAGACTTTTAGCTGTCATCCTCTTCTTTAAGCTCTTTAAATATCCTTCAATATGTTTTTTTTCAATATATTTTGGTTTTGTAATCTGATGATATTTTTCTAAAAACAAGATATATTGATTGAGATCAACCAAATATGATTTAATTGTATTTTGACTTAACCCTTTTTCATTTTTTAAATAATATTCGAAGTCTTTAATTAGATATTTCATATAAATACCATGAAGACTTGATTACCTAAAAATAGTCCTTTTTCAGTAAGCATAAGTCGATCTCCTTCGATTTTTATTAACCCAATATCAATTTTTTCGTTTAGTTGCGGATACTGATTGAAAATATCAATCTTGTATTTTTCTTTGATCTCAGACAATGAAACACCCTTGATTTTCCGTAAACCAAAAATTAACTCGTCTTGCAATAAGGTTTTTTGATCTTGATATGTTTTTTCACTTTGTGGATTAATTAAATACTGCGGAAGTTTCCGATGATTATATGTTCTAAATCCATCAATAAAGCCGTGCGCACCTAAACCAACACCTATATAAGTTCCGAGTGTCCAATAGATTAAATTATGTGCAGAATAATGTTTTTGTTTCGCAAAATTAGATATTTCATAGTGCTCAAACCCTTGTTTTTTTAGCTCTTCAATGACAAATCCATACATGGTGGCTTCTATATCTTCATCCATTTGTTCAAATTGAGTTTTAAGATATAGATGATGAAAATAGGTTTTCTCTTCAAGAATTAATGAGTAACAAGATACATGAGTAATATTTAATGTTTTAATTTCTATTAGATCTTTCTTTAAATCATCAATAGTCTGACCAGGAATTGCATAGATTAGATCAATGTTAATCCGTTCAATCCCAAGAGATTTCAAATCTCTTACAACATCGTAAACTTGTTGATTGGTATGTTTTCTATTAAGGTATTTTAATAAATGCGGATTAAATGTTTGTACACCTAAACTAATTCGGCTAATACCATATTTTTTAAAAAGTAATCCTTTTTCATGCGTATAACTCTCTGGATTTACTTCAATTGTGTATTCTTCTGGATGAATTATTTTTAAAGTTTCAAATAGAAGTGACAATTGGTTTAAAGTTAACATGCTTGGTGTCCCACCACCAATATATATTGTTTCAATAGAATCAAAATGATTATGATAGGATAATATTTCTTTTTTAATTGCGATCAAGTATGTGTCAATAGTATCCATATTTTTGGGAATACTCTTTACAAAATCACAATAATGACATATTGATTCACAAAATGGAATATGCACATATAGACCTTTCAATCGAATCACTTCCTTACTTCTATTATACAGCATTTGGTTTACATAATAAAGAAAAGTGATGAGTTTTAATCATCACTATTTGACAGTATGGCCATGAATGCTTCTTGAGGAACATCGACTTTACCAATCGATTTCATCTTCTTCTTACCTTCTTTTTGTTTAGAAAGCAATTTCTTCTTTCTCGTAATATCTCCACCATAACATTTCGCGAGGACATCTTTACGCATTGCTTTAATTGTTCGTCTTGCAATAATCTTTGTTCCTAGTGCTGCTTGAACAGGAATCTCAAACATTTGTCTTGGAATTAATTCAACCATTTTATCGCAGATGATTTTACCTCTATAATATGCAAAATCTCTATGAACAATGACCGATAAGGCATCAATGACTTCTCCATTGAGTAAAATATCCATTTTTTCAAGTCTTGAAGGTTTATAACCTGACATTTCATAATCAAATGAAGCGTATCCTTTCGTTGATGATTTCAACTTATCAAAGAAGTCATAAACTATTTCGGATAATGGAAGATCGTATGTGATATGAACACGATTTTCATCTATATATTTGATATCTCCAAAAATTCCTCTTTTCTTCTGTGAAATCTCCATGATTGCACCTACATATTCTTTAGGTGTCATGATTGTTGCTTTCACATAAGGTTCTTCTATAAAATCAATTCTTTGAGGATCAGGTAGTTTTGATGGGTTGTCGATAGAAATCATTGATCCGTCAGTCAAATGAATATGGTAGATAACAGATGGTGCAGTTGCAATCAATTCAATATTGAATTCTCTACGAATTCTTTCTTGAACAATTTCCATGTGAAGCAATCCTAAAAACCCGGTTCTAAATCCAAAACCTAAAGCTTGGGATGTTTCTGGTTCATATACAAGTGATGCATCATTTAGAATTAATTTTTCCAATGCATCCTTCAAATCATTAAATTGGTCTGTATCTATAGGATATAAACCACAAAAAACAACAGAATTCATTTTTCTATATCCAGGTAACGCCTGATGTGCTCTATTATTAGCGAGTGTGACTGTATCACCAACACCAACAGTATTGATATCTCTGATTGAAGCTGTTAAATAACCAACATCTCCTGGTCCTAAGATATCTCTTTTCACTATTTTTGGTGTATGAACTCCTACTTCTATCACTTCATATTTTGCTTTTGAAGCCATAAATTCGATGATATCACCTTTTTTTATCGTACCATTAACAACCCTAATATAAGGAATAACTCCTTTATAAGCATCGAACAATGAATCAAAAACAAGTGCTTGAAGTGGAGCATTCTCGTCTCCTTGAGGAGCTGGAATATCTGTAATTATTCTTTCTAAAATCTCTTCAATTCCTAATCCTTCTTTTGCAGATGCTAAAATTGCATTTTGGGCAGGTATTCCAATGATATCTTCAATTTCCTTGATTACTTTTTCAGGATCAGCTGAAGGAAGATCAATTTTATTAATAACCGGGATAATTTCTAAATTATTGTCGATAGCTAAATAAACATTTGCAAGTGTTTGAGCTTCAATCCCTTGTGCTGCATCGATGACTAAAATAGCACCTTCACAAGCTGCTAGTGATCTTGAGACTTCGTATGTAAAATCTACATGACCTGGAGTATCTATCAAATGCATAATATATTCTTGACCATCTTTAGCTATATAAGTCATTTCAACAGCATTTAACTTAATAGTGATTCCACGTTCTCTTTCAAGATCCATAGAGTCTAAAAGTTGCTCTTTCATTTCTCTATCACTAACAGTATTTGTCTTTTGTAGAAGACGATCTGCCAGTGTTGATTTTCCATGATCAATATGAGCAATTATGGAAAAGTTTCTTATTTTCTTTTGTCTTTCATTCAATGAAGTTTTTATCATATCACACATATCCTTCCGCTTAATTATTGTATCATTATTAAGTGCATTTTAAAAGGCTTATCAAAAGAATTATTCAATAATGTGATAATCTAAAGTTCGAAAACGTTTTTATCGAAAATAAGGCCTAAACTATGAGTATATCCTTTGACTGGTGTATATATTACCTATAAAATTAAAGTGTAAGATACGATTCTAGGAGGAATAAAAATGAAGAAGTTATTATTAATGATTTTTGTTGTTATGGTATCACTAAGTTTAGTTGCTTGCACAAACAATGAGCTGGCAACCAAAACTCATGGATATGGAGTTAGCTATCGTCTAGTACATAGTCATTATATTGGTGTAGCTGAAGTTGTTATAGATGAGAGTGATAATGTTGTGTTAATCAAGTTTGATGAATATTTTCTTCCATACACATTTGCTGCCATTGAATTAGAGGATACAGAAAATTTACCATCAGACGTCTTAGCTGTAGTCGGTTCAAGAGGAACCACTTATTATGCAAAATATGTCAACGTAAATAGCACAATCTTTACTGGTCAAGTTCTTGGTGAAGAAGGTAGTCAAAATATCAATTATTCAACATCCGGTGTTGATAATATTGAAACATGGGCACTTACTGAAGCAAATGCTAAAATATACGTTGATAGCGTAAAAGCTGGAAAAGTATATATTGCTAATTCAGATGGAACTGAAAGTGATTATGTCAAAGCAAATTCCAATGCAAAGCTTGGATGGACCAAATCTTCAACTGGATATTGGACAAATCCATCATCATATCCACTTGGTTGGGGCGGTAATATCAAAGCAATTACAGATTCTCTAATTGGATTAAAAGTAACAGCTGATGAATCTGAAATTACAAACGATGATTCTTGGTTAATAGGTGATTTAATTACCGGTGCAACATTAGTTGATTTCTTAGATTATTACATTGTGATTCAGCAAGCTTACCAAAATGCACTTTCAATAAATCTTTAATACTTAATAAATTAAGAAGGCAACCTTATTGCCTTTTTTTTATAAAAAAAAGAGCCAAAATGGCTCTTAAAAATCTTCTTCTATCTCTTGATTGGTAAATTCAATAAATACTTCTAATACTTTTTTTGAATCAGCAGCTGTAACTCGAACTTTGACATTCTGATAATTAAATTCATCTCCAATACTTGGTATTTTCCCAAGCTCTTCAAGAACCCAACCATTTACAGTTGCAAAATCAAGATCTTCATCAATCTCCAAAATTTCAAAAACATCATCTAAATCTGCATTACCTTTGATGCGAAATGAATATTCATCTATTTTGACAATTTGTTCAATGATTTCATCGTGTTCGTCCCAAATATCTCCAACGAGTTCTTCTAAAATGTCTTCCATTGATACGACGCCTAAGGTACCACCAAATTCATCTTTTACAATTGCCATATGAGATTTGTTTGTTCTAAGAAGTTCTAAAAGATGAGCTACTTTCATATATTGGGTCACATAGACGGGAGCCATAATAATTGAATCTAGAGGTTCTTTTTCTAATACAACTAAATTATAAAAATCTTTGTGATTAATAACCCCAACAATGTGATCAATATTATTTTCATATATAGGTAATCTTGAATAACCAGTATGTTTAAATGTATGAATAATTTTTTTCACATCTTCATTAATTGAAATTGCAATAACATTAACTCTTGGTGTAAATATTTCTTCGACTTTTAGATCATCAAAATCAATAACACTTCTAATAAGTTCGCCTTCATTTTCATTAATTCCACCCTCTTGTTGGACTTCGCTAACATAAGTAAGCAATTCCTCTTCAGTTATAGATGGAGACTTATCAAATTTGAAGATTTTATTCATTAATTTTTGCCATAAACTAAAAATAAAATTTAGTGGGGTTAATATTAGAATAAAAAATCTAAGAAACGGAGTTATGGCAATTGCATATTTTTCAGGAATCTTTTTTGCTAAACTCTTCGGAGTTAATTCACCAAAGACTAAAACAAGTGTAGTCATAACTGCAGTCGATAAAGTAACTCCAATATTTCCCCAATGTTTTACAAAGAAAACGGTTGCTATCGAGGCAGATGCAATATTAACTATATTGTTACCAATGAGAATTGTCGTTAATAAACTTTCAAATTTCAAAGATACATTCAAGGTATGTCTCGCTCTTTTATTTCCATTTTGAATAATGTGCTTCAATTTTATTGGATTCATAGACGAAAAAGCCATCTCTGCAGATGAAAAAAAGCCTGATAATACGATTAATAATAATAGAATTCCTATAGTAATAAAATCTTGGCTAGTCATGATATATTTTCCTTACTCATCTGTCAAAGAATCCTCATCTAAATCAGGAATCATCACTTTGACTTTGGAAATTATTTTATCTTCTGTTTCAAGAACTACATACTTAAAACCATTAAATTCAATTTCAATTTTTTCCTTTTCACGAGGAAATCTTCCTAATTGACCTAAAATAAAACCACTTAAAGTATCATAGTCATCAACAGGTAAACCAGCTTCGATAACATCTTCGATATCATGAATATTACATAATCCTAGTATCTCATATGTCTTATCATCAATTTTGATAATTTTATCATCAATTTCATCGTATTCATCAAAGATATTACCAACGATTTCTTCAATTAAATCTTCTATTGTAACAATTCCAGCTGTTCCACCATATTCATCTAAAACGACTGCAAGATGATTCTTTTGTTTTTGCATTTCTCTAAACAAATCACTCGTCTTTTTTGAATCAGGAACAAAATATGGAGGTCTAATCAAAGCTCTAAGTGAAAATTTTTCATCGCTATTATCAATATATTTGAGTAAATCCTTAACATGCAATGTCCCAACTATATGGTCGATATCGCCTTCATAGCAAGGATAACGTGTAAATTTTTCATCTTTAATATGTGCTAATACTTGAGTTTTTGTAGATTTGACATTGATTGCAGAAATTTCGATACGATGTGTCATGATTTCTTCAACTGTTGTATCGCTGAAATCAAAAATATTTTGAATCATTTCACTTTCTTCTTCATCGATGTTACCCATTTTTCCACTAGCTTCAACAATAGTTCTTATTTCCTCTTCAGTCATCTTTCTATCTCCGTCGTTTGGATCAAGTCCAAAGACACGACCAATAAGCGAAGATATGGATTCCAAGAGCCAAACAATCGGAAACATCAAAATAGTCAATACTGCAATAAAACCAATCGTTCCATATGCAATCTGTTCTGGATATTTATTTGCTAAACGTCTTGGTATAAATTGTCCAAAAACAACTTGAAAAACCAATAAAATGAGTACACTTATTACCATGACAAGTGGTTCTATAAAACCTAAAGATGAATCAAACCACAATGAGATTCGAGAACTAAATGTATTTACTGCAATAGCACCATTAACAAGCGCAATTAATGTGATAAATACGCGTAAAGATGATACAGTTGATTTAGGTGAATTCGTAAATTTCTGTATACGTACAGCACGAATATTTCCCTTTTCAGCATCTAGATTGATCTTGTTATCACTTACTGCAATAAGTGCTACTTCTGATGCAGCAAAAATTGCTGATAGTATAATGAGAAGAAACATAATAACTAGTGAATATATCATGATTTATCCCCCTCTAAATAACAAAAAAAGACACCAAAAAAAGCATCAAACTTGTTCTTTTTGCATTTCGGATATATTGGATCTTCGATCCTGCTACTGCTTTCTTCCATTTCTACTATTATGCCCTCCATCACGATGTGATAGATATATCATACTATTTTTATAGTGAAAAGTCAATGATTCTAGCCGATTACGAAGATGTTCTATTATCTATAATTTAACTTGAACAGAAAGTTATATTATGCTACAATGGACACATGGAAGAAAGTGAATTTGTTTTGATTACAAATTACTAACTTTTATTCTAGAAACAAGACCTTCAAGACAGAAGCCTTGATGGTTTTTATTATTAAGATATCCATAAGCTAAATCGATTTTTTCATGAGAGGAATACATCAAAAATGGCTATTGCATTTAATATTATTATTACAATATTTGGATTTTTCTTATTGATTAAAGGAGCAGATTATTTTGTTGTATCATCTGCATCTTTAGCTAAAAAATTCAAAATTTCCCCATTGATTATTGGTCTTACACTTGTTGCATTTGGGACAAGTTTACCAGAATTTGCAGTCACTTTTGCAGCTTCGTTATCTGCTCGTGCAGCTGGAACAACTGCAGATATTGCTCTCGGAAACATCGTAGGATCAGATATTGCTAATTTGACATTAATTCTTGGTTTTAGTGCAATCATGATGCCAATCGCAGTCAGAAAATCAATGAGGAAACAAGAATTTCCATTTCTAATTGCCCTAACAATTCTATTTGCAGCTGTTGCTTATTTCTTTCAAGCTGATACACTCATTGTTTGGTGGGAAGCTTTAATTTTATTAGTCTTCTTTTCTTTTTATATGTTTCTCATGTTTCGAAGTCATCGCTCTGTAGATTTAGAAGAGGAAATTCACTTTGTTGATACTAAAAAAGCAGTTATATTACTTATCCTAGGTATAGGTGGAGTATCACTTGGTGGTTATCTTGTCACTTCTGGAGCTGAGTACATTGCAATTGAACTACTTGTTCAATCGTTTAGTATGACAGCTACAAGGGCTGCAACACTTGTCGGTTTGAGTATTGTATCACTTGGTACTTCACTTCCAGAGTTGGTTACCTCAATTGTTGCTGCTAAGAAGGGTGAAAACGAGATTGCACTGGGTAATGTTATTGGATCAAATGTATTCAATACATTATTGATTGTTGGTTTATCTGGTATCGTAACACCGCTTGGTGTGAATGGTGATGTCCTTACTGATATGTTAATTCTGATTGGAATAACAGTTATTACAATCTTCTTCTGTTTCACAGGTAGTAAAATTTCAAGACTTGAAGGTTGGATATTAATAGGTATATATTTCTCATACATTACATTTATTATCATAAGAGCTTTAGGTCTTTTATAAAAAACAAATCCCAAAATTTTGGGATTTTTTTTATAACGCAAATTCAAGTATAATATCTTTTAGATAATCAGTATCGTATATGTAACTTTCATGTGTATGAGCTTTTATGATCATTAATTTGGATTGCTGAATTCCTTTATGTATCATGATAGTTTCACTTCTTTTAATGAGATCGTTTTGACCAGCCAATACCAATGTAGGGCAAGTAATTTTAGATAAATTCTTCACTGTGATGTGAGGTTGATCCTTCATTAATTTAAGAAATGGATTTTCTTCTTCATTGCAGATTTTAACTAATAATCTTTGATATTTTATCTTGAGCCCTTCTGGATTTAGATTTCCACCAGCAGCAAGTAATTTTCCAATAATATCGGGATACTTATAAGCTAAAATCATACCTATAATTGCGCCATCGCTAAAGCCAATAATGATTGGTTTTTTTAGCTTTAATTGAGTGATAAATCCGTAAATATCATTTGCCATTTCTTCATAATCAAATGCCACATTTTTCGATGATTCTCCATGGTTTCTACTATCAATCAAATAACAGCAATAAACTTCTTCTAATGGCTTAACTAAAGTATCAAACGTATGGTGGTCAGCCATATTTCCATGGATAAAAATCATAGGTCTTCCTTTACCAGTTTGTTCGTAAAAAAGGTTAATCCCATTTACATTTATATTCATATATTCCTCCTAAATAAAAAGGTCCCGAGGGACCTTAATATGCCAATGTGCATAAGCCATGTTCTGTTCCCTAAAAGGGTGTGACCATTTATCTCTACTTGAGTAGCGTATATCGATTTTTGTTCATCTTTATACGTGCCCCTACCAAATTTTGGGTTGCTAGCTTGAGGGGTTTACCGCGTTTCATTTATTCATTTCTGAATAACTCGTTTCTGTGGCACATTACGTCTAGATCATAGTTACCCTTAGATCATCAATCGCCGTTACGATAAATCGTACCCTAAGTTATGTTTTCCTTAGGCACAAACACTACATCCATCTCAGGATGTGCTAGCATGGACTTTCCTAACCTAACACGTAGGCTCGGTCACCTTCCACTGACAAAAATAATTATATCATAAAGCAATCATTTCAACAACTTGATGAAATTATTCTTCGTCTTCTTCTTCTGTTTCTTCATCTTCAATTTCAATGCCTTCTTCTTCCTCTTCAGTTTCTTCTGGAGCAAGCTTAACTTCTCTTATTTCTAGAACAACATCTTCAGGATCTGCTTTTAAGACAACATCACTAGGTACATTTAAATCTTTGACTAAAACAATATCGTCTAATTTCATCTCAGATACATCAATTTCAATCTTAGAAATACCATGTCCTGGTAAGTATTCGGCTGAAATTTCATTTAATCCTTCATGAATAAACATATCTGAATCAAAGAATACTTCTTTTCCTAATAATATAACTGGAATAAGTGCAGACATTCTTTCTTTTGCACCTACAACACGTAAATCAAAATGAATAATATCTTGTGGTTTCAAAATTCTTGTTTCCACATGTTGAATATAAACGTTGTGAGTTTTTCCTTCTACTTTGATTTTAAATGTCATACTTTTTCCGTAAGTTTTTAGTGCTTCTTTTAGGTCTTTGTCGTCAACTTGTATCGAAGTTGACTTAACTGATTTACCAAATAAAACGCCTGGCACTTTATTCATTTTACGTATTTTGTTTAATTTTTCTGTTCTTAATTCTAATTTCATAATGTTCTCCTTTTTTTATGACTTTCATTAATTATATTATATCATATTTAAATGATAAATAGATGTTATGAACGTTTCGGTTATAATTTTTAAAAAATAGTAAAAATGGAGCTTTTCAACTCCATTTATTTAGTTATTTTAAGTTTAATGCATCTTTTCTTGACAAGTCAATACGGCCCTTATCATCGATACCAATACACTTGACGAGAATTTGATCACCAACTGAAACGATTGATTCAACTTTTTCAACACGTTCTTTAGCTAATTTGGAAATATGAACAAGACCTTCTGTTCCTGCCCATAATTCAACAAAGCATCCGAATTTTTCAACACGTGTTACTTTACCTTCGTAGATATCTCCAACAATAGGTACACGAACTAAATCAAGAATTCTTTGAGCTGCACTTTCAATCCATTTGGTTTCCATGTGCATCAAAATCACTTTACCATCTTGATCAATATCAATTTTAACACCATTGTTATCTTCGATAATTTTAGTGATAATCTTACCACCAGCACCGATAACGTCTCTAATCTTGTCAGGATCAATCATAATAAGCTTAACTTTTGGTGCGTATTTAGATAAATCATCTCTTACTTCTGGTATTGTTTCAAGCATATGATCTAATATGTGTAATCTACTTAATCTTGCTTGTTCAAGTGCTTCTTTAAGAATTTCTTCTGTAATACCAGCAATTTTAATATCCATTTGCAAAGCAGTAATACCATCTTTAGTACCAGCTACTTTAAAATCCATATCGCCTTCATGATCTTCCATACCTTGAATGTCTGAAAGGATTGTATAATATTCACCTTCCATAATTAAACCCATTGCAATACCTGCAACTGGGGCTTTAATTGGAACACCTGCAGCCATTAATCCCATTGTACCAGCACAAATAGTTGCTTGTGAACTTGAACCATTTGATTCTAGTATTTCAGATACAATACGAATTGTATATGGAAACTCCTCTTCATTAGGTAATACTTGCAATAATGCTCTTTCTCCAAGTGCACCATGACCTACTTCACGTCTGCCAACAAAGCCATAACGTCCAGTTTCGCCAACACTAAATGGTGGGAAATTGTAGTGAAGCATAAATCTCTTAGTATCTTCTAAGCCAAGACCATCAATAATTTGATTTTCTCCAAGTGCACCTAGTGTTATGACACCCAATGCTTGAGTTTGGCCTCTAGTAAACAAGGCGGAGCCATGTGCTCTAGGTAAAAGGTCAACACGTGACGATAAAGCTCTAATTTCATCAACTTTACGGCCATCAGGACGAATCTTATCTTGTGTGATTAATCTTCTAACTTCAGCTGTAACAATTGAATCTACTTGTTTATTAACTTGTTTTAAGTAATCCTTTTGTGCTTTTTCATCAAAAACTTTGACATCATCGAAAGTCTTAAAGAATGATTTCTTCTCGAAATGTTCAATCGTTTCTTCAGATATTTTATCAATTGCATGATATCTTTCAAGTTTATCAAAGATTGATACTGCTTTAATCAAACGATCTTTTGCATAAGCATCAACTTCTTTTTTAACTTCTTTTCCAACTGCGAAATCATCATAAGGCATTTTAGGTGTATTAAAGTCTGCTTGAATCTTTTCTTGAAAAGCGACAAGTTCTTTAATTGTTTCATGTCCAAACATAATTGCTGCAAGTATATCTGTTTCGTTTACTTGTTTAGCGCCTGCTTCAACCATATTGATTGCTCTTTTTGTACCCGTGACAATTAAATCAATATCACTAACTAGAAGTTGATCAGGTGTTGGATTAATGATAAATTCATTATCCACACGACCGACTTGAACTCCAGCGATAGGTCCATTAAATGGAATATCTGAAATACCTAAAACTAAAGATGAGCCTAGCATTGCTGCCATTTCAGTTGTACATTCTGGATCACTTGATAAAACTGTATTGATTATCTGAACTTCGTGTTTAAATCCTTCTGGAAATAATGGACGAAGTGGTCTATCAATAAAACGTGAAGTCAGTGTTTCATGTTCTGAAGGTCTACCTTCTCTTCTTAAAAATCCTCCAGGGATTTTTCCTGCTGCATAAAGCTTTTCCTGATATACTACCATTAAAGGGAAGAAATCTTGAGTTGAAGCTTCATTTCTTGCTGTAACAACACTTAATACTGTAGAGTCACCATAAGTGATAACGGCAGCGCCTGACGCTTGTTTAGCCATTTCTCCTGTTTCAACACGAAGCACTCTACCGCCTAATGTCATTTCATAAACTTTCTTTTGCATGATATAAAATCTCCTTCATTTTATATGTCTTTTTTTATTTTTTTTAACCTTTTTTATTATACCATAATTTCTTTTTATTCATAATAAAATCGTCTGTTTAAGCAATATTAATTAATTCCGTTGAGATTAGTCTCTATTGATAACTGAACAGTACTTAACGATTTTTCTAACTTTTCATCTCGTGGTATAATTTAAGTATGAACTGAGTGTGGTTTTATGAAAAAAACAATACATCAAACAATTCAACAAATGTCTTTTAATGGTAAATCACTGATACTCTTTGAACTTTTTTATAGAGTGTTGGGTCTTTTTGTTATTTACCCTATTGCGAGATTGATTTTTTACTATTCTATATCTGTTAGTAAATATAGTTATATCACACATACATTGTTCACGGATTACCTTACGAAACCTTCTACACTTTTTTTACTATTTCTATTGGTTGCTCTACTCAGTGTTTACATAGTCATTGAATTCATTTTTCTTGCTCTTCTTTTTGATTTAGGGTACCACAAACAAAAAATCTCATTTCAATCCTTTATTTTACTCGGATCAAAACGAGTTTCTTCTGCAGTAAAAAAATATCATATTTTCATCTTGATTCCTGCCTTTGTTTTGCTTTTTCTCGTTCAGTTAATGAACATCGCTGGAATTGCAACTACCATTAAAATTCCAGCTTACATCATTTATCAGATCAATCAAAATCCGTTATATAATGCAACCATGTATATGATGTTAGCAGTTCTTCTTTTTGTATTTATTGAATCAGTTTTTTCTATTCATTTGTTTTCAATTGATCAGCATTCTTTAAAATCTGCTTATCGACAGAGTCGTCATATGCTCAAGGGTAAAAGATTGAAGATAATACTCGAATTTGGATTCGTTAATCTGTTACTTAATATGATGTTTTATGCACTATACTTCATCATTATTGCACTCATCGCAGCTTTCATCTGGATAGTTAGTGGTCAAGATCGTATTTTAGGTTATCTCTTGTCTGTACTTTACTCAGTATATATTGGTATTGGATTGTTTGCTACCATTATTTTAATTCCTGTTAATTTTTCTCTTATCACAACTTGGTATTATCAATATAAAGAGAAAAATGGACTCGTTAAAAAGGATTCTTTATTGATTAGAATGAGTGATAAAACGATAAATCTTAAATGGATTAAACGAGGACTCATTATCTTTTTTATCGTTTTTTCAATTCTGAACATTGCAACGATATTTTCTGTAATAAGTCCTAAATCTCAATTCGAATTACTCAACCAAACTGAGATTGTTGCTCATCGAGGATCGTCTTTATATGCTCCAGAGAACACTTTAGCTTCGATAGAGCTAGCAATCGAGCAAGGTGCTGATGCTGTTGAGTTCGATGTTCGACTCACTCTTGATGAGATCCCAGTTCTTCTGCATGATGAAACCATAAAAAGAACAACAAACATAACTACTAATGTTCTAGTTAAAGACATTACTTTAGAGGAATTAAAGAATTTAAGTGCTGGAAGTTGGTTTTCAGATGAATATGAATCAGAATCCATTCCAACACTTGAAGAGGTGATTACTTTAATTGATCACCGAATTCATATCTTTCTTGAATTGAAGGTTAATAGTGCTGTATTGGAACAAAAAGTTATTGAGATTCTTGAAACGTATCATATGTTGGATGAAACAACATTTTTATCCACTAGTAGTGATCAGTTACAACGCATTAAGCTCATTAACTCCGAATTGCCGACCTTACTTCTGCTCTCTTCTTATTTTGGAAGTCATGATACTCTTGTCAATCTGCCTGGTGTAGATTCATTTGGATTTGAAAGATCTTTCATTTTAAGTTACCCCACTTTACTGGATCTAATTCATAAAAAAGGAAAAACAGTCTATGTTTGGACTGTAAATGATCCCACACAAATGGAACAAATTATTTTAAAAGATATTGATGGAGTCATTACGAATGATCCGATTATTGCAAGAGAAATCATTTATACCGAGAATACTCAAGATATATATGTTGACTTACTAAGAAAGTTATTTAAAAGAGAATAAAAATATTAAAGGGTAAAAAAAAAGATTGCATGTGCAATCCTTTTAGCGACGTAATCCAAGTTTTTGAATCAATGTCTGATAACGATTTACATCTCTTGAACGTAAATACTTTAACAAACGACGTCTTTTCCCGATCATCATGTATAGACCGCGACGAGAATGAAAATCATGAATATGTTGTTGAAGATGATTGTTTAAGTCATTGATTTCTTGTGTAAGAACAGCGACTTGAACTTCTGGAGAACCAGTATCTCCTTCTTTGGTTGCATAAGCTTTCATAATTTCAGTCTTTTTTGCCTTTGAAAGTGCCATATTGTTTCCTTTCTCGAATAACTAAAGACAGGGTTGGCGTTCCGCTATCCTTGTTACCGCCTTTTATATTGTAGCATTTTTTTGAAAAAATGCAACTATATTTTAACAAATTGGTCGACATTGACAACAAAGACTGTTGCCCCTCCAACCTCTACTTCTATTGGGAGTGCAGAAAATGATCCAAATTCATTAACTATTGTATTTGGAACAAGTTTTGTTCTCTTTTTACTGTGTGCTTCAATGATTTCCAATGCTTGAGGAACTTTCTCATCATTAACTCCAATCAAGAAAGTAACGTTTCCCGCTCTTAAAAAACCACCTGTGGTTGCTAGACGTGTTGAAAAAAATCTTTCTTTAACCAACGCTTTTTGTACTCTATTTGCATCATCATTTGACACAATTGCAAGTATTAGTTTCATTTAACCACCTCACAACCTAATTATAGCATAATTTTCATTTTTGTTAATTCTCTAACTTTAATTTCATCTTTTTTCAATTGTATAATTAATTCCTTTTTACCTTTGAATTTCATTTCATTTCTCATGTATTGGAAAAAGACAATATCTAATGCTTTTCCATATATTTTTTGATTGAAATCTAAAATATAGATTTCAAGCCTCTTTTCAAAAGTATAATTAAGTGTTGGATTATTACCTATATTTGCCATGGCATGATACCATTGTCCCTGAAAGAAAACACGTACGTAGTAGACACCACTTTCAGGCAAAAAATAGTGATCATAATTAATATTTGCAGTTGGAAATCCTAATCTATGTCCTATATGATTTCCATGAACAACTATTCCCTTAATTTGATAATGACGATTTAAAAGTTTTCGGGCTGATTCTAGATCACCTGCATAAAGAAAATCTTTAACATATGTTGTAGAAACTCTGGTATTGTTAAAAAGCATATCTTCAACAATATCAACAATAAAATATTTCCTTAAATCCTTGATAGTTCCTTCACCACGATAAGCAAATCTCGCATCTCGACCAATAACTAATCTTTTAACATTTAATCTTCTCAAGAAAGCTATAAAATCAACGACTGTCAATAATGAAAATTCTTCATTAAAATCAACGATAAACACAAAATCTAATTTATATCTTGAAAAAAGCTCAATTTTATCATTTTTCTGAGTCAATGTTCTAAAAGCTTGTTTACGCAAAACTGATGATGGATGTGGATCAAATGTGAGAATCGCATGCTTGGTATCAGTGTATGAAACTGTGCGTTTAATGAGCTGCTGATGTCCCAAATGGAGTCCATCAAAATTACCCATCGTAATCGTAATGGGATCATCATTTTGGATTAATTTGTAGTTTGCTAAGATGATTTTCATAGGAACTCCTAAAAAATAAGTATGGGTTTATATTGTAGGTTTTCTACAACTTCATAATATGCAATCATCGCATGATTTTCATCACATACAATAAAAGGCTTATCGGTCGCAATTTGTCTATCATCTAGATAAATTCCGTTTTTAACGAGTTTAATCATATAATCATTTAAAGTTATTTTTTGAATATCTTTAAAGTATATTTCCAAGGATATCATATCATCTTTTGTAACATTTTCGATAGTTTTTGCGTCATTTAAGCTATAATTTCCTATAGAAAGACGTTCAAGCTCACATAAAGCCCCATAAGTCTTTAGTCTTTCAGCAAGATCAACTGCAAGACTTCTAATATAGGTTCCTTTTGAGACTGACGTGAAAAACTGGTATTGATTTTCATCCAATTTTTGTGTCATCATAAAATCATGTATTTCAACTTTTCGTGTTTCTCTTTCTACATCTTTTCCTTCTCTAGCAAGATCATATAACTTTCTTCCCTTAATCTTGATTGCTGAGTACATCGGTGGGAGTTGTTCATATGAGCCCTTCATTTTATCCATTTCTTGCATGACTATTTCTTTTTTAACAGTAGTATCACTGGTTTTCACTATTTGTCCTGTTGTATCGTATGTATCATAATGTTTTCCAAATTCAATGGTGCCCTGATATGATTTATCCAAATTTGAAAATAAGTATGCTAGCTTAGTTGCTTTACCCAAACATAAAATTAAAAGCCCACTTGCAAATGGATCAAGTGTACCTGTATGACCCACTTTATCTAAGTGGAATTTTTTCTTAATTTTGTAAACAACATCATGAGATGTCATTCCTTTGGGTTTGTTAATAAACAAAAATCCATCCATGTAATCACCACTCATATTATACGCCATTTTTTTATATAAAAAAAGCACTTGCGTGCTTTAATTATTTAAATTGGTTAAGCCAAGCAGCTACTCTTTCTTTAGGTTGATAACCGCTTTGACGATCAACTTCTTCTCCATCTTTATAGAGAACAACTGTTGGTACACTACGAATACCTGCTTCAACAGCTTGATTTCTAAATAGATCAATATCTAAACGATAGAATTTTGAATCAGTCATTTCTGTGCTTAAAGCTTCTAATACTGGTTTTAACATCTTACATGGTCCACACCAAGTTGCAAAATACTGTACAACTACTAAGCCTTGTTGTCCAATAACTTCTTGATAAGGTTGTCCTTGATAATCAATCATTAATTTTTCCTCATTTCTTAATTAATTTTTCAACTCTTATTATATGCTGAAAGCTTAAATATATCAAGCCATTTGCACTATTTTAGGGTAATTATGGTAACACCATTTAAACCCTCTCCTTCACCACCAAAACGATGAGTTTTGATATATGGAGAGGTTTTTATATAATCATAAACTGCTTTTCTGACAGCACCGCTTCCAAATCCATGAATAATACGCAATGTTGCTAATCCTGATAAGAGTGCTGAATCAACTGCTTGATCCATGGCATCTTTTACTTCTTCAAATCGGTAACCACGAAGATCAAGTTCAAATTTAGCCGTTCTAGTAGGTGTCTGCCCAATATTGGTTTTGACAGCTTTAACGTCTTTCTTAGGCTCTTTTTTAGGTTCTTCTTTACGTAAATCATACGCTTTAAAGAATAATTCGAACTTACCAAATACTACCTCATACTCATCATTTTTAAGTGCTTTAATTTTTCCGTATTGTTGATACGGAAGAATAAATACGAAGTCGCCGACATGCAATTCATCATCAAATAATTGAATTCGATCATTATCGGTTGTCTGATTTAGTTTATACTTCAATTGTGCAATTTCAGGTTTAGAAAGCTCATTTTTCTTTTGCAGATCAATAATAATTTCTCGAACTTCGTCCTTGAGATCTTTCCATTTTTTTTCTTCTTTGTGTCTTATGTTCTCTATTATCTTATCTTGTTCGGCTAATAATTTCTCTTTTGAGTGCTGAAAATCTTGCTTAACTTTACGATTTCCACTTATTTCATCGGCTAAAACTTCTTTTTGTCGGTCAATATAGAGCAATTCATCATTTAATTTTTCCATCACTTTTGCCAAATCAGTTTGTCTTCCTTGATAGATTGTTTCCGCATCTTTTACAACTTCTTCTTTGAGTCCCAATCTACGAGCAATTAAGAAGGCATGTGATGAACCTGTTGTTCCCATTTGTAAGTAATATAACGGTTTTAAAGTCTTTTTATCAAATGCGACGCTAGCAGTACCCATATTTGATTCTTCATATGCATAACTCTTTAATTCAGAATAATGAGTAGTTACCATCATTCGAATATTATAGGTCTTAAATGCATTTAATATTGCGATTGCAAGAGAAACCCCTTCATTAGGATCTGTCCCACTTCCGAGTTCATCTAATAATACAAGTGCATTCTCATTAACATTTTCAATCATAGCAATGATTTTTGTTAAGTGAGATGAAAAAGTCGATAGTGATTGAGATATGGATTGTTCATCACCAATGTCAGCAAACACTTGATCAAATATTGCAATCTTTGATGCTTCGCTTGCTGGGATTAATAATCCGCATTGTGTCATTAACGTTACTAGACCAACAGTTTTTAAAGCTACTGTTTTTCCTCCTGTATTTGGACCAGTGATTAATAACGTCTTAAAATCTTTATTGAGATCTAATGTAATAGGTACAGCAGTTTTTTGATCTAATAAAGGATGTCTTGCTTTAATTAACGAGATATAACCATCACGATTAATTTCCGGCTTTACACCATTTATAGTTAAAGCATATTGCGCTTTTGATGAAACAAAGTCAAGCACTAAAAATAAGTCCAAATTATCTTTTAAACTTTCATGAGCACGATGGACCTCTTCGCTTAATAAAGCAATTATCTTCTGAATTTCTTTCTCTTCTTCTACTTTTAATTGCTCTAGTTGAGCTGTTAATTGTCTGGATGCCTCAGGTTCTATATAGATTGTTTGCTTACTTGAAGAGATGTCATGAACAATGCCTTTAATTTTATTCTTATACGTATCTTTAACAGGAATACAAAACCGGTCATTTCTAAGCACAATGACACTTTCATTAAGATATGCACTGAAATCAATTAATAGTTTTTGAAGTTTATCTTGAAGTTGCTTTTCAAATCTAGATTGATCTCTACGAATGCGCAACAACTCAGAAGTAGCATTATCTAAAATTTGTCCATCCTCATCAATTTTTGATTGAATATAGCTTAAAAGCGAGTAATGCGAGTGTAGTCTAAGAAAGTATTTTTGAAGTGATTGTGCACCAATTTTTAATTTTTCTAATTCTTTATAATATTTAATGATATCGCGTTCCATTAGCAAAAATAGTCTTACATAGAGCAATTCTTGAATTGAAAACATTCTATCCATATCTGCATATCTAAGTAATTCATGAATATCGTAATCTTCTAAAAATGGTAATGTTCCTGATCGTAATATGAGCGTTGTCATATCCATTGTTTCTTCCAATGCTTGATTAATCATTGGTAGTTCAGTCATCGGTTCAAGACTAAAAATCTCGTTTCTAATCGTATCAGATTTAGCAAAACGAGCAATCATTTCAAGAATTTGATTTAATTCAAGAGGTTTCGTCATAAAGCGCATAATAGCCACCCTTTTTTAATATAATATGGTATAATATAGTAAGTACAGGAGATATTCAATGAAGCACTACACAATTTCAGTTAATGATAGTGAATTAGATACACTAAATAAGGTTTATCAATACCATCAAATAGAGGATAAGAATCCCTATTTGCTTTTTCATGCTGAACATAACGGAATTGATATCTTAGGTTATAAAACAGGAAAAGTTCTTTTACAAGGCAAAGAAGTTACACATGAACTCGTCTCAATAAAAAAACACTTAAATCGTGAAGATTATGAGGCGATTGGTTCTGATGAAGTAGGTACTGGAGATGTTTTTGGACCTATCGTCGTTTGTGCTTTATATGCTTCAACTAGTGATATAACTTATCTTGAAAGTCTTAACGTACGTGATTCTAAGAATATGAATGATAAAGCAATTATTGCAATCGCTCCAAAAATAGCAAAACGCTTAATTCACTCACTACTTATTCTTCCACCTAAAAAATATAATGAACTTGTAGCCAAAGGCTGTAATTTAAATAAAATCAAAGCTTTACTACATAATCAAGCAATTATCAAAACATCATCAAAATTAAAAACACCTGTTGCAGTAATTGTTGATCAATTTTGCACACCTCAATTATACTTTAATTACATCAAAGATGAAACCCTCATTTACCGAGACATCGATTTCCATGTGAGAGCAGAACAGATTCATTTGAGCGTTGCTGCAGCATCTATTATTGCACGATATGCATTTTTAGTGAAAATGGATGAATATAGCAAAAAACTCAATATTGCTTTGCTTAAGGGTGCTGGTAAAGAAGTTGATGAAATGATTAAACAAATACATGCTGCAAAGGGATTAAAAACATTATCTCTTGTAGCAAAAATGAATTTTAAAAATGTTACGAAGCAGAATCTTGAATAAGTTTATTTAATAGTTTTCTAAATTCTTTGGGTATATCGGCATTAAATGTCATATACTCTTTTTTTGTTGGATGAAAGAATGTAAGTTTTTGAGCATGTAAAAATTGCCCTGTAGAGCCTATAACATCTTTCGGACCATAAAGTGCATCTCCGACAACAGGATGCTTAATATATGCCATATGAACCCGTATTTGATGTGTTCTACCTGTCTCTAATTGACAAGTGAGTAACGTATAATGGTTAAATCGATCTAAGACCTTAAAATGTGTCTTTGCAGATTTACCACCACTAATAACAGACATTTTTAATCTGTTTTTTGGGTTGCGTGCAATAGGTGCATCAATCGTTCCTTCGTTTTCAACAAATTTACCATAAACCAATGCTATATATTCTCTTTTGATTTTGTGTTCAGAAAGATCTTTGCTTAGCGCTTGATGTGCTAAATCATTTTTCGCAACAATTAATAGTCCAGATGTATCTTTATCGATACGATGAACAATCCCTGGACGTGCGACACCATTAATTGAACTGAGTTCATCAACTTGAAATAAAAGTCCATTCACAAGTGTTGGTTCATGATAACTTGAAGCAGGATGAACAACCATTCCTTGTGGTTTATTGATGACTAATAGATCATGATCCTCATAAACAATATCTAATTTAAGATCTACAGCTTCAAGATCTAAAGCTTTGATTTCAATAGCTTCGATATATATTTCATCGTCCGATTTCAAAGTATGTCCTGTTTTTACTTGTTTACTGTTGACTAAAACATGACCTTCTTTGATTAGGTGTTGAACATAACTTCTACTTTGATCTTTATAATAGTGCTCAAGAAGAAAAATATCTAATCTCAAGCCTATAGAATCATGATTGACTTTGATTGATACTGGCATTGTTTTTCTCCTTTTTCTTTCGCTTTGGTTCTAATATAAATAGATCAATAGCAAATAATACTATTGCAGCACTCAAAAAGAGATCTGCAAAATTGTTATAAAAATTGCTTATTCCTGCTAAATCTAAAATGGGTGTTAAAAATGGAAAGTGCATAAAATCTATTACATATCCAAAAAGAGCTCTATCGATTGCATTACCTAATGTTCCACCAATGAATAATGCAATTGAAATACTATATACTTTTTTAGATTTAAAATCTACTTGAGTGAATAGATACCCAAAAACTGCTAATGCAATAACGGTGACAAACATAAAGAAAAGTTGTTGTCCATTAAAGATACCTAGAGATGCTCCAAAATTTTGATAATAATTAAGTTGAAAAACATGAGGAATAAGAATTATGTCAGTGTTTGTATTTGCTAATAAATCAGGCAGATAAAAATGAGCAAGTTGCTTGGTAACCTGATCTAGAATGAGTGAAAAGATAATTATAAGTGCTCCTATAAACATAAAATCCTCCTAGAAAACAACTGATAAAACAACGATACCTAATACAAGAAAAAATATTGCAACAAAGACACTTTCAGTAAGCTGAGGTATTTTTGTATTTATCTCACGTATTGAGGGATGATAATTTTTTAATAACCGGTAATAGAAGTAATAATAAATAAAACTCCATCCCATAATTAAAATAACCAAAAAAATTGAAATTATAAACGTATGTTTAGTATATATAAACATATTGATCATTGCTAATGCAGGTAATAATATAATTAAAAGCGAAATTAACAGTGCACCTAGTACAGATCTAACAACATACTTCATTGTTGTTTTATTATCAATCAATTTTACCAGCTTTGAGAAGCGGTGAAAAAATTTAAAGACCTTGTCAATTAAAGCGTTCATTGAGCCATTGTACCGCCTGTTCTACAGTTTCAATCCGAACAAGTTCATAGGGGTAATCCAGGTTAGGAATCTCACTAAAATGTGACTCTGGGATAAAGAAAATGTCAGCATTATTGTAGATAGCAGTATACATTTTTTGTGTAATTCCACCAATTCTACCTACCTGTCCATTCATATCCATGGTACCAGTTCCAGTAATTTTCAAATCTCCAATGTTTAGTTTTACTAAACTTACATAAATACTAAGGGTTTGTAAGAGTCCACCACTTGGACCTCCAACTATACTATCTAACCCAGGAAATTCAAAAGCCGGGGAAGCAGTATCAATCACATTGTTAGGATAAAAAAACATACTGGGTTCATCAATTCCCTTTTCGTAATTTACTGTTAAATACTCAAATGTATCTCCTACACTACGCTTAATTAAAAATGAAGCATTATCCACGTTTGCTAGTACAATAAATTCATTGTGAGTATAATCAGAATAATTGTTTCCATTAATAGAAATAATTTGATCTCCAATTTCTAACTCTGTCAAACGATTAGGTCTATAGTAAACATATAAACCTTCATAATGATAATTAATAATTATTTCAGGTTTTTCTAAACTTGCTAACTCATATGCTTTGATAATTGCTGTTTTAAATGAAACATATTTAGAGAGTTGACCTTGCAAATATTCATCTTTCTTGCTCATATCCTTTTGTCTATCAGTCATTGGATAAATATCCATGGTTCTATCAGTAGCTAATACCCAAGATTGGAAAGGTGTAATTGGATAGTATGAATAGACAAAAATCGTATTAAAATTATCTACCATATCATACCCTTCAATCGTAATAACTTCACTTACTTCTGTTAGCCCCCCTGGAGCGATAACAGCTTGTTCTGTAGGTGCAACCAACACAAAAAGCAAATATATATATGGAAATATTAATATGATTAATAATTTTCTATATTGCTTTATGAATTGTAACATATTTCAATTCTCCAACCTCAATCTGGCGATATTTCACATTAGATGCCTTAAGCATTCTGAGTGCTGCCTGATGTTCTTTTGAATCTTGATATTTATTTGATTCATATACAATCTCTTTGATTCCACTTTGAATAATTAGTTTTGTGCATTCATTGCATGGAAAAAGAGTGACATATATAGATGAATTCTTTAAGTTCGTTGTCGCATTTAAAATAGCATTCGCTTCGGCATGAACAACATATGGATATTTGGTATGAACATAATCCCCTTCATTTGCCCAGGGAAATGATGCATCATCACAACCTTGAGGTAACCCATTGTATCCAATACCTACAATTCTTTTGTCACTATTAACGATGCAAGCTCCCACCTGTGTGCTTGGATCCTTACTTCTAAAGGAAGATAGCTTAGCAACTCCCATGAAATATTGATCCCATGAAATGTAGTCTTTTCGCATTATTTAACTTCCTCCTTCGAGGCTAATCCAAGATTAACATGACAATATCCACCTGGATTTTTTTCCAAATAATCTTGATGGTAATTTTCTGCTAAATCATAATCTAAATTCTTTTTTACTTTTGTTGCTACTTTCGTTAGGTTGTCACCAAAATAGCTTTTCATAAATTGATGAATACTTTCTTCATCCTCATCAAAATCAATGTAGATTCCACTTCTATATTGGAATCCGATATCATGCCCTTGTTTATTTAGTGTGAACGGATTAATAATACGAAAGAAATGATCTAAGATATGATCTAAAGATATCACTTTTTCATCATAGAAAACTTGACAAGCTTCTGCGTGTCTTGCTAGACCATTACAAACTTGCTCATAAGAAGGATTTCTCATGTTGCCTTCAATATAACCAACTGAAGTATCAACAACTCCTTTTAACTGGCTAAAATAGGCTTCTACACCCCAAAAACAACCTCCAGCAAGAACAATACTTTTCATTATTTTCCGACCTTTAGCTGAAGTTCATTCAATTGAATTGAATCAACATCACTTGGCGCGTGCATCATAATATCTTTGGCACTTTGAGTTTTCGGAAAAGCTACAACATCTTTGATGTTAGCTGTACCTGTCATTAACATCACAACTCTATCCAAACCTAAAGCAATGCCTCCATGTGGTGGTGTTCCATATTTTAAGGCATCAACAAAGAAACCAAAACGATTAGAAATATCTTCTTCAGATAATCCTAAAGTATCAAACATCAGTTTTTGGACTTCTTGATTATGAATACGAATCGATCCTCCACCAATTTCATTGCCGTTTAAAACAATGTCGTAGGCTTTAGCCATTGCAGCTTTTGGATTGTTTTTTAACACTTTGGGATCAACTGGTGCAGTAAATGGATGGTGCTTCGCATAGAATCTAGCTTCTTCTTCGCTATATTCTAATAATGGCCAATCAACAGTCCATAAGAATTTATAGACATTTTCAGGAATTAAATTAAATTCATTAGCAAGTTCAATTCTTAAAGCTCCAAGGGCTGATGCTACTTCTTCAAATTCACCTGGAACTAAAAATAGAATATCACCTTCATTTAAGTTTAATGCATTTAATTGTTCTTCACTCATGAATTTTGCAATACTACCTATAATCACATTCTCACTCATTTTTAAGTAAACCAATGCTTCACCATGGTTCTTTTTAACTACATGAGCTAGTGCATCTAGTTTTTTTCTTGTTAATACGTTACCTTTTTCTACTAAAATTCCTTTAATGAATTCCTTATTTTGAAATAACGGTATATCTATAGATTTAAATACTTCAGTATAATTTTCAATTAAAAGATCATATCTCATATCTGGTTTATCTGTTCCATATTTTTCCATTGCTTCCTGATAAGACATTCTAATAAATGGTGTTTCGATATCAATATTAAGAACTTTCTTAAATGTTTTAACCATGATTCTTTCAACAAGTTCTTGAATGTCATTTTCTTCAACAAAAGATGATTCAATATCAATTTGTGTAAATTCTGGTTGTCTATCCGCTCTCAAATCTTCATCTCTAAAACAACGTGCGACTTGAAAATACTTTTCAAATCCAGCAATCATAAAGAGTTGTTTATAGATTTGTGGAGATTGAGGAAGTGCATAAAAAGTACCAGGATATAGTCTTGAAGGTACTAAATAATCTCTAGCTCCTTCTGGTGTAGATTTCCCTAAAATTGGTGTTTCCAATTCATAAAATCCTTCTTCAACTAAAGCCGAACGGAATGCTTGAGTAATTTCATGTCTTTTAATTAAGTAATTTTGCATAACTGGTCTTCTTAGATCCAAATAACGGTATTTAAGTCTAGTTTCTTCTAAAGCATCTGTATCATTTGCGATAATGATTGGGGGTGTTTCAGCTGAACTCAAAATTGTTAGTTCGATGACTTCAACTTCAATTTCTCCTGTAAAAATATTCTTGTTTTTACTTTCTCTTTCAATCACAATACCTTTTGCTTCAATAACAAACTCGTTTTTGATTTTTAATGCAGTATCATAAAAAGGGTTTTCTGGTTTAACAACTAACTGAGTTATCCCAAAACGGTCTCTAAGATCTATAAATAAGAGACCTCCTAAGTTTCTGTTTTTTGCAACCCAACCTTTTAATAAAACCACTTGCTTGACATGACTTATATTTAATTCATTATTATGATGTGTATATTTCATCTTATTTCTCCAATTTTTCTAACAAATATTTCTTAATCTTAAGAATAAGTACTTCTTCCTGAACTTCTGTTTTTGTATTTTTAATTGCTACTAAACCTTTTTGATATTCATCTTCACCTAATATAATTAGATATTTAGAATTACTTCTTAATGCTTGTTTTAATTGTCCTTTAAATCCCTTTTGAGTAAAATTCATATCAGCAATCAATCCTGCTAGTCTAAGTTCATAAAGAATACTTGTTGCTGTTGTCTTTAATTCATCGTTAATGACAATAACGAAAGCATCTAAAGTTTTTTCTTGAGCAAATTCAACATTTTCAGCTTCTAAAGCAAGAAGTAATCTTTCCATACCAAAAGCAAACCCGATACCACCTAAATCAGGTCCACCAAGTTCTGAGACAAGATTTTGATAACGACCACCACCACCTAAGGCATTCTGAGCTCCAAAACCCTCAATATCAGCTTCTATTTCAAAGACTGTATGACTATAGTAATCTAGGCCTCTAACAAGCTTAGGCGCGATTTCATAACTGATTTTCGCTGCATTTAAATGTTCTAAAACCTGCTTGAAATAAATGCGAGATTCTACATTTAAAAAATCCTGTGGAGTAGGTGCATTTTTAACTGCTGGATGCTTGTGGTCAACTTTACAATCCAAAATACGTAATGGATTCTTATTTAATCTCACTTTGCAATCATCACAAAGTTCATCAACATGAGGTAGAAAATAGTTTCTTAGTGCTTCTTGATAAGATACTCTAGAAGTTTCATCACCAAGGCTATTGATTCTGACACGAACACCTTTTAGTCCGATACGTTTAATAAAATCATATGCTAAAATAATCATTTCAGCATCTAAAGCAGGACTAATTGTTCCTATAGCTTCAACTCCAAACTGATAAAATTGACGATATCTCCCTTTTTGAGGTCTTTCGTATCTAAAATTAGGTCCTATGTAATATACTTTTTCAAGTTCTTGGCTTACATAAAGTTTATTTTCAACATAACTCCTAATAATTCCTGCCGTTCCTTCTGGTCTTAATGTTAATTTTCTTTCCCCACGATCATCAAAATCATAGGTTTCTTTTGTCACCATATCAGAAAGTTCAGTATGACGATGAAAAACATCACTATATTCCATAATGGGTGTTCTCATCTCTTTCATGTTATAAAGACCTAATATATCTCTGATTTTTTGTTCTAATGCTTGCCAAAGATATGATTCATTTGGTAAGACATCATAAGTCCCTTTTACTTTGTTTATTGCCATAATAATCCTCCTTAAATAGCTCATAGATGAGCAACTGATCTTTGATGATTTCTTTAGGTTTTTCTAATATGTAAGGCTCAGTTTTAACAAATTTAAAACCAGCTCTTGTTATAACAATTTGACTTGCAATATTTTGTTTGAGATGCTTTACTTTGATAAAATCATAATTTAAATGTTCGAATCCAATTTGAACTATTTTCTTAAGCGCTTGACTCATAATACCTTGATTCCAATAATCCTTATGGATTACATATCCGATTTCTGCACCATTCTCACCTTTTATTTTACTATGAAAATCGATTGTACCTATCATTTTCGATTTTTTCTTATCTATAATTGCATATCCGATGGGTAAACCTTCTCTTATTCTTGGAAAGAAAATATGCTTTATCGAGTTTTTAGCTTCACTTTCAAAGATGAAGGGTCCCCAGTTTAGAAATTTGGTAACTACTGGATCTTTACCATATTCAAACATATCTTTTGAGTCTTGTTTTTTTATAGTTCTAAGTTCATACTCACCCAAATCAATGATTGGCATTTTTTTATATGGTTTTTTCATGAATCCTCCAATAAAATAAAAACGTCCTTAAAAATATCTAAGGACGTAATGATTACGCGGTACCACCTTAGTTCTAGAATAAATCTAGCCCTCATATTGCTTATTGTCTCCAAAGGCGTCACAACTTATGATTTTCTGGCACTTTCACTATCTGCCATCGCTTCTATAAAATCTTTAAGTTCTTCCTTTTTCATAGACGATTCAGTTACATGAACATAATAACGTAAAACACGTATTTTGTCAATCAAATTTCAATCAAGATATTGACTGGTCCATCGTTAATTGACATGATTTGCATGTGTGCTCCAAATACACCTTGTTCAACGTGATGATTCTTCTTTAATTCATCAATGAATTGTTGGTATAAAACTTCAGCTTTTTCAGGTTTTGCAGCCTCAATAAATGAAGGTCTGTTATTTCCTTTTGTATCTCCATAAAGCGTAAATTGTGAAATTGCTAAGATCTCACCATAAACTTGTCCTAGACTTAAATTCATTTTGTCGTTTTCATCTTCAAATATACGTAAAGCATGCACTTTTTCTGCCATTTTAATGATATTTTTTTCATTATCTGAGACATGAATCCCAACATAAATCAAATAACCCCTGTTAATCTTGCTAATCACTTTTTGATCAACTTTTACATTTGCACTTTGAACTCTTTGTACAATACATCTCATTTAAATGCCCTTTCTACACTATAGATTTCACTAATTTTCCGTAAATTAACCATTAATTGTTGCAAGGCTTGTGCATCACTTATCAACAATTTAAGTCTAATAATCATTTCCATATTGCTTGTTGTCATCGCATTAACTTCAGCGATTGAAACACTTGATGCATTAATAACATTAACGACATCAGTTAACATCGTTGATTTGTTACCACCAACAACTTTAAGCCAAGTTGGATATTTGCGAGTAATATTTTCTGACCAGAAAGCCTCTATTAAGCGGTTTTCTTCAAATTGCTTACAATTGGGACAAAATGTTGCGTGTATGACAATACCACTTTGTTTACTGACATATCCAATAATAGAATCACCAGGTATAGGTAAGCAACAATTCGCTAGCTTAAGTTGAGGACTTGATAAACCTTCAATTACAATACCTGTTTCACTGTGTGTTGTAAGTTGTCTTGATGCTTTTTGCATTTGACGTTGAAGCATCAATTCTTTATCTACTTCTGTACCAAGTAATTTACTAACAACAGTTTTTGGACTAATGATTCCTTTTCCAATTTCTAAATATAACTCGGTTACAGTTGATACCATGTTTTTTTCAAAATGCTTGTGTACAAAATGATCATCTATAGACTCATTGACTTTCTGAGCTGTAAATTCTCTTTCAAGTATTTCTTTACCAGAAATAATCAATTGATCTCTGTTTTGTTTATTTAAAAAGCTCTTTATCTTATGTTTTGCATGTGCAGATTTTGCAATCTTTAACCAATCTTCGCTTGGTCCATATGAATTCTTATTGATTTTAACACTGACAATATCTCCTGTACTAAGTTCATAGTCAAGTGTCACAATTCTATTATTTACTAGTGCTCCGACCATTTTATTACCAATATCCGTATGAATTCGATATGCAAAATCAATTGGTGTTGCTCCCTTAGGTAATTCAATAACCTCTCCTTTAGGGGTGAATACATAGACATTAGCATCTAAAATATCACCTTTGATTGTACCAACAAATTCTTCAGCACCACCATCGGTTTCATCGGTATCTTCACTCATTCTGAGTAATTCTCCATACCACTTAAGTTTTTGAGCTATTTCAAATTGTTCTCTTTCTTTTGAATATGTTTTATTTTCTTTATAAGCCCAATGTGCTGCAATTCCATATTCGGCAATTTGATCCATTTCAGAAGTTCTGATTTGTACCTCAAAAAGCGTTCCATCTTCTGATAAGACAGTCGTATGTAACGATTGATACATATTAGGTTTTGGAACTGCGATATAATCTTTAAATCTTCTTGGAATAGGTGTGAAATTCGCATGAATAATACCTAAAGCTTGATAACAAGTTTCAATTCGATCAACGATAATACGAACTGCTAATAAATCATAAATATCTTCAAAAGCACGATTATCCTTAACCATTTTTTTATAGATACTATAGATATTTTTTATTCTTCCTTTGATTTCAAAGTCATGAAGTTCACTTTCGGTAAATAGTTCGGTAATGTTAGAAATGACATTATCTATTGATGATTCACGTTCAGTTCTTTTAGCCTGAATCATATTTGATACACGATAATACATCGGTGGATCAGTATATCTCAATGAACGATCCTCTAATTCAGCTTTAATTCTAAAAATCCCTAGTCTATGCGCTAAAGGTGCATAAATCTCTAAAGTTTCAGTAGCAATTTTATATTTCTTTTCTGGTGTCATTGATTCAAGTGTTCTAACGTTATGCAAACGGTCAGCAATTTTAATCAAAACAACCCTGATATCTTTTGCCATTGCTAATAACATTTTTTGATGATTATCAGCTTGACTTGCTTTTGTTGTAAATGAAAGTTTACCAATTTTAGTAACACCATCGACTAATAAAGCGATATCTGTACCGAATATAGATTCAACTTCCTTTAAAGTAAGTGATGTATCTTCGACAGTATCATGGAGTAAAGCAGCAATCAAAGTTGCTGGTCCACCTTTAAGCTCTGCTAATATTTTAGCAACAGCAATCGGGTGAGTTATATAAGGTTCACCACTTTTTCTCATTTGACCTTCGTGTTTATCCCTAGACAAAAAATAAGCCTTTTCAATAAGCTTTATATCCGATTCTCTTTTAATATAAGAATCAAAGGATTCAACTAAGGATTGAAACAAAGGATCTGTCATACATTCACTTCCTTAATATGTGATTAAGGTTAATATATCATATTCTCCTAATTTTGCTCTACCATTCAAGTCAGATAATTCAATTAAAAATGCTAAACCAACAACAATACCACCAAGTTTTTCAACTAATTTAATGGTTGCATGTATTGTACCACCAGTTGCTAATAAGTCATCAACAACTAGTACTCTATCACCTTTTTTGATTGCATCAGCGTGCATACATAATTCATTTTTACCATATTCGAGTTCATAGGAAACACTCACTTCTTCTCTTGGGAGTTTTCCTGGTTTTCTAACTGGAGCAAATCCAATACCAACATTCGTTGCTACAGGACAACCAAATATAAATCCTCTTGCTTCAGGTCCAACGATAAGCGTTGCTTTCTTTTCCTTGGCAAATTTTGTAAATTGATCTGCAGCATACTTGTATGCTTCACCATTTAACATCAATGGTGTAATATCTCTAAACAGGATGCCTTTTATCGGAAAATCAGGTACGTCTGCAATATAATCTTTTAAGTTCATCATTATTCCTCCATATGTGTCTTTATAAGAAAAAAATACCTATCTATTACCTTACTATTTTACTCTATTTAATAGTTTTAAGCAAGTATGCTATAATGTAATCGGGTGAGAAAATGAAGCCATTAGCCTACCGTATTAGACCTCAAAAATTTGAAGATGTATTTGGTCAAGACCATCTTGTTGGAAAAGATGGTGTTTTAGTATCAATGCTCGAAAAAAAGAAACTACTATCTTTTATTCTTTATGGGCCTCCTGGAACGGGAAAAACAACCATTGCTCAACTGTTTGCAGAACAGTCTGGATTAGACTTTTATTTTTTTAATGCATCGACAGATAGCAAAGCAAAACTTAAGAGCATTATTGATACAACATCTTATCATGATATCCTAATTGTAATCGATGAAATTCATCGAATGAAAACAGATATTCAGGATTACTTACTTCCATTTATGGAAAACGGAAATGCAACAGTTATTGGTTTAACAACTTTAAATCCCTATCAAAGTATAAACATGGCTATTAGATCTAGATGTCATCTATATGAAGTAAAATCCCTTGATAAAGATGCCTTAGAAAAAGCAATCGTTAATGGTATCAAGGCACTTGATGTCGATTTTAAAATTGAAAAAAGTGCAGTATCAGCAATCATTCGCTATTCAAACCATGAGATTAGAACAGCACTTAACATCTTAGAAAGTGCATCTTTAGTCTTAAATGATGGTGATCTATTAACACCTCAAATTATTTATAGAGTTGCAGGAAAAATAAACCATGATTTAGACAATCATGAAGATCACTTTTATGATTTATTAAGTGCGCTTCAAAAATCGATAAGAGGTTCTGATGTGGATGCATCTATCCATTATCTCGCAAGACTTATTACTTTGGGTGACTTGCAGTCAATTATTCGTAGACTTATAGTTATCGCATATGAAGACATCGGACTTGCAAATCCACTTATGGGAGGAAAAGTTTTAAATGCTTGTGATAGTGCAATTAAGGTAGGATTTCCAGAAGCAAGAATCATCTTAAGTGCTATTGTTATCGATATGGCAATCTCTCCTAAATCAAACACTGCCGTTGTTGCAATTGATGAAGCAATTTCTGATTATCAAGAAAATGATACCGGTGTTGTTCCCGACCATGCAAGTAATAGAAAAATTAAGCTAAATCCTGATATTTATCATTATCCTCATAATGACAAAGATAGCGTGAATGATCAATCTTATTTACCTGATCAAATTAAAGATCGTACTTACTATCACCCTAAAGAAGAATCAAGTTATGAAAAAGCTCTTTCAGATCGTTTAAAGATGCTTGATAAAATCAAAAATAAGAAAAGAAAATAGAAATCAAAAAAGATGTTTAGGAGTTTTACCTCTTAAACATCTTTTATTTAGTCACTTAACTTGATTATTTTTCTCATGTTTGACCAGCTTCGAACAATTTGAAATCCTTCCTTTTCATAAATTTTTCTTGCTGGATTATTTTTACCAGTAAATAATGTCATATATTCTGCACCAATGTTTTTTAATTCCATACAAAGACTAGCAAATAAGATTTTCCCTAAACCAAACCCTCTGTAATGCGAATGAATTCCAATACCTGCAAAATATCCACGCTTACTATTTTCCACACTTAATGGTCCAGTAAAGCCACATATCTTTCCGTTATCTTCCACAATTAAAACCATATTTCCACCATTCGGTTTGTTTATGTTATTTTGAATTTCTTCTTTCCATGCTTGACTTTTTAAATCATCAAAGAGTTCATCAAAGCCAAAGTGCCTCTTTGAATCAAAAACTGAAATTTTGATGCCTTTTTCGGTTATTTGCTCCATCAATATTTTTATTTCATCACGATATGAAAAATCTGATAGATTTCGATAATAAGCATTTTGATATGCATAATCAATATATCCACATGATTTCATAAATGCGAATCCATGGTTTTCCATATCAACTCCAGGAGCATTAGGGTGTTCGCAAAAAGGCTTATTTGGGATGATCCAATTTAATTTTATTGGATTAAAAAAATTGATGTCTATACTTTCAAGTTCAGTATGTTGTTTTAAACTTGTTTCAAGCAACTTCAAAAGATCTGATGCAATATGTTTTCTTCTATACTCAACATCAACTAAGATATGGGTTAAAAAGGCTTTATTTTGATGATTTGCATAAACACCACTTGAAAAACCAACTAAAATATCGTTTTCTAACCCCACATAAGTGATTAATTGATATTTCTCATGGCTTTCATAAAAATGAGATTTAATCTCATCAAGATCCATTTTTTTATACTGATGATTTTCTAATAAAGCATAATGGTTCCATAAAACCATTAAATCAGATAAATCAGTGTTATTTAATAATCTATATATCATATGTTCACCTAAATTTAATCTATGAATTTATGAAGAACTTCACTAAAGAGAAAAAGGGTTATTGACAAATTGCCAATACCCTTTTTGTTATCCTTCAGTTGAAATAATGACTGGAATGGTAATTGGACTTCTTCTTATTTCTTGATAAATAAAACGATTGATTTCATTTCTCACATCTCTTTTGTACTCGTTCCAATTAATATATTTACCATCTAAATGTTTTTTACTTACTTCAAAGAAAATTGCCTTAACTTTATCTAAAATTACTTCAGATTCTTGAATATAAACAAAGCCTCTGGTTACAATATTCACATCACCTAAAATCGTTTTTGTTTTTGGATTAACATGAGCAACAATGAGTAACGCACCATCTTCAGCAAGTAACTCTCTATCTTTCATGACAAAGTCATTCACATCTCCAACAGCTGTACCATCAATAAGAATTTCGCCTATGCTAATATCATTTTTGGATACATATGCTTCTTTATCCTTCATAGTCAAGACATCTCCATTATCAAGAATAAATACATCATCAACTGAATATCCGATTTCCTGAGCCAAACGTTTAACACCATATTGATGTCTAAATTCTCCAATAACAGGGATTATATATTTAGGTTTTAATAAATTCATCATCATTTTCAGTTCTTCAGCTGTTGCATGTGCAGATGTTAAAAGACGCTTGTTGATCATCTGAATCTGTGCATCACTTCGATATAATATATCTAATGTTCTTGCTGCCATTTTTTCAGTGCCAGGTACGGGTGGAGTCATTAAAATGATTGTATCTTCTTCTGTAATGTGAATCAAACGATCTGTTTTTTTACACATTCTTTGAAGCATGAAGAAAGGTTCATGTCTATTACCTGTAACTAAAGCAACAATATCATGTCCATCATTTTTGTTCTTATCATCAATATATCTTAAATTGATTAATGATTCCTTGGGAATATTCAAATAGCCATCTTCAATCGCAATATCAACAATTCTTTGTGCTCTTCTTCCAATAATTGCAATCTTTTTATGATGTGCTAAAGAAATATCTACAATTCTTTGAATTTTTCTCAAATCAGAAGAAAATAATGAAACTATAATACGACCATCAGCATTTGCATAGACACTATTTAATTTATGCATTAAAGTACTATTCACTCCACCATTAAGTTCTAATGTAGATCCTAATGATTCTGTGATTAGCGCTAAGACATGCTTTTCTGCTAATTCATTAATTTTTCTAAAATCAGTTTGATACATTATATCTCCACTTTGATCGAAAGTGAAGTCGCTTGTATAAACAATAACACCATCAATTGTATGAACTGCAATACCTACAGATTCAGGTATAGAATGCGTTGTATTGAAAAAGGTGACTCTAACGTTACCAAATTTAATAATACTATTTTGTGAGATTGTATTTAATGTTAATTCATTAAGATTATAATCCTCATCTTTCAACATATCCATAACAACTTGCATTGTGAAGTTGGTTGCATAAACAGGTACATTTAAGTCTCTCAATAAGTGTGGGAGTGCACTGATATGATCTTCATGGGCATGCGAAAGGAAAATACCGCGAATACGGTCTTTTGCTCGAATCAATATTTTATAATCTGGAATGATTTCATCAACCCCGTAAAGCTCTGAACTTGGATATTTAATTCCGGCATCTAAAATGAAGAGTTGTTTGTCAACTTCTATGACATACATATTCTTTCCATTTTCACCTAATCCGCCTAAAGCAAAAAAACGAATTTCACTCAAACTATCACTTCCTTTAGCAACGTTTTTAACTATGAATATTATACCATGTTTTTATCATATAACAATGATTTTGTACTCAAATTATGTTATCATGTTAATAGGAGAACTTGTATGATCAATTACCCAATTAAAAGAAAATCACAAGTGAAAACAACAAGCTACGCAAATCTCGGAATGACACTAGAATCCGACATCGAAGCATCCAATACCTATTATCTAAATCATGATATTGCAGTCATTCATAAAAAACCTACACCAATTCAAGTTGTTAACGTCAGTTATCCTGCCCGAAATAAGGCTAAGATTACTGAAGCATATTACAAAACACCTTCGACAACTGATTTTAATGGAGTCTATCAAGGAAAATATATTGACTTTGATGCGAAAGAGACAAATTCAAAAACTTCTATGCCATTAAAAAATGTACACGAACATCAAATCACACATTTGAAAAGTGTACATCAACAAGGTGGGATTGCTTTTTTAATTGTGCATTTTAAAAAATATAATCAATATTTTTTACTTCCTGCAGATGTCTTGTTTTCATTTTGGGATAAACAAGATGATAAAGAAAAAGGACGAAAATCCATCCCTTATTCTGCTTTTCAAGAACTTGCACATCTGATACCTTTCGGATATCAACCACGCCTTGATTATTTAAAAATTGTTAGTTTGAAATTGATGAAAGACCCAAAAACTGCTGATTAAGATCCACAATTCGTTTGCGAATAAGTATTGCTAATAGAATCGTTATCACTGTTGTAGATAGTGTATATCCTAAATTGTATTCTATGAAAGAAAATACCCAAGCATCTGAATTGATTGTTTCACTCCAGAAAAAAACACCAGCAAATGAAACGGATAAATATCTGATGAAACCTGCTAATGAAATACCGATGATTGTCCATTTAACACTACTTAATTTCCCAATAAAGAAACCTGTCAATCCATAAGCAGTGAACCCTATGAGATAGTCAAGCAAGAATGACCAACCAATAATATATCCGCTAGGCGCTAATATAATTCCAAAAATACCAAAAACGAAGCCTGAAAGAATTCCATATTTAAGCCCATATAAATAACCAATTAAAACTAGAGGTAACATCGATATTCCTAAAAAATTACCTCCAAAAGGCATATTGAACATGGGTAAAACAAAACGAATCAACAATTGAATAACAAATGCAATAGCAACAAGTGCACTACTCATCGTTATTTTCTTGATTTCTATACTCTTCTGCATCTCTTTTCCTCCTAAGAAATAAAAAAATTTCTATGGATTACCAAAGAAATTACTCGTTATGATTGTTATCATATCGCCTATCCCTCCGCTGGTATAATCCAGATCAGGTTCGCGGGTCGACTTTCGTCCTCTCAGCATTTAAGCTCCCCGTAGTGATCACATTAATAATAACATGAAAATGTTAAGATATCAATCATATTAATATGAAAAGAGGAAGATTATGACCGATATAATTAAAGGACTTTTGGTAATTCTATTTTTACTCATAATAGTTCTTGTACCTAATATAAAACTTGTTCAAGTCAATAAAGCCTTTATCGTTGAAAGATTAGGAAAATTCTTAAAAATTATCGATCAACCTGGTATTTACGTTTTGATTCCATTACTTGATCGTGTTATTCAGATTGTTTCCTTGGAAGTCTCAGAAAAAACATTTACTTTTTCTAATAATGATAATGATAAATCAACAAAAATCACAATCAAATATCAAGTTGTTAATGTGAAATTATTCGTATATGCAGCTCTTGATTCCATAAATAGCATTAAAGAATATATAAAAGCTAATATAAGTCCAATAAATCAGATGACTACCGAACAAAAAGGCTTAATTATTGATTACGCTAAAGAATTTGGATTAGAAATAATCGAAATATGGTATAAATAACATTAAATAATTTTTTGTAATTTCTCTTGCATTTTAAATAATTCGGTGTATAATTATTAGTGTAAGGAGTGATTACTATGGAAATAACTTGGTTTAATGAAAAGCCAAAAGATTGCATTGTTACATTAGCTGCTGGTAATTTAACATTAAATAAACCAGCAACAACATTTTTCGAGAATGCCTATAGTGTCATGCTTGGAATAGATAAGCAGAATAAACTCATTGTGATTAAGCCATTAAACAAGGCTGAAGCACTTCGTCACGATATTGCAGAAAACAAAAAATATCGAATGACTGTTCGCTCATCATACAGCCGTGTCACTAATAAAGCATTTATGGAGGACATTAATGAGTGGGGAAACTTAAATCTCGAATTTGAGACTCACAAATTTAAAGCAAACTGGGACAACAAAAGTCAAATTTTGATTGTCAATTTGAAGGAGGAAATATAATATGGATTGGATGCAATGGTTATGGTTAGGAATTTTCTTATCAGCTTTATTTATTGAATTTGGTACTGCAAATATGGTGAGTGTATGGTTTGCAATTGCAGCTATCCCAAGTTTTATTGTCTCCTTATTTAGTGGCAACTTTGTTATTCAAGCAATTTTATTTGTTGTTGTCGCTATTCTAATGCTTCTCTTGACTAGACCATTTGTGATGAAATATTTCAAAACAAATGAGATCAAGACAAATGTTGATAGCTACATTGGACTTACAGGAGTTTGCATTAAACTAATTGAACCTGATTCGATTGGTGCAGCTAAAGTAAATAACCGTGAATGGTCAGCTATAGCAAGTGAAACCATTGAAGTTGGGGAAAAAGTAAGAGTTCTTGATATTGAAGGCGTCAAATTAATTGTTGAAAAAATATAGTAAAAGAAAAGAGGTAATAAAATGAAATTTCTAGAATCATTATTAAGTCCGATTGCAATCAGTGGTGGTCTAATCGCACTAATTGTAGTCATAGCAATCATTTTAATTGTTGTTGCATCAAGTTTTAGATTGGTTACACAAACCAAAAAGGTTATTGTTGAACGTCTTGGTGGTTATTACAAGACATGGGGCGTTGGGATTCACTTTTTAGTTCCTATTTTTGACAGACAGGTTAGAACAGTTACATTAAAGGAACAAGTTAAAGATTTCGACCCACAACCCGTAATTACAAAAGATAATGTTACAATGCAAATTGATACGATCATTTTCTTTGCCATTACAGATCCAAAAGCTTACACATATGGTGTAGAAAATCCAATGATGGCTATTGAAAACATTTCTGCAACTACATTACGTAATATTATTGGTGATCTAGACTTAGATCAAACCTTAACATCTAGAGATTTAATCAATACGAAGATGAGAGTTATCTTAGATGAAGCAACCGATCCATGGGGAATTAAAGTTAACCGTGTAGAAGTTAAGAATATCGTTCCACCTAAAGATATCCGTGATTCAATGGAAAAACAAATGCGTGCTGAACGTGAAAAGCGTCAGACCATCTTAATTGCTGAAGGTGACAAACGTTCACAAATTCTTAAGGCTGAAGGGGAAGCTGAAGCTATTCTACTTAGAGCTGAAGCTGCTAAGAAACAAAAAATCCTTAATGCTGAAGGGGAAGCATCTGCAATCTTTAAGATTAAAGAAGCTGAAGCACTTGGTATTAAATTAATTAAAGATGCTGGAGCAGATCAAGCAGTACTTACACTTAAGTCACTTGAAGCACTTGCATTAGTTGCAAACGGTCAAGCTACTAAGATTGTTGTTCCAACAAATATTACTGATATAGCATCAACAGTTTTAATGGCTGCTGAAATTGCTAGAGAAAATAAAGTAACAAAAGTAACTAAATAATCTCTAAGGCTTAGCGCTGCTAAGCCTTTTTTTTCAAAAAAAAAGACGACTATTGTCGTCTTAAACTTGATGATAAATGATGAGTGGTACTTCCATCTCATCTTGAGTTAGACCAGCATGATGTCCAATAAATCTTGAATGTTCCTTAAGATTAAACATTTTATCTGTGATTGATATAGCTAGGAAATCCCCTAAAAAGTCATCTAATAATGGATGCTTTTGACCGAATCCCAAGAGCTCTGATTGATATAGTTCTTCTTTTGAATATAATTTGAAATACTTTCCATATTTCATTTCAAACATTTGTTTAAATTTCTTTTTATGAAGTTTCTTGACAAAAAAATTGGTTGCTCTTGCTTCAATAGATGGTTTTCTTTTGAGCATGCGCATCAAATCATTGTCATCAAATAAGTCAATACCTTCTACATTTATTAAACCATGATCTGCAATAATAACAATCATAGAATTATGGTTTACTTCTTTTGCTAATTTATCCATCAAACGATTCAACTCAAGAAGTTTCGCTTTGGTTATATCAGAATCAGTTCCATAATCATGTTGTGTTAAATCAGGTTCTGTCCAATAAAGATAGGTGAAATTAGATTCTTCAATATTTGAAATTTCTATTGCTCTTTCAATTTGCTTATCCAAGTTTTCATAACCATTAGGTCTAAAACTGGGAAATAGTTCATAAGTTTTTACATGTGAACTATGCTTTTGTATCTGTTCATAAATTGTTGGATACTTAAGATACTTATCTCGCAAGATAACTTCAATTTTAATTGATCTGTCATAAAAATCTTCGTTAGTAAAAACAACTGCATTTGTTTTCTCATGTTTAAAATATTGAACCCAACCTAAATATCCACTCGCATATGAAGGTAATCCAGATAAGACAGCATTTGTAGCAGCTACCGTTGTGGGAGGGAAAACTGATGTTATTGTTTGTTTAACATGTTTACGCAAAAAATCTTCAGGACTTAAATATTTGTTAATAATATTTATTCCCATTCCATCTAATAATACCAAGAATACATGCTTTGGATCTACTTTTAATTCTTCTTCTAAGCTGCGAATTGAGTCATAGATACTTTGTCCTTGATAGTGTTTTATAATGGTTGCTGAAACATTAAGTATTGAATTTTTATAATCAGGATACATGATCATAAGTTCATCCTATTTAATTGTCTGTTTGATCAAAACAATTTTCTTTTCTTCTTTTCCAATGGTGATTGCATTTAAAATTAACTGTTTCGCTTCTTCAATACCCTTTTGTCTGACATATAAAGTAGCTATACTTTCACCCTTTTTGACATATGAGCCAATTTTCTTGTGAAGATCTAGACCAACATCTAAATCAACCTTATCTTCTTTGGTTTCTCTTCCTGCACCTAATCTCATCGCAGCTTTGCCTATATCTAAGGCATCGATATCCATAATGAATCCTTCTTTTTCTGAAAGGACTTCAACAGTATTTTTCGAAAGAAGCAAACTTGGATCATCAAGACTACTTACATCTCCACCTTGGGCTTCAACAAGTTCAAGGAATTTTTTATAAGCTGTACCATTTTGAAGTGCTTCTTGAAGTTTAATTTTAGCAACTTCGAAATCTGTTTCAATTTGGGCATCTAAAAGAAGGTGTGCTCCAATTTCAACTGTGACATCAACTAAATCCTTAGGTCCTTCACCATTCAAAGTTTCAATTGCTTCATATACTTCTAGAGCATTACCGATTTTATGACCAAGTGGTTCATCCATACCTGTAAGAATTGCAGTCACTTTTTTACCTGCAAGTTTTCCAATTCCTACCATAAGTTGTGCAAGTTTTACTGCTTCTTCTTCAGTTTTCATAAATGCACCATGACCCACTTTAACATCAAGTACAATCGCATCTGCCCCACTCGCTAGTTTTTTTGACATAATACTACCGGCAATTAATGGAATGCAGTCTACAGTAGCTGTAACATCGCGCAGTGCATATAACTTCTTATCCGCAGGTGCAACATCTCCACTTTGTCCAACGATTGCTATGCCGATATCTTTGACTTGCTTAATGAAATCTTTGACATCTAAAACAACTTGATATCCAGGAATACTTTCTAGTTTATCAATGGTTCCACCTGTATGTCCTAAACCACGACCACTCATTTTTGCAAATTTCGCTCCAAGACTGGCTAGTAAAGGTCCTAAAACAAGTGTAACCTTGTCTCCAACTCCACCAGTGGAATGTTTATCTACTTTAATACCTGGTATTTCTGTTAAATCAATAGAATCTCCTGAGTCTCTCATAGCAAGAGCAAGATAAGTTGATTCTTCATCATTCATGTTTTGAAAATAGATTGCCATTAATAAAGCACTAATCTGGTAATCTGGTACTTGTCCCTTTGTATAACCTTTGATAATAAATTCGATTTCTTCTTTTGATAAAGCATTGCCATCTCTTTTTTTGGCGATTAAATCTACGATATGCATATGACTTCGCCTCCTTGTTTTTATTGTAACATAAAAGAAGTTCATTATGTTATAATGAGAAAGGTGAATAGAGGTAATTTATGATTTTAGCAATGGTTAGACATGGGCAAACCTTTTACAATTCAAATGGAATTGTTCAAGGAAGAGTGAACATTCCCTTAAATGAAAATGGTAGAAAACAAGCGAGAAATCTTGCTCAACTTTTAATTGATAAAAATGAATCATTTGATATCATAGCATCATCTCCATTATCAAGAGCAGTTGAAACAGCCTATATAATTTCAAAAAAATTCAAATATAATAAACCTCTGATGATAAATCATTATTTTATCGAACGTGATTTCTTTCATTTAGACGGTAAACCTGTTGAAGAAGCCATGCCTCAAACAAGAGAAAAAGGATATACTTACGAAGGATATGAAAATGATGAACTTCTCATTGAAAGAGTAAAAAATGCAACACTCAGACTCGCTGAAAAATATAGCAATCAGAAAATCTTACTTGTTGCACATTCACACGTTATAAAAGCATTAAGAATTTATGCAAATCCTGAAAAATATGCTTTCACAGATATTATCGACAATACAGATATTATTTATTTCGAAATTATTGGTAAAAATATAATCTTGTTATAGTATGTTACGATTCAGGTTTCCTACTATTTCTATTTTCAAAATTTAATGGGAGTATTATATTCCATTTTTTGTTTTCATCCCTAGATTTTAATAAAACATGGTAAATCGGGGCAAGAACTGCTGCTACAAACCCAGCTGCAAAGCCATTGTTGTATAAATCAAATCCCCCTTGAAAACTCAATGCTAAAGGTGTTATTAGAACATGAATAAACCCTGCTAAAATACCTGCAATGATTCCAAATTGTCCAGCTAATGGAGCTAACCCTGTTACAAATAGCACTGATAAGGTTGATCCAATTGTCCAAGTTAATGGTGTCAATTCAATTGCAAGAATTGCTCCGAAAATAACTGGTAGTGAATTCAATGGGTGTTTCCCGAAGGCTGAAAATCCAAGAATAGTGAGAATTGCTCCCATGACTGGTCCATTTATCTGTATTTTGGCAAAATATATTATTACAATACTTATGAGTCCCATAAAACCAATATTTAACATAACAACATCTTTTCCGAATCTTGCAGGAAAATCTGCTATTAATCTACCTGATGACCTAAATATAATAGGGTATTTTTTTATTACCTGTCTATTCTCAATAAAAGCTAACGCTATTAAAAATAAAGACAAAATAATAGTAGCAATAAATAATTGCCAATGATAGGTATTATTTAGCTCAGATTTTCTTATTATTTCAACTCCAAATGACCCTAAAATTCCCGTGATAATCATTGAAATGACACCCATAGAAAAGCCTGTATTATAAAGGTTATAGCCCTGATGAAATTTCATTGAAAAAATATTAAATGCGGGGAGTATAAAACCAACAACAATTCCAACCCCTACTCCAATTAATAACCCTAACGGTAATGAAAACCCTGCTCCAAATATCAAAAAACTTGTGATTGGTGAAATACCTGAAGAAAGTAAAAAAACCAAAACATGCTCTTTGCATGTGGTTTTTGTTATTTTACAATATAGATAAACTCCGAAATATATTGGTAATGCATTATAAAGATTCTTTCCGAAAAAAGCAAATCCTGCAATTGTTAAGAGACATGCGAAAATGGGACCATTAATTTTAATTTTCATCCATTTCAAAATCAGTAAATTGACCCCAATGGTTAAAATCACATTAAAGAGAGTTGCAGCTAGTCCACCAATATATAAATAGTCTGATAAAAGAACTGAACTGCTTGTCAAAATCCGCCTATAATTCTCAAACATTATTGGCAAAGGCTCAAGTAAAAAGACAAAGATGAATGCAATTAAAAAAATAAATAATAGATAATATTGTTTAATATACTTCAGAATGTGTTCTGTCATGATACATTTCCTTTCAAAATTATTGACTATTTTGGAAGAGATATGGAGGATGGCATTGCGCATAATTGATTTAATTAAATGTATACTTTATTATACATGAAATCTTTTCTTTTCTAGATTTTTCTTGAATAACACATGCGATTATTATATATTATATAAAAAATCAGCCCATTTTGAGCTGATAATTGACATAAGATTCTAATTTTCTAAATGATTATTAATAATACGAAACATTTGATCTGCGATTTCTGAAGTAGGAAGATGTTTAACATCATTATAATGAACAACTGGATGAATAACAACTTTAATTGCTGTCGATCTAAAAGGTGCACGATACTTGATGTTTGTCGTTCCTTGTAAACTAATTGGCAGCATATCAGCACCTGCTTTCATGGCTACTCGGTAAGCTCCAGCTCTTGCAGCAACCATTTTTTCATCATTTCGGTCCTTGATTCCACCTTCAGGAAAAATAAGCATTGCCATACCTTCTTTTACTGCTTTAATGGCACCAACCATCGCTCTAGCTGTATTTCGATCGCTTGTTCGATCTATTTTAAATGATCCCAAATATTTCAACCATGTGCCAATGAGAGGAATTTTGAAAATACTCATCTTTGGTGTGTATGTCACAGGAAGCTTAATAATTTCTGTTATGATGAATGGATCTGCGTATGATTTGTGATTTGCATAAAGTGTAATTAATCCTTCTTTGGGAACATTCTCAATACCTTCGACCGATATCTTTAATCTTAAAACAAGATGATTCATACATGCCGAAATACTTCTAGAAGCATAGTTTTTATATTTATTTTTATACTTTGTATGTTTCATGATAGGTAGATTCAAGTACATGAAAATAACAACTCCAATTAAGCCCATAAAATAAGAGAGTATAAACCAAACAGGAATCAAGTAATAATTATCTACCCATATGGTTAAAAAATATGTACTTAAAAGCCATGAAGCCACAAAAACAAATGATATCATAACAAATTCCTTTCATACACAGCAAAGATCAAACCATCTTCTATCTGGTATTCCTTCAGATTGAATAGACTTAAGTCAAATTTAGGAAAATAAACATTTCCCTCGTGTGATTTTAAAACATATGTAATATATAAACGATCAGCATAAGAAAGTGCTAACTGATAGATGGTTTTTCCACCTATGATCATTATATCTTCTTTTGTTGATTTCAAAAACGATAATAAATCTTCAACATGTATTGCATCAGGATAGTTTACATCGTTAATATTTGCCACATAAATTTTCTTGAAAGGTAGTGGCCTTTTTATATAGTACGATTTTAAAGAATGATAGGTCATATCACCCATCAAAACTGCATAATCTTTCGTTTGATTCTTAAAATATGCAAGATCTTTTGGATAATGCCATGGTAATAAGTTATCCTTACCGATAAGCCAATTTTCATCCATGGCCCAAATCATTGAAATCATACTGCCACCTTCCCTTTAATTGCTGGATATGGGTGATAATTTATGAGTTCAAAATCCTCAAATTTAAAATCAAATAATGATTTGACCGAAGGATTCAGTTTCAATAGTGGAAGTTCTTTAGGTTCTCTGGATAATTGTAGTTCTATTTGTTCAAAATGGTTCTGATAAATGTGTGCATCACCAAGTGTATGAACAAATTCTCCGACTTCTAAATTTGATACTTGTGCAACCATCATCAACAAAATCGCATAGGATGCAATATTAAATGGAACACCTAAAAAGATATCTGCACTTCTTTGATATAATTGTAAACTAAGCTTGTTATCACGAACATAAAACTGTATGAGCGTGTGACAAGGAGGTAATGCCATATTTTTAATTTCAACAGGATTCCAAGCACTTAAAATCATCCGTCTAGAATCTGGATTATTTTGAATTTCATCTAAAATATATTGTAGTTGGTCAACACCATTGAAATTTCTCCATTGTGCACCATAAACTGGTCCCAAATCACCAAATTTCAAAGCGAAGTCAAAATCTGTTTTCACTTTATTAACAAAATCTTCCATTGACTCACCATGAAAGCTCTCGCTTTTCTTAAAGGCTTCGTAAGGCCAATCATTCCATATTTTCACATTATTTTCAACGAGATATTTGATATTCGTATCACCTTTGATAAACCATAAAAGTTCGTGAATAATAGATTTAAGATGAACTTTTTTTGTTGTCAGAAGTGGAAAGCCTCCACTTAAATCAAAGCGCATTTGATAACCAAAAACACTTTTTGTACCTGTTCCAGTTCGATCCATTTTAAAGCTTCCATGATTCATAACATGGTGACATAATTCAAGATAAGGTTTCATGGTTTCCTCCAGTAAATTATTTAGCTAACTCGTATAGTGCCTCAGTATAAATTACAGTAGCAAGTAGTAAATCATTAATATCAATAAATTCATTTTTTTGATGAATGAAAGTTGGTTTTTCTAAAAAGTGTGGACCAAAGGCAACACAGTTTGGCATTGCTCTAGCGAAGGTACCACCACCAATATTAATTGGTTTTGCATTTTCATCACCAGAATATTTTTTATAGACGTTCATCAATGTCTGAACTAATGGTGATTTTGGATCTTTATAAAGTAATTTTTTATGGTCATCCACTTTAATAGTTGCTCCAAATAATGCAAATTCTTTACCAAGTTTTGCAATCACTTGGTCAAAATCAACGCCATTTGGATATCTAAGATTTAACTTGATCGTATATTGTCCAGCTTCTGTGCTAATTACACCAAAGTTATTAGTTAAATGACCCATTTCTTCATCATGATAAGCAACGCCAAGTTTTTTACCGTGAATATCATGAATCAAAAATTTTTCTACCAATTTTACTACATCATGATCAATCTTTTGTTCAATTAAAAATTCAAACAATCTATCGATTGCATTTTGTCCATATTGTGGAGTTGATCCATGTGCACTCTTCCCAACAACTTTTAAGATAATTTTGTTATCTTTTTTACTAGAATTTCCTTCATAATCTTTCTTTACTAAAAATGCATTGAATAATTTTTCATAATCATTGACAGGATTTAAAACTGCTGAAGCATAATCCGGAACCATATTATCTCTAAATCCGCCATCAATTGAAACAAGAATATCCGAATCAAGTTTACCTTGAACAAAAATTCTTGAAATACCTTTTTCTGCATAAATCAGAGGAAAATCTGCATCAGGAATAAATCCAGAAACTGGTGCTTCAGGATAAACACTGAAATAATGTCTCATACATCTCCATGATGTTTCTTCATCATTACCCAATATTAATTTAATTCTTTTTGATAGAGGTACATTCAATTCCTTTAAAATCTTTAATGCATAATAAGCAGCAATCGTTGGGCCTTTATCATCTTCTGTACCCCGTCCATACATTCTATCCTGATGAATTTCAGCTCCATAAGGATCATAAGTCCAATCATTCCCAGCAGGAACAACATCTAAATGTCCAATCATTCCCACAAATTCTTTTTGTTTTCCATACTCTATATGACCTGCGTAACCATCAAGATTTACAGTTTCAAAACCATCGTTTTGACCGATAGCTAGCATTGTATCTAATGCTTCTTTGATGCCTTCTCCAAAAGGTGCATGTTTGCGATTTGGATCAAAAGTTGTTAATTCAGAATTAATTTTAATAATTTTAGTTAAATCAGCAATAAGTTCATCTTTTCTTTTAAAAACTTCTTCTTTAAAGTTAATAGACATTGTTATCATCTCCTCTTTACATTGTAGCATAAAAGAAGGTTGGAATAAAGCAACTCCAACCTATATTTTATTTTAACAAATAAAAAAGTGTACAAGATTTAATCTTGCACACTTACTGTAATACTTCCTGTTCCCACTCTTATTTTGAGTAACACTGTTCCTGTAGTTGTCGAATGTGTACTTCCTTGATTACTTCCGTTGATTGTAATATTACCAGTTGCTGTATCTAAATCATATTTCAAATCCATCGAAGTTGTACTTTCAAAAGTAACACTTCCTGTATGTGTGGATAAATCATAACTATGTGCTAGCGTGTTTTTTAATTTCACAGCTCCTGTTGATGTTGATAAGTTTAAATCCCCGGATAAAGTAGAATAATTGAGCTCAACTCTTCCTGTATTTGAAGATGCAGTTAAATCTAATGCTGCTATATATTCTCCTTTAACCTTTCCGGTATTAGTATCTAAGTCAATCAAATTTGCTGCAACATGATCTAAATAAATGTTTCCTGTAGATGTTTGTCCATCAAGATTTCCTGAAATCGTAAGATTTGATAGATTCATCGTTCCTGTATTCATCTCAATAGTCAATGAATCCATGGATGCTTCACTTAGTTCTACCCTACCGGTATGAGATTGAATATCCATCGCTGAAATAAGCTCTGGTCCATCATTATATATAATATCACCTGTATCACTTTGGATTGTATAATCAAGAATCAGTGATTCTGGTATTTCAATTGTTATAGTCAATATTTCATAAGAAGCAAATTTGAAATTAAACCAATGAAAGACAACAGGCTTTGTGGTTTGAATAATATTGAGTGTTCCTGCTGATTCACTCAATGTCCAGATATCGTCTTCATGAGAGCGATAAGTAACAATAATTGAATCTCCAGATGTCGTTGAAACAATGACATTTCGTGTGTCAACATCGACATTCAAATGATCAATTGTTGTCGTGGATACATACTCAATAGGATCTCCATAAGCTTCATCATCAACAAAGTAAGATCCAAGATTACTTAGATTAACTCCACTTGAAAATGCAATAATTGTCAAAACGAGTCCTACAATAAAGATTAATACTATAAGTTTAGATAAAAATTTCATCTTTTTTCTCCTTTATTCTTAGCAAGCTTACCAAATAAGTCTACTAAATTTTTAGCAATGTATAATGTTACTTGAGAGAGTCCTAGCAGAATTAAGATGGCTACGGAAAATCCCATAAGTCCAACACCAATAAATCCTAAGATTTCATTCTGTCCTAAACCTGATTGAACCATATTGAAGAATATTACAGCCATTCCTACAACCAGTCCAAACACAGATGCTAATAACGAAATAATCAATGAAACAAATACAATGATTACAATCACATAAGCAAATCCTAAGGGTATTAACAAGGGTGTTGTTAAAAGGAATTGCATCAATTGTTTCGAGCTTCTTACGAGTGTGCTATACGTGTCATTAGCACGTTTCATAACAACATCAGTTGTCACAGATTTTGCAATTTCTTCAGCATCATAATCACTTAAAATATCATCAATATATTCACCATTATCAAGTCTCTCTTGAATCATCTCTTCATAATATGAGACGATACCATTTACCTCTACCAAATAAAACCGTTTCTTTAATTCTCTTTCTAATTCCTTTAACCAAGTTTTCATAGGATCCTCATTTCACCAAGATATCGAAAATTTTTCTTATGTCTTCCCATTCAAGTAAGAACTCGTCGATATGCTTCTTTCCAATTTGTGTTATTTGATAATACTTTCTGTTTCTACCTTGAAATAAAACATTATATGTGTTCAACTCATTCGCTTTTTCCAGTCTTCTTAAGATTGGATATAGCGTCGATTCCGTTATTCCTATGTATTGGACAAGATCAATGACGATCTTATATCCATAGGAATCACCTTTCATGAGTATGGCCAGCACAAATATTTCAAGTACACCTTTTTTTACTTGCTGCTTCATATTTTTTCACCTCATACTGCCTTATGTCTTATATTATACAATGCATAGTATAAAATGTCAATAAAAAAAGTTCATTTTATAGAACTTTCTTCAGACGCTTTAAATTCGTTCTTGCTCGATGATGATAAATAACTAATTCTTTCAGCAATAACTTCAAGCATATTGAGCTTTCTATCATCAGGTAAATCATACTTCCAAGTTTGTACTCTAGCTTTGACAGCAATCATGACACCTTTTTTACAATAGGGTTCAATAGCAGTTGCCAATCCTTCCCAAACAGTAACCTTAATAAAATCTGTATCATAATTTCCATCCATGTTTTTAAAGGTCCGTTGAACAGCAAGTGTTATATCACTAACCTTTCTCCCGTCTTCTAAAATCTTTGTTTCCGGATCGTGTGTCAATCGACCAATGATAATAAGTTGATTTAGCATAAGTTCTCCTTTTTGAATATAGTATAAAAGGATAGCATGCATTAACAAAATGGCCAATTTAAAATTCACAGGTTCTTTCTATATATATTATATTAATTAATAGCAAGAATGATTTTCTTTATATCTATTAAGCTGTAATAATCGAAAACATATAAAAAAAAGGCTTCATTAAGCCTTTTTATATATTAATGTTGCAATATTCTTTTTTTGTATGCCTTTTAGTTCTTCTATTAATTGCTCGTATGTGATTTCTTTAAGAAGCTCAACTATATCATATAGAGAAAAACCAAGATGTTGATACTTACCATAAAGGTATGCTTTAGTTTCTAAATTATTAAGTGCGTAAATGAATTGACCTAAATAAACTTTTTTGTATCTATCAAATGCTTCTTTCGTTAACAGTTCAGATGCATCTTCAATTAATATCTTCATTAAAATCTTTTTCAACTTCATAATTTTCTTTGACTCGGCATAAATCAGGATGTTTTCCGCATGTTTTTCGAATGTAGTATTAATGAAGAAACTTTGATTGATCAATTTATCTTCCAAGAGTTTCGCATAAGTAATAGAAGATGATCCTAATAACATATTGAGCATCATCGTTATCCGTATTTCTTTTTCAATCTGATCTTTTTTTGATAGTTTTGATGGAACTAATTTAATACCCAACATCAATTTATTAATCCCAACATCCTTAATTTCAACGTCATTTTTAAGAACTAATTTTCTTGGTTCTTTTGGATAAACAGTTTTTATTTTGGGTTGTTTTATAGGATTCTTCTGATCATATGCTTTAAAAAATGCACGGAGTGCTTTAACATCTACCTTACCAGCAATTGTAACAAGTCTATTGGATGGATGATAGAAATTATGGTAAACATTTGTGAGAATTTCAGAGGTAATATCCATAATTGACTCTAATGTTCCGCCAATATCATATTTTAATGGGTGATGATGATACATCATTTCAGTTAATCTATTTTGCATCACAACATTCGGATCATCGAGGTACATTTTTAACTCTTCTGCAATAATATGTTTCTCATGATCTACATTTTCAGTTGTGAAATAAGGAGTATCTATCATGTTAAATAAATGTGTTAAAGCCTCTATCACATTTTTAGTTGCAACAAATAGATATGATGTTTGATTATACGATGTCATCGCATTTGCATCGACACCTAAAGCTGAAAATTTGCCAAATGCATCTCCATCAGGCATTGCAAATATTTTATGTTCCAAAAAGTGAGCAGTCCCATAAGGTGTGGATACCATCTCTTCCTTATCTTTATAATTTAAATCAAGGGCACCAAAAGGTACACTAAGTTCAACATAGGTCGTAAAATAAGGTTCTTCTTTCGGCAAAATATGAACCTGCATTCCATTTTTTAATTTGATGATATAGACTGACTCATTAAAACGCTCATAAAATTTCTTTATCATTTTGTCCTCCATGAAGTACATAAATTGTATCTAAAGATATTTTCTTTAAAGCTTTTTCAACATCAGCAAGTGTTACTTTTTCAATTTCTATCAAACGTTCTTCTATTGTTTCGTTATGATTCAATAAATCTCTGATAAAAGTGCGTTTTGTTAAAAATGATTGACTATCCAGTCCGCTTTTAATTTGGTGGGTATAATATGCTTTAGCATGTTCTAGTTCGCTATCATTTATACCATGTTCAATCATATGAACCACTAACGATTTAATCGCATCTAAAGCTTTATCTTTTTGTTTAAGATCGACACCACTACTTACAATAATGACTCCTTTATAGTAATCATAACTGGAAGAAATATCATAACATAACCCATCTTGTTCTCTAATTTCTTTAAATAATCTGCTTTCAGGATAGCCGCCTAAAATCGTATCAAGTATCACTGCAGCATGATAAAGGAGATCATCTCTAAAAATAGGGAAGTGATAGCCTAGCTTTAAAATAGCTTGTTGCATCTGAGTTTCTTCCTCAATAACTAATAGTTCTCTAGAAGGTCTAAAGTGAGCAATAAATGAATGTTTTTTTGCATTATCAATATCATGCGTCATCATGTTCTCAATCTTCTGTTTATTCGCATCAGTAATTCTTCCATTAACAATTAATTTCTTTGTATTCGATAGAAATACGTTTTTATAATAATCATAAATTTTTTCAACAGTCAGTTTTTTAATCTCCTTTAGGGTTCCACTCATTGGATATCCATAAGTGTCATCCTTAAAAAAATGCTCATAAAATTTCGTATGAGCATATAATCTTTTCTTGTCATACAATGTTTCCCATTGTTCAATAAGCATTCTTTGTTCTTCTAAGAAAATCTCCTTATCGAAAGCATCATGTTCAAAAAGCACTTGATTTAATAGATCAAGCGCATGATCAAATAATTGATTATCACTAACAATGATAGGGTCAACAATAGTTAAGATAATACTAACAATAGATAAATTTCCAATCCGTTCAACACGTGTCTTAAAATAAGCACCATATAGATCTTCAAGCTTTTCATTCATCTTTGTTTTATTTATTAATTTATTTGTATGTGAAGTTAAAAGCCTTGGCAACAAAAAACGATACACACTTGATCTTTCTTCATCAAAATCTGTAAAGAAGATAGCGAATTGTATCGTTTTGAAATCATTTTTGATCAAAAGCATTAGATACTATTTAACGCAACTTCCATCATTTTAGTAAAAGCTTCCTGACGTTCCTGTGATGAGGTTGCCTCATGTGTCACCAAGGAATCTGAAACTGTCAATAAGCAAGAAGCTCTTTTTTTAAGTGCTTTCGCATTTGCAAATAGAGCGAATGATTCCATTTCGACTGCTTGAGCACCATATTTTTCATGTATTATTTTGTAATCATCAAAATTGAGTCTATAAAACACATCGGAGGAGTGAATAATTGCTGGATGAAGTTTAATATTTAATTTTTCAGCAGCTCTAATAATCCTGTTATTCAATGTCTTATTCGCTGGTAAAATCTTACGAGATGAAACACCCATTGTTTTTGCATAACTGGATTCAGAGAATGCTTGTTCAACTAAGACAACATCATATAGATTCAAGTCTTTGCTATAAGCTCCACATGATCCGATACGAATAATGTTTTCAACACCATAAAAATTAAATAATTCATAGCTATAAATTCCTATACTGGGCATACCCATACCTGAACCCATAACTGTAACTTTTTTCTTACCATAATATCCAGTAAAGCCCCACATGTTTCTTACATTGTTGATTTGAACTACTTTTGTTAAAAAATTATCAGCAATATATTTCGCACGTAATGGATCTCCTGGCATTAAAACTGTTTTTGCAATTAAATCTTGATTTTCTACATCAATATGAGGAGTTGGTATCATTTTTTATCACCTTTCTTGTGAATCATGTATGCATCTTTGGATGCAACAATCATTTGATTTGTTTATATATCTCCTTAAAACTTATACTTTAATCCAATAGTTTTTTTACATTCTGTTTTGAAAAAGTGTGATTTATCATACTGAATTTAGTTTTCTTCATTAATTTAAATACTTTTCCTGCGGTTTTCTTAGGTAGAACTTTGGTTCCCTTGATAAATCCTGGTACATCTAATAATAACTTTTCCATCAATGGATAAGCTTCATCATAGTCGACAATTTTGATTTCATTGCCAACACGATAAAACAAATAATCCAAATATGGCGGGAAAACTGTTAGACTATGTTCTTTCCACTCTATACCCACAACTAAATCTTTTTTTTCTGTTGTTAGAAAATGATATCTGGGCACATAAGTTTCAAGTTCTTTATAATAATTTTGTAATTCAACCTGATCATCTAAATATCTAAAAATTGCACTAAGCTTTTCTTTAGGTATCATATGATAATCAGATAAAATAACTGGGTTCTTGCGAATATATGCTTCTTTTAGCATATTAAATACTTTTTGTACCACATCCATTTTAAATGGTAGAACATCTTCAAACATCTCATTATAGATATGGAAGTCAAATCTTTCACAGACCTTTTTAACGATTGTGAAAAGTTGATTCGCTGCATAATCAGGTATTAGAATAGGCATTTCCATATGAAAATTTAAGTCTAAAAATTTGGGACTTAGACGATAAATGTCAGGAACTTGTGATTTAGGCGTGATAAAAAAGCGAGCCTCATATTGAAGTCTTGGATGTAAAAAATTGAAACGTACACTTTTTTCATCCATTTCAACTTTAATGCCTTCAATTTCTTCAAAGAAAGCTATGAGTTGTTCTAAATCAATCTTACGGCTTTTCTCTTTAAAAAAGTGAATATTAAATTGAGCCATAGCCTCACCTACCTTATGTTTATATTCTATCATAAACCATTAATAATGGTTATTTTTCGTTACTAAGAATCTCTTTTATGCGCTTATAATCAGTGCGATCAAGCATAAGTGGTGTAATTGAAACATATCCTTCATCAAATGCAACAACATCCGAATCAGCCTTTTCTTGATAACTTATGATACTAGATTTAATATGAAAAATATCAGGACGTTCACTTTTCACAAATTCTGCATGTTGTAAACGTAATCCCATATTCGTAATTTTCACACCCTTAGGTCTTGCAAAAGTATCTCTTGGGAAATTAATATTTAAAATTCCTGAACCTTCATAAATCTTTGATTCTAAAATTTCATCCATGAGTTTAATTGTTTCATCATACAAATAAGGAAGATTTGTATTATGAGCTGAAATAGCAATTGCATCAACACCTAAAATCTTTGCTTCCAAAGCTGCAGCAACCGTTCCAGAATAGAAAATATCTGTTGCAATATTTTGTCCATAATTTATACCTGAAACAACCAAATCAAAATCAACGTTAAAAACTTTCAGACCCAAGCGTGTTGCATCTGATGGAGTTCCATCAACAACGAGAGTTGCTGTTGAACCAAAAATGGGATCTGTCATAAAAGTTTCAATCCGAGATCTAATTGTAATTGCTTGACTTTTCGCACTTTGATGCTCTTTTGGAGCTGAAACATAAACATTTCCAAAAGGTGTAAGTGCACGTACTAAAATACCCAAACCTTCAGCTTGATATCCATCATCATTTACAACTAAAATGTTCATTTCTTATCTTGTATATTCAGTATGTAACATTTGATTGATACTGAATACAACTTCCTTTCTTTCATTTGTTATAATTTTAATAGGTACTGTGGATTTGTTTCATTTTTTTAGCGCTTGACGCTCATGGGAGATT